>Ga0134124_10004149_pt1 | contig 11637 bp, 11 predicted proteins | sample KB304_FD_96880 | JGI IMG/M metagenome (GOLD analysis project Ga0134124, IMG submission 96880) | Terrestrial soil microbial communities without Nitrogen fertilizer from Kellogg Biological Station, Michigan, USA - KB3-0-4 | ecosystem: Environmental > Terrestrial > Soil > Unclassified ... | reverse complement strand
TCGGTCGGAAGCGCCGGACAGCAATGGCGACGGCGGCTCGGGCGCGTCGAGTGGCGGCGTGATCAGCCTGGGCGGGGCGAGCCGCGCTGGCACCGGGAACGGCATCGGCAGCGCGAGCGGCGTGGGCGGCAGCTTCATCGCCCTGCCCGCTGGGGGTGCCACGAACCAAGGTGCTGCCGGCGCGGACGCCTCCGCGTACTACAAGCCGAGTTGCCCGTACGCGCAATGGGACTGTCGCTCGGCGCCAAATGCTAGCGCTTGCTTCTTCGAGCTGAAGAGCAAGGACGATCCAATCGCCGCTGGCTGCGTGTGCGACACGTCTCGGCCGACCAGCGCGGCCGATTGCAATGCAGACGAAAGCTTCGTCTGCCGTCAAGCGCGCCCGCCGTACGAGGAAATGCAGCCCTGGCCGAGCACTTGGGACGGCACGCTGCACGTGCAATGCGCCTGCATCCCGTTGCCCACACCAACCTACGAAAGCTGTAGCGCGGTGTGTGCCAAGACGTACGGTGCGAACGGGGCGACGCAATGCTCTTTGCCCGCTGATTCCGCGTGCGACGAGCGCGGCGTATGCACCGCGACGTCGGCAGACGTGCTGCGACAAGACGGGATCATGTGCGGTTGTGCGGACATTGGTCTGATTTAAGCAATCGGATTCAACCCGTCGCGCCGGGGCGCCCGGGCTCCGCAGCTTCATGATCGTCAAAATCGGGAGCGGTGCCGCGGCGGAGCACGAAGCCGGAGTGCGACAAGCCACTCCCCGAACGTCGAACAATCGGCTAGCTTCGCCGTCGAGCGCGCGTAGTGCGCTTCGATTATTCGGGGCTGGTCAATGAAGGATCTTAAATGATGGGTGTACGTTCACTGTTTGCATTGGTGTCGGTCATATCGCTGTTCGCGTTCGCGGGCTGCAGCAAGGATCCGACGAAATTCGAGCCCTCGACGCGCGGCAAGCGCGGTGAGAACTGTCAGGCTCGCAACGACTGTCAGGACGGGCTCGCATGCCTCAATGGCACTTGCGGCATCAACGAGTTTTCGGTCAGCGTCGCGGTCAAACACTGTGATCGCATCGAGTGCGCCACCACTGCGGATTGCTGTGGTGACAAGCCGACCGAGATCCCCGAGAAGTGCAACGCGCGTTCAACCACGTGTACGCAGACTTTCCCGGGCTGCACCGCTACGGTCTGTACCAGCGACGCGGGCTGCGGTGGCCAGGGCGGCATCTGTAAACCTGCGGCCGCGAACGGCACGTGCTCCGGCGGCAATCTGAGTGGTATCACCTGCACGGCCGCAACTGATTGCCAAGATCTGTGCAAGTCGACCGGCACCTGCTCTTACTCGGGGACCACGTGCACGGCCAATACCGATTGCACGTACTACTCGACGGCCACGACGAACTGCGTGAAGCCGAGCCGTACCTGCAACTGCCTCAATCCGGACTACGATCCGACCGATCCAATCTGTACCGATCTGGATTGTACGGACCTTTGCACGTTGCGCTGCGACGACGAACGCTGCGTCGCGGACCGGTCTTGCAAAGTAGACGCCGAGTGCGGAGTCGCAACGCCGTTCTGCTCCGACGGGCAGTGCGTCCAGTGTACGGAGGACGACGACTGCGGGGACGGCAAGAGCTGCGACTCCGGCGTTTGCCACGCGCGTTGCAAGCACAACGAGGAGTGCAACGCGTTCTACGAATGCAACGCGGACAGCGGCGAGTGTGAGTACGCCGGCTGCAAGAGCGACCGCGAGTGCATTCTGGCCGCAACGGGAAGCAGCAGCCAGAATCCGGCTTCCGTGCCGACGACCTCGGGTGAAGATGCGCGACTCTTGAAGTGTCTGCCGTCCGAGGCCGATCCTGAGCACAAGACCTGCAAGGTCCCGTGCGAAAATGACGGGTCTTGCGGTGAGCAGTCCGTGTGTGATGCCGGGTTCTGCAAGTTCATCGGCTGCGAGTCGAACGAGGACTGCCGCGCGTACTTGGGCCTGGTGGGCCAAGTGCCCACTCCGGCAAAGCCCTACGTGACCACCGCCGTCTGCCGCGAGTGATCGATTGACGTGAAGCGCACGCCGCCGCTGATGCTCAGGTCAGCGGCGGCAGCGATTGCTGCCCGTGCGACGGTCGCGCTGGTTCAGTACGGATTGTCCGTCGGGGCGAGCGCGACTTTGCGTGTACGGAAGCTGTGGGTCGTCACCGGGCGGGCGGCGGGAGCTTCGGCGCTCGGGCGCGTGGGGGTTGAAGCCGAGCGCGGCTGCGTCGTGCCGTAGCGAGTGGGCTTTGCCGGCGCTGGCTCGGCATTGCTAACAATCGCGGCGCTGACACTCGCGCCAGGCTGAGGTGCGAGCGTGACCGGGGAAGGCGAGGGCGGCGACGACGGGGACGGAACTCCTGCCGAGCGCGGTTGTGTGGCTGGAGCTGCCAGGGCGACCGGAGCGAGTGAGAGGGCAACCGAATGCAGTCCATGACTCTGCCAGGCGGAGATGCCGATGAAGGCGGCACTGCTCGCGAGCGTTGCGGCTAGCACCGAGAAGAACAGGCGCGCGCCGGCTGAGCGTCGCGGTTTCGTCACCACGCTGGGCGCGGGCAGATCGACGGTCCCAATTCCCGGCAACGTTTCCATGCGGGGGCGCGCCGACACGGTTGGAAGCGCGTAGCATTCTTCGGTCGACACGACGGAGAGCGCGTCCCACTCAGCGTCAATCGAGGACGTGCGCGCACGGCTGGAGTCTTCCAGACGAATGCAGGTGTGGAATGGCACGCGGGGGTGGTGGTCGGGCAACTGCGGGGCGCGCGGTGATGACGTGACTTCGCGGTTTGGCATACAGCTCGTTCTCCGTGACCGTTGCCAGTGCACGCCGAGTGCCAGGCTCGGAGCGCCCAAAAGAGCCGGCATTTGTCGACTCAGTCTCAGAAGGTGATGCCTGCGGACCGCAGTTTTGCGCCCTACTCCCCTCACTGTCTGCCCGCCCACCTCGGGTTGAGTGGGCTACACGCCGCTTTCGGCCGAGAAGCGAGTGGCGAGTCCGAACAACCGGAAAGCGCAGGCGGTCGTTTCCCGGCGGACGTCTTCCTCGGGGCGTTCGGCGAAGCGTGCGACGCTGGCGGCCACGTGCGGTAGATACGCTGGCTCGTTGCGACGACCGCTCACGCCCTTCAGGTCGCGCGGCAGCAGGAACGGCGCGTCGGTTTCGACCAGCAAGCGGTCGCTGGGGATGCGTTTGACCAACGCTTGCAGGTGCGTGGCCCGTCGCTCATCGCACACGAACCCCGTGATCCCGATGCACAGGCCCAGCTCCAGATAAGCCTCCAACTCCGCAGCGCCCCCGGTGAAGCAGTGCACGACTCCGCCCGCGAGTTCCTTGCGCGCGTTGCTCAAAATGCGGAAGAAGTCCGCGTGCGCGCTGCGTTCGTGCAAAAATACCGGCTTTTTCAGGGCGATGGCCAGTTCCAGCTGACTCTCGAAGGCCGCGCGCTGCTCGGGACGCGGTGAGAAATCTCGGTCGTAGTCGAGCCCGCACTCACCCACCGCGACGACCTCGGGACAGATCGCGAGATTGCGCAACTCGTCCTGCGTGTGCCGATCGAAGCCACGCGCGTTGTGCGGATGCACGCCGGCGGTGCAACACAGCACGTCCGGCCGAGTTCGAACGAGCTCGAGCGCGGCTTGGCTGAGCTGAGCGGTCAAGCCGGTGACGATCATGTGCCGAACCCCCGCTCTCAGCGCGCGTTCGATCACCTGGGGTAGGTCCGCTCGGAACTGCTTGCTGGTGAGGTTCACTCCGATGTCGACTAGGCCGTTCAAGCGCTTTGCTCCAAGGTCAAGGTGTAGCTCGGAGCAAGCCGCTCCCAGATGCGCCGATGATACGTTGCTGCGTCCCAATCCGCGCTGGCATGCCGCGGTGGACGAGTTCGATGCAGTTTGCCACGCGCAAACGCGCGCAGTGCGCACAGCTCAGTGGTTCTTTGCTTCAAGCGGTGCAGCTCGCGCTGCTCCGCCGCCATGGGCGCTTGCCAGCGCGTGCCCAGAGTGCGCTTCAGAGTCCGAATGCGTGCGGACAGTTCCGAAAAATCAGCCCGAAATAGGCCTAAATTGAGGTTGAATGACATAGCTGGATCTCCAGTTGACTCGGCGCCTCGCGATTCTCCGCAGTGCGGGACGAAGCGTTGCTGATGCAGAAACGCGCGGGCGATGTGCCGTGCGCGTGCGCGTGTGCCGCGGCGAACCGCGGGCACAGGCTATTATCGTGACAGCCATTACTGGCAGCCACGCAGTAGCGGGGGCTTGATTCGAACAAGCCTCTCCGGAAGGCTATCCCGGCGTAGGTTCCGCTCCTACCACCCCGCAATAGACGAATACGCAGCGTACTACGCTGAGCTTGACCAGTTCTTCCCGGCGCGTCCCACTTCCCCGGGCTTCTCGTCAGAGACGAGTGAGCTACTTGGCAGCGACGCGCACGATTTGATTCGCAAAAACGAACGTTGAAAGAATTAGAAGCCCAGCACCGCCTTCATTTTGATGCGCCTAGGATGAGCTAGGGCTTCGAACCTGTCAAGCCCAGGCGCACAACCGCGCGCGACTACGCGGCCAGCAGACGGGCGGCCGCTGGAGTCAACACTTCCGCGATCCCTTGCTCCGCCGCAGCGGCAAGCAGGGTTGCGTCGACGTTGCTGCGTAGGCTGAGCTCCGCCACGTCGACCCGCGGCCAAGGCTCGGCGAAGGCCGCTCGCACGCGGGCGCTCACCTCGGCGTCGCCGTTGCGCAGCGCCCATGCCACGATCTCGAACGACAGCACCGCGTGCCTGGTTTCTTCATCGGCCATGGTGAGCAGCGCGGCCCGAACTTCAGCCTCGGGCGCGTGCTGTGCGGCGACGCTCAAGACGTGGGCCCCCAGCGTCTCCGCCAGGCAGCCCTCGCGCACCGCCGCAGCGGCAACTTCAGCTAAACTGACGTGCGTCGAGAACGAGCCTTGAAATGGAAAAGCACCGGCCGTGACCTCGGCGCCACCGAAAAAGCGCGCGAACTCCCAGCATTGTTCGGCATGCCCGACCTCTTCCAACGCGGCTTGATGGACAGCTCGCAAGAGCGAGGTGGGAGCGCCGAGCGACATGAGGTGAAGGGACAAGCGTGCGAAAGCAGCTACGGAAGCGTGCTCCCCCGCGCCCGCGAGCGCCCAGGCCGCAGCGCGCTCCGCATGTTTGACGGTGGAGAGTGCGCCTGACGCGCAAAGCGGTGCTTGCCGCTGGACGCCGTCTTCCCAGTACGGGCGGCCAACGATGCACCTGTCGTTGCCATCGCTGATCTCTGCCGGGTAACAGCAGGCTTCCGTAATGGTTTGACCGGCCTGTTTTCGCTCGCCTTCACCCTTCAGGGACATGACCCGCTCGCTGCAATCCGACGAATTCACGAACAGATCCGAAGGGCTTAGGCTGCTCGCTGCGGGGCAGGATGTTTGTTCCGCCGGAACTGCGAGGCAAGCCTCGCCGTCGTGCGTCCCCATCCCCTCACATCCCGTCAGCGCCGCGAGAATCGACAGCAATAGACCACTCTTCATCGGTTCCTCCAGCTAGCTCCTCCACCCGGCGAAGTGAAAGCTAGCAGAGTAGAACCCGCGCGCCAGCGGGTCAGGCGACGCGCGGCAAGTCCGTGGCTTTGACTTCAATCGGAGCGAGCAGAGCTGCAAGCTCGCACTCGGATAGCCGCGCGTTCGATTCGAACGCCGCGCTCAGTACCGGAAACGCGCTGACATCGCCGAGCAGGATCGCTCCGATCACGCGTCGCTCGCGAAGCACGACCTTTCGGTACTGCCCGCGTGTCGGTTCGCGATACTCGATCAGCTGATCTCGAGCTTCGCCCGCATGAATGCTGCCGAGCACGGCCACATTCGTGCCCATCACTTTCATGCGCACGCCACTCTGACCGCGGTAGCACATGCTCGAATTGCCATCCAAAAGCCGAGCCGCGAGGACTCGGGCTTGCTCGGCAATCGCATCGGCCGAGCCGTCGATCCGATCGCGCAGCTGCGCGCACTCGCCCAATGCGTGCACGTTGGCGTCGTCGAGTGAGCGAAGTCGACTGTCCACGGCGATCCCGCGTTCGACAGTGAGGCCGCACTGGTAGGCAAGCCAGGTGTTCGGAATGAGACCGGCCGACACGACGACCAGCTCGCAGTCCATGACGGTGCCGTCCGAAAAGACCAGCCCGCTGACGCTTCGTTGACCAGTGAGGGCGCGCACCGCCCGGTTCAAGTGAACGCGAATGCCGGCATGCTCGACGAGGCTGCGCACGTGCTCCGCCGCGTAGTCGTCGAGTTGCTGACTCATGAGACGAGGTCCGCTGTGGATCAAATGCACTTCCCGACCGTTGCCGGCCAGGCCGCGCGCCGCTTCGAGCGCCAATAGGCCGCCGCCGATCACGACGACACGCCCAGCCTGCGCCGCCAGCGCGGAGATGGCGCTGCAATCAGCCAGCGTGCGGAAGCCCGTGACACCGGCGAGGCGCTGCCCGTCCGCGTCGAAGAGATGCTCGAGCGGAGGGAAATACGGGCTGCTTCCGGTGGCGAACACCAGCTGATCATATGGCTCCGCCGCGCCCGCCGATCCATACACGGTCCGCGCTTGCCGGCTCACGGCAAGCACTCGCTTGCCGACATTTAGCTGAATTTGGCGGTCTTGGTACCAGGCGAAGTCGTGCAGCACGATCTCGCTCTCGTCTTGCGAGCCATTCATCACGTCCGCCAGCTGCATGCGGTCGTAGCTGCCACTCGCTTCGTCGCTGAAGATGGCGATCTTGAAGCGCTCGGCCCCGCCCACGGCGAGGACTTCCTCCACGAGTCGAGCACCCGCCATCCCATTGCCGATGACTACCAAGCGCTGTTTCGGCATCCTGGTCTCCTACGCACGCGGAGGTGCACGAAGCATCTGAGACCGAGCTTCACCCCGTTCATGTTTCCGAGAGGTGTCGCGCGCCGAGGGTTTCCGGGCCGGCCGAGCAGCGCGCGCTTTGAGTTACTTTATGCCCCACTCGCGAGCAGATCGTGCGTGGTTTGCTTCTGGGGCAGCAATCGACGACGCGCTCAGCCGCTCAGCCGAGGGCCGCCCGCTGCCCGCTCAAGAACGCCTTCACCGAACTCGGCGCGCTGCCGGTGAGATCCTGCACTGCGCTGGATTCGACCGCCAGTTGTCCGGCCGACGCAGAGCGCTCGAACGAGACCAAGAGTTCGGCGACCGGAGTCGGCAGGCCCGCTGCCACGTTGTTGGCAACGGCGGTGGCCGCGTCCACGGCCACGTACTCGATCGGCCGGCCGACGATTTCGCTCACGATCGCCGCCAGCTCGGCTTGACTGACCGCTTTCGGCCCAGTGACGTCGAGCACGGCGCGCCCTCCGAAGCTGCCGGAGAGCGCCAGCGCAGCAGCGCGCGCGCAGTCTTCGCGCGTGACGTAGCTGACCTTGCCCGCGCCGTAAGCGTTCACGATTTTGCCGCTCTTTACCGCGTAGGGGAGCCCCATCAAGAGGTAGTCGGTGTACATGTTGTTACGCAGCACCGTGTACGGGACCTCGGACTCGCGCAGGACGCTCTCGGTGCCCCAGTGATCGGGCGCGAGCGTCACCAGCGAGCTCGGCTCGCAATGCGTGAGCGAGGTGTATACCAGGTGCCGAACGCCGCTCGCCTTGGCCGCCTGCAGCGCGTTCTGGTGCTGTTCGAGGCGTCGCCCAGGGCGATCGAGCGCGTCGGTGCTGATGATCAGCGCGCGTTCGGCGCCGCGAAATGCGTTCGCGAGCGAGGCTGCGTCGTCGAAGCTCGCGGCGCGCAGCTCGACGCCCTGCGCAGCGAATTCCGAGAGCTTGTCTGGCGTGCGCGTGAGCGCGATCAGCTGGCGCCCCGCGTTGTGCGGGTCGGCGAGCAGGAGTTGGAGCACGCGCCGGCCCAGGTGACCCGATGCGCCAGTGACGAGGAGTGTACCGCTGTTGGTGTTTGCCATCGGGGAACAGCTTGCGGCCTGTCGCGGGTCGTTCACAGCCAGTGATTTTGGGCCAACATCGTTCCATAATCGGAACAATGTCCAAACAGCTGGATGATTTGGCGGTTTTCGTCGCGATCGCACGGGCCGGCTGCGTCTCGGGCGCAGCTCGCAAACTGCGGCTACCGAAGTCGAGCGTGAGCCGGGCGCTGTCCCGATTGGAGCAGACGCTGCGCGTGCAGCTCGTGCATCGCAGCACACGGCAGCTCAACCTCAGCCCCGCGGGCGCGGCCCTGCTGGCGCGCGCGGAACCCCTTGTCGCCGCGCTGGCAGCGACGCTCGAACCGATCGCGGAAGCCGAGCTGCCGAGTGGCTTGTTGCGCGTGACCTGCACGGTGGACTTCGGCTTTGCGGTGATGGCAGAGCTGGTCGCTCGCTTCGTGGCGCGCTACCCACAAGTTCAAGTCGAGGTCCATTCGAGCAACGCGCTGGTCGATCTGATCGGGCGCGGCTTCGATCTGGGCGTCCGCTTCTCGGTGAAGCCCGGTCTGCGCGATTCGTCGCTCGTTGCCCGCCGCGTGGGCACGCTTCACACGCGCTTGGTGGCGGCCCCCGCGTACCTGGCGCGTCGCGGCACGCCACGCAGCTTGCCCGAACTGCGCGAACACGAGTGGGTGCTGTACAAAGGCGCCGAGTCGATCTTGTTCGAACTGCCGCGCGGTTCCAAGCGCCTTCCCGCCAAAGGCCGTGTCCGCGGCGACGACATGTCGTTCGTCCACGCCGCCGCGCGCGCGGGCGTGGGTATTGCGCTGCTCCCCGCATTCCTCGCCGATCCGGAGATCAACGCGGGCGTGCTCGTGCCCGTGCTTCCGAAGTGGAAAGTGTCGAGCGGCGGCGTTTGGGTCGTTCATCCCCCGGCGCGGCCGTTGCCAGCGCGGGTGAGCGCGTTTCGCGATTTGGTTGCGGAGGCGCTCGCGGGGACCTGACGCTGGACGCGCCGTGAGTCAGCGAGGCGCAGCGGCGGTGAGCCTTCGTTCGGAGGCTGCGATGGGAGCGTCGTTGATGCTGGCGTAGCGGCGTTGCATCAGGCCGTCTGCGCGAAACTCCCATTGTTCGTTGCCATACGAGCGGTACCACTGCCCGCTATCGTCATGCCACTCGTACTCGAAGCGTACCGCGATTCGATTGTCGGTGAATGCCCACAGCTCTTTGCGCAGCCTGTATTCGAGCTCGCGGTCCCATTTGCGACGCAAGAAGGCCTTCACCTGCTCGCGGCCGTTCAGAAACTCCGCGCGGTTGCGCCACTCGGTGTCCTCGGTATACGCGAGAGCGACTCGCTCGGGGTCGCGCGTGTTCCAGGCGTCCTCCGCGGCTTGCACTTTGGCACGCGCGGAGCTGAGATCGAAGGGCGGGCGGATGTCGGTAGGTGAGGGCATGGTCAGACTAGCTCACGATAGCGCTCAAAAGCGGCGGTAGGGCAGGAACTTGCCGTTCATTTGCACCACGATGCGATCGCCCTTCGGATCGCTCAGCTTGTCGACTGACAGAGTGAAGTCGATGGCGCTCATGATGCCATCGCCGCACTTCTCCTGAATGACCTCTTTGAGCGAGGTGCCGTACACACACAAGATTTCGTAAAACCGATACAAGAGCGGGTCCGTCGGAACGGTACGATCGCCCAGGCTATTGCCCTTGATCGGAAACTGCGTCAGGAAGGCGTGCGCGCTCGCGTCGAGGCCAAGCAACTCACACAGCTTGTCGGCCGTGGCTGCTAGCATCGAATTTTCCCCATAAACGCAGGAAGCGATCCACACGTCCGTGGCGCCGAGCTCCTCGGAGAGCTTGGCCCAGCTCAGACCTCGTTCGGCTTTGGCTTTGAGAATGGTTTGGGTGGTGGGGGCTAGGTTCATTGATTTCCTCGACGGTCGTGCCGCTTCATTTTCGGGGAAGAGTCGTGAGTGTGTCACGGCGGGTCGAGGCGCAACTGCGCCGCTCGCTTCCTTCAGCGCGCAACCGCGGGAGAGCTTGCAGCCCTCGCCGCTGCCGCGGCCCCGCTATTCAAGCCGCCACCACGGAACTTCAAGCTGTCGCCGCAGAGGAGACGCCTCTTGAATGACGCCCGTTGGCGGCTTCGAGCGCTGCACATCCGCTGGGACACGACGGATGAGCCGGTAATGCCGCTGCGTTCTGCCTTTCCCGCGCGCAATCGCTTCCTCAATTTCCGCTCCGAGCTTGCATCAGGCGGCTGGGGCGAAGTCGGCTTCGCGCGGCTGCTGCGAATGTGGCGTCGCTTCGATAGCCGGGCGACGCTGGCTCCTTGCCGAATCGCCTTGGCTGCGCCACCAGGCGCCGAAGACGCAACGAAGCTTTGGGAAGAATCCAAAGACATCACCAGTGGTGGCAAGCGCTACTTCGCTTGGCTCCGCGATCGATACTATTTGGATGATGGCTTCGGACCGATGGTCCTGCGCGCCAACTTCGCCCTCACCGTGGGTTTCGCTGGCGTTCACGGCGTCTTGGCAGCCCGGCTTCGTCCTGCGGAGAAATCAGCGGAGCTACCGGGGCGCGACGGCGCCGCTGCGGATTTCAGGACGTAGCCGCCGTTCGTTGGCTTGTGTGCGCTCGTCGCTCATGACGGACAAGACTTCTAGCAGCGGCGGATGTGCCAGGATCACGTCGCGGAAGGCTGCAGCGGGGAGCATGAGGGCGAATCCCGAGGTGACACTTCGGACGTCGGCTTCGGCAGCTGAGCCGCTGAGCAGCGAGATCTCGCCGAACATGCCGCCGCGCTCGAGCGTTGCCAGCCAATGTTCGCGATCGCCGTCACAGCGAATGACGTCCACGACGCCGCTCAATAACACGAACAATCCGGGTGAGCGCGTGCCTTGTCGAATCAGGAGCGCGCCGTCCGACACTTCGATGAACTCGAATTGGCGACTCAGCGCGCGCCGCTCCGCGGTGTCGAGGTGCGCGAAGAGCGGGCTCGTGCGGACCAAGTGTTCGAGCATGCGCGCGCGCAAAAATCGGAGCAGCACCGGAACTACGTTCAGATTATCGACGATGCAATCGCGCATGGAATCGCGACCGAAGGCGAGCAGGTCGCAGTCTTCCGCTGCTCTTGCCGTCGTGGGCTGCGGATCGTTGCTGATTAGCGCGCCTTCGCCGAAAAATTCATTTTCTCCGACGCGATACAGCTCCACGTTCGCCGCTTCGTCTAACATGGTAACGCTGCCGTTCACCACGACATACAAGCAGTCGGGCGGATCGTCTTGCTTGAACACGACCTCACCGCCTCGTAGGTGCATCAGTCGGCTTTGCCTGACGAGGCCCTCCAAGCTGTACGGATCCATTTCGGCGAAGAGGGGAATCGCTGGCAAGAGCCCTCGGGCCTGGTCATGCAGCGTCTGCTCGCCAGCGGCGGGTTCCTCTTCGTCGATGGCCAGTCGAAACATCCCCGAAGGAGTGCCCTCTCGCCCCGGCAACTCAAGAGAACCTGGTACGAGAAGGCGCAGGTCAGCCTCGACTCGGATAGGAGGCGGTGAGACGACGGGGCTGTCTGACACGGCAGCGCAAACCGCGGGTCGTCGCGACTCCCGTGACGCAGCATCTTCGACGACTTGCCCACGGTCAGCGACAGGCGGCGCGCTCACGGCAGGCGGCGCGCTCACGGCAGGCGGCG
>Ga0134124_10004147_pt1 | contig 11638 bp, 15 predicted proteins | sample KB304_FD_96880 | JGI IMG/M metagenome (GOLD analysis project Ga0134124, IMG submission 96880) | Terrestrial soil microbial communities without Nitrogen fertilizer from Kellogg Biological Station, Michigan, USA - KB3-0-4 | ecosystem: Environmental > Terrestrial > Soil > Unclassified ... | reverse complement strand
GCCGACCTCGCAATCGTTACAACCGCTGCCTGCTCTCGGGCTATTGGCCCGCGAAGTGAATCACGGACTCCTCGGGGGCGTCTTAAAGGTATGAAACCGTATAGGACGGCGCTAGCTCTGGTGCTCGCGCTCGTGCTCGGGGGGGCGTCGCTCGGACAGGCCGCGGGGCGTGGCGGCGGCGGCGGCGGCCATGGCGGAGCTGGTGGCGGCGGCTCCCATGGCGGTGGTGGCTTCCATGGGGGCAGTTCCTCCCACGGCGGTAGCGGCTCCCACGGCGGTGGCGGCTTCCACGGCGGTGGCGGCTTCCACGGCCATCCGGGCTTCCATGGTCACCGCGGCTTCCACGGCCACGCCTTCATCGGCGTGTCGCCGTTCTTCGGGTGGCCGGGTTACTACTACCCATACCCGTACGCGTACTCGTACGGGTACCCGTACAGCGACACATACGGCGACACCTACGTCCAGCCGAACGCGTACTGGTATTACTGTCAAAGCGCGGGCGCCTACTACCCTTACGTGACGGCGTGCCCGGAGGCCTGGGTGCCCGTACCGGCTACTCGGTAGTGATTCGCCGCCCGGCTCACGGCTGCGAGGCGACGACCACGAGCCGATCAGTGGAGAGCGTAGGGTCGTAGCCCCCACGGTAGTCGGCGGCAACGAAGCCGGTCTGGGCGAGGAGGCGCTGGACCTCGTCGCGCGTCCAGCACCGCATGACGAAATCGTAGAGGGTGGAGGTCGTGACGGGGCCCGTGGTCAGCACGTGCCGCTCGGCGATCCGTAGCTGGCGGGTCGCGTGGTCGAGGCGCGTGTCGCTGCGAAACGTCAGCGTGCCGCGGCGCGTCTCGACGGTCTTCTCGTGAACCGGCTCCCGGCTCTTGCGACGGACTGTGGCCTCCCACTCGCGCACGTCGAACACGAGCACACCCGCCGGGTTCAGCGCCCGCGCGAATCCCCAGAAGGCGTCAAGACGATCCTCCTCCTCGAGGAGGTCATTGAGCACCCCGCGGCACAGGATCGCATCGTAGCGCGGCCCGGCCGGGGGCCTCACGAGGTCGGCGGCGACGAACGTGACCGCTGACGCGCCGGGTCGTTGTCGCGCCACGTCCAGCAGCTCGGGCGAGGCGTCCAGGCCCGTGACGCGGTAGCCGCGCTGGGCCAGCTCGACGGCGTAGCGGCCGGTGCCGCAGCCGGCGTCAAGGAGGCTGGCGTCAGGCGCGACGCCGCGGCCGGACAGCGTCGCCGCGATGTGTCCGCACTCCGCGGTCACCGCGCGCTCGCTCAGCTGGTCGTAGGCCCAGGCGAAGCTCCCGTAGAAGGGTCGGGCGGTGCTCGTGGCGCCCAACATGGCGTTTCCCCGTCGTCGTCTAGGCCGCACGTGTCGCTACCTCGGCGGATAGCGCACCCGCTATGATGGCATCGTGCTCGAGCTCATTGCCATTTCCAACTTGGAGGTCTCCATGCGTCGACTTGTGCTGGCTGCACTGCTCGCGTCCGCGTCCGCGGCTCCCGCTTACGCCCAGGTGCAGGTCAACGTCGGGATCCAGCTTCCGGGCCCGCCGACCCTCGCGGTGATTCCGGGGGCTCCGGTCTACTACGCACCCCGCGCGCCGGCGAACGTCTTCTTCTACGGCAGCCAGTACTGGCTCTTCCATGGCAACGGCTGGTACGCAGGCCCGACGTGGAGCGGCCCCTGGGTCGTCATCGAGCCGGTCCACGTGCCGGTGCCGATCCTTCGCGTTCCCGTCCGCTACTATCACGTGCCGCCATCCCAGTGGAAGGGCTGGCGGGCCGATGGCCCGCCGCACTGGGACGGACACTGGGGACGCGAGTGGCGCGAAACCGCGCACGAGCGTGAGTGGCGCGAGCGGGAGGAACACTGGAAGCACGACAAGCACGACGACGACAAGCATGAGGGTAAGCGCGGCCGCGGTCACGACAAGCACTGATCGTGGCAGAATGACCCAATGCCAGCACATCAGCGCGTGATCGTCCCCGACTTCCTCTACGGCACCGCCTGGAAGGAAGACCGCACGCCGGCGCTCACCGAGCTCGCGATCCGGACGGGCTTTCGCGCCATCGACACCGCCAATCAGCGCCGGCACTACTTCGAGGCCGGCGTCGGTCAGGGGCTGGCCGCCGCCTACCGCGCGGGCGTGGTCACACGCGCGGAGCTCTTCCTGCAGACGAAGTTCACCTACGTGGGCGGCCAGGATCACCGGCTGCCCTATGACCCCGAGGCCGACCTCTCGACGCAGGTCGCCCAGTCGATGGGCAGCTCGCTCGAGCACCTCGGGACCGATCAGGTCGACAGCTACGTGCTGCACGGACCCGCCTCCGGACGCGGCTGGAGCGACGCGGACGCCGAGGTGTGGGCCGCGATGGTGAAGCAGCGTGACGCGGGCCGCACGCGACTACTCGGCGTCAGCAACGTCTCGATTCGCCACCTCGAGCAGATGGCGATGGACGGCGCCGAGCTCCCGCGCTTCGTGCAGAACCGCTGCTTCGCGCGTCTCGGCTGGGACCGCGACGTCCGCGCGTTCTGCGCGGAGCGACAGATCGTCTACCAGGGCTTCTCGCTGCTCACCGCCAACGTGGACGTGCTCCGCCACCGGCTGCTCGCCGGTATCGCCGCCCGCCTTGGGGCCACGCCGGCCCAGGTCGTCTTCCGCTTCGCGCGGGCCGTCGGGATGCTGCCGCTGACGGGGACCTCCGACCCGGAGCACATGACGCAGGACCTGGCGAGTGGCGAGCTGGCGCTCTCCGCCGACGAGGTGCAGGCGATCGAGTCGCTGGCAGGCTGACCGCAGTCGGGCAGTCCGCTCCATTCGTCCGCGCGACGAGCTCGATCCAGCGAAGGACCTCCTGCATCGCGCGCGACTCCCCGGCGAACCCGAAGGCACACGAGAGTTCGACGGCACGAGACTTGCCCTAGCTCAAGAGTGAGAGCGGTGAGTGAGCGCCAAGCGACGGCAAAAGGTGGTTGGGGTGTGAGTACGCTACTTCCCCATCCCGTCGGTCGTCGGGCATGGCGCGGCATCGGCGTAGTCGCCACCCTGTTGCTCGCCGGTTGCCTCAGTAGCACCCCGCCCTACACGATGCCGTCCGTGCCGCTCGCCGACCCGGCGTTCCAGAGGACGGTCGAGGTCAACACGCGCGCCCCCGTCGTGGGCGGTAACAAGATCGCGCTGCTCGTGAACGGCGACGAATACTTTCCGCCCATGCTGAGCGCCATCCGCTCGGCAAAGACGACGATCACCTTCGAGCAGTACGTCTACGAAAAAGCGGGCATCGCCGAGGAGTTTTCCCAGGCGCTCGCCGAGCGGTGCCGCGCCGGCGTCAGGGTCAGCCTGTTGCTCGACTCGGCGGGAGCGTTCGGCATTCCCGCCGAGTACGTCACCCTGATGCGGACGTCGGGGTGTCACGTGGCATTCTTTCGGCCACTGCGGCCCTGGCAGATCTCACGCTCGAATCATCGGAGTCATCGTCGTGCCCTCGTCGTGGACGGGCGCATCGCCTTCACGGGCGGCTTCGGCGTGAGCGAGAAGTGGACGGGCGATGGCCGCACTCCCGAGAACTGGCGCGATACCGTCGTTCGCGTAGAAGGTCCCGTCGTCCAGCAGATCCAGGCGTCGTTTGCCCAGAACTGGCGAGAGACGACGGGCATGGTGCTCGGCGCCGCCTATGTTCCCGCGAAGCCCAGCGTCGGCACGGTGAGCGCCCAGGCGGTCGTCAGTTCTCCGATCGGCGAGAGCTACGACACCTACCTGCTCCTCCTGATGGCGATCGAGGCCGCCCAGCGCTCCATCTATGTCACGAATCCGTACTTCCTTCCGGACGAGCGGATGAGCCGCGCGCTGCTGGCGGCGGTGCATCGGGGTGTCAACGTCAAGGTGATGGTGCCCGGCAAGATCGACCACGTGTACGTGCGCTCGGCCAGCCGCCGGGGGTTCGGGCCGATGATCAAGGCGGGTGTCGAGATCTACGAGTATCACGCCGCGCTGCTGCACTCGAAGACGATGGTGATCGATGGCGTGTGGGCGACGGTCGGCAGCACCAATCTCGACAACCGGTCGTTCGCCCTCAACGAGGAGCTCAACCTCGTGGTCTACGACGCCGATATCGGGCAGAAGTTCGAGCGCATGTTCGCCGACGATCTGACGCGCTGTCGTCGCATCACGTATGAGGAGTGGAAGCACCGCAGCCTGCGCGACCGTATCCTCGAGCTGTTGACGCTCCCGCTGAAACAGCAGCTCTAGACGTCGCCAGGACGTCCCTTCTCAGGGCTGGGACGAGTGTATGATGACGGCGATTCCGATGCCCTTCCACTCTTCGGCGGTGCCGGTCGCCGTCCAGCCCTCAGATCTCCCGCTCTCGATGGTGGTGCAACGGGTCACGGCGGTACCAGGTCTCCTTCACTGGTGGATGCCCGCTCGACCGAGGTCCGTCGGGGAACTCGTGTCGGAGTATCGGCGGATCTCATGACCGCCGGGAGCACAGGCTGGTTGCTGGCGATCTGCGTGTCGCGTATCGGCGCGTACATGGTCTATATCGCGTACGCCGCCACGCTGCCCGTCCTACAGCGAGAATGGCACCTCTCTGGGACGGCCGCGGGTAGCATCGCATCGGCGTTTCAAGTCGCGTACGCCGTCTCACTCATGGGGTGCTCAGAACTCGCTGATCGCGTTGGCGCGCGGCGCGTATTCCTGGTCGGAACGGCGGCGTCGGCGCTCGCCGCGTTGGCGTTCGCCGCGTTCGCGCGAGACTATTGGAGTGCCCTCGGGCTGTACACGCTTCTCGCGCTCGCCCTCGGGGGCACGTACACGACGGGGATTCTCCTGGTCGCTGAGAGCGTACCGGTCGCCCGGCGCGGTCGGGCGATGGGCGCGTATCTCGCCGGCCACTCCCTCGGACTCGCCCTCGCCCTGGCGCTGACGGGGCTGGCCCTTCCGCTGGGCGGATATGTCCTGGCGTTCTGGCTGCTCGGCCTGGGACAGGTCGGTGGTGCCGTCTTCGCCTGGCTGGCGATGCGCTCGACTGCCAACGTCGTGAGCCAGCGGGCAGGCGGCCCCCGCTTCGGTACCGCCGTGTTGAAGAATCGCCCGGCCATGCTGGTCATCGCCGGCTACACGTTCCATAGCTGGGAGCTACTCGGGATGTGGGCGTGGACACCGGCCTTCCTCGCCGCGTGTTTCGTTGCGGCGGGGTCGGAGCTGACGCGTGGCGCCGGTCTGGGGGCCTACATCACGTCGCTCTTCCATGTCACAGGGATGATCGCCTCGCTTGTGGCCGGCGTCTTTGCCGACCGATTCGGGCGCACTCCCGTGATCTTCGTGATGGCCAGTCTGAGCGCGGCCTGCTCGCTCACGTTCGGCTGGTTGCTCGGCTCCCCGCTTGCTCTGGTGGTCAGCGTCGGACTGCTCTACGGGTTCGCAGCGCTCGGCGACTCGCCGATCTACTCGACGGCCATCACCGAGGTGGTTCCGGCGGCGTATCGGGGGTCGGCGCTCGCCCTTCGCTCGCTGGTCGGATACGGAGCGGGCGCGACGGCGCCCTTGATCTTCGGCGTCATCCTCGATTGGTACGGCGCCCGCACGGTCGGCGCCTGGGGGTGGGCGTTCGTGAGTCTCGGCATCGCGGGTGTCGGCGCCGTGGTATCCGCGATACTGCTTCACGGGACTCCCGAGGCCGCCATGCTGCGGGGCGACGCCGTCCGGCCTACGAGGCCGGCTTCGGCGTGACACCCGACGGCGTCGATTTCATCGATCACCGCAGCCTCGTGGGAGTTGATGGCGGGCCGTTCGGGCTGCCGCCGATCCCGCCGACCCGCTTGACTGAGTCTCGATAATTCGATAAGCTTCGAAATATGAAAGCACGGGCACCACTCCCGCTAGGGCGTCTGGAGGCGACGGAAGAGCACGTCGAGACCTTCAAGGCCTTGGCACACCTGTCGCGGCTGCAGATCTTCTTCATCCTCGTCCGGGCCAGGAACGAAATGTCCGTCGGCGAGATCCAGGCGGAAGTGGAGATTCCAGGGCCGACGCTGTCGCATCACCTGGATGCGCTCCGGCGGGCAGGGCTGCTCGAGAGTCGGAAGGAAGAGCGGTACATCTACTATTCCGTGAAGCGGGAGACGGTGACGACGCTGACGCGCCTACTCACCGCCTGCTGCTAGAGGAGGAACGCTATGGGCGCAAAGGTTCATCTCCACATGCACGTGTCCGATCTCGACAAGAGCCGGGAGTTCTACAGGCAGTTTTTCGGCCAGGAACCGGTCAAGGAGAAGACGGGCTACGTGAAGTTCCTGCCCGAGTGGGCGCCCGTGAACCTGGCCCTCTCTCGCGGTGGCCAGGGCGGTCAGGGCACCGTGGATCATGTCGGCATCCAGGTCGATTCGCCGGAGGCCGTGACGACGCAGTTGAGCCGCGTCAAGGCAATGGGACTTCCGGTGCGCGAGGAGATGGGCGTCAACTGCTGCCATGCCAACCAGGACAAGTTCTGGGTGCAGGATCCGGACGGTGTGGAGTGGGAGGTCTACCACCTCAACTACGACCTCGAAGACGACGGTGAGATCTTCCCACGCGGGACGGCCAAGGCGGGACTACCGTTGGCCAAAGGCAATGCCTGCTGCAGTTCGTGAGGGCGATCGAATCTGAGTCGGCAAGGTCGTACGCCCCGGCTGGGTCGTGCTCACGGCACGCGCAGTCGGGGTGCTCACGACTCGCAACGGGAGCGGCCCTCTGTCTGCTGGCGGCGGTCGTCAACGTCGTGGTCCATCCCCCGCTGCCGGGCACCGGTAAACATCTCCGCGCATCATGAACGCCGACACGCTGCTGCGGGAACCTGAGAAGTAAACGCGCGCCGGAGAAGGCCTGTAAGCCGGGTTCTGTCTCCCGGGCTTGCGCCCGGGCGACGATCATTTCTCTAGGGCGACGGTTACCCGGCGCCTCCAGCGGCCTGACCCGAGAGCCACGGGCGGGCCACCCGATTGCTCTCCTATTCGGCCTTGCTCCAGGTGGGGTTTGCCGAGCCGGCGCGGTCACCCGTGCCGCTGGTGAGCTCTTACCTCACCGTTTCACCCTTACCGCCCTTGCGGGCGGCGGTCTCTTCTCTGTGGCACTTTCCGTGGGGTTGCCCCCCCTGGGAGTTACCCAGCACCCTGCCCTATGGAGCCCGGACTTTCCTCCCGCCACGTTGCCGTGACCGGCGATCGCCCAGCCTTCTCCGACGCGCTCATGAAGTATACCCGGCGGGCCGAGCCTGCGAGGGGACGAGCCGGCTTCGGGCGCCGTCCCAGCGCCAGAGCGGTCCATGCCGGCTCAGGTGGACGCCGCCGAGCCAGGTGTCGATCGGCTGGATGCTGAGCCAGTCCTCGTCGCCGGCGACGACTGCCCGCCCGCGCTCGGTGATCTCCAGCGCGTCATCCCCGCCGGTCACGAGCGGTCGCAGCCCACGCAGACAGGCGGCGAACTGCACATCGCCCATGCCGTGAGGGCGCACGCGCGGGTGCGCGCCCACCTCGCGGAAGAGCTCACCGAAGAAACGCCGCTCTCGACGCAGCCCGTCGAGGGCGGCCGATTCGACTTCGTTCAGGCCGTTGGTGACCGACGGGAATCGCCCCAGGTGGCAGCGGAAGGCGCCGCCGACGAACGCCAGCGCCGACGTCTCCCGACCGACGAAGGCGGCGCTCGCGAGCGGATCGGGACCGGCGTACGCGGCCCAGGCCCGGGCGCCGAGCGTGCGCGTTTCCTCGGCTACGGGTTGCCGCGAGGCGAACAACGCGGCCAGCCGCGAGGGCTCCATGGCGCCGAGCCCTCGGGTCTCGTCGTCACCCGCCGGATAGACGAGCGAGAGCGTTGTGTCGGGCGCATGGCGGGTGAACCAGTCGAGCAGCGACCACAAGCTGACGGCGCAGAAGAGGTCCTGCTCGAACCACAGCACGATCTCGTCGTGGCCTCGGGCTGCGGTCAAATTCGCCGTCTGCGCTTCGAGGCCGCGGACGTATGCCCCGGCATCGATGCCCAGGCGCTCGACCAGGTAGGCGGTACGCGTGGCCATCGACGGCGTACCAGGAACGGCGGGGACCGGTCCCTCGACCAGGATGTCGCGCCACACCAGCCGCTCGCCGGCGATTCCGGCGTCGGCGAACACGCTGGCGGTGGCGTCGCCGTTGAGGACGTGCAGCACGCCCCCAGCCTACTCCTGCGGCGCCCGCCTCCGCGCCAGCAGCTCGTCGCGCTTGGCGGCGACCTGCTTGACGAGCTCGGCGTACGACGAGCGGCGGATGATCCGGTCGAACTGGGCGCGGTAGTTGCCGGCGAGGCTCACGCCTCCGATCGCCACGTCGTAGACCAGCCAGCGATCGCCGCGCCGCACGAGCCGCGCGTCGACGGTCACGTCCTGGGTCTTACGGCCGAGCAGCCGCGCGCGGACCTCGGCCCGGTCGCCCTCGACGATCTCGCCGACGGAGCGGATCTTCACGCCGCCCATCGTGTCGATCTGTGACAGGTAGGTGGCCTCGAGCAGCTCGGCGACGAGCTGCGTGAACTCCTCACGCTCGGCCGGCGTCCGGTCGTTCCAGTGCGGGCCCAGCACCACGCGCGCGGCCTCGGGGGCGCCGAACACCTGTAACGCCATGCGGGCCACGGCGGTCTGCGGGGCGCCCAGGGTGTCCTTCTCGCGCACGGTGACGTCGCGGATGAGACGGACGACCTGGTCGGTGTACTGCTGCATGTCCTCGGTGGGTGACTGGGCCTGAGCGGGGGCGGCGGCGAGCAGCGCGATCACGACGGCGAGGGCGAGCGCGCGCCCGCCACCGCGGCTCACGGCCGGCGCGACGGCACCCGGACGAGCGGCAGGACGCCTTCCATCTCGCCCTTCATCACCGGGTGCTGATTGCCTCCGACGGCCCGGGACTTCTGCGCCACCTGCTGCTCGACGTACTCGTACAGCTCCTGAAGACTCACGATGCCGTCGCGGTTGCCGTCGGCGGCCCCCCCTGCAGGCCCTGGACCAGGTAGTAGGTGAAGATGCCGTGGCCCAGCTCGGTCAGCTCGATCGACACCTCGGTCGGGCGGGAGGCGGTGATGATGGCCCGGCCCTTGGAGCGGGTGAGGCGCTCCAGGAACATGTCGCCGACGCTGCCGGCACGTGTCTTCAGCGAGGCGAAGGTGCGCCCGCCGGCGGCGCCGCTGTAGCAGGCGCCCAGGAACGCCACGACGCGCTCCGACTCGATGCGCTCGAAGATCGTCTTGATCTCGTCCATCGGCAAGGCGGTCGAGTACAGGTCGTCGGGGTCCGCGTCGACGGGGATCAGATACTTGGCGAGGCCGTCACGCTCGGCGCCGCGCAGATCGGTCTCGGGGGCGCCGTGGCCGGCGAAGAAGATGACGACGGTGTCGTCCTTCCGAGCCGAGCGGACCAGGAACGTGCCGAGCGCCCACCGGATGTTCCGCAGGGTCGGCTTGTGCTCGGCGTTGTTCGGTCAACAGGACGACGTGATCGGTCTTGAAGCCGCCCGGCCCCGTCAGCGTGCGGTAGACGGCTTCCGCGTCGGGGACCGCGTAGCGCAGCCGGGGAATCGCCGCTGTCGTAGTGCCCGGCGCCGATGACCACCGCCCACTGCTCCCGGGTGACCGGCGGTGGAGGCACCACCGGGGTCGTCGTGGCAGGCGTGAAGACGATCGTGCGAACGTCCTGACGCACGGTGCCGTCGGGCTCGGCGGCCGTGAGCGTGAGCGTCTTCGAGCCCGCGACGAACGTGACCGGCACGCTGACGACGACGGATCGGGGCGCGCCGCTCTCGCTCTGGCGGTGCACCTCGGCGCCGTTGAGCGTCATGACGACGCGGGCGACCCCCTTGCTCGAGCTCGCGGTGCCGGTCACGATCAGCGCCGGATCGCTCACGGCGGTCTGGTCCGAGGGGTTCCGGAAGGTGACGGCGAGGGGCTCGGGCCGCTCGGCCGGGGGCGCGGTGGCGGTGGCGACGCGCTTGTACTCGAGCTGGCGGTCCTTGGCCTCGAAGGCGAAACAGCCCGGCCGGCGGCGCCCGCGGCCGCGCTCAGGGCCGATCGGCGACGTCGCCGTCGACGCCCGTCATTCCACAATGGGCCGACCGGGGTGGCGGTACCGAGGAAAATAATCGGGCCGCGGGCCCGATCAGCTGCGCGGCGAGAGCGTGGCGATCGCGCCGCGGGCGAGCGCGTCGACGCGGTCGTTCATGACGTCGCCGCTGTGGCCGCGGACCTTGTTCCAGACGACGTCGTGACGACGGGTCTCGGCGAGCAGTCGCTCCCACAGATCGCGGTTGGTCACCGGCTTCTTGCCGGCGCCCAGCCAGCCGTTCTTCTCCCACTTCTCGTACCAGCGATCGCGAAAGCAGTTCATGACGTAGGCGCTGTCGGTGAAGAGCTGCACGCGGCGCCGGCCGGGGATGGCGGCCAGGCCTTCGATGGCCGCCATCAGCTCCATGCGCTGGTTGGTGGTGTGGGGCTCGGCGCCGGCGACGACACGCTCGGCCCCGCCCTCTTCGATGATCGCGGCCCACCCGCCGGGCCCGGGGTTGCCGCTGCAGGCGCCGTCCGTGTAGACGGTGACGTCGTTAGTCACTCCTGCCAGTACAGATAGCGGCCGCAGCTCTCGCAGCGCATCATGGCCGTGATGGCCGAGCGCAGCTCCTGGATGGCCTGGGGTCGGATGGACACGCGGCAGCCGCCACAGAACGCCGAGACGTTCACGGCCGCGACCGCGACGCCGTTGCGCGCGCGCAGCAGCCGGTCGTAGTCGGACAGCAGCCCGGGCGGGATGTCCTTGGCGCGGCCGTTGCGCTCGGAGCGCACACCGCCCAGCTCCTGCTCCACCGCGGCCAGCTTCTTGCGGACGACCCCTTCGTCCTGGGTCGCCTGCTCCTGGCGGGTCTTGAAGCGGGTCTCGGCCTCGCGGATCTCGACGTTGAGGCGTTCCTGCAGCTCCATCAAGACGAGGATCTCTTCCTCGGTCTTGCCCTTCTCCTGCTTGGATTCCTCGATCTCGAGGAGCGCGGCGGAGTACTCCTTGTTGGTCTTGACCTCGTACAGGCGCGCCTCCAGCTTGGAGCGCTTGCCGCTGATGACCTCGAGGTCCTTCTCCTTGGCGCGGAGCTCTTTGCGGGTGGCGTCGAGGCGCGTCTTGATGGTCTCGACCTGTTTCTTCGCCTCGGCGAGTGAGTTCTGGATGCTTTCGATCTGCTTGGGCAGTCGCGCCGCCTCCGCCTCGAGCGCGGAGATCCGCGCGTCGTACCCCTGGAGCTCGATCAGTGTTTGCAGTTGAGGATCCACGTGCTCTCCATTGTGTCGTTCATCACAGAACGGTTGACCCGACCCACGAAACCGTACCCCGAAGCGAAGAACGAACCGAAGAACCACCGGAAGAAGAACAGGACGGACGACCAGCGAGACGACAGAAACGACGACCGGAAAGACGACAGAAGGGGCGACCGGGGAGACGATGGAAGTGACGAGCGACGCATTACACGGTCGACCCGACGTGCGGATCCACCACTTTCTATCTCAGGCCACCCACGGTTCAAGCCGAGCAAACGCTCCAATACAACAGCGCCACCACTTTCTATCTCAGGCCACCCACGGTTCAAGCCGAGCAAACG
>Ga0134124_10004145_pt1 | contig 11639 bp, 9 predicted proteins | sample KB304_FD_96880 | JGI IMG/M metagenome (GOLD analysis project Ga0134124, IMG submission 96880) | Terrestrial soil microbial communities without Nitrogen fertilizer from Kellogg Biological Station, Michigan, USA - KB3-0-4 | ecosystem: Environmental > Terrestrial > Soil > Unclassified ... | reverse complement strand
TTTGTTCTGCCTTCGATCTTGATCTCACTCGTCCCGGAGGTCGGCCTCGATATCGACTTGAAGCCAAATGTGACAGTCTTCCTTTACATGTTTTTGATTTCGCTATTAACGGGCGTTGTATTTGGACTAGCGCCGGCTATTCAGTCGACAAAACCTGATCTGACGGGCGCACTCAGATCTGGAAACAACACGCGCGTTTCACGTCTGCGCTTGCGGAATGTATTGGTTATCGGGCAGGTGGCGGTTTCGCTGGTGCTTCTGATTGGAGCAGGTCTATTAGTACGAACCTTGCAACGGGCGCAATCCAGCGACGTTGGATTTGATAGCAAGAACCTGATCGTCCTGACGATGGACACATCGGCACTGGGTTATGACGACTCCCGCGTTGCCACACTTCGCGCGCAGCTCGCTGAACGTTTGCAAACCATGCCTGAAATCAAATCGATGAGCAGCGCGGAAATCATGCCTTTTGCCGGCAGGCGAGACGATGCGGTCGACATCGAAGGCCAGGGATCAGGCATCAGCGTGAACTCCAACCGAGTGTCTCCCGACTATTTCCAGACCCTCGGTATTCATTTGCGGCGGGGACGCGAGTTTACCGAAGAAGATACACGCATTGGACAATCACCAGCGGTGATTACCGAGGCGATGGCCAATCGTTTCTGGTCCGATGCCGATCCGATCGGAAAACATTTTAGAGACGGTGATGGCAACGGCCACGAGATTATAGGCGTCGTCAGCAACATCAGTAGCACGCACGTGGGTAAAGTGGATGGACCTTTATTCTACACGCCGGCCTCAGTCCCCGGGTTAGGGGGACACAGCTTTGTCTTGCGGACCAATGGGAATGTGAATTCGCGTGTGAATGCGATCAGAGAAGCGGCGCGTTCGCTGAATAAAGATGCTCTCGTTACTGTCGAACCGCTCGAAGAAAATGTGCGGCGGGCATTAGAACCGGCACGAACCGGTGCGTGGTTTTCCAGCACTGTAAGTTTGCTCGCATTGATCATCGCGGCAACTGGGATCTACGGGATGTTGTCGTATAAAGTTATCGAGCGGACCCGCGAAGTCGGCATTCGGATGGCACTCGGCGCACAGCGACGTAGCGTTCTGTTGCTGATCGTGGGCGATGGAATGAAGCTCGCGGCAATTGGCACAGCAATCGGGGTCGGAGTTGCGCTTGTATTAACCAGCGTCTTGGGATCGGTGGTGTTTGGCGTGGCCACAACAGACGCGCTCGCTTTTGCCGTAGTCGCGATCGGCGCACTGCTCGTCGCATTACTTGCGTGCTATATACCTGCGCGTCGCGCGACGAAGGTTGATCCGCTGGTTGCGTTGCGTCGCGAATGACGTTCGATTAACCAACAAGAAATTCGTTCTTGAACTCGCAGTTAACACATTCCTTGCTGATTGCTGACCATAATGTTGACGCGGCCGATAGCAATCCATAGAATTTGGGCTAATTCGAAAGACAAATTACCCGCTGCGCGCAGTGTCGCGACGTAAGCCAAGCTAGTTCCCCCACACGTTTCCCGACCAGCAGAAAAAAGTAGGGTCATGTCTGGTTCCGAGAAGTTAATCGAGAGTCAGCGAGACAAGTCGTGAGTTAGCTCTAAAAAACAACTTGCAACCTAAATTTTCCAGGGTGTCCAACACCAGAAAGAGAGTGTCGCAATGAGTATTATCACCACCAAAGATGGAACGCAGATTTACTACAAGGATTGGGGCAGTGGCCCGGCCGTCACCTTTTCGCATGGGTGGCCGTTGAATGCCGACATGTGGGACGGTCAAATGCTCTTCCTCGCACAGAACGGCTTCCGCGTGGTCGCGCACGACCGGCGCGGCCACGGCCGGTCCAGCCAACCGACATCCGGCAATGACATGAACGGTTATGCGGACGATCTTGCGGCAGTGATCGAAACCCTGGATCTCAACCAAGTCACGCTGGTGGGCCACTCTACGGGAGGCGGAGAAGTCGCGCGATACATCGGCCGCCACGGAACAAGCCGGGTCGCGAAAGCCGTCCTGATTGCGGCAGTACCACCGCTTATGCTGAAGACCCCCGCCAATCCCGAAGGGTTACCCATCGAGATATTCGACGACCTTCGTACAAAGCTCGCGAAGGATCGCTCGCAGACCTACAGGGAGTTCGCAGGTCCGTTTTACGGCGCGAACCGGCCGGGCGCCAATGTCTCGCAGGGCGTGCTCGACCAATTCTGGGCCTGGAGCATGCAGTCCGGGCTGAAGAACGCCTACGAGAGTATCAAAGCCTTTTCCGAAACAGACTTTACCGAAGACCTCAAGAAGTTTGATGTGCCTACTTTGGTGCTTCACGGCGAAGACGACCAGATCGTTCCAGTGAAGAATTCTGCCGTGAAGTCGGCACAACTCATTAAGGGTGCGAAGGACATCTACTACCCGGGAGCGCCGCACGGCATCACGGCCACCCATCAGGATCAGATCAACGCCGATCTGCTCGCCTTCATCAAGGAGGAACAATTCCGTGTCGCAAAGAGCTGAGCCAGTATCACGAGCTGCTGAATGAGGTGGAAAAGGAAGTCGTGATGGCTGACAAATGAGGAGTCAACTATGGCAAACGAAAAAGCAAATATGAAGATTGTAGTCATTGGCGGCAGCGGGCTCATTGGGTCCAAGGCTGTTTCGAAGCTCAGTGCGCGCGGCTACGACGTTATCGCTGCGTCACCAAACTCGGGGGTAAACACGTTGACTGGCGCAGGACTCGCCGAAGTTCTCGACGGTGCGTCAGTAGTCGTCGACGTGTCAAATTCGCCGTCATTCGACGATGGGCCGGTGATGGAGTTTTTCAAAACCTCAACTGGTAACTTGCTCAGCTATGAAACGGCCGCCGGTGTGGGACATCACGTTGCATTGTCTGTCGTCGGCTGTGAGCGTCTGCCAGACAGCGGCTATCTGCGTGCGAAGGTCGCTCAGGAGAAGCTGATCAGGGAATCTTCGATTCCTTACTCGATCGTACGCGCTACGCAATTCTTCGAGTTCGTCAATCGCATCGCCGATTCGGCGACAGTGAGCCACACGGTTCGCGTGCCACCGGTGCGTTTTCAGCCCATGGCGGCAGATGATGTTGCGAATGCGGTAGCGAGGGTGGCCATGGGACCACCGTTGAATAGAATCGTTGAGGTGGGCGGGCCCGAGCAGTTCCGCTTTGATGAACTGATCCGTCTCGCCCTCAGCGCCCGCAATGATCCGCGGGAGGTGATCGCTGATCCACACGCGAGCTACTTCGGTACTGAGCTGAGCGAGAACTCACTTGTACCAGGCAATGATGCGCTACTCGGCAACGTCCGTTTCGAAGACTGGCTTAGCCAGTCAGCGGATCGGATGCGCGAGCCTAGAGCTGTTGCGGCTGCTTCGAAAGGCGCCGGCCCACAACGATGAGGAGTTAGTGCCATGTGGGTTAACAGACTACAAGGAGATTCAGCATGAGCGAAGAAGACCTGGAGTTGCTCGTAACGCTGGATGATCCAGAGGGAGCACCGGAAGAGGATCGTTTCCACCATCTCCCGGGCGAACGTTCGGGACCGCACCGAACGGCTGTACACGAACGTACGAAGCCTCATGTTTCGGATGGCGCGAAAGCGAATAGCTTGAAACAAAGTTCGTCCTGAAAGTGAACGAACGAGAAGCTGTAGCTTGTCTCTGTGTCTCTGTGGTCTTTCTAATCAGTTTTCAACCACAGAGACACAGAGAACACAAAGCTCGAGCGTCAGTGTTTCAAGTAACGAAGTGCGACGCATCCTGATTTAAAAGTCTTTGAGTCAATAAGGTTCAATTGTAATGTCTGCGGCAGGCGAACATCTTCCAACAAACGTCGCCCTTCCCCTACAACTATTGGCTGAACGACAAAACTGAATTCATCAACCAGATCAAGCTCGATAAGTTGTGAAGGAACAGATAAGCCGCCAGTTAAAATATTTTTACCTGGTGCTTCCTTCAATTTTAGGATTTCGTCTTGCAGGTTCGAACGAACAATCCTGGTATTTTCTCCTGCAGCCCTGTCTAATGATTGTGAGCAGACAACAATGTCGTTGGAGGCAAATGCTTGAGCAAATTCGTTCATTGCGCTTGTTTGTCCCGATTGGTTTTTTGCGATATCGGGCCAAAAAGGAACCATCAACTGATAGGTCTTACGGCCATACACGAGTAGGTCAACATCTCGCATGAGGTGGATATAATATTCGTATATATCCTCATAAGCACTGGCTTTCGTGTGGTCGCAGCAACCATCCAGCGTAAGGTTAATCGCGTAGATTAATTTTCTCATTTGACAACTTCTCCGAGTGCAGAGTTTATCACCTGGAGTAGCTGATTTATCGGATTTACAAAGGACTATGAGTAGGACAGGCGATGCCCGTCCTACTCATGGCCGCGAGGTTAGTCGTGACGTGCTCGACGTCGATCGCGATAAAAGTCACGCACGTCTGCACGACGATCACGCCGGTCAAGTCTTAGATCGCGACTGTCCTGGCGAATATCACGCGTGTCGCTGTTGATGTCTCTGCGGTCGGAGCGCAATTCTGCTCGTGAAGCTCCTTCGTGCCTGTCTTCTCTGAGCTCCAGAAGATCTTGGTGACGCTCGCGAGCGTCCGCCCCCAAGTCGCGCCTGTCCGACCGGAGGTCTCTCGTATCGGAACGGATATCACGGCGATCCTCACGCAGGTCTCGACGTTCCCCGCGATCGATGTGCCGGTGTTGGGCCATGACGACACTGCCCGAAAAACAAAGCATTCCGGCAAGTGACAATAAAACGCCAAATAGTCTTTTCTTCATTCTCAACCCTCCATCTTGAATATTGTTAGTGGCGCTTCGACAGAAACCAACGGAGGAGAGACGCAATTCACGGTTAACGCACAAACTGCGTTTTCATGGATCAGACTTTCGCGAAGTCCTTAGCCACCCTTGCTGAGGATTAGACGCGGCACCAGTTTGCGAAGCCGAGATTTCTTTTCCGGTTTGCGGCTCACCTCAGCCCGAAGAGGCATGTGCCCCTTTCCAGATGATTGCCGCGTCAAAGCCATGGATTGTCCGGACGAGATCGGGACTCCAACCCTCGAGACCACGCATTGCGAGTGGCCGCAGCGCGCGAAGGTCAATCACTTCATGACCCGTGGCATTGGCATTTGAAAGTACGCGCGTGAGGCGTTGGTCGCCACTTCGGAATTCGTCAAACTCATCGCTCGCAACGGAGACGAAGCTCCGCTCCGGCCCGAGCACAGCCTGACGAGAACCTGGACCAGGAAGAACAATGATATGGAAAGCGCTACTACCATTGAAGTCCGCCACTTCACTGGCCATTGCGCCGAGATCGAATGTGTTGACGTAATTAGCGCCGCGGATCATGTGGTTGTAACCAAATTTCAGCATCACCTTTGGCAGTGGTCCGCGCCGCTGCTCTTCCTTTAGCCGCGCCGCCAGGTTGTTCCGGTTCCATTGCGCGCGCTGCAGCGAGGAAGCATACCCGGTGCCGGTCCGTCCCGTAGTATTGATGGCGAGTGTTTCCTCGAGCGTGCGCAGGATCATGTCACTCTCACTGTCTGGGTTCGGCCAGGCGGCTCTGACAGCCGACACCACTGCCGGATCTTGCGAGAAGAGAAACATGTTTTCCGGGCCGGGATTTTGCTTGACGCGCGCCCACGCATTTGTCGACGCCTCCTTCAGCCGTGTAAAAGACTCTCTGGCGCGCGGCGGTACGCGGGCTTCAAGCCTGGAAATTAAATAGCGATCGCTAAACAGTTCACGGTCGAGCCCCCACAGAACGCGCTCACTTTTAGGCGCGGCATTGATGACCGTCGCAATGAACTGAGCTTCCTCACGTAGATAAAGAGGACTCCAGGTGGTGGGAAGAGCAATGAAATCTTCAATCCCCTGTAGGCCATTGCGCCTCGCCGCCGCTTCAATGTCCTGCGCTATGATCGGCGAAACCTCGACGGCCATTCGGCTGTAGCCCGATGCACGAAGCGCACTGAAAAAGGCTGCTGCGAGTTGGGCAGTTTCCACGACTCCATGTTCTTCGCCGATCAGTGTGAATTGGGCATTGCTCGCTTCCTGGAGGAGCCAATCCCAGCCGCGTCCCGCGGGACCGTCGCTCATGGTCAGCGGCAGCCGATTTTGTTGCAGCGCTTCGAGGAGGCGCGCTCCCGGATTCTGAGACTGCGAACGAGGAGGCACGACACATGTGAAGTGTCCAAAGGCGCGTGTACCGGCAAGTAAGGACACACCACTTGCGAAGAGTAGATCGCGTCGATTTATCTTCATACCCAGTCCCTCCTGCGCTGCGCCGTTCACGCCGGATCCGAATAGACGGTCTCCTCGGGAACATCGGTAGGACTCTCGACGTCCAGGCGGTACCCGTCCGGGTCAGTAAATGATGTGACCCAGAGATTGTTGCCCACGAATGGTCGCGACGGGTTGAGCCCTCGTGCTTTCGCATCGTGATACATGGCGATCGCGTCACCACACACAAAACAGATGGTCACGCCCTGGCCCAAAACCCCTGCCGGCCACCCACCCGGCTGTCCATCCTTCCAGTACTCCTGAAGCATGATGGCGACGCCATCGCGTTCGAGCCAACACCATCGGATTCGCCCACCTGGATTCCATTGTCGCGTGATCGCGAAGCCGAGCCCGTCCACATAAAAGCGCAAGGACGCCTCGATATCCTTGACGTTGAAGAACGGCACCGCCTGACGCAGGTTTGGAGTGTCGGAAGGCTGAAGTTCCATTGCGTCATCGAAGAGTGTCTTACTACCCATTTCACACCTCAGATGTTAACGGTCCAATTATCGCGGGTGAGTCGCAACCTGTTTGATTGTGTCGATCACGAGCGCGGGTTGTTGCAATTGAATGAAGTGAGCGGCCTTTTCAACAACAATGTGTTTGCTGCCGGGAATCGTTGCCAACCATTCCTTGTGTTTCTCGATCCACATTTTTTTTCCTTCCGCAGACATGGTTGGATCTTCCGTTGCAGTTAGAAGTGTTACCGGAGTACCTGCGGCCACCTTCGCCGCTCGGGCCTGTGCATAGGACGTGTCGAGCGCCGCAAACTCGGCCTGAACCCCTTCCCTTGCCTTCGCGATGTCACTTTCCTGCGCTTTAAGACGATCCGCATAATTTAACTTCAGCCAATCATTAAAACTCTCCTGCGAAGGATCGATCAGAACTATACCCGCCACGTCCTTTGGGTAAATGTCGGCAAAGACGCGCACATAAATACCACCGAAAGAGTGGCCAACCATCACGTAAGGCGGTTTCACTCCTACCTTCTGCAGCGCCGCATGCAACTCAGTTGCGATCTGTTTTGCCGAACGCGGCTTCGGTCCTGGATCAGACTGACCGAGACCCGCACGATCGTATGAGACGGTTTGGGCAAAGGCAGCCACATCCTTTTGCACTGTGGACCAGGAACCGATACCGGCTCCGAATCCGCCTTCGAATATTACCGCCGGCGATCCTTGTCCGCCGATTAGCAACTGCAGACCGTGACCACCGACGTCGACCTTCTGTAATTTCAGGAGACTTTCTGATGAATCATCCTTCCCGACGCGCTTGAATGTAAGTCGTAACTGTTGTGGTCCCTGTGAAAATTGGCCGTCGATTTGTGAACCATCCGCGCTAAAAGTACCTTCGTACGTCGCGCCCAACGACTTCATTTCAAATCGCAGTGATTTACCGGTAACACTGATCGACTCGATCGGCAGTCCAGTGGCCCCTTGATTCGGACTGTCGAGAGTTGCACTCAACGCGCCATCTTTTTTAGTGACGTGCAGGACCAGGTCCAGCTTGACACCACCGGCATCGAGCGTGCCTTTCCAGTCTCCCTCGGGGTTCACTGGCGCTGTTTGTTCCTGGCCTCCAGCGAAAGAGATGGAAAGCAAGCTTAACAACATGCAAAAAACCATTGCGGCTCTCATAAAGTTTTCCATTCTTGGTCTATTCCTCGCCAGCACACCTGCACGAAGGTAACATTAGCATTCGGCTCTTGATATCATTGAATCCGTTCACCAGTCTAGCCTTAGAATGAAGAGTAGTGACGCAGTTTGAATTTAGAACTGCTGCTTGAGCGCCTGCCTGGAGTGCGCTCAATGTCAAACTGCGTGCACTATAAAATGAAGTGAACCTGATTCTCGACAGTCTCGTAATGGCTTCTCAGACTCCACTCGCGAGGTATCTCATGTTCCGCATCATCTCGATCCTTTCCATCTGTCTGTTTATTACTACAACCACACTTGCGCAACAGAATCGACCGCTATTGATCGGTCGCGTGTCAGTAAATCAATCTCACATAGCTTTCACTTACGCCGGAAAGATCTGGCTGGTCGAACGTGCTGGCGGCACCGCGCGGCGCCTGACCAACACGCCAAATGACGAGACCAACCCGGTCTTCTCGCCCGACGGCCAGCGAATCGCATTCTCGCAGTCTAATGGCAATGATTGGGATGTGTTCGTCGCACGCACTGACGGATCCAGCGAACCCATGCGGATCACGATGATGCCGGAAGACGATATGGTCGCGGGCTGGTCACCGGATGGAAAAGAAATCGTCTTCGAAACTACGCGCGACGAAGAAAATCTGACACGTCTTTATAAGACTTCCGCTGACCGCCTCATGCTTGCCACCGCGCTTCCGCTGCACCAGAGTTATTCAGGTTCAATCTCGCCTGACGGCAATCGTATCGTTTATAACCCCAGAACCGGAGCCGGTGACTGGCGTTACTACCGCGGCGGATATGCGGGACAGCTCTGGATCGCTGAGTTGAAAACGGGTTCACTCGAGAAGCTCTCAAATGGAACGCACAACGATAGAAATCCGGTCTGGGTCGAGGACAAGATCTACTTCATTTCCGATCGGAGCGGAATCTTTAATCTCTACGCTTATGACACCAAATCCAAAACAACGCAGCCACTGACAAAATTTGCGGACCTCGGCGTGCGAACCGCGTCAGCAACGAATGATGCGGCGGTTTATGTCCAAGCCGGCCGATTACATCTGCTCGATTTCAAGACCAACAATGATCGCGTGATCGATGTTTCGGTTACTCCGGATACATCGGAACTCGCCTCGCACAGCGCCGGTGCGATGCGTTCTCTCGAGCAAATTCTGCCGTCCCCGACTGGGGACCGGATTGCTTTCGGTGCTCGAGGTGAAGTCCTCATTTTCGATCCCGCAAACGGTTCATATAAGAATCTGACTAATACCTCGGGGATTGCCGAACGCTATCCCGTAATCTCGCCTGACAACAAATCCGTCGCTTATGTCTCAGACGAATCCGGTGAATACGCACTCCACATTCGATCTCTCGACAGCGATTCCGTTAAAAAGATTCGAATCGAGCAGAAGCCTTCGTTCTATTGGGGACTGGTCTGGTCACCTGATTCGCGAAAGCTCAGCTTCCCTGACAGACGTCTCGGTCTTTGGCTTGTTGATATTACTACCGACAGCGCCACCAGAATCGATACCTCGCCGTATTCGGCGCAGGACTCATGGACGCCAAATTTCTCTCCCGATTCGCGCTTCCTCACCTACTCGAAACGTTTGCAGAATCGCGCGGGGACCATATTCATTTACGACATCGCGGCGAAAAAGTCTTTTCAAGTAACCGACGGTATCACACATACACAGATGCCGGTGTTCGATCCGAACGGGAAGTACCTTTACTTTGTTTCCAGCCTGAATGCGAACACGAGTGAATTTAGTTGGGGAGTGCTTAACGGCGTGTTTGCGACTCCGCTTGTGGTGCGACGAGTTCACGCTTTGATTTTGTCGAAGGATCAGCCGAGTCCACTGCTGCCGAACGGGCAGCCAAATCCTGACGCAAAGGTCAGCGAGATCTCTGCACCAGTCAAAATCGATTTCGACGGTCTGCAATCACGTTTTGTAAATCTGCCGTTGCCCCAGCGTGATTACTCGCAACTCGCAGCCGGCCAGCCTGGAAAGTTGATGGTCGCGATTGGCGAGTGGTCGTCTGCTCCGGGAGACTTCAGCTCACAGCCGCAGTCGCAGGCGGTCTTTTCATTTGATGTTTCCAAAGGCGGGCCGATGCAGAAGATCGTGGACCAGATTAGCACCGTCGACATTACAGCCGACGGCAAAAAGATTCTGTATCGGAAGGGCAGAGATTACTTTCTCAATTCGGCCGAGGCTCCGGTCAAACCCGACGAAGGCCGGCAGGATTTCAACAAAATGGAAGTCCGCGTGGATCCGTCTGAGGAATGGCGCCAGATGTTTCACGAATCGATGCGAATCATGCGCGATTGGTTCTACGATCCCCATTATCACGGTCAGAGTCTCGCAGCACTCGAAAACCAATACGCCGCTTACTTACCAACAATTGTTCGCCGGAGCGATCTTAATCGGCTGATGCAGCAGATGCTCGGGTCGGTCTCGGTAAGTCATCTTGGTGTTGGCGGCGGCGATGCACCGTCGCCAGCAGGAAGCGGTAATCGCATCGGGCTGCTTGGAGCCGACTACGAAATAGCAAACGGCAAATATCGTTTCAAGAAGATCTATCGGTCGCTGCCCTACTCTTCGCCGGCAGGTTCATTTAACGCTCCACTCGGTCAGGCCGGTATCAGTGTTCGCGAAGGCGATTATTTGATTCAGGTGAATGGCCAGACTGTCGATGCGGAGAAGAATGTACTCAGCTATTTCGAGAACACCGTTGGTCGCCCCACAAAGATCACTGTCTCTGCCACCGCCGATGGTTCTAATTCACGCACGTATACCGTCTTTCCTGCTTTGGGTGAGAACCGCCTGCGGCGTGCAAACTGGGCCGAAGAGAATCGCAAGCTGGTAGAGAAACTTTCAGGCGGACGCCTCGGCTACATCTTTATCGAGGGTTACAGCCCTGATGGCGTCATGAATGCAATTCGCGGGCTGACTGGATACGCCGACAAGCAAGGCGTCATCGTCGACCAGCGTTTTAATGGTGGCGGCATCACACCTGACTATCTAATCGAATGGATGCAGCGCAAGCCGCTTTACTATTACATGTTTCGCGGGGGCGACGACATTGCGACTCCTGTGAACCCGGCGCCACCCGTCAAAGTTTTGATCATTAATGAACTGAATGGTTCGGCTGCCGAAACCGGTGCTTTTATGTTCAAGCTAGCGAAGCTTGGTCCAACAGTCGGTAAACGCACTTTTGGTGGGGGCATTGGACCTTACTACTTCACACCCAACCTCATCGATGGTGGTTACGTACAGTTGCCGAATCGCGCGGCGTACGATCCGAGCGGGACAGGCTGGGGCATAGAAAATGTAGGCGTCGCGCCTGATTTCGACGTAGAAATTACTCCTGCCGATGTCATGGCTGGACGCGATCCGCAGCTTGAAAAAGCGATTGAGGTGGGGCTCGCGGCGATTTCGAAAACCAAGCCAGTACCTCCGAAACATCCTGCTTTTCCGATCCACCCGGGCGCGCAAAGCCAATCGTCGTATGTTAGTCCATCAGTTGATTCGCTTCCGCTCGTAGGGTCGGAATTTCCACCGCCCCCACCAAAACCTGGTCCAACTCCGCCGCCGGCGCCAACCAGTAGCAAGTTTGCTGCATTTGTCGGAACTTACGAGGGCGGCACGCTCGGCAAACTGGTGGTAAGGCAGG
>Ga0134124_10004143_pt1 | contig 11639 bp, 10 predicted proteins | sample KB304_FD_96880 | JGI IMG/M metagenome (GOLD analysis project Ga0134124, IMG submission 96880) | Terrestrial soil microbial communities without Nitrogen fertilizer from Kellogg Biological Station, Michigan, USA - KB3-0-4 | ecosystem: Environmental > Terrestrial > Soil > Unclassified ... | reverse complement strand
CATCGGTCGGCAGCCTCGCCCCGCAACCCGACGCCGCCGGGGACGCCGGCGGCGTCGTTCTGCATCCGGCGCGGTACGATCCGGCGGGCGGGGTGTGGCGTAGTTGGCAACGCACGTGCTTTGGGAGCACGAGATCGTCGGTTCGAGTCCGACCACCCCGACCACTTCTTCTTTCTTCTGCCAACCAATCGGAATCATCCGGCGGGAATCGACGAAATCATCAGGTTCTTACCGGAATCGTCCGGCTGACTACCGGTTTCGCGCTTGAACGGTCGTGACTTCCGGCGAAGAGTGCAATTGGATGGAATCACCCGCCTTCGTGACAACCACCTCCCCTGACGCGTGGGTGGTGGCCGATGCGAGCAGCAGCTTCAACGAGGGTCCTCCAGGTCCAGGTGGTCGACCGTTGGTCGGCCACCCGCATCGAGACTCATCCGTGCCGGGTTGCGCGGGGTCGAATCAGCGGTAGTAGCTCCGGCCACCCGATCGCAGGGCGTCCGCGATCTCCTGGACGGCGCGGCCCGCGGAGGGCCCGTCCGTCGAGCCCTTGACCAGCGCCTGGACCTGCCTGTCGATCTCGTCCTTGACCTCGGGCTCCCAGAGCCAGTCCAGCGGAGTGATCGCGTCGGCGAACAGCGGCAGGAACTCGCGCGCGATCGGGTCCGTGATCGCGTCGTTCGAGGCGGCGATCGGGGAGTAGTTCTGGGTCCCGGCGGTGATCGCGCGGTCGACGTCCGGCCGGCTCGCGTACTCGAGGAACTCGTAGACCGCCTCGCGGCTCCGGCCGCCCTTGGCAGGCAGGGCGTACCCGCCCCACGAGTGGATCGGCCGAGGCCGGGTCGCGCCATCGATGAGCGGCGGTGGCGCGATATGGAGATCGAATGCGCGCGGAGCGGTGCCTGACCGGATCTGACCGAGCATCCACGACCCCTGGAACGTCGCGGCCGCCTTGCCCTGGAGGAAGAGCTGCTGCATCGCGAGATAGTCGGTCGCGCCGGACCCGTCGAGCAGGATCCCGCTCGCGCGCAGACCGGCGATGGTCTCGAAGGACTCGGTCCACTCCGGCCCGTCGTACCGGTGCTCGCCCTTGACCGTCGCGTCCGCGAACGCCTCGGGGTCGCTGCCGGACCGCTCGGCGACCATCGGCAGGATCCAGGTCAGCAGGATCTGGTTGAAGAACACGTCGCCCGAACAATGGACGAGTGGGGCGACGCCGAGCTTCGCAAGCGGCTGCACCATCGCCTCGAGGTCGGCGATCGTCCTCGGGACGGCGACCCCGGCCTCGTCGAGCAGCGCCCGGTTGTAGTACAGGCCCGTCGTGTGCACGCCACGCGTGACGGCGAGGGGGAACGCGCGCGCCGAGGCTTCGCCGGGTCCGCCGATGCGGACCGTTGTGGGCACCCGTGCGAGCACGTCCGCAAGCCGCGAGTCCGCCGACAGGTCAGCGAGCAGCCCATCCCGCGCCCAGGATCGGACCTGCTGCCCGTCGATCGTCACCAGGTCCACGGGCTCACCGGACGCCAGGAGCGAGCGTGCCAGCCGATCCCAATCGGCCCCGCCACCAGCCAGCGCCCGGACGTCCCACGACGCGCCCGGGTGAAGCCCGGAGAAGTCATCGAAGGCCCGCTTCAGCGCGGGCTCGGCCAGCGGGTCACCGCCACCGGCGATCATCGTGATCGGGCGGCCCGCCCCATCCGACGCCGTCGCAGCGATCGATGAGCCGGGATCCCGGCGCGGCGCGCACGCTCCGAGGAACGCGGCCACCGCGGCACTCCCGCCGAGCAGCGCAGAGACCTTCAGCACATCGCGGCGCGACAGTGGCCGGCTCCAGTCGGCCGGAAGCGGCGGACGTCGAGGCGCCATCGATCCTCCCCGCACGAGACCGTCACGGCGCGTCGACCGGTGACGCGGCCGTCGGCAACGAAAGGGTATCGTTCCGAGCCGATGAAGGGCACTCCGCGCTCGTGAGGCTCGCGGCCGGGCGCAGGGAGCGCGCGCTCGACTTCGCGCTGCTCCTGCCGGTCCTCGCGCTCCTTGCGGCCTTCCTTCTCTACCCGCTGCTCTACGGGCTCGACCTGAGCCTGAGCAGGACCGAGGGCCTCGAGGTCACCGGGTCCGTCGGGCTCGCGCACTACGCCCGCGCGCTGTTCGGTGACGCCGTTTTCCGCCAGGGACTGGTCAACACTGTCCTGTTGACCGCGGCCGCGGTCGTCCTCCAGACGGGCATCGGCCTCGGGCTCGCCGTGCTCGTCTCGGAGACCCGCCGCGGCCAGGCCGTGTTCCGGATCGCGTTCGTCGCGCCCTTCGTGCTGGCTCCGGTCGCCGCGGGCACGGTCTGGAAGTTCCTCTTCGCGCCCTTCTTCGGGATCGTTCCGTCGGTCGGCGGCGCGCTCGGGCTCGACCTCTCGACGTTCGCGCCACTGTCGGACGCGAGCCTCGCCCTCTGGGCGGTCGTCGTCGTGTGCGCCTGGCGTTTCGCCGGCTTCTCGATGGTGGTCTATCTCGCCGGCATGCAGTCCATCCCGCACGAGCTCCACGAGGCGGCGGAGCTGGAGGGGATCGGCCCGTTCGCAAGGCTCCGCCGGATCACCTGGCCGCTTCTCTGGCCGCAGACGTTCGCGCTCACGCTCCTGACGACAATCGGCACGCTGCGGGTCTTCGACCTGATCTGGATCATGACCGGCGGCGGGCCCGGGCACGCCACCGAGACCGCCGCGACGTATGTCTACACGACGGCATTCCGGTCGGTCGACGTGGGGTACGCCCAGGCCATGGCCATGATCCTCATGGTGCTCATCGTCGCCCTCGCGTTCGTCGAGTACCGGCTCCTGACCCCGCGCGTCGAGGCGGCGGCGGCGTGACGACCAGAACCGGGATCCGACCGGCGACGATCGCGGTCGCCGTCCTCGCCGTGATCTGGATCTACCCGGTGATCTGGACGCTCGTGAACGCCGTCCGCCCCACGGCCGACCTGTACCGCGGGCCGCTCGATCTGCCCATCCCGCCGGCGCTCGGGAACCTCGCCGACGCCTGGAACCGCGCGAACCTCGGCGGAGCGCTCCTGAACTCCACGTACGTGGCATCGCTGACGGTTGCCGGCGCGCTCGTCGTCGCGATCCCCGCCGCGTTCACCCTGACGCGTCTCCGACCGCCGGCTCGTGCCGCCCTCTTCCTGCTGGTCCTGGCGCCCCTCATCATCCCGACGGAGGTGCTCATCGTCCCGCTCTTCGCGATCTACCGGAACCTCGGGCTCATCAACAGCCTGCCGGGCGTCGCCCTGGTGAACGTCGTCTTCAGCGTGTCGTTCGCGACGGTCATCCTCGCGGGGTTCTTCCGGCGGATCCCGCAGGACCTCATCGACGCGGCGCAGCTCGACGGCGCCGGGCGGCTCGCTCTCCTGAGGTTCATCGCCGTTCCGCTGGCTCATCCCGGCGTCGTCGCCGTCGGCGCCATCGTCGCCGTCTTTGCCTGGAACGACTTCTCGGGCGCGCTCGTGCTGCTCCAACGGCCGGGCGTGTTCACCGCGCCACTCGCCCTGACGACGTTCTCGACCTTCTACGCGACCGATGAAGGCCTCCGCTTCGCGGGCCTCGCCATCACGTTCCTGCCGCCGCTCGTCGTGTTCCTCCTGCTCCAGCGTCGAATCGTCCTGGCCCTCACGGCGGCGACCGCGCGATGACCGGAGGGCCGCTGCTGGGAACGAAGCTCCACACGCCGGTCAGTCACGGCCGGCTGGTCCCGCGGCCGCGGCTCGCTGCGCAGATGGCGCGCGCGACGGAGGCGACGCTGACGCTCGTCTCGGCGCCGGCCGGGTTCGGGAAGACGACGGTGATGTCCGACCTGGCTGCACAGGCCGGCGCCGCCCACGTCGCGTGGCTGTCCCTCGACGCCGAGGACGACGATCCGCTGACGTTCTGGACGTACGTGATCGAGGCCATCGACCGTGCCGTGCCGGGCGTCGGAGCGGGCGCGCGGATGGTCCTGTCGGGGGCGTCCGGAACGGCCGACGCCGCGCTGACGACACTCCTGAACGACCTCGCCGACCTCGATCGCCACCTCGTCCTGATGCTCGACGACGTCCACGTGATCGAGTCGGCAGCGATCCACGAGCAGCTGGCATACCTGCTGGATCACCTGCCGGCCCGTGCCCACGTGGTCATGGGAACGCGCGCTGATCCGGCCATCCCGCTCGCGCGCCTTCGGGCCCGCGGTGCCCTCGTCGAGATCCGGGCGAACGATCTCCGCTTCTCCGCGGCCGAAGCCGCTGCCTACCTGGAGGCCATGGGGCTGTCCCTCGGCGAAGGCGACGTCGATGCGCTCGAGGGACGGACTGAGGGCTGGATCGCCGCCCTGCAGCTCGCGGCGCTGTCCCTCCAGGGCCGGAGCGACGCAACCGAGTTCATCACCGCGTTCTCCGGCGACCACCGCTACATCGTCGACTACCTTGTCGAAGAGGTGCTTCGCCGTCAGCCGCCGGACACCCGGGAGTTCCTCCTGGAGACGTCCGTGCTGCCACGGTTCAGCGGCGCGCTGGCGGACGCGGTCACCGCCCGGCAGGGGAGCGCCGCGACCATCGAGGCCCTCGAGCGCGGGAATCTGTTCGTCGTCGCGCTCGACAGTCAGCGCCGCTGGTACCGCTACCACCATCTCTTTGCGGCCGTCCTCGCGGCGCATCTGGCCACCGAGCGGCCGGACGCCATCCCGATCCTCCACCGGCGGGCGAGCGACTGGCTGGACGAGCACGGCGATCGGGCGGCGGCGATCGAGCACGCCCTGCGGGCTGGAGATCCCGATCGGACGGCCGAGCTCGTGGAGCTGGCGGTGCCCGAGTTGCGCCAGTACCGGAGCAACCCCACGCTCCGCCGCTGGGTGGAGGCCCTGCCGCGAGCGGTCCTCGAGCGCCGCCCGGTCCTCGCGGCCTCGCTAGCCGGGGCCATCCTGACCGCGAACGAGATCAAGGGCGTCGAGAGCCTGCTGACCACCGTCGAACGTGGCCTCGCGTCGCCCGAGTCGATCGCAGCCGACCCGGCCGAGCTCCGGCGCCTGCCGGCGATGGTCGAGCTGTACCGTGCGGCGGTCGCGAAGATGCAGGGCGACCTCGAGGCGAATGTCGCCCACGCCCGCCGCGTGCTGGACATGGTCGCGGCCGACGACGATGTCGGCCGCGGCGGCGCCGAGACGTTCATCGGCCTGGCCTACTGGGGCACGGGCGACCTGGAAACGGGCTTCCGCTGGTACAACCAGGGCATGGCCAGCCTCGGACGGGCAGGCATGGTCGCGGACGTTGTGGGCGGATCGATCGTCGGGGCCGACATCCGGCTGGCGACAGGGCGGTTGCGCGATGTCGAGCGGATCTACGCCGATGGGCTCGCCTTGGCGACCCGGAGCCAGCCGCCGTTGCGCGGCGCATCCGACATGCACACCGGCCTGGCGGACGTCGCCTACCAGCGCAACCACCTCGACGAGGCCCTGGTGCAGCTCGAGGCCAACCGGCATCTGGGCGACGAGTTCGCCTTCCCCCGCGACCCGTATCGGCGGCGCGTCGTGCGGGCGCGCATCCTCCAGGCCCAGGGACAGCTCGATCCGGCGTTGACCCTGCTCGACGAAGCCGAGCGGCTCTATCTCAGCGACTTCTCGCCGGATGTCCGGCCCGTGGCGGCGATCCGGGCCCGGATCCTGGTCGCCCACGGCCGGATCGTCGAAGCGCGAGCCTGGGCGTCGTCGTCGGGCCTCACGGCCGAGGACCCGGTCTCCTACGTCCGCGAGTTCGAGCACACGACGCTGGCCCGGATCCTCGTCGCCGGCGACGAGGCTGACGCCTGGGCGACGGCCCGCGCATTGCTCGACCGCCTGCTCGACGCCGCCACCGAGGACCGGCGCGACGGCAGCCGCCTCGAGATCCTCATCGTCCAGGCGCTCGCCCGACACGCGGCCGGTGACCAGGCCCAGGCCTTCGCGGCGCTCGACGCCGCGGCAGCGATCGCCGAGCCGGAAGGCTTCGTCCGCGTCTTCCTGGACGAAGGGCCTGCGATGACACGCCTCGTGAAGGCGGCGGCCAGGCGCTCCGCCGCGCCCGCGCTCCTGAAGGAGCTGGGCCGCGCGGCGGGCGGACCGGATGTCGGGGCGCCGACGCGCCAGGCGCTCCTCGAGCCGCTCAGCGAACGTGAGCTGGACGTGCTCCGTCTCCTCCGGAGCGATCTCGACGGCCCGGCCATCGCGAACGAGCTCGTCGTCTCGCTGAACACCCTCCGGACCCACACGAAGAACATCTACGGAAAGCTCGGGGTCGGCAGCCGGCGAGCCGCCGTCCGACGGGCGGAGGAGCTCGACCTCCTCTAGCCCTGGGCCCGCGGCCCGCCAGCCGGCCGGCCGCGTTCGCCCAATCACCACCCGAAATCACCACGTGTGGTGATGCCCGCTCACCACCTTGCTGCCGAGTCTCCGTTCATCGAACGACGCCCTCTAGCTCGGAGGGCACCACGAACGGAGGCGCGATGAACCATCCAAACGCTGGCCCGGGCGGCACCAGCGGTTACGAGATCCGCATCCAGGGCCACATCAGCGATCGCTGGTCGGACTGGTTCGAGGGGTTGACCCTCGTCCACGAGGCCGACGGCACCACGCTGATCTCGTGCCCCGGGCTGGACCAGGCCGCCCTCCACGGACTGCTCGCCAAGGTCCGCGATCTGGGCCTGGCCCTCGTCTCGGTGATCCCCACGCCGAGTTCGAACGACACCACCCCATTCCAAAGGAGCATCCCATGACCTCGTTCCGGAAGACCGCCCTCGTCGGCGGCATCCTCTACCTCGTGACGTTCGTCGGGTCGATCGCATCGGCGATGCTCGTCGGCCCGGCCCTCAACGACCCGACGTACGTCCTCGGCGCCGGCGTCGACCAGCAGATCGGCCTCGCGGCGATCGGCGAGCTCGTCAACGTCTTCGCGCTGATCGGCTGCGGGATCGCCTTCTTCTCGGTCATCCGCAAGGTCCACGAGGGCCTGGCGATCGGTTATCTCGCGACGCGGCTGTTCGAGGGCGCGATCATCACGGTCAGCGTCATCAGCCTCCTCTCCATCGTCACCATCCGCCAGCAGGTCGCCGCCGGCGCGGACGGCGCGGGCCTCGCTCCAGTCGCCGCGGCGCTCGTCGCGATCCGCAACTGGGCGATCGTCATCGGCAGCAACATGGCGCCCTTCAACGCCCTGATGCTGGGCACGGCGCTGTACCGGGCGCGGCTCGTCCCCCGCGCGATCCCCGCCCTGGGTCTCGTCGGCGCGCCGATCCTCATCACCTTCGTCATGGGCATGATGCTGGGCGTCGCCCAGGTCGGGACGCCATTCCACGTCGTTGCGGTCCTGCCGTTCTTCATCTGGGAGCTCGTCCTCGGGCTCTGGCTGACGTTCAAGGGCTTCAACGAGTCCTCCCCGATCGCCGTCGCCGAGCGCGAGCGCGCTCGCGAGATCCCGGCCGGTGTCATCGCCGAGGCAGGTGCGGCATGACCGCGACGAATCGCCAGAACGTCAAGCCGGTCCCGCGGCTCTTCCTCCACACGTTCTGGACGCTCCATCGAGCCCTGTACCGAGCCACCAGCGGCCGGATCGGCCTCCAGGTGCCGGAGCGCGGCGCGAAGTTCGGGATGCTCCGGCTCCACACCGTGGGCCGCCGGTCAGGACGGGAGCGGATCACGATGGTCGGCTACTTCGAGGACGGTCCGAACCTCGTCACCCTCGCGATGAACGGCTGGGGCACGGCCGAACCCGCGTGGTGGCTGAACCTCCAGGCGGATCCGACGGCGACCGTCGACCTGGCCGGCGGAAGCCGCCAGGTCCGGGCCCGCGCAGCGTCGGGCGACGAGCGCGACCGCCTGTGGTCGACGTTCCAGGACTACCCGGGCTGGGGCTCCGATCTCGGCGCCCTGGCCGCCCGTCGACCGGGCGAGACGGCGATCGTCGTCCTCGCGCCGGCGGAAGGAGTCGACCGATGAGCACGACCACGGCCATTCACTCGCACCAGGTGACGGGTCGTCGCCTCCGGCCGCGCCACCTCTGGCTCGTCCCCGGCCTCGCCGTCGCGATCTTCGCGAACGAGCTGGGCAAGGGCAACGGCGTCGGGATCCTGGCGCTCCTCGCCTTCGGGATCGCCCCGGACGTGCCTCGGCTGTTCCGCTCGGCGGGGCGGCCTGCGCACAACCTGCTGCACGAGCCGATGCTGGCCGGTGCGGCGGTCGCGATCGCAGCCATCGCCTCGGCCGTCAGCATCCTGCCGGCTGCCTGGCTCGTCGGCTCCCTGGTCTGGCTCGGCCATGTCATCGCCGGACGGGGCGTCGGGGACGTTCCGCGCAGGGGAGGGGACCGGCCGCATGCCTGAACCGCTCGACCTCCTCGTCCCCGCGATCGCGATGGGCGTGGCCGGGTCAGCGCTGATGGATCTCTGGAGCGCCGTCCTGCGACGGCGCTTCGGGATTCCGACGCTGGACTACCGGCTCCTCGGCCGCTGGATCGGCCACCTGGCGAAAGGCCGCTTCGCGCACCACCGGATCGCCGTCGCGGCGCCCGTGCCCGGCGAGCTCGCCCTTGGCTGGACGGCCCACTATGCGATCGGGGTGACGTTCGCGCTCGGACTGGTGGTCCTCGTCGGTCGGCCCTGGCTCGACGCGCCGACGATCTGGCCGGCCCTGGCCGTCGGAGTCGGCACGATCGCGGCGCCGTGGCTCGTGATGCAGCCTGCGATGGGCGCCGGCATCGCCGGCTCCCGGACACCGAACCCGACGGCGACGCGGCTGCGCAACCTCGGCACCCACGTCGTCTACGGATTGGGTCTCTACGCGGCGGCGGCAGTCATGGCCGTCGCGATCCGCTGAGGGCGTCTATCCGAACGTACGTCATGCGGCCGGCCCGCTCATCCGAAAGCCATCGCCCGTCGAGCGGGCAGGCTCCGGCTTGCGTTCGTCGACCGGACGAGCATGCTGATCGTGTTGGCCGGTCGAAAGCCGATCTACGTTGGCCACTATCGTCCTCCTCGTCAGCCGGGCAGCACCCGGACCTCGGCGCTCGGCAGCTTCGCCCACCAGTGGGCGTAGCGGCGGTAGACGGTCGGGTCGCGGTCGGCCAGGAACGACACGAGCGCGGCAGCCTCCGCCGCGAGCGCCTTCCAGTCGGACGTCGAGAGCCGGTGGAACGCCGTCGCCTCGATCCCGCCCTCGACCGTGCGCCACACGCCCGCGACGTACCCGTCGACCAGGAGCGTCGGCAGCACGTCCCCGTTCTGGTGGATGACCAGCCGTCGGTAGTCGGGCGGGATCACCCGGCTCCGATCGGCGTAGGCGAGCAGGATGCTGTCCCACATCGGCAGCAGCCTCGCGGGAGCCGGCGTGTCGTCGGCCGGGAGCAGTCCTTCGGGAACGTCGAACAGCGCCTCCCCGTCCGGGCCCTCGCGCGCGACCACCTCGTCGCCCAGGGCGTTCAGCGCCTCCACGGTCACGGGCCGCCGGAGGATCGTGAACTGCCCGAAGTCCTTCACCGAGGCCGGCCCGAACCCGTCGAGATAGCGCAGGACCAGCCGCCGGACGGACGCGTCCGGGGACGCCGGAGCCCGGATCGCCGGAGCGGCGACGAACGACCCCCTGGTCCCGTACGACCACGGCCCACCCGTCGGGACGTGGTGGAGCGGCGCGAACATCTTCAGCGCCCACCACGCCCGCGGGTTGTGCCCGCCGAGCCGATCCGCGAGCAGGCTCTCGATCTCGGACTTGGAGCGAGCCCGAGCCGCGAACGTCAGGAGATGCGGCAGAACGCCGTCGGCGTCGGCGGTCGACAGCCCACTCGTGGTATAGCGCCGGTCGTACAGGCGCGAGCCGCGCAGGCTCGACAGCATCGCGCTGTGGAACGCCGGGTAGTCCTCGGCATCCACCGCGTGCAGGGTCAGGCGGATCAGCGATGCCTTGACCACGGTTCGATCGGCGAACGCCGCGTCGAGGTCGGCGGGATCGAAGTCCTCGATCCGGTTCCACAACGCGAGGTACGGCGACGCGGGCTCCTGGGCCTGGAGGGCGACGACGCGTCGGACGGCGTCGACCACGTCGAGCGGCTCGCGGCGCAGGAGAAGCTGCCGGGCGAGCGTGGCCCGGTTGAGCTGCCGGGCGGTCAGGCGCATGCCGGAAATTCTTCCACGAGCGGCGCGCCGCCGCGTCCCCAGCGCCCGCGGTGCCGCCGAGCCTAGTTGAGCGGCAGCTGCCCGCCGACCGGCTCCACGATGTCGAGGAGGATCGCGGCCGGCCGCGACCCGTGGCTCGCGAACGAGCCGTCGATGTCGTCGACGATGTCGAGCACGAGCATCCAGCGACCGGGCGTGACGGGCGTCGCGATCGAGCCGGTCAAGGTCGTCCGCTGACCGGGAACGAGGGACAGCGGCCCGACGGCCGTCGACACCGGCGCGACCGGGGCAACGAGCTTCGCAGGCGCACCCGGCGCCGCGCCGGCCACTGCGCCGGCCCTCGTCGACGGGGTCGCGGCCACGAGGATCCACGTCGCGACCAGCCGGGTGTTGCGCGGGGTGGACAGGGCGAGTGGCACGGAGGGATCGACCAGGGAGTCGGCCCACGAGACGGAACCGCCGTTCGCCACGTCGGCCGCGAGCTCGAGCCGGCCGACCGGCACCGGACCGGACGGCCGCGTCGCGGCGATCGTCGCCCACCGCTCGCCCGGGACGTAGAGGGTCAGGACCGAGCGCGCAACGGTCGCCTTGAGGTGCCGCTGGCGAACGACGACGGCAACCTGGTAGGTCCCACCGGCGGCCGGATACGGGACGGTCGCGTTCAGCATCCCGCTGCCGAACCGAACGGACGGCCTGGCAACCGGAGCGGCGAGCCCCGTCGCGCCGACGGCCGACTTGACCGGCGGAGCGCTCAGGGCGACCTCGCCGCGCGTCGGAATCCCGGTGGCCGCTGCGACGCTGACGACGAGATTGACCGGGGGCCGTCGCCAGCTTCTCGGCGATCGCGCGATCGCCCAGCCGACGTGCACCTCGTTCAGCCCGAGTGACGCGATCGGTGCTCGGAGCCTCACCCCGGAGAACGACGGACGCGCCGCCGCCGGCGTCATCAGGCCGAAGAGCCGGCCCGCCGACGTCGACCAGGCGTAGGCGCGCAGGTCGCGGCCGCTGATCCACTCACCCGTCCAGTCCGCCGGCGCGAGCGGATCCATGATCCAGTAGCGGTCGGTCGCCCTGTCGTAGCGGTCGAGATAGACCGCGTGATTGTCCTTGTCGCCCGAGTTGCCCCAGAACGCAGGATCCCAGCGACCGTACCAGCGGGGCAGGCGCGAATCGTCGCCGAGGACGATCGCGCCGCCGCCGGCCGAGAGCCGGGCCCGCAGGCTCGTCCACGTGATGGTGGCGCCGCCGTGCGGGGACGTCCGAGCCGAGATTCCGATCTTCCGCAGCGCTCGGACGAGGTGGTCGAGGTTGGAGCCTCCGTGGACGTCTCCGGACAGCCGTCGCAGCGCGTCCTTCGAGATCACTGTCCGGCCGGCCGTCCACTTGTCGACGAGCATCGCCGCCGACGCCCACAGGCAGTCCTGCCAGCGACCCGCCTCGCGCTCGGTGACGAATCGGGGATGGTGACCGGGAATCGGACGGCCCGGT
>Ga0134124_10004141_pt1 | contig 11641 bp, 9 predicted proteins | sample KB304_FD_96880 | JGI IMG/M metagenome (GOLD analysis project Ga0134124, IMG submission 96880) | Terrestrial soil microbial communities without Nitrogen fertilizer from Kellogg Biological Station, Michigan, USA - KB3-0-4 | ecosystem: Environmental > Terrestrial > Soil > Unclassified ... | reverse complement strand
TTTGGCTTCTTCCAATGCAGCAAAAGTTGGGCCCACAGCTTCACGGATTGGAACCTGTCCAGACGAGGTTCGCGAGAACGCAGGTCCCAGTCCGTGACAAATCTCGTGCATCAATACGTCGGCTAGATAACCGTCGGCTGAGGCCTTTGCAGCCTGATCGGGACGCATGAAACGACGTGCAAGCGGAAGTACGACGTAGTTCACGCGTGCATCCATGAAGTTCTTGAAGAAAATCTTCTTGGTACCCTTCTGCTCGTGGATACGGGGATCGTTAGGAAGATTGTCGGCGACTGCCTGGTAGCCATGCAGCAGATCGCCAGCTCGATACGGAGTATCCATCACTTCCATCGGCGTCGGTTGGCCATGCTTATCGGGCTTGTCTTCCTTTGCCAGTGGCAACGCTTCTTGAATGTCTGGAACGTATTGCTGGAACATCGCAAGCTTCTTGCTCTCCGCCTCATTGCGGACCATGACCGCCGCTCCGTATGAGCCCTTCACGCCGAGTACATCGTCAAGATAGGTCTCGTAAGGAGCGAAGATGATGTCGAATTTCGGATTCTTGAGATCGACCCAAAGCAAGTCGCTCTTGTAGTAGTCGTCGTTGAGCAGCGCATCGGCGCGAGCCTTGAGGAATTCTGCGAAGGCCTTGTCATCGCTGAGAACCGCTGCTTCGCGAAGTGCCTTGGCCGCGGGTTCGAGAAAGGCGCGGTACGCAGTGTGATACGGAATACCGCTCAGTTCTTCCCCTTGAGCACGAACGACCGAGGTAGTGCTGTAGATCTCAGCCTTCTTATCAGGGTGCGCCGCGACGTATTTCTCGAGTGATTCGGCGGTCGTTCCCGGAGGATACAGCCCCCTGGCCGGATCGAATTTCGCGCCGATCACGAACGGTTCATTGTTATTGATGAGATCGAACCGGCTTCCATTAATAAATAGATATCGGTAGATCTTCTTCCCTTGCGGATCCGTGCTTCCATGAAGTTGCTGCAGAAGCGTCAGACCGGCCGGATCCGACTGACGCCAATAAATGGAGTCCACGTAGCGCGCAGCTTCGACCAGTTTCTGGACCATTTGCACTTCACGCTGGCTGAGTCCCGCCTTCTGGAACGGCATGTTGACGGCCTTGAATTTGGCCAGCCGCTTCGCAAGGTCAGGAACGACCTTGACGCTGGCTCCGTTTGGCGAAGAACCGCCGATCGGATACTTCTTTTTCGCGGGCTTGGTCTGAGCCGCAGCTGTAACGACAAGGACAAGAAGAACTACGCAAACTTTTTTCATGGCGGAGCTGAATTGTATCAGCGAGACCGCTTCTGGCCGACCGATGGAAGCTGTTAAGCTGGGACGAAGCCATGGACGCCAATTCCAATCCCCGTATGACACGCCAGAACCTCCTGATCGACGCCGACGACACGCTCTGGGAGAACAACATCTACTTTGAGCATGCGATCGCGAACTTCATCTCCTTTCTAGAACACAAGGAGTTAACTCCAGATGAGGTGCGATCTGTCATCTATCGAGTCGAGCACGAGAACATCAAGATCAATGGGTATGGAATAGCGAGCTTTTCCAAAGCGCTCGTGAGGACCTTCGAGGAGTTGTCCGTTGAGCCGATCACTCCTGCGCTGCACGAGACAGTGAACGGATTCGCCAGGACAATCGCTGAACGGCCGATTGAATTCATCCCAGGAGTCGAAGACACCCTCCAATATCTGCATTCTCGTCATCGGCTGCTGCTGGTCACAAAAGGAAATTTTGAAGAGCAGTCCGCAAAGGTCACACGCAGCGGACTCGAGAAGTACTTCGAATCCATCGAGGTCGTCGCGGAGAAGGACACCCCGACCTACCGGCAGCTGGGTACTAAGTACGATCTGGTCGCTGCCCAGACATGGATGATAGGAAACAGTCCGAAAAGCGATATCAATCCTGCGCTTGAAGCCGGATTTAACGCAGCCTTCGTTCCCCACGCAAATACCTGGAAACTGGAGCATTGCGAACTCGCCGAGGCACAGCCACCGCAGGTTCTCATGATGCTGAATGGCTTCAGCCAGTTGCGGGATCGTTTCTAATCTGTCGCTTACCATTGTGGTTCCAAAACGGAAGTAACCAAAGGATTAAGGCGAACCAAAGTCACTAACAAGTGGGGACTGCCCACCGTTGAGTGCACATGGTACGCTCGACGTGCTCTGGTATGCGCCACCGAGCGGTTGGGTCGCGCATCGATTCTCACTACCACCCTGTGGCAGTGATGAAAAACAATCTACGCCGCCTCCTCAAGACGTTCGAAGCATTGAGCGATCTTGGCCCGGTGCTGACTACCGAGAATGACCTCGGTCAGACAGCTCCACGCATGCTCACGTCCCTAATGGACGCTGTAGATGCGCGCGAAGGTATCCTCTTCCGATTCAACGAGAAACCAGCTCTGCTTGGCGCCATTGCAACTGCCGGCTACGAAAGCCTGCCGCCTAGCGTCGTCATCCCCCTGCTTCCAAAGCATGTGCACGCAATGTCTCGTTTGAGTAGCGCGCGCCTGCTCGGCGACGACTGGCCCGACTTCCTCAGTAGCAACGGTAACTTTGCGCCGCAGTTGGTCAAGTGCTTAATGCCACTTCGCGTGGGTCCGAGACTGGTAGGAGCTATTGCACTCGGAGATCGAAAGAGCGAAGGCACCTATGGCGAAGATGATCTCGACGGCATCGCGATGATGAGCCACTACATCGCGCTTGGGATCCACAATCATTCGCTCTCTGAAACGCTGGCACAGCGCGTCGGCGAAAACCTCCGTCTCATGGCCACGGTTCATAACTTCTACGACACCACGCTGGAAGCCTTCGCGCAGGCAATCGACTACAAGCACGTCAACATTCATGGACATTCGCTGCGCGTTGGCCGTTACGCTGCCGGCATCGGCGACGCCATGGGTCTCGATGCAGCCGCTGTTGCTGGACTTCGCGCCGCCGGCTACCTGCATGACGTAGGCAAGGTGGCGGTCGATAAGAAGTTGTTCGGCAAGCCGGACAAACTCGACGAGATGGAATTCCGCGAAATGGCGGACCACACTGTCGTTGGACACCAGATCGTACAGGGAGTGCAATTCCCCTGGCCTAAGATTCCCGACGTCGTCCGCTGGCATCACGAACGTTCCGATGGCAGTGGATATCCCGACAAGCTTCGCAACGATGAAATGGCGCAGTCCGTCCGCATCATGGCCGTTGCCGATACGTTTGACGCGATGACCAGTGAGCGCCCCTATCGCAAACAGTTCAGCGTAGGCGAAGCACTCAATGAGATCGTGAAACTCACGCCATACAAGTTCGACGCCGATTCCGTTCAGGCGCTGCTCATTCAAGTGCGCCGCGATGCTGTAGTGGCCATGACGCCTCGGCCGAAGGCTTCGGCGGGCGAAATCATCATCCCGAACCAACCTCAGCGTGCCCGCTTCCTCGATGAACGCTTGAGCGGAATCGCCCCAACCGACATCGACCAGATCAACGCGATGCTTCACCACAAACTCAGCAGCGGACGCACTTTCCTGGCGTAACCATCTGATTCCAATGGCTGTCCTGCTCCCAAAATCGGGAGCATTTCTTTTTGAATGCCATGGGATTCCCGCCCGTACTTTGGTAATCTCACTGCCCTGTTTGTCGTCTCATAGGCAGAGACTTTCATTCGGCGGCGGGTTAGATTTTCCAGCGTCAGAAGGAGCACGAATGCTGAAGGGCAGATCATTCGCAATCATTGGGCTCGCCGTGGCGATGGCAGTCTCCGGTACCGCGCTTCTCGGCAAAGATAAAAAGAAGAAAGTTCAAACTCCCGCCTCGAAAATGGATGACCGCCAACAGGTGATCCACGCGCTCAATCGCTTCACCTTCGGACCACGACCGGGCGAAGTCGATCGCGTAATGGCAATGGGCCTCGACAAGTGGATCGACCAGCAGTTGAATCCCGACAAAATCTCAGACAGCTTACTCGACGCGCGACTCGCGCAATATCGAACCCTCAGGATGAACAACAAGGAACTGGTGGAAAACTTCCCGCCACCGCAAGTTCTTAAAGCTGTTGCTGACGGCAGGATGGGCATGCCGCATGATGCGGAGCGTCGCGCCGTTTACGAGGCAGGTGTGGCGCGTTACCAACAACGAAAAGACAAGAAGGAAGCCCAAGCCGACGCGCCGCAGCCAATGCAGGATGATCAGTCGCAGTTATCTGACGAAGAACGAGCTCGCCGCCGCGAACTACGCATGCAGGCCGTGCAAAAAGCCGATTCGCTTTCTCAACTCTCTCCAGATCAGCGCGTGAAACAAATTCTGGCGATGGACGCCGACGATCGTCGAACTTTCTGGCGAGCGCTTCCGCAACCGGATCGTCAACGCTTGACCTCTGACCTTTCGCCGACGCAAAAAGAAACTCTGCTGGCCTTGGAGAATCCGATCCTGGTTGTGAACGGCGAACTGATGGCCGCAAAAATCCTCCGCGCCACCTACAGCGAACGCCAACTCGACGAGGTGATGACGGACTTCTGGTTCAATCACTTCAACGTTTACATCGGCAAAGGTGCGGACCGTTACCTCGTGACGTCGTACGAACGCGACGTCATTCGTCCGCATGCGCTAGGAAAATTTCAAGACCTTCTGCTCGCGACCGCCAAAAGCCCTGCGATGCTCTGGTATCTCGACAACTGGCAGAGTGTAGGTCCTCACTCCGAAGCCGCGATCGGCGGCGGGAGGCGCCAGATGCAGCGGCCACGTCGTCGATTCGGCAATGGTCCATTCGGCGGAACGAATCGATTCCCCGCCCAGAATCTTCCGAATCAGCAACAAGCAAAAAACAAGGCTCCCCGTGGACTGAATGAAAATTACGCGCGCGAAGTCATGGAACTTCACACCCTCGGCGTGAATGGCGGCTACACCCAAAAAGACGTCACGGAACTCGCTCGCGTACTGACCGGATGGACGATCTCGGAGCCGCGTCGTGGCGGTGGATACGATTTCAACGATCGCATGCACGAACCCGGCGAGAAGATCGTGCTCGGAAAGAAGTTCAAGGATCACGGCGAGAAAGAAGGCGAAGACGCGCTGAAGATGCTGGCACATGAACCAGCGACGGCGCACTTTATCAGCACGAAACTGGCGATGCGTTTCGTCAGCGATGAGCCGCCAGCGGCGCTCGTCGATCGCATGGCAGAAACATTTCTCAAGTCCGACGGCGATATCAAGGCCGTATTGAAGACGATGTTCCAGTCGCCGGAATTCTGGGCGCCCGAAGCCTATCGCGCGAAGGTCAAGACTCCATTTGAATTCGTAGTTTCGTCCTTGCGTGCGACGGGCGCACAAATCGATACTCCCGTCGCCGTGATTCAGCAGCTCAACAAAATGGGCGAGCCTCTTTACGGCGCCCAGCCTCCAACGGGCTACAGCATGAAGGCCGAGACCTGGGTGAATTCGTCCGCGCTCTTGAATCGCATGAATTACGCGCTCGCCCTGGGGACAGGCAAATTACCGGGCGTGCAATCTGACTCGCAACAGGTTCTCGGAGCGGACGGTCCCCAGGATGCGCAATCCGTCCAGGCACGCTTCGAAGCGTCTCTGCTCAACGGCGATCTTTCGAAGCAAACGCACGACACCATATCGTCACGTATGAATGATCCGGAAGTCACGGGTCGCAAGCTCGATGACGCGCCTCGTCCTGTGCAGGCTGGCGTGATCGCTGGATTGATTTTGGGTTCGCCTGAATTTCAGCGGCGTTAGAGGAATAAGCGTATGGCAGTGACACGTAGAGTCTTTCTTAAAGGCGGAACAATGGCCGTAGTTGGCACGGCCATATTGCCGGGCTTTCTTACGCGAGCGGCATTTGCCGCTGAGACGCTCAGCAAGAATAAGCGTCTCGTCGTGATCTTCCAGCGCGGCGCCGCCGACGGTCTGAACATCGTGATTCCGCACGGAGAGCGCGCCTACTTTCAGATGCGCCCGACCATCGCGATTCCGCAACGCGAAATCATCAACCTAGACGGAATGTTCGGACTACATCCGCAGATGTTCGCGCTCAAACCTTTATGGGATCAAGGTCATCTCGCGATCGTTCATGCCGCAGGATCTCCCGACACAACGCGTTCGCACTTTGACGCGCAGGATTACATGGAAAGCGGAACGCCGGGCGTGAAGAGCACTGAAGACGGTTGGCTAAATCGCGCGCTGAAGAGTACGAGTGTTGAGAAGCAGTCACCATTCCGCGCCGTCGCGCTGGGCAATTCGCTCCCACGCATGCTCGCCGGAAGTGCTCCCGCCGTAGCACTCAGCAACGTAAATGACTTCGCTGTTGTCGGACGCAACGGTGGAGCGCAGCCCATCTCCAACACCTTTGAGGCCATGTACGATCACAGTGTCGACACAGTCTTGCACGGCACTGGCGAAGAAACCTTTGAAGCCGTAAAGATGTTGAAAGCCAACGATCCATCTCGATATCGTCCAGACCCGAACGCAAATTATCCCCGCGGCAAGTTTGCCGAGGCACTGCGGCAGACAGCTCAACTGATGAAAGGCAATCTAGGCGTGCAGGTCGCATTCACCGATATCGGCGGATGGGATCATCACGTCAATGAAGGATCAACGCAGGGTCAACTCGCAAATATCCTTCGCGAATTCTCGCAATCGCTGTCAGCATTTTGGACCGACCTCGGCCCCATCTCCCAAGACACCGTAGTTGTCACTATGAGCGAGTTCGGACGTACCGCTCGCGAGAACGGCACGCGCGGCACCGATCACGGACACGCCAACGTAATGTTCGTCATGGGTGGACCGGTAAAAGGTGGGAAGGTTTACGGCGCGTGGCCGGGCTTGGAATCGCATCAGCTTTACGAAAGACGCGACCTTGCCCTGACCACGGATTTCCGGCAAGTCCTTGGCGAGGCCGTTGCAAAACACCTCGGCAACCAAAATCTCAACGCGGTCTTCCCCGGCTTTGAAAGTCAGAAGTCGAAGTTTTTGAATTACCTCGGCTGATCTGCCGGGAACAGTTCAGGCGCCCGTTACCTTCTTTTCGCTATCCGACATCGGATAATGCGAGATCCGGTAGATCGCTCGATCGCCGCCTGAATTCTTCGCGGCATACATAAGCTCGTCGGCAGCGTGCACCATGGCGTCAACGCTCGCCGGCGGAGCATCAAACGTGATCACACCCATGCTCGCCGTCACCGGGCAACTGGTCTGTGCGAGTTGATCGGCAAGGCTTTCGCGAAGCTTGGTCACGATCGAGCGAGCGGCTTCGGCGTCAGTTTCCTCTAGCATCAGAATGAATTCATCGCCGCCTAATCGCGATACAAGATCAGTTCCGCGCACACAGGCCCTCAAAGTCCTCGCTACCGTCGTGAGTAAAGCGTCTCCCGCAGCATGGCCGAATCTATCGTTGACGGCCTTAAAATCATCGAGATCGATGAATACAATCGTGATCGCGCGCGCGTAGCGGATCGCTCTCAGGCGTTCGACTTCTGCAAGGTGAAAGAACTCCCGACGGTTGAAGACACCAGTTAGCCAGTCATGACTCGACAGATCGTGCTCGCGGCGATACTCTGCATGCAGTTGCGCGAGCAGCAGAGCCGTAAGCACAAAGAAGATGAGAGCAAGAACAGAATCTGGCGAGTTCAGTCGACGAGTGGCCGCATTAGGATCCAGACCCGTGTGATAAAGGGTCATCGCCAGGAAGCTGATGCCCGCGAGTATCACTCCAGCAAAAGCACCGGCATTCCACGCCACAAAGTAAACAGGTGCGAGATAAAAGAACGCGAAAGCTGGCGATCCGCCTGTAACAAGGTCGACAAGGCAGACTGCGGAGAGCAGTCCCAAGCCGATCAGGAAAAGGACAACGGGAGAAAGCTCCGCCGCTCTCGGTGACTCTCGCATAGGCGGTTAGTGCGGCATACGTTAGCACTACCCTGTTGCCTAAGCGAGTGAAATCAGGACTTGCAGCCTTTGTAATTGGTCAGTCTTGGGAAGCCGCCCGAACTTCGCGTAATCGTGCGTAAACCGCCTCTCCTTCGACCTTCAATTCGTAAGAGAGAACACTTAAATTTGGTGTGAATTCATTGTTGCCCGTCGCGAGATCGAACTCCCAGCCGTGCCACGGACAAACGATCTTCGCCCCTTCAACAATGCCCTGCCCCAACGGTCCACCTCGGTGTGGGCAGATGTTATCGACTGCCGCAAGGGTTCCGTTCATATTCGCCACGCAAATCGTGTGGCCGCCGCATTCAAACTCGCGAGCCTCTCCTTGCGCCGGAAGTTCGTTGGCACTGCCAATTCTGACGAAGTCGTTCATATCAAAAAAATAGCACAGTCCAATGACTGTGCCGTGTGACCTCAAAATTGTTAGCTTTGCGAGTCATGTGACTCAACTGGTTCCACCGTTGCGCACATGCTCTCTCCGGCCTGGCTGATTTTTACGTTCTTCTTGAACTCTTCAACCATGTCGGCTTTCAATACCACTTCGGTCGGGCGCTTCTTCGCAATCGTCATTTCGTCGATCTTGTCCTGAAGTTTCAGCAATCCATAGAAGAGATTCTCAGGACGTGGAGGACAGCCGACAACATACACATCCACGGGAACTATCTTGTCCACGCCTTGCACAACGGAATAGGTGTTGAACGGTCCACCTACGGACGCGCATGCGCCCATCGCGATTACCCACTTGGGCTCTGGCATCTGGTCATAGATGCGGCGAACGACCGGTGCCATTTTCAAACTGACCGTACCGGCCACGATCATCAGGTCACTCTGCCGTGGACTCGGACGAAATACCTCAGAACCAAAGCGCGCGATGTCGAATCGCGATGTCGAGCTCGCAATCATTTCGATGGCACAACAGGCCAGGCCAAAAGTCATCGGCCAGATTGCGGACTTCCGCGCCCAGTTGAATACGTAATCGACCGTGGTGGTTACAAAACTCTGTTCGAACCGGTCTTCGATCCACGCCATGCTGAGAACTCCCTTTAGAACGCAACAGTCTCGTATGTTCCGACCCTAGCGGCTGTGACGGGCATCACCACCCCCTGAGACGGGCAAACAGTCGTTCTGCGGCCTAAACCGGCACTCGATCAGCAAAAATCAACACGTCGCGGAACCTTGGGCTCCGCTCCGACGTACCTCACTTTGAGCGAAGTCTTTGGGGACGTTTGCCTTCCCCACTCACCAATTACCGATCCAAACGTCTAAGCAAACGGGAGAGTGCTATGAGAGAAATTCGAAGCAGGGCGACCAGATGGGGGCTGATCTTCGGCGCACTACTTGCATTAGGGATGTCAGCACATGCCCTTGAAACCGAAGAGTTTCACCGCACCTACCCGCTAAATGCGGATGGCGTCTTCGCGCTCTCCAACGTGAATGGCGAGGTCCGCATAAAGGGCTGGGACCAGAATTCAGTGCAGATCGATGCCATAAAGACCGCCGACGATCGCGAATACCTCCAGCAGACTCGTATCGAGGTCAGCGCATCAGCAAGCTCCATCACGATCGATACAAAGTATCCCGAGCACATGCACAACCGGCACGCCAGCGTTGAGTACACCATCAGCATTCCAAAAGGAGCGCGCATTCGTAAGCTCGACCTCGTGAACGGGACGCTCGCCGTGGAAGGGGTGCGCGGAGATATTACGGCTTCGACCGTCAATGGACGACTTGACGTGAACGGCAGCGCCTCTGATCTTCACCTGAATTCCGTGAACGGTCAGATTCATGCTGCAGTCACGCAATTGGGTAAATACGCGAAACTGAGCTGCGTGAATGGTCAACTCAGCCTGACGGTTCCGTCCGACGTCAACGTCACCATCAAGGGATCGACGGTCAACGGAAATATCTCGACTGACTTTGGCCTTGATGTGGAACACGCGCGCTACGGTCCGGGAACTTCACTGAATGGTCAACTCGGCGATGGAAGCAGCCGCCTTGAACTTTCGACCGTGAATGGTGGAATCAGAGTACTGCGCGCGGGAGACGGCAAGACCGCAAGCAAGGTCACACAAAAATCAAAATCGGGCTCAAAGACTTCGTACTACTAAAAGTTTAAGAGCCCCGGCTGCCCGCCGAGGCTCTGCTCAAGATCCGGCGTTCGCGAGACCGTCGGGTAAAAGGAGGCCGCCGGTAACTGCCCAACTGGCGGCCTCTCAAATTCTAACTTCAGTCTTGTCCTTCGCGGCGGGAATATATCGCGCCACCATTCGATCGGTTATTTGGTCGCAATCAAAAGCAACGCGCCAATCTTCTTGAAGTCCTTCAACTCCTCGGCACTTTTGAACCACTTGCCTGAATAGGTATCCGGCGACGGAGTCAGATCGGGCACATGTTCAATCTTCACATCGTGAAAACCGTGCTGCTCCAGCATCTGCTTGTATTCCTGCTCACCGCGCACATGAACTGCGACCTTGAGTTCTCCTACCCACCGCAGCGAATAGTGATTCTCTCGATAGAGGTTGATGAGGATGTAAAGTTTCGCACCAGGAGCCATAACGCGACGCACATCATCGAGCACCTTCTCCTGGTCCGGATAGTAGTAGAACGATTCAATAGACAGCACTTTGTCGAAGTAATCGTTCTGCCACGGAATCTCAGCCGCCGAGCCCCACACGAACGCAGCGTTCTCGACCTCTTTAGATCCGGCCCGAGCGCGCGCAATCATCTCATCAGACACATCAAGGCCAACTGCAGACCCTTCCTGCTCGCCTCGTTTGCCGGCAACGGCTTTGGCGACGATGCGTGTCGCCCAACCCGCACCGCAACCGAGATCGAGCACACAATCGCCGGGTTTCAGATCCATCTTCGCAATGGTCTGCTCGGCGATGGAAATGTGATGCGACTCCATCTCTTCGCCACGGCCATCGCTTGCCCAACTATTAAATTCCTGACGTAGCTTCTCGTCACCCTGGTTCTTCGTTATCTCTGCCATGTCTCTATGCTAACCTCAGACTCGTAATGGCCTCAAACGACAAAGCCACGCCACAACCGCTTCTCTACTGTCCCACCTGCCGACGTGAGGTCACGGACCCGCTGACCTGCGGAGATTGCTCGGCCGTCATCTGCCGCGTCTGCGGAACTCCACTGGAGATGCCAGACGAAATGGCGATGGGGTGAGCAGACGTCAGACGCTGGACGATAGACGTCAGTCGAAGAAAAAACCGAAGCCCCGGCAAAAGTCGGGGCTTCTGAAATTTCTGACGTCGATCGTCCGTCGTCTGTCGGACGCTTCGCGTCCGATTAGAACTGATTCCACAGGTACTGGTTGTAAACGTCGTGATGGTACTGAACCTCCGGGGCCTTCACGAATGTTCCCAGCAACCGTGGGCAGCGATCAGCCGAAGCCTGCTTCAGATCGGCGAAGCGTGCTTTCACGTCTTCGCCAAAGAGTTTCGTCGTCCACTTCGAAGCTCTGAAGTTTTCCATCGCCGTATAGATGTTGTCAGGCAGGTAGCGCTCCGCCTGTCGCAAGTTCTTGATCTTTGCCGTTTCGCCGTCGATGCCCGAACGGAAGATCGAGTACATCACCATGTACGGATTCGCATCCGGACCGACCGAGCGAACCTCCACACGCATGCTCTTCTCGTTGCCGATTGGAATGCGAACCATCGATCCGCGATCCGTCGCCGACGCCTTAATCTGGTTCG
>Ga0134124_10004140_pt1 | contig 11643 bp, 11 predicted proteins | sample KB304_FD_96880 | JGI IMG/M metagenome (GOLD analysis project Ga0134124, IMG submission 96880) | Terrestrial soil microbial communities without Nitrogen fertilizer from Kellogg Biological Station, Michigan, USA - KB3-0-4 | ecosystem: Environmental > Terrestrial > Soil > Unclassified ... | reverse complement strand
GCGCTGGTCGGGCGAGAGGCTCTGCATGAGCGACTGCATGGCCGCCATCTGCCGGCCCATCTGCTCGATGAGCTGGTCGAGGCTCTCGACTCCCGGAAAATTCTGACCGTGCTTGGCCATGAACGCGTCGAAGTCCGGCTCCTCGCCGTCGGCCTTCTCGCGCAGCATGCGGTTGAGGTCCTGCATCATCTCCCGCATGCGCGCCAGGTCTTGCGGGTTCATGTTCTGCAGCGCCTGCTGCATGTTGTTGAACATGGGCTGCATCATCTGCTGGCGCAGCGAGGCGAGCAGCTCGTCGAACTTCTGCTTGGCCTCCGGACTCACGAAGTCGTAGTTCTGCAGATCGCGCAGGCGGCCGGCCGGATCGGGCGGGATGGCGTCGAGCTTCTGCTCGCGCTGGGCGCGCTGCTGGCCCTCGGGCGTCCTCTGCTTGATGCCCTCGCGCTCGGTCTGCACGACCTCCTCGAGCTTCTTCTTGATGTCGTCCAGGCTGGAGCCGAGGTCGAAGCGGTTCAGCCGCTCCTGGCGCTGCTTGCGCAGCCGATCGAGGAGATCCTTGAGCCCGGGCATCTTCTGGCCCTCGGGCATGCGCGCGCCCTGCTGCATGAGCCGGCGGAGCGCGCGCCAGGGATCGCCGTCGGCGAGGAGGTCGTCGGCCATCGCCGACAGGAGCTGGTCGGCGTCGAGGTCGATCTTCTGCGAGCCGTCCCAGCGGGAGTACCGGTAGAGCGGCATCGCTCAGCTCCGGTAGCGGTAACGACCGGCCTGGACGTCCTTGTTGAGCTTCTTGGAGAGGTGCAGCCCCTCGAGCACGAACTCGATAGCGGCCGCCAGCGCCGCCGGCTCGGTGGCGCCCAGCTTGGCCGCCGCCGCCCGCAGCCCCGGCATCTTGTCGACCTGCTTGATGTACTCCGTCGACGGCATCGTGTCGGAGGCCTGCACGGCGCCGCCGCCCTCGAAGCCCTTCACCACCTCGGCCAGCTCGGCCTGGCTGAACGAGCGGTTGAAGACGTTGAGCACGGCCTTGTGCATGAGCCGGCCGAGCACCTTGTCCTCGCCGCCGTCGTTCACGGTCTCCAGCTCGATCTTGCCGGTGGTGGACGCGGCCAGCGCGCCCAGGTCGCTGACGCGGGGCACCGCGAGCCGCTCGTCGAGGCGGATGGCGCGCTTGAGCGCGCTCGACAGGAGGTTCTCGTAGTTGCAGATCGACACCCGCACCGACACGCCGGAGCGCTGGCTGATGTCGGAGGACTGGCGGGCCAGGTGCGTCAGCTCGGCCACCACCTGTTTCATGTACTCCGGGCTCGCCGTCTTCACGCCGTCGACGGGGAAGGCGGTGCGCTCGGCGTCCATGATCGCGATCTCGTCGGCCAGCTTCTTGGGATAGTGCGTGCGGACCTGCGAGCCGAAGCGGTCCTTCAGCGGCGTGATGATGCGCCCGCGGTTCGTGTAGTCCTCGGGGTTGGCGCTGGCGACCACGTAGAGGTCGAGCGGCAGCCGCACCTTGTAGCCGCGGATCTGGACGTCGCGCTCCTCCATGATGTTGAGGAGGCCGACCTGGATGCGCTCGGCCAGGTCCGGCAGCTCGTTGATCGCGAAGATGCCGCGATGGGTGCGCGGCAGCATCCCGTAGTGGATCGTCAGCTCGTCGCTGAGATAGCGGCCCTCGGCCACCTTGATCGGATCGACCTCGCCGATGAGATCGGCGATCGTGATGTCGGGCGTGGCCAGCTTCTCGCCGTAACGGCGATCGCGCGGGATCCACACGATCGCGGCGCCGTCGCCCTCCTTCGCCACGCGCTCCCGGCACGCCTGGCAGATCGGCGCCAGCGGGTCGTCGTTGATCTCGCAGCCGGCCAGGGCGGGGATCGCGTCGTCGAGCAGGCCGATCAGCATGCGGGCCATCCGCGTCTTGGCCTGGCCGCGCTCGCCGAGGAAGATCAGGTCCTGGCCGCTGAGGACGGCGTTCTCGATCTGGGGAACGACCGTGTCGTCGTAGCCGACGATGCCGGGCAGGAACGCCTCGCCGCGCCGCAGGCGCGCGACGAGATTGTCACGCAGCTCCTGCTTGACCAACTTGCGCTGCCACCCGCTGTCCTTGAGCTCTTTGACGGTCCGTGCGTTTGCCATAGGTGATGTCGGCCACTATGCGGCGGGGGCCGGAGGCTGTCAACCTCCGCGGCGGGCGATCGGCACCCGGGTAGGTAGCGGTACAATCAAGCCCTCAAAGGAGGACGCCATGTTCGGTCACAAGAAGAGCCTGATGCCGACCCCGGAGCAGTCGCTGCCCGGCCGGGCGCAGCGGATGCCGGTGCCCGAGCGCCATCACGTGAGCGGCGCCCGCCTGGCGCCTCCGTTCCCGGAGGGCACCGAGCTGGCGATGTTCGGGCTGGGTTGCTTCTGGGGGGCCGAGAAGGCGTTCTGGAAGATCCCCGGCGTCTACTCGACCTCGGTCGGGTACGCGGGAGGCCACACGCCGAACGCGACCTACGAGGAAGTGTGCACGGGCCTCACCGGTCACAACGAGGTCGTGCGGGTCGTGTTCGACCCCGGGGCGGTCTCGTACGCCGAGCTGCTGCGCGTGTTCTGGGAGAGTCACGATCCCACGCAGGGCATGCGACAGGGCAACGACGTCGGCACCCAGTACCGCTCGGGGATCTACGTGACCTCGCCGGAGCAGCGGCGGCTGGCCGAGGCCTCACGCGAGGCCTATCAGAAGGTGCTCACGAAGGCCGGCTACGGCCCCATCACCACCGAGATCGTCGACGCGCCGGAGTTCTACTACGCCGAGGACTATCACCAGCAGTACCTCGCGAAGAACCCGTGGGGCTACTGCGGCCTGGGCGGTACCGGCGTGAGCTGCCCGACCGGCCTCGCCGAGGCGACGCCCCGCTGAGGGGAATCGCTACTCGCCCTTGACCCCGGCGCCGGCGATCAGCACGGCGAGCGAGGCGCATACCAGCGAGGCGGCGAGCGCCCAGAACACCGAGGGGTACGCGCCGAGCCCCAGCAGGAGCAGCGAGGCGCCGACGGGCCCGATCGCGCGGGCCCCGTTGGCGCCGAGCGCCACCGCCCCGCTGATCGCCCCGTAGTGGCGCGCGCCGAAGATCTGGGCCAGCGAGGTCGCGCGCGACAGCGTCGACATCCCGTTGGATGCGCCCATCACGACGATGAAGGGCAGCGCGGTGCCGATCAGCAGGATGAAGGGGAGAGAGCCGAGGCCCACCGCCTGCCCGAAGAAGACCGAGGCGACCATCGCGCGGGCGCCGAGCCGCACCGAGATCGGCACGAACATCATCCGCCCCGGCACCTGCATCGCGCCCATCCAGCCGATGATCGAGGCGGCCACCGTCGCCGAGTAGCCGCGATCCGTGAGGTAGGGGATCAGATGCACGCTCACGGCCGCGGTGGCGAAGTTGCTCACGAAGAACGCCGCGGCCAGCACCCAGAACACGAGCGTCCTCGCCGCCTGGCCGAGCGTCATGCCCGGCACGGACGACGTCGAGCCGCCGGCGTCGCGCAGCGCCGTCGCGTGGTGGCTGCGCCGCAGCACGAGCGCGTGGATCGGGATCGTGATGACCGCCAGCACCACCGCCAGGATCGTGAGCGCCATGCGCCAGCCGACTCGCGTGAGCAGCCAGGCCTCGATCGGCATGAAGATCGTCGACGCGAAGCCGGCGACGAGGGTGACGGTCAGCAGGGCGCGATCGCGGCCTTGCCGGAACCACGAGACGACGACGGCGAACGCCGGCTCGTAGAGCGTCGCCGCCATCGCCAGCCCCATGAAGAACCAGACGGCGTAGAGCGCGGGCAGGCTCTCCACACGGGCCCACGCGAACGTCAGCACCGTGGCCAGGCAGGAGCCGACCGTCATGAGCCCGCGGCCGCCGTGACGATCGATCCAGCGCCCCACGGGCAGCGCGGCCAGCGCGGCCACGCCGAGGCCGACGGAGAACGCGGCGGTGACGGCCACGCGCGAGGCGCCGAGATCCTGCTCCATCGGGCGCAGGAAGACCGGGAAGCCGTAGTAGATGATGCCCCAGGTCACCGTCTCGGTTATGGACACGGCGGCGACGATCACCCAACCGTAGTAGATATCGCGAGAGCCGAGGCGGAGCGACGGAGCTGACGCGGGCGTCACAGGCCCGCCATTGTAGCGCGCTATCGCCCCTGGGCCGCCTCGCCTCGCAGGATCATGCACGTGCTCACCGCGTAGGCGGCGACCTTGCCGTCCTCGGTGGTGACGTCGCACTCGACGAGGCCCACGGTGCGGCCGGCGTTGCGCACGCGGGCCCGGGCGGACAGTCGGCCCGCGCGCACCGGCCGCAGGAAGTTGGTCTTGATCTCGAGCGTCGTGTAGGACTCGCCCTCGCCGAGCGTCGTCATGTACGCCCAGCCCATCGCCGCATCCGCGATGGCGGCCAGGATGCCGCCCTGCACGGTGCCCATCGGGTTGGCGTGCGTCGCGTCGGCGTCGAGCTCGACCACGGCCTCGCCCGGCTTGAACGACGCCAGTCGCATGCCGATCCTCGTCGCCGCGGGCGGCGGGGGAGCCTCGCCGCGCAGCATCCGCTCCATGCCGTCCAGCATCCTGGCCATCGCCGTTCTCCTTGAGCGTGGGGCCGCCGTCAGGCCGTATATATTCGCACTTCCATGCGGACGCGATCATCGGACACATCCTCTTCACACCGGTGAAGCTCGCGTGCGACCCGCAGCCGTCCACGATCATGGCGCTCGCGCCGATGTCGGTGCGCCCGGCGTGGCAGCACCGAGGCATCGGCTCGGCGCTGGTGCGCGACGGACTCGCCGCCTGCCGCACCGCCGGCCACGACGTCGTCATCGTCGTCGGCCATCCCGCCTACTACCCGCGCTTCGGCTTCGTCCGGGCGCACCCCCTCGGCCTGACGTCCGATCCAGCGTTCCCCGACGAAGCGTTCATGGTGGCCGAGCTGACACCCGGCGCCCTCCGCGGCCGCCGCGGTGTCGTCGTTTACGGCGGGGAGTTCCGCTAGGCGGCGGCGATCAGGCGCAGGTCGGCGAGGAGCATCGCGTAGAGGCGCGCCTGCTCGGCGTCGTCCTGACCGCGCAGCACCGCCGAGGGGTGCAGCGTGGCGATCGTCTTCGGCGCCCAGCGCGTCGTCATGAACTGCCCACGCTGGCGCAGGAGACGGAACTCCGGGCCGAAGATCGCGCGAGCGGCGGTGGCGCCGAGCGCGCCGAGCACCGGCGGCTTGATCAGGTCGAGCTCGGCCTCCAGCCACGGCCGGCACGCGGCCAGCTCGGAGGCCCGCGGCGTCTGGTGGATGCGCCGCTTGCCGCGCAGCACGAAGCTGAAGTGCTTCACCGCGTTGGTCACGTAGACGCTCTGTCGAGAGATGCCCGCCTCGGCCAGCGCGCGATCGAGAACCTCGCCCGCCGGCCCCACGAACGGCGCGCCCTTGAGATCTTCCTGGTCGCCCGGCTGCTCGCCCACGAGCACCACGCGCGCGTCGGCGGGGCCGCGGCCGAACACCGCCTGCGTGGCCTGGCGGTACAGCTCGCAGCCCTGGCAGCGCGCGCCCGCCACCCGCAGCTGCTCGAGCGACGCGCCCGCGGGGACGAACGGTGCGGCGCCGGCGCCCTGCTGCTCGAGGATTTGTGCCTCGCGCATCTCCGCCTGTTGCGCCTCACGCCGCCCCTGCGCGGCGAGGGCGTTGAGGCGGCGGACGTCGGGATCGCGCGCATCGTCGAGGACGGCGCGACTCTCGTGGACCAGTCGGAAGAGCACGGTGTAGAGCGCCTGCCAGCGCGTGGGGTCGGCGGCGCCGGCCGCCTGGCGGGCGAGATCGAGAAACTGGCGGGGGACTCGGGCGCCGCCGGAGGGCGGCGGAGCTGGGGGAAGGGGAGCGGCGGCGGCCTCGCGCCACGTCACCTCTTGCGGCGGCACGGCCTCGTGCAGGAGCACGCGGGCCGCGCCCTGCCACGCCTCGAACGTCGGCTGGATCTCGACCGTTCTCACGCCCTCAGCGTGCCACGCAGAGCGACCGGCCGCGACGTCGTCGGATCAGTTGCCGTTCGGGCCGGTGCCGGCGGGCCGGTCGTGGCGGTGGAACTCGCCGGCCGGCGTGATGGCCAGACGGATCGACGGACGGTCGCCGATCGGCCGGATGTGGTGATAGTGCATCGCCGGCGCGAAGACGATGTCGCCGGCCCGCGCGCGCACGATCTCGGCGTGGCCCTCGATCTCCCAGTCGATCTCGCCGTCCATCACCACCCACCACTCGTCCACGAGGTGATAGTGGCGGTCGGTGGCGTGCCCGGGCGGCTGGCAGATCAGCGTGCCCACGACCTGATCGTTGACGACCAGCTTCTCCACCCACGGCGCCGGTCCCTTGGTGCGCTTGAGGTCTTCGAGGCGCGCGTGCAGCCTGTCGGTGCCGAGCAGTCCCTTCAGTACGGTCGTGGCCATGGTCCGCACCCTCCGCGCGTACTATACTTCAGCACGCCCAGAGGGAGACGACGACCATGAGCGACTACCACCTGAACCGGGTGCTCTACGAGCGGGCGCGCGAGCACAAGATGGCCGAGTCGATCGGTCCCGACGAGGTGGCCGAGTACGATCTGACACCCGAGGAGCGCGCCGCCCTCGCCGCGGGTGACCTCGAAGCCCTCTTCCGCCTCGGCGCCAATCCCTACCTGATCCGGCGCGTCTTCCGCCGCCGCTACGCGGTCTGAGCCGTGGCCACCCTCGTCGCCGCCTGCATGACCTCGCACGCGCCGAACATGACCGCGACGCCCGACGCCGCGCCCGAGCAGCGCCAGCGCTTTCTGGCCGGGCTGGCCGAGATGCGGCGGCGCCTGATCGCCGCGCGGCCGGATCTGGTCATCATGTTCGTCAACGACCACGTCCAGAACTTCTTCTACGACAACCTGCCGGCGTACTGCGTGGGCGTGGGTAGCACCCACTGGGCGCCCCGGGGCGCCGCCAGCTTTCTGCGGATCCCGCAGCGGCAGGTGCCGGGCGCGACCGCGTGGGGGAAGGCGCTGCTGGCCGAGGGCCTCGAGGCCGGCTTCGACCTCGCGGTGAGTCACGATCTCGAGTTCTGGGACGACGTCTCCGTGCCCGCGCACTTCCTGATGCCCGAGGGCACGCTGCCGATCCTGCCGGTGCTGACCAACTGCGTGGCGCCGCCGCTGCCGACGCCGAAGCGCTCGTGGGCACTGGGCAGCTTCATCAAGCGGTTCATCGACGCGCGGCCCGGCCACGAGCGCGTCGCGCTCATCGCCACCGGTGGCATCTCGCACTGGATCGGCGTGCCGAACACCGGCCACATCAATCCCGAGTGGGATCGCTGGGTGCTCGACACGATCGCGGACGGCCGCGGCGAGGAGCTGGCCGCGCTGACGTGGGATCAGATCGAGCGCGACGGCGGCAACGGCGGCCAGGAGATCCGCAACTGGATCTCGGTGCTCGCCGCGGCGCCGGGCGTGAAGGGCGAGGTGCTGGCGTACGAGCCGGTGAAGGAGTGGCTCACCGGCTGCGGCGCCGTCTGGCTCCGGGTCTGATCGGCGCCATGCCTCGTCCGCTCGTCCGGCTGTCGATCGTCCTCGCCGTCTGTCTGGCGGCGGCCGCGCTGGCCCGGGCCGCGGGGCCGGCGGCGCCGGCGCCCGGCAAGTCGGGCGGGATCCTCAACCTGATCCAGCGCGAGGAGACGACCACCGGCTTCGCCATCCACGAGACGGCTACCATCGCCACCGTGTGGCCGGCGTCGCCGTGCTTCTCCAACCTCGTGATCTTCGATCCGTTCAAGCCGCGGGAGACGATGGACAGCGTCATCGGCGAGCTGGCCGAGCGGTGGTCGTGGCAGGACAACTATCGCAACCTGGTCTTCTTCCTGCGTCGTGACGTGCGCTGGCACGACGGCCAGCCGTTCACCTCGAAGGACGTGAAGTACACCTTCGACATGGTGCGCGAGGCGCCCGAGCAGCCCGCCCGGCTGCGATTGAATCCGCGCAAGGACTGGTACGTGAACGTCGAGGCGATCGAGGCGCCGGATGCGACCACGGTCGTCTTCCGCCTCAAACGCCCGCAGCCGTCGCTGCTGGTCATGCTGGCCTCGGGCCAGTCGCCGATCTATCCCGCCCATATTCCTCCGGCCGAGATGCGCAACCGCTGCGTCGGTACCGGCCCCTTCAAGCTGAAGGAGTGGCGGCGCGGCGAGCTGATCGAGTACGTCCGCAACCCCGACTACTTCGAGAAGGGGCGGCCCTACCTCGACGGGCTGCGCTACTTCATCGTCACCGATCGCGGCCGGCAGGCCAGTGCGCTGCAGGCCGGCCGGGTCGACGTCTCGTTCCCCGGCGACACCACCCGGACGATCGCCGAGCAGCTGCGCGCCGCCGTGCCGCAGCTCGTCATCACCGAGGTCGCGAGCAACACGTCGCCCAACCTGCTCGTGAACGGCACGCGCCCCCCGTTCAACGACATCCGGGTGCGTCTGGCCGTCAGCCACGCGATGGATCGCCGCGGGTTCGTGCAGACCGTCCGTCAGGGCGCCGCGGTCACCGGCGCCGGAATGCTGCCGGCGCCGCGCGGCACCTGGGGGCTCGTCGGTCCCGAGCTGGAGCGGCTGCCCGGGTATGGCAAGCCGGCCGACGAGAAGGCCAAGGCCAAGCGCCTCCTGGCCGAGGCCGGCTTCACCGCGGCGAAGCCGCTGAAGCTGGAGATCACCACGCGCGCGATCGCATCCTATCTCGACTTCGCCTCGTTCGTGGTGAGCGAGCTCAAGCGGGTGGGCGTCGAGGCCACGCTGAAGCAGGTGGACACGGTGCAGTGGTACGCGGTGACGACGCGCAAGGAGTTCCAGCTCGGCGCCAACGTGAGCGGCTTCGGCCTCGACGATCCCGATCCGATCTTCTACGAGAACTACGGCTGCGGCTCGATCCGCAACTACACGGGCTACTGCAACGAGCAGGTCATGAAGCTGATCGATCAGCAGTCGCAGGAGCTCGACCCCAAGAAGCGGCTGGCGCTGGTCCGGCAGATCCAGACCAGGCTGGAGGAGGACGGCGCCCGGCCGACGATGGGCTGGTCGCTCGACGCCTTCAGCCACTATCCGTACGTGAAGAACCTCGTGCCGCATCACGGCATCTACAACTGGGGTCGGCTCACGAACGTCTGGCTGGACAAGTAACGCCGCCGACCGCTCGACCCGACCTGGAGTATCATCCGGACACTGAACGAACCCCTCCGCCGGAGGCGCCGCCATGCAGGACGACGGTCATATGGATGCCCGGGCCCTCCACGCCCGCCTGAACCACCCCATCGTGGACGCCGACGGCCACTGGCTCGAGTACATGCCGGTCATGCGCGAGGAGTTCCGCCGCATCGGCGGCGAGGCGGCGGTGGAAGCGCTGGCGACCGCCAGCCAGCGGGTGCCCAGCTCGCTCAAGATGTCGCTGGCCGAGCGGACCCGGCGGCGGGTGGGGCAGGAGGCGTTCTGGTCCTCGCCGAGCGAGAACGTGCTCGACCGCGCGACCGCCATGCTGCCGCGCCTCATGTACGAGCGCCTGGACGACCTCGGCATCGACTTCAGCGTGGTCTATCCCACGGCGGGCCTCAGCTTCCACCGCATGCAGGACACGCGGCTGCGCCGGGCGATCTGCCGCGCCTACAACGTGTTCACGGCCGATCAGTTCCGCGGCTTGCAAGACCGGATCATCCCGGCCGCGATCATCCCCATGTACACGCCGGAGGAGGCGATCGAGGAGCTCGAGTTCGCCGTGAAGCAGCTCGGCTACAAGGTCGTCATGGTCGGCGGCCTCATGCGCCGGCGGGTGCCGGCTCTGGAGGACGAGCAGCCGGAGGCCTCGAAGGCGGTCGAGTGGTACGACGTGATCGGCCTCGACAGCCCCTACGACTACGATCCCGTGTGGGCGAAGTGCCTCGAGCTGAAGGTGGCGCCGAGCTTCCACAACGGCGCGCGCTCGATCCTGCTGCGCAACTCGCCGTCGAACTTCTGCTACAACCACATCGGCCACTTCGCGTCGGCCGGCCACGCCGTCGCCAAGGCGATGTTCCTCGGCGGGGTGACGCGCCGCTTCCCGGATCTGAACTTTGCGTTCCTCGAGGGGGGCGCGGGCTGGGCGTGCATGCTGTACGCGGACCTCATCGGCCACTGGGAGAAGCGCAACCGCCAGGCGATCGAGAGCACGAACCCCAACAAGCTGGACCTGGCCCGGCTCCAGGAGTTCGCGCAGAAGTACGGCAGCCAGGCGGTGGCCGAGGCCGTGAATCGTGGGGAAGGCCTGGAGGGCGACTCCAACTCGAAGCTGACCGGCGGCATCGAGGACCTCGACGACTACTTCCGCTGCAAGATCGAGAAGAAGAGCGATCTGCGCGACCTGTTCGTCCCGCGCTTCTACTTCGGCTGCGAGGCGGACGACCCCAGCAACGCGTGGGCGTTCAACCGCAAGGCCAATCCGATGGGCGCGCGCCTCAACGCGCTGTTCAGCTCGGACGTCGGCCACTTCGACGTGCCCGACATGGCCGAGGTCGTCCCCGAGGCCTACGAGCTGGTCGAGCACGGGCTCATCGACGACGACGACTTCCGCGACTTCATGTTCACCAACGCCGTGCGCTTCTGGGGCGAGGTGAACCCGGACTTCTTCAAGGGCACGGTGGTGGAGAAGGCGGCCGCCGAGGTCCTCGCTCAGGGAGCGCGGTGACCGGAACCGGCAGCTACACGAGCGGGACCAGCGACAAGCCGCTCCTCGGGCTCACGATCGGCGATCTGTTCGATCAGACCGTCGAGCGGCATGCCGACCACGAGGCCCTGGTGTCACGACACCAGGGCCTCCGCTATACCTACCGCCAGCTCCGGCTCGAGGTCGACCGCTGCGCGCGCGCCCTCATGGGCCTCGGCGTGCAGAAAGGCCAGCGGATCGGCATCTGGGCGCCGAACTGCGCCGAGTGGGCCATCACGCAGTTCGCCACCGGCAAGCTCGGCGCGATCCTCGTCAACATCAATCCGAGCTATCGCCTCACCGAGGTGCGATACGCGCTCCGCCAGTCCGGCTGCACCTGGCTGGTGATCGCCCCGCAATTCCGGACGTCGGACTACACCGCCATGATCCACGAGCTGGCGCCCGAGCTGGCCGGCGCCCGGCCCGGGGCGCTCCGGGCGTCCCAGCTGCCCGACCTGCGCGCGGTGATCCGGCTGGGCGCCGACGCCTCGCCGGGGATGCTGTCGTGGGACGCCCTGCTGGCCATGGCCGACGGCGTCTCCCCCGAGGACCTGGCCCGGCGGCAGCGCGAGCAGGAATTCGACGATCCCATCAACATCCAGTACACGAGCGGCACCACCGGCTACCCCAAGGGCGCCACGCTCAGCCACCACAACATCCTCAACAACGGCTACTTCACCACCGAGCTGCTGCGCTTCACCCACCGCGATCGGTTGCTGATCCCGGTGCCGCTCTACCACTGCTTCGGCATGGTCATGGGCAACCTCGGCTGCGTCACCCATGGCGCCACCATGATCTATCCGAGCGACGGCTTCGACGCCACCGCGGTGCTCGAGGCCGCCCAGGCCGAGCGCGCCACCGCGCTGTACGGCGTGCCGACGATGTTCATCGCCGAGCTCAACCACCCGGACTTCGCGC
>Ga0134124_10004137_pt1 | contig 11650 bp, 7 predicted proteins | sample KB304_FD_96880 | JGI IMG/M metagenome (GOLD analysis project Ga0134124, IMG submission 96880) | Terrestrial soil microbial communities without Nitrogen fertilizer from Kellogg Biological Station, Michigan, USA - KB3-0-4 | ecosystem: Environmental > Terrestrial > Soil > Unclassified ... | reverse complement strand
CGTGCTTTCAGATTGCTGGTGCATGGCGAAGGCGAGCGAGCCACAGATCCATTGGCGGCAATCAGGAAATCATATGAACGCGGCGTGACCGACGAATTCGTTGAACCGATCGTGATTACGAACGCTGAGGGGCATCCCACCGCCACGATTCAGGACGGCGATTCGGTAATCTTCTTCAACTTTCGCGCGGATCGCGCGCGAGAAATCACCAGCGCCCTTGCCGTGCCGGGCTTTGACGATTTTCCGACGCCGGGGCGGCCGCACACTCATTTTGTGTGCTTCGCGGTTTATGACAAGACGTATCCGCTGCCGGTAGCATTTCCGCCAGAGTTGCCGCGCAATATTCTGGCGGGCGTGTTTGCGGTTAACGGGGTAAACAATTTTCGTTTGGCCGAAACTGAGAAGTATGCGCACGTCACATACTTTTTTAATGGCGGCACTGAGCGCGAATTTCCACACGAGAAGCGTCTGCTGGTGCCTTCACCTAAAATCGCTACCTACGACCTCGCTCCCGAGATGTCGGCGTTCAAAATCACAGACAAGCTGCTACGCGCAATCGAAGAACGTGAAACCGACGTGTTCGTGGTGAACTTCGCGAATCCCGACATGGTGGGCCACACGGGAATGCTTGATAAGACAATTGAGGCATGTCAGTACGTCGATACCTGTCTCGGCTGGATTACGAAGGCGATGCGCAAAGCGCAAGGGACAACCTTGATCACCGCCGATCATGGAAACGCCGAACAGATGATCGATCTAAAAACGGGCGAGCCGCACACGGCGCACACCTCAAACCCGGTGCCGTTTCATTTGATCGATGAAGATCATCACGGTCTGAAGCTTCGCGAAGGCGGAGCACTGGAAGATGTGGCGCCGACGATGCTCGGACTGCTGGGAATTGAGAAGCCCGCAGAGATGACGGGAAGAGATTTACGGGAAGTGTAGATCTTTTCCCATTTGGTGGCATTAATTGATCTAAGCAATGGAATATCTCCGAGTCCGCGCAGCGGACGTGGGGTGAGCGCAGCGAACCCCGGGAAACATAAGGCAATGATTGTTTAGTCCGCGTAGCGGACGTCGGCCCAGTTATTATCCGCCGACAATCCTTTGTCGAGAAATACGATGCATAAAGCAGACATATGAGCGTGACACGCATATCCCTGCAGGATTCTTATCAAAAAGCCATCGTCCGCTTCGCGGACTCAATGGTTTGTGAGCATACTTGTTCCCGGGGTTCACTGCGCTCACCCCGGGCTTTATGCCCACGTCCGCTTCGCGGACTTTTTCAGGCCTTCATTATTAACTGGTTGCTAGTCCCAACCCTCTCCCGGGGGTAGAGGGACCTAGAACAATGGCCGCGACCACCGAAACCCTCCAACAGACGCGCCCGCGCGCTATTTCTCTGCGCTGGATCATCAACGCACGCGAGGATTTAGTTTGGTTTGTGGGATCCGTGGCATCGAGCTATTTGCTCCTCGTTTTGTACGTCACCGGCGTGCTTCCGCTGATTCCGATGGTGGCCGGTTGGGCCATCTTAATAGACGCGCCGCATGTCTTCGGCACATTCTCGCGCACCTATTTTGATCGATCTGAATGGAAGACACGGAAACGCCTGCTGCTGGGCTCGCTTTTGTTTTTCGTGATTGGGCCCTTGCTGGTGCTCGCCGGGCTGGGCTTCACTTTCTTTTTCATCGCCGCACTGTGGGCCTACTACCACCTGGTAAAGCAACACTACGGCTTCATGGTGCTCTACAAAAAGAAGAACAACGATCTGGCGGCGATCGATAACGCGCTCGACCGTTTGCTGTTGCTCTTCGCGTTCAATTATCCCTTCGTCGCTTTTATCGCCGGTGATCCAACCGCCATGGCGCGCGTACCTCCGGTCCTTCGCAGTGGTGTGAACGGCGTCGCTTTGATATTGCTGATTGGCACGATTGTGCTGGCAATCGGTTGGTTGGGCCGGCAGGTGCAACGAGCGATCCTGCGCGAACCGCTCAATGTGCCAAAGTACCTTTTACTAGCGGCGGCGATTCCGATGCACTGGGTCGCTTTGCTCACGCCGATGCCGGCCAAGCCCATCGCCCTCGTAGCGATTCTTACCATCTATCACAACCTGCAATATCACCGGCTGATCTGGTTTCACAATCAGAAGTATCGGTACGCCGGTGTTTCGCCGGCGTTAAGCGCGCAGGATGGGCGCGTGCCAAAGTATGGTCCGGCCGCGTTCATTAGCCGCCGTCTTGTCTACTATGTCCTGTTCGGAATTATCTTTGGAATTATCTATCAGGGCCCGCGCCAGTATCTGGGCTATTTAAATTTGCACACGGGCGATTCGCCCGCGGCCCTCTCGATACCCATTCAATTAGGCATAGCCTTTTTGTGGGGCTACGCCTTCATTCACTACTACCTTGACTCGAAGATATGGCGGGTACGCCGAGATCCGTCGGTTGGAAAAGCACTGAATATGTGAAGGCGCCCGCTCGCGATAGTAAGTGGTTGATCTTCCGGCGATCTGGTATGCGAGTTCAACCCTCCGCTACCGCAGGCGGTTCTGACTTGAGCTTTAGTTTAGCCGGCGGCGCGTCATTTCGAGCTTCCTCTTCCTGACAGAATTGCGTGACCACATCCACGAACCTTTCCGGCTGTTCGACGGGCGGCAAGTGTCCGCAGTCGCGAAACACAATCAATCTTGCTCCGGCAATGGCTTCACGCAGACGGACACCGTCGCTCAGCGGAATATGGCGATCGTCTTCACCCCAGAGAATCAATGCGCGCTTTCTTATCAGATGAGCTTCACGCGTAATGCGGTTCGCGTTCCAGCGACGGATGGTGCGCAACATTGCGCGATGCGAGGCGGCCGTGGCCAGCAGATGATGGCGCGCCGCAAGTTTCTGCTCATCCAGGGGCCGGCCGCTGCGGCGATAGGTATCTTCCATGCGCTTGCGCAGGACCCAACGCGATCCCAAAAAGAGCGGCGTGACTACGTCACCCACCAGCGGCAACTGCGCGATGCGTGGCAGTAACTTGTTCATCGGATCGTCATTAGTGACGGCGCCAATCAGGATCAGACGTGTCACTCGTTCGGGATAATCAAGCGCGATCGTCGCAGCCACCGCGCCGCCGTAAGAAGCGCCGACAATGGTGGCTTCGTCGATCTCTAAACGATTCATCAGGCTGACTACCGCGTATGCCTGCGAGTCGATGGTGTACCGGCCGTCCGCAGGCTTATCAGAATATCCATAACCCGGCAAATCAAGGGCGATGACGCGGAAACCCGCAGCCGCCAACGGCAGAAACACATCATTCCAAATCAAGGTCGATGAGATAAAGCCATGAATCAGAATCAGCGCCGGTGCATCCTGCTCGCCGGCGTCCTGGTAGTGAATGCGCACGCCACCGACGCGGGTGAACCAGGAATGCTCAGGATGCGGGATCAGATCGATGCTGTCGGGCCAGCTCACATCGCGCGGCCGTGTGAGAAGCTTTGTCGCCACCGCTCCCGCGATCACGCCCGAGATACCGGCTGCCAAGTAACGTTTCTTCATGGGGACGAGAATCTTAGCAATTGAGCGGCGCAGATAAAAGAGGGAGAGTCGCTCAGGCTCCATTGGAGCCGAATGTCTATAGTTACTCCGCGCCCACAAAAAACCTGGTCAGCTCCTTTAGGAGCGGAACATTATCAAGTTACATGACGCTCCTAAAGGAGCTCGTTCCCAAACACAAAATCGAATTCTATAAACATTTCGCTTCTAACGGAGCGAACAACTTTTCACCCTTCACCAATCACCACTTGTGGGTGAACGATTGATTCCGATTTCGAATACTTGCCTACGCCAATCAAATTCCCGGTCTTGTCCCGCAAACGCAGAAATTGACCGTCTCTCCAGGAATCTGTCTCTACAACCTTCAGATCGATACCATGGCGAATTCTATTTGCTTCGGAATCACTCAACTGCACGAAAGCGAGATGCGAAATTGTTTCGTCCGGTGAGAATAAGACCTGGGCCAAAGCCCCGTTCTGGGCCAACTCCGCGAGACGCTCGAGCGTGATCGACTGTTCGGCCGTGAAGCTTCCCGCGCGCGTGCGGCGCAGTTCGCCCACATGTGCGCCGATGCCGAGCTGCTTTCCAAAGTCCTCCGCGAGCGTGCGAATGTAAGTGCCGGCCGAACAGACTACGCGTACCGTAAGATCCGCCGCGCCTTCTTTTTCAAGTACCAGGTCGCCGGGAGTGAGCGCTTCGAACTCGATGATGTTGACGGCCACGGCAGCTCGTTCGACTTCTACTCCCTCGCGCGCGAACTCATAAAGCTTTCGTCCGCCAATCTTCTTCGCCGAGTACATCGGCGGCGTTTGCCGGATTTCTCCGCGTAAAGCGGCCAACGCGGCTTCGATTTCTTCTTTAGTGAACTTTTGCGAATCTTCCGTTCTTGCGCGAGATTCGATCCTTGTGCCCGTCGAGTCTCCGGTATCGGTCGCGAAGCCGAGACGAAAGACCGCCTGGTATTCTTTTTCCGCGCCGCTGAGAAATTGACCCAGTCGCGTCGCCGGACCAATCAATAAAACCAGGACGCCCGTGGCAAACGGATCGAGTGTGCCGGTGTGGCCGATTCTTCGTTCGCCGATTATTTTTCGCGCGCGCGCGACTACTTCGTGCGAGGTCAGCCCCGCCGGCTTATCGATGACAATCGCGCCCTGCATGCCGGCATTGTACTCTGTCTTCATCTGTGTCCTCTGTGGTTAAATAACAAATCATTACCCACAGACGGCCCAGAGGAAATCAAGACGCGAAATAGAAGAAGACAACGGCCTCAAACCGAGGAGACAAGTCAGCCGCTCGATCCGGCCAAAGCTCGCGAACGCGTCTTTCAGCGGGCCGGAAAGTTGTTGGCGGCAAAGCAACGCTCAGTAGAAGAATTGCGCGAACGTTTGTTGGAAGGCCGGGGGGCCACGCCGCAAATAGTCGAGACCGTAATCGAGCGTTTGCGCGAATACGGTTACCTCGACGACGCACGTTATGCGCAGAGCTATGCTTCACTGCGCGTGCAGCAGAGACCGATCGGCCGGCAGAGACTGCAACGCGATCTGTGGCTGAAGAAGATCGACAAGCGAACGGCCGAGGCCGCGCTCGACCAGGTCTTTGAACAAACTCCCGAAGAAGATTTGATTGACAAGGCCATCGCGAAACGCGTTCGCTTGCGCGGGACGCCGAAAACGAGAGAAGACGCCAAAAAGCTTTTCGATCATCTGCTGCGTCAGGGTTTTCCCTTTGAGTTGGTAAGCGACAAAGTGCGGGCGTTAGCGAAGGACAATGCGGACGATGCCGGGGCCTAGCCGGGCGCGACTCAATTATTTTTCGATCCAAACTACCGGTCTCGGAGATTCACCCATGCCTCCGGGTGGTCCCGCGGTCTTGGCGAAGAACGGCGTGACATCGCCGCTCTCAGTGTCGACCAACACCAAAGTTCCATGGACATCTCCGATGACCATCAATCTTGCGGAAGAGTTGATCAGCGCTGTGGCCGTTGATGAAAATGGTTGACCGACGTGTGCGCCTCTCTGCCTTTGCCAGTTGGTGGGATTGAGGTAGAAGATCTCGCTGCTGGTACTCGAGCTGTCTTCAATAAAGAAAGGCACGCAACTCTGGGCCGCGAAGCCGAGAAATCGGCAACTGGAGCAAGGCCCTGAAGTTGAGCTGGCGGTCTTTGGGTTCTCCAGGCTTTTTGCGATCAGAATCTGACCGTCTGCGGATCGCAGGAACGCGCTGCCGCTCTTGCAGATTCCTTCCACGGACCACCTCTTCTCAGTATCTGCCAGTTTCACTGAGTCGCTCACGATTGCCAGCGTCGTCGTATTGGGTTTGACGTCGCCGCCTTTTACTTGTGATGGCCCGAATCGATCAAAGATCAACTTGTCCGGCGCGACCCATTGCGCACATCCGAGGCTAACTACATTCGCACCGGCCGCGGACTGGTTGGCCGCGCGCTGGGCCGTCCAAACGTCCTCCCACACGAGTTTGGCACGGCCATCAAGCTCAGCAGCGTAGAGATTGATTGAGCCTGTATCGCGCTGCTTGTAACTGAAACGCTTGCCGTCCGGCGACCAGGCGAGACAGAAGTTTTCACCTTTGACCAGCGGTTTGACTTCGCCTGTGCGCAGGTCGCGCAGGAAGATCTCATCTTTTGTGGCGTAAAGCAGCGCCGTTTGATCAGGACTCGCGGCGGCTTCAAACACGCCCGAGGTGACCGAGGTGTAATTGAAAGTGTCGTTTGGACCGGCGCTTAACTCGAATAAGTTCATGCCCGTCGCGCTGTCACCAAACAACAAGAGCAGGCGGCCTTTGAATTTGGGCCCGGCCGGTTGGGTTTTCTGCGTGCATGCGAGCATCACACCGCACAAGATGCTCACGCTGATGATAGAGAAACGAAGGCTACGCAACGTCAAACTCCATTTATGAGATCTTCCAGTGACTTTTTGATCAAACCACCAAAGTCAAAACCGGCCGGATCGAAGTCTGAGTTTATCACCATCGCCACCTCGACTCCGTTTGAGAAATGCACCAGGAGCGTGTTTATCTCGCCGGCATTGCTCGACGCCGGATGCCCGCCCGGTTTGAACCAGTAAGTTATTGTGCCGGCAGATGTATTGAACTGTCCCGTGCCGTCATATCCAAAGAGTTCAGAGCGCATTAGGGACGAAATTGCCGGCGGCACAATCTTATTTGTCGTATTGAGCGTTTGAAAGTACCTGGCCAATTGGGAAGCTGAGAAGAACCAGCCATGAGCTCCACAGATCAAGCTAAAATCACCAAAGTCCCCGCCGTTGCCGGTGGGCGCCGCGTGCTTGTAAGTCAGCCCCTGCTGGTTCCCGTCAGTCGGCATGCAGAACATTTTCGGAAGGCCCGCCGGCGCAAAAACATTTTCGTTCACGTACTTCATGTAAACGTTCGAGGCCACGATAGCGTTTTGCTCGTCGGTTTGGTCTTCGGTGAAGGTGCTCAAAACGGGTTTAGGAATCTGACCCAAAATCACAGTCATGAGTATCCGGAGTAGTCCATAGTTGCTGTTCCGATAACACCCTGGACCAGTGCTGGGGGCGGGATTGCCGTTACAATCTTTCTGCTTATCGTTCACGTCATACCCGGTTGTCAGGCATTGTTTCAGATTCTGATACGTATCCGAATCGATTCCGCACCTGAGACCGGCGCGGTGTTTCATCAGCTCGCGAAACGTGATCGTGTCTACACCAGCGCCAGGTTTCCAGTTGTACGGCAGGTAATCAACAATCTTTTCATTCAGCTTTTCATCAAGACTTAGATTTTTGTTCTTCAGGTTGGTTGCATCCAGCAGTTTCAGCAGGGCCGCGGCTGTGAAGCTCTTGCTGACGCTGGCGGTTGTGTACTTAACATCTACCGACATTTTCATTGCCGGCGGATCCTGACTGCGCCTCGCCTCGCCCCAGGCACGCTGGACACTCGGCTGATCGACTTTCGAAATCACGAACGCGTAACCATACGGTTTGTTCTGCAACCCGGCTTCGATTTTGTCAGCCAGCTTGTTGAGATCCAGCACCGTTGGCTGACAACTGTTAAGGAGCGAAAAAGCGAGAGTCAAAGTGGACAGAGAAAAGATTGTTCTTCTCATTTGGGCCTCAGCGAATTGGGTTAGGGGGAATTGGTGGAAAGAGTGTCGAACTAAAAGCCTGAATCTGTCAATATTTTGCCGCAATGAAAGTGTCAATAAACTTGCCTCACCCATCAGGAATTGGCCGCAGATTGATGCGGATGAGCGCGGATCATGAAGAGGAAGCAATCTGAAACGAAGCGCTCTTCAACCGGTGTTTCAGATTTGTGTTATCCGCGTTCATCCGCGGCCAATAGCTTCAGACAGTGTCGTTTGGATTCTGACTCAACCACAGCGCCATGCTAAACTTTTGCCTTCATGTTAACGGGTAACCAAATTCGCGAAAAATTCCTCGAGTACTTCGAGCGGCAGGGCCATACACGTGTGCGCTCCAGCCCGCTCTTGCCGGCCAACGATCCGACCCTGCTGTTTACCAACGCCGGTATGAACCAGTTCAAAGACGTCTTTTTGGGAGCAGAAAAGCGCGATTACGTACGCGCCTGTTCGTCGCAGAAGTGCGTGCGCGCCGGTGGCAAGCACAACGATCTCGACGAAGTCGGCAAGACCGCACGCCACCAGACGTTTTTCGAGATGCTCGGGAATTTTTCCTTCGGCGATTACTTCAAAGAAGACGCGATCAAGTTCGCCTGGGATCTGCTTGTCAATGAATTCAAGCTCGATCCGGCGCGGATGTGGTTCAGCGTTTTCGAAGGTGACGCGGAAGTTGGCCCCGACGAAGACGCCGAAAAATTTTGGGAGCAGGTGGGCGCGCCGCGAGATCGAATCCTGCGTTTTGGCCGCAAGGACAATTTCTGGCAGATGGGCGAGACGGGCCCGTGCGGACCTTGCAGCGAAGTCCATTACTACATGGGTCCCGATGCGAACGATACGGAGAATTGCGCGGCGAACGTCAACGGCCCCGGCGACACGATCACTGAGATTTGGAACCTGGTGTTCATGCAGTTCGATCGCAGTGAAGAAGGACCGGGCAAGTACAAGCTCACGCCGCTGCCGGCGCCTTCCGTCGATACCGGCATGGGGCTCGAGCGTCTTACAGTTGTACTGCAAGGCGTGAAGACGAATTACGAAACCGATCTGCTGAAGAATGTCGTCGAGTTCGTCGCTAAACTTTCCGGCAAGAACTACGAAGCCGAGACACAGGAAGGTTTTGCCATGCGCGTGATTGCCGATCATGCGCGCGCAACGGCCTTCTCGATTGCCGATGGCATCCTGCCGGCAAACGAAGGCCGGAATTATGTTTTGCGAAAGATTATGCGGCGGGCGATTTACCAGGGCCGGCACGCGCTCGGCTTTGATGGTTTGTTTTTTCACAAAGTTACGAACTTTGTGGTCGATCAGATGGGCGAGCCTTATCCGGAGCTCATAAACCATCGCGACTTCATCGACAAGATGGTGCGACTCGAGGAAGAGCGATTCGGATCGACGCTGACGGTGGGATTGCAGAAGCTGGATGACCTTTTTGGAAAGACGAACGGGGTGCAACCGTCCTATCGAGATCTGGCAAAACTTTACGATACGTTTGGAACGCCGCGAGATCTGATTCGTGTGAGCCTCGAAGAACGAGGCATGCAGATCAACGAAGATGAGTTTTTTGACGCGTTTGATTCTGCTCTTCAGGAACTTCAACAGACCGGCGGCGCAGAGAAAGTCGAAGGAAAAGCAAAGACGAAGCCCGTTTATGCGAACGTCGCCAATCGCATCAAGCCGCTTTTCCGTGGCTACGAAACCACGCGCATCGAAGACGGGAAAGTCCTGGCGATAGTTACGGGCGAGAATGAAGTCAAAGAGTTGAGCGCAGGACAAGAAGGCGAGGTCATCCTCGATCAAACACCGTTCTATGCTGAAAGTGGTGGACAAGTTGGTGATGCTGGTCTGATATACGGCGGCGGCACGGGCGTCTCGCCCGTGGATCACGCGCAGGATGCGCGTGCCACGTCAGTTGCGACGGTCGTCGACACTTATTCTCCGGCCCAGGGTCTGATCGTTCACAAAGTCAAAGTCGAAAAAGGAGCTTTGAAAGTAGGCGACACGGTTACGGCTGAAGTCGACGTCGAAAAGCGTGACGCGACGCGCCGCAATCACACGGCCACACACCTGGTCCATGCGGCATTGCGTGAAGTGCTCGGCGGCCACGTAAAGCAGGCCGGGTCAGTCGTCCATCCAAATTACCTGCGCTTTGACTTTAATCACTTTCAGCCGATGACTGAGGACGAAGTCAGGGAAGTCGAGCGTTTGGTGAATGAACAAATTCTGCGCAACGTGAAAGTTGATACCGAGGTAATGCCGGTCGAAGACGCGATTCGCGGCGGCGCGATGGCGCTCTTCGGCGAAAAGTATTCTGGGCTAATGCGCGTGTTGACGGTGCCCGGTTTTTCGAAAGAGCTTTGCGGCGGCACGCACGTGCGCGCGACCGGCGACATCGGTGTGTTCAAGATCACCAGTGACGAATCAATCGCTTCGGGTGTGCGCCGTATTCGCGCGGTCACCGGCGTCGACGCGTACGAACGTTTTCGCGAAGATGAAAAACTGATTGAAGAAACTGCTGCCAGCCTGCGCACTTCGCGTGCGGAGCTCCCGGCGGTCATCGGCAAGCTGCAAGACGAGTTAAAGAAAGCGCGTCGCGAAGCGGACGAGTTGCGAATGAAGATTGCGACCGGCGTCGCCGGACAAACAGGATCAAATGGCGACGAAGCGCGCGAAGTTGCCGGCGTGCGTGTGCTCGCGAAAGAGGCCAGCGGCCTTGACGCGGCCGGCATGCGTCAACTTTCCGATACTTTGCTAGCTCGCATAAAGTCAGGCGTTGTCGTGCTTGGCCGGACTAATGACGGCAAGGCTTCGCTGATTGTGCGCACCTCTGACGACCTCACTAAAAAAGTTCCTGCCGGGCAAGTCATCAAAGAACTTGCTCCGATCATCGGCGGCAAGGGCGGCGGCAAAGCCGACATGGCCGAAGGCGGGGGCAGCCAACCTGAAAACCTCGCGGAAGCGCTGCAGGCAAGTTACGGCGTGATCGAAAAGCTTCTGAGTTAATCCACAGATTACACAGATAAAATTTTGAAGAGGCTAAGAGGCCAAGCCCGTCCGACTAAGCGCGCAGGCTACTCTTCTAATCAGTCGCTTAACTGTTTAGCCTTCCCATCTGTGTAATCTGCGTAATCTGTGGATTTATTTCCGGCGTCCGCACGTGTTCCGGCCGTACGCCAATGCCAATCAGTCGCGCCGGAATTCTCCGCAGCAATGGAAACTTTTGAAACAGCCGCAGGAACAGTGGCGGCCGGATGGATTGACGGCCGGAGAGCGTTGGACTGAGTACGCGATTCTGAACCTGCACCTGGGCCCATTGCGTGACGCGCGTGGGGAACTCGCGGCGCCGCTGGACCTTTTGTAAATGGGTGCCGGAAACGTAGTTTTGCGAGAGTGGGCGGGCGAGAATGTTTGCGGTGGCTACCGCATCCTGAATCGCAAGATTGATTCCCACGCCGCCCACCGGCGACATCGCATGCGCCGCATCGCCGATGCAAAGCAAACCCGGCCGGTACCACTTGCGCAAACGATCAACCAGCACGGTGAGGAGTTTGATTGAATCCCAATCCTGCAGCTCGCCCACGCGGTCACTGAGAAACGAGGCGATGGAAACAATGTGAGCACGAAAAGCTTCGATGCCGCGCTGTTTGATTCCTTCAAAAGCTCCTTTCGGAATCACAAAGGCGCACTGCCAGTAAGAATCACGGTTGAGCATCACCATGATTTTCCCCGTCACGAATCTCCCCAGCACCTGGCCCGGATCATCCGGTTGGCGCGAGAGACGAAACCACAACACGTCGATGGGCGCTCCGAGACTTTCAATCTGAAGACCGGCTCGCTCGCGCACCACAGATTTGCGCCCGTCACATCCGACGACCAGGCCCGCGCGAACCTCGATCTCACCCTCGGGCGTAGTCGCGCGCACGCCGGCCACGGTATTGCCCTCTTCGATCAACTCGGTGACTTCGGCTTCCATGATCAGGTG
>Ga0134124_10004135_pt1 | contig 11658 bp, 10 predicted proteins | sample KB304_FD_96880 | JGI IMG/M metagenome (GOLD analysis project Ga0134124, IMG submission 96880) | Terrestrial soil microbial communities without Nitrogen fertilizer from Kellogg Biological Station, Michigan, USA - KB3-0-4 | ecosystem: Environmental > Terrestrial > Soil > Unclassified ... | reverse complement strand
GTCACTGCTGTTGCTGCTGGAACTTCTGATATCACTTACACCGTGAACACAGGCTGTGGTTCACCTGTTTCTTCATTTAAGACGATCACGGTTAGTTTGGACCCCACACCAGGAACAGTGAGTGGAACTTCGCCGATCTGTATTGGTGCTACAACAACTTATTCCAGCAACGGAGATGGTGGCGGTATATGGAGCAGCACCAACAGTTCTGTGGCAACAGTGAACTCAAGCACAGGAGTTGTCACTGCAGTCAGTGCAGGAACAACAGATATTGTTTATACAGTAACTGCTTGCAACGGTAATCCGCTCACTTCATTCAAGACCTTAACCGTTTCTGGGAGTGTTGTAGCAGGAACAGTGAGTGGAACTTCACCAATCTGTATTGGAGCCACAACAACTTATTCGAGCAATGGAACAGCCGGTGGTGCATGGAGCAGCACTAACACTTCAGTAGCAACTGTGAACTCGGTTACAGGACTGGTCACTGCTGTTGCTGCAGGAACTTCTGATATCACTTACACCGTGAACACAGGCTGTGGTTCACCTGTTTCTTCATTTAAGACGATCACGGTTAGTTTGGACCCCACACCAGGAACCGTTAGCGGAACTTCACCGATCTGTATTGGTGCTACAACAACTTATTCCAGCAACGGAGATGGTGGCGGTGCATGGAGCAGCACTAATGGTTCTGTGGCAACAGTGAACTCGAGCACAGGAGTTGTCACTGCTGTTGCGGCAGGAACAACAGATATTGTATATACAGTAATTGCCTGCAACGGTAATCCGCTCACCTCGTTCAAGACCCTGACTGTTTCTGCTAGTGTTACAGCCGGAACGGTGAGTGGAACTTCCCCGATCTGTATTGGAGGCACAACAACTTATTCCAGCAATGGAACGGCCGGTGGTGTGTGGAGCACCACCAACACTTCTGTGGCAACAGTGAACTCAAGCACAGGCGTTGTCACTGCTGTTGCTGCTGGAACTTCTGATATCACTTACACCCTGAACACAGGCTGTGGTTCACCTGTTTCTTCATTTAAGACGATCACAGTTTCTCCGAATGCAAATGCTGGAACTGTGAGTGGAACTTCGCCAATTTGCATTGGGACCACAACAACTTATTCAACGAACGGAGATGTTGGTGGTGTATGGAGCAGCACTAACACTTCTGTAGCAACCGTGAACTCTGTTACAGGACTGGTCACTGCTGTTGCCACAGGAACTTCTGACATCACATATACAGTGAGCACGGGTTGTGGTTCACCTGTTTCTTCATTTAAGACGATCACGGTTAGTTTGGACCCCACACCAGGAACAGTAAGCGGAACTTCGCCGATCTGTATTGGTGCCACAACAACTTATTCCAGTAACGGAGATGGTGGCGGTGCATGGAGCAGCACCAATACTTCTGTGGCAACAGTGAACTCGAGCACAGGAGTTGTCACTGCTGTTGCGGCAGGAACAACAGATATTGTATATACAGTAATTGCCTGCAACGGTAACCCTCTCACTTCGTTCAAAACCTTGACTGTTTCTGCTAGTGTTACCGCAGGAACAGTGAGTGGCGGATCACCAATTTGTATTGGCGCCACAACAACTTATTCCAGCAACGGAACTGCCGGTGGTGTGTGGAGCAGTACCAATGGTTCTGTGGCAACTGTGAACTCTGTTACAGGTCTGGTTACTGCTGTTGCTGCAGGAACTTCTGACATCACATACACAGTGAGCACGGGCTGCGGTTCACCTGCTTCTTCATTTAAGACGATCACAGTTTCTCCGAATGCAAATGCTGGAACGGTGAGCGGCACATCTCCCATTTGCATTGGTTCAACAACAACTTATTCCAGCAATGGAGATGGCGGTGGTGCATGGAGCAGTACCAACACTTCTGTGGCAACTGTGAATTCAGTTACAGGATTAGTTACTGCTGTTGCTGCAGGAACTTCTGATATCACATACACTGTAAACACAGGTTGTGGATCACCTGTTTCTTCATTCCTAACATTGACAATTGATCCGATATCCGTCGGCGGTGTTGTTTCTGCCGATCAATCCATTTGCAGCGGCTCTTCACCGAATGATCTTTTATTGAGCGGAGAAACAGGAAGCGTTATCAAATGGCAAAAGTCAACTGTCAGCGATTTCTCTTCTGCAGTTGTTGACATTGCAAATACTTCTACAACATTAACCGGGGCTGTCATTGGTCCATTAACCGTTACGACTTATTTCAGAGCAGTGGTGCAGAGTGGTGCTTGCTCAGCAGCGAACTCTTCAGTCGTTACGATCACGATTCAACCGGCTTCTGTTGGAGGAAATGTTTCTTCCAACCAAACTATTTGCACGGGAAGCACTCCTTCCGATCTTTCACTGAGCGGGCAAACAGGAAATGTCGTCAAATGGCAAAAATCAACTGTTGGAGATTTTTCTTCTGCAGTTGTAGATATAGCGAATACTTCAACAACTCTAACCGGTGCAACGATCGGTCCGCTGACAACTACAACATATTTCAGAGCAGTGGTGCAGAACGGTTCCTGTACGGCAGCAAATTCTTCCATCGATACCATTACAGTCAATCCATCATCAGCAGGTGGTATCGTTTCTTCCAGTCAAACTATTTGCAGCTATAGTGTTCCTTCTGATCTTTCATTAAGCGGCGAAACGGGCAGCGTTATCAAATGGCAAAAGTCAACTGTCAGCGATTTCTCTTCTGCAGTCACTGACATAGCAAGCACTTCAACAACATTGACTGGCGCCACGATCGGTTCATTGACTGTTACAACTTATTTCAGAGCAGTAGTGCAGAGTGGTGTTTGTGCCGCTGCAAATTCATCCATTGTCACCATCACAGTTGATCCGAGTTCTCTCGTCAGCACGATTGGAACGCAGATATGCAAAACACAGGATGTTTCTGTAAATGGTGGATTGTTCTTTGAAACGGGTGCTTGTAATATCATTGCTAAAATTGTTCCTTCCGGTAATTCTCCAATAAGCGGAAATATGACAGCTTGTGTGAAAATTGAAACAACAACGCCTGTTAATGGAGCAGCTCAGCCATTTTTGAGAAGACATTTCGATATGTCTCTTCCAACAAATGGTTCAACAGGAACAGTCACTCTTTATGCAACGCAGGCCGAGTTTGATAGTTTCAATGTGTATGTTGCCAATACGCTGCCGGTGATATACAATTATATGCCTTCGAATCCTGCGGGCAATGCATCAACTTTGAGGATCTACGAATATCATGACACATGGGTCGGACCTGGATTGTTTGACTATAGCCCTGGTGGAATTGAAGTGTTAGCGCCGATCGTTACCTGGAACGCAGCCAGTTCATGGTGGGAGATCCGGTTCAATGTTACCAGCTTCGGGGGATTTTTTATCGGCACATCACCATTATCTAATTTGCCACTGACCTTGTTAACATTCAGCGGATCCAGGGAAGGCAATCACAACCTGTTGAAATGGACAACTCTTATTGAATACAATAATGTCGGCTTCCAGGTTGAACGTTCATATGACGGAACACATTATTCCTCTATCGGTTTCGTAAACTCAATTGCTCCCAATGGAACCAGTTCTGTGCCGCTGAACTATTCATTCATTGATAATAATTTCCTAGGAGACAAACAATATTACCGGTTGAGACAAATTGATAGAGATGGTCATGAAAAATTAACCAATGTAGTTTTGATCAGGGGAATAAAACCAACTATTCTCACAATGAGTCTATTCCCTAATCCGGCTTACTATTCCGTGAATGTGATAATTGATGCACCAAGACATGATGAAGTAACTTTGTTGATGACTGATATAAATGGGAAATTGGTGAAGAAGCAGGAAGCGACGATCGATGCCGGAAGTAACACAGTTCCCCTGGATGTTTCCAGATTTGCAAATGGAAGTTACCTGATAACCATGGTGAGCAAAACCAACAAGCAAACTATCACTACTAAGTTCATTAAACAATAGCTTCATAAAAAGAAAAACGTCCCTCATGGCCCGGGACGTTTTTAAATATGGTCGTGAAGTTTATCCTACGAGGTCCTGTACAAACTTATTCAGTTCTTCAAGCCTGTCGTTATTCACTGAATAATAAATAAACTTTCCGTCTCTTTCTGTTTTTACAAAGCCTGCCTTCCGCAAAATGGCGAGATGCTGGGAAGCCACCGATTGCTCGAGCCTCAGCTTCACATAGATCTCAGTCACTGTCATCCGGCCACTTTCTTCGATCAATTTCAGAATTTGCTGACGAAGTTTATGATTGATTGCCCGCAAGACCAATGCTGCTTTTTTCACGTTGTGCAAATCCACATTCAGATTAAAGGCCGAAGAAGAATTTTCGATCCCCTGGGCAGTTGGCATTTCTAGATTATCCATAATAAAATGGTTAAGGGTGTTTAATAATTACAATAATATCCGGTTAGCTATCTTTCTTTCGTCCGCTCTTTTGCTGCTCATTCCACGATGTCGCTCATTTCCTTGAATAGAACTCTTTTAGGTATAAAGGTTCTGTATAAGCTAAGCCAGCAAAATTATTGCCAATAAAATTTTTATATGACAGAATTGCCATGGCTTCGGGGTCTAAAGTCAACTTTCTAAACTCAGCATTGGGGTATTTTGAAATCTGAAACAATTTTTCACTGCCATTCCCCAAAAAAAGAATTTTATGCCACTTTAATAATTCTTCAAATGATCGCTCATCGAGTATCAAAGCCCGGGGCTTCATTATCTCTTCCATTTTCACATTGTACACTGCCGCAAAAACCTCCATTCGCCTGGCATCAATCATGGGGCAAATAAGAGGGTCGGGGGCCGGAAGTTCGGTGTCTGGGACCAGCTTTAAATTTCTTATCGCTGAAAAGGCCATTATTTCAAGGGTTCCAATTGTGATCAACGGAATATTTTGAGCATAGCATAACCCTTTTGCAGTGGAAAGCCCAACTCTCAAACCTGTATATGACCCGGGGCCATTGCTTACAGCAACAGCATTTAGTTTGTCAATTCGTTTGCCACTGATCTCAAACAATTCTTTTATAGCGTTATGGATCCAGGCAGCATGATCTTTTTGCTGATCATTTTCTGTGCTATGAATGATCACAGCATTTTCTGCGAGGCTGAGACTTGCGATCTCCAAAGCAGTATCAATATTTAAAATGAGAGCCATTAGCTAATTGCTTCTTTTTCTAAAACTGTTGCTGGTTTATATCTTGTATTTATTTTGCTCAAATCAGTCAGCAGGGAATAAATTTTTTTTATCCCGATCTTTTCACACCACTCAAAAGGACCATAAGGATAGTTTGTCCCGAGTTTCATGGCAATATCAATTTCTGATTTTGAACTCACTCCTTCTCCCAAAGCAAAATATGCTTCATTGATGATCATGGCCACCACTCTTGCGGATACAAAACCCAGTTCATCAGGGAGCCATTCAATTTTTTTCTTGAAGGTGGAGGAAAAACTTTCCGCCCATTGTTTTTGGGACTCATCGTGAAAACTAGCTTCTATGACTTGTCCTTTTAAAAATCCCGGCCAGGCATTGATGCGTATGAAAGGAAGTTGAAGCTCCGCCAGGGTTTTATCAACAGAATTGATGATAATGGGTCGGGAAATTTTTTTGAGATCCTCTATATGATTTGCTGACCCATCAAACAACAGATCGCAATAAACATCTGCATTTTCATACTCACTAAACTTTCCAGGTGTTGCCAGCCAAACAATTTCCGCATCACCTGTTTCCCCATTAGACAGTAGTTCTTCTTTCAAAATATCATCTGACAACACAACCAATTGCATGATCGATCTTTTTTGCAAAGAAAACGCTATAACACGAATTACACGAATGGGCACGAATTATACTAATGGAATACTCCTGATCTACGGATTCTTGTGTAATTCGCAAAAATTCGTGTTATTCGTGCTATGGAAAAACAAATCATCACTACTGCCGCCGCCCCGGCACCTATTGGTCCTTACAACCAGGCGATCATGACTGGTAACATGGTTTTTATTTCGGGTCAGATCTGCATTGATTCTTCCACCGGAGAATTAAAAAATAAAGATCTGCAGGAAGAAACACACCAGGTGATGCACAATCTGAAAGCAATACTTCATGAAGCGGCCATGGATTTCAGCAATGTGGTAAAGACAACAATCTTTATCACAGACATGAACCGCTTTGCTGAAATAAACGAGGTCTATGGAAAATATTTTAACGGAAACTTCCCCGCAAGAGAAACAGTTGCAGTTTCAGCTCTTCCCAAATTCGTGAATGTAGAGATCAGCATGATCGCTGTGAGATAAGTCTGTGACTTTTTGATCGATCAGTTCATTGTCTTCACTATGGAAATTGTTTTCAGGAATTAATTGCACTGGTCATCTCTTCGCTTAGCGGAGAAATGGCAGGGTCAAAATAATGAGTTAACATTCCTTCTTCATCTATCAACCACTTAGAAAAATTCCAGGAAGGTTGCTTATTTGTCCAACCGTTTTTGGTTTTATCGGTCAGCCATTTGAAAACAGGATTCTGTTGCGGCCCCCTGGTCACAGAGCTTTTTTTTGCAAGTGGAAAACCAATCCCAAAATTTGTTTGGCAAAATTCTGCGATCTCTCTGTCACTCCCCTTTTCCTGTTTTTTAAAATCGTTTGCCGGGAAACCGATAACGGTTAATTGTTCTTTCTTCTCTTCGAACAATTTCTGCAGATCACGGTATTGATTTGTGTATCCGCAATCACTGGCGGTATTTACCAGCAAAACTTTTTTTCCTTTCAATGAATCAAAACTCAACTCTGTTCCATCATTTAACTGCGCAGCGAGTGTGTAAAAAGATTGCGGTGGATCAAGCCTGGTCTTATTTTTTAAAACTTTTGACCTTATCCCGGTCAGTTTATTGTAAAATATCCAAAGTGGATAGATGATCTTCAAAACAGTTTGCCGCAACGTCATGAGGCAAAGTTAAGTTTGAAAGTTTAGGTGTTTAATTAGTTTATGATTCATGAAATAACTAACCCCTTTGGGAAGAAAATAAACTTCCAAACTACTAAACTGGCAAACTTATCAACCGATCACTTTTTTAAATAGACCCAATTTCCCTTTGAACGGGGGATATTTTATCGAAGGATCAAACCAGGTCGGCGTTTTCATCACTGCTTTTCGGTGACTAAAAGTTTCAAAAGAATTTTTTCCATGATAGTTCCCTACTCCACTGTTTCCCCTTCCGCCAAAAGGTAAATGATGATTGGTCAGGTGCCAGCTGGAATTATTGACACAAGCCCCACCGGAGGGGATTGCCCCTAGCCATTGCTGCTGTTTATCATTGCTGGAAGTGTAGACATAGAATGACAAAGGATTTGGATTTTGTTCAATGATCCTTTTCGCCTCTTCAAAAGTTTTAAAAGAAATTACAGGAAGGATGGGTCCAAATATCTCTTCTTTCATCAGGGGAGAATCCAATCTCACATCTTCAATAATTGTCGGCTCTATATAAAGTTTTGATGCATCGTGATGGCCGCCATGGACGATCTTTCCCTGGCCAAGATAACCAACAAGCCTGTTGAATTGCCTTTCATTGATGATCTTGCCATAACTATAATCTGATGAAGGGTCATCCGAAAAGAATTGAGAGATCGTTTTTTTTAATGCTTCAACCCATTCATCTTTTATGGTTTCATGCACGAGCACATAATCAGGCGCCACACACATTTGACCTGCGTTGGAAAATTTCGTCATGCCAATTCTTCTGGCTGCCACTTTGATATTTGCATCTTCTTCCACCACGCAAGGGCTTTTCCCTCCCAGTTCCAATGTCACCGGCGTTAATTGATCAGCTGCCATTCTGTAAATGATCTTGCCCACCGGTATGCTGCCGGTATAAAAAATATGATCGAAGCGAAAACCATTTATCATGGCTGGCACAATAGAAGCTCCATCTCCTTCTGTGAACAAAATATAATGGGAAGAAAAATTCTCTTCAATGATCTTTTTCATAACATTTCCTGTTGCGGGAGCAAACTCGCTTGCTTTTAATGTCACGCAATTACCTGCAGCCATTGCACCCACCAACGGTGTAAATAATAATTGCAAAGGATAGTTCCAGGGGCCGATGATCAGTACAACACCCAACGGTTCTTTCATCACAAAACTGGAAGAAGGGAAATTGAGAAGATTGGTGCTCACTTTTTCCGGCTGCATCCATTGCTGCAAACTCTTTAAAGTATAGTTGATCTCATTGATCAAAAAACCTGTTTCTGTCACCCAGCTTTCTTCAGGGCTTTTTTTCAGGTCTGCATTCAAGGCATCATGTAACTCTTTTTCGTGTGCAAGAATAGCATCCTTTAATTTTCTTAATTGCTGCCGGCGGAAAGAAAATTTTTTCGTTTCCCCGGCATTGAAAAATTCCCGCATTTGCTGCAGGCTGTTTACCAGTTCAGTTGACATATTGACGATTTGCTAAAAGTAAGATAGACAAATTCGCCCAAGTAGAAACGGAATACAGTCCGCTCTATCTCCTCTGGCATAATTGCTGTGGCTTTTCCCCGGGATCACAATAAAAATTTATTTTATGGCAGGCAGAGAAGATAAAAACAAAAAAAACAGGAGAGACAGCAATCAATTCAACCATTCATATACAAATTCAGCAGATCAAAGATCGAATCGCGACAAAAGAACAGCAGGAGGTTCTCCTTCTTTATACGATGAAAAAAATTTTGAAGCTGCTGCAGAGCGAAACCGCGGCGATCATCCTGAAGACAGGAGCACAACTTTTCGTGCGGGAGAAAGAAATTTCAATTTGTTGCTGGAGAATGTGCCCTACCTTGTTCATGCAGCTCCTTTTGATTTTAATGGCGAAACACGCTACAGGATAAGTATTAACGGCAATGACGATCATATTTTCACCTGGAATTCTGATTTAAAACGATTGACAGCGATCGATGACGACGCTTCAACCTTGCCGGATGATCTTGAGGTGGCTATTTCGGGACAACTGCAATCAAAAAGCTAGGTTGAATTCAGCATATCAAGAGAATTGAACCATTCATCATTTCTATTTTTCGTCTTTTACGATTGCTGTAACTTTAATAGAGGAGCACAATCATGAAAATGCTTATCCCTATCTTTCTGATCATCTTATTTTGCAGCGATTGCAAAAATGACAATTACCAATCTACAGATGCCAGCCGCATTGTCAAGAAAAATCTCAACTATCCCTGGGAAATAATTTGGGGAAAGGACAACAAGATTTGGATGACAGAACGCGGAGGAAGGATCAGCCGCGTTGATCCGCAAACAGGCAACACTGAATTTTCTTACCAGGTGAGTGATGCAGAAACAAATAATGAAGGCGGTATGTTGGGCATGGCCCTTCATCCAAATTTTCAGAGCAATGGTTATTTATATGTCGTGTATGATTATAGAAAAAATGGGAACTATACTGAAAAACTTGTTCGCTTCACTTATGCAAACAACAACATCAGCAACCCCCTGGTGTTGCTCGACGACATTGAAGCGACCAGCAATCATGATGGCTCAAGATTGTGGATCACGAATGAAACGAATCCAAAGATCTTCATGACCACGGGCGATGCATTGGATCAGAGCCTGCCGCAAAATGTCAATACCCGCAACGGAAAAGTGTTGCGACTGAATTTAGATGGAAGCATTCCTTCCGATAATCCTTTTCCTAATAATCCTGTATGGAGTTGGGGGCACCGCAATGGACAAGGGCTTGTGATGGTAAATAATATTTTATATGAATCGGAACACGGTCCCGATGTCGAAGATGAAGTGAATATTATTGAGAAAGGAAGAAATTATGGCTGGCCGAATGTGAAAGGTCCCTGCGATGGTTCAGAAACGAGTTTTTGCACAGCCAACAATATCAAAGAACCGATCTGGAGCAGTGGCAACAGCACGATCGCAGTTTGCGGATTGGATTATTATAATTCCGATCTCATTCCTCAATGGAAAAATTCCCTGCTGATGCTGACGCTGAAAAACAGCAGCATCAGGCAATTGAAATTAAGCGCCGATGGAAAAACGATCACCGGCTCACAAACTTTTTTTAAAGACAGTTGGGGAAGATTGAGAGATATCTGCATTTCTCCCACAGGAAAAGTTTATATCTGTACCAGCAACGGCAGTAATAATGATGTGCTGGTGGAGATAAGTAAATTATAAATTTTTCTAGTCCCTGTTTATTGTTATCCGCGGTTTTCGCGTCCCTCATTTCAATGTTCGGAAATTCCCTGCCGGCAAATATGAAGTCATTCAGCACAATTGCGGCACAAATTTTTCAGCCAGTCTGGTAAAAGTTTTTTATATGAAACGAAATAAAAAGAATAAAGGACCGCAAAATAAAAAAGGGCGCCATGAACATCCCCTGGCCGGTGAAATTTCTCCTGAGCAAAAACAAAGGAACACTAATGCTCACCAGCAGGCAGAAGATGATATGGTCGACGATGCAGACTTCACGGCTCACAGCAAAAATGATGATCTTGATGAAGGAGAATCTGCAAGATTAGGCGAAGACCGAACTGACCTCATTTAAAAATCTAAATATATTTTATGAAGTGGCTAGGTGGAAGAGAAAGTTCAAACGTGGATGACCGTCGCGGCATGTCTGCTGGTGGTGGTGTGGCAATTGGTGGTGGGATCATTGGCCTGATCTACCTGTTGTTTCAATTTCTGAGTGGCGGGAGCGGCAACGATTCTTCACAAATTCAATATCCTGGTCAAAATGTTGAAATGACCCAGGAACAAAAAGCTGCAGATGATGAAAGAGCAAAATTTGTAAAAGTGGTTCTTGGATATACGGAGGATGTGTGGGGAGAATTATTCAAAGAACAGGGAAGGCAATACCAGCAGCCGACATTGGTTCTTTTCCGCAATTCTGTGCAATCAGCTTGTGGCTATGCAAGTTCGGCGTCAGGACCATTTTATTGTCCATCAGACGAAGAAGTTTATATCGATCTTTCATTTTACGAAGAGTTGCAGGACCGCTTCCATGCGCCGGGTGATTTTGCAGAGGCCTATGTGATCGCTCATGAAGTGGGTCATCATATTCAAAAACTTTTGGGCATCAGCGATAAAATGGAAAATCTGCGACAACAATTAAGTGAAGGTGAATACAATAAATATTCAGTGATGCTGGAGTTACAGGCTGATTTTTTTGCAGGCGTTTGGGCGCATCATGCTCAGCAAATGAAAAATATCTTAGATCCCGGTGATATTGATGAAGCGTTGAATGCGGCACATTCCATCGGAGACGATGTATTGCAAAAAGAAACACAGGGCTATGTGGTTCCGGAAAATTTTACCCATGGAACATCCCAGCAAAGAATGTATTGGTTCAAAAAAGGATTTGATACCGGCGATATGAAACAGGGAGATACGTTTAATGATCCGTCATTGCGATAGGCAATGGTTGTTATTTGAAATTAAACCCCTGCGGGGTTTGTTTCACTGTTTGTCCACCACTCCTGATGGTACCAGGAGTTATTCATGTTAAAGCCTTTCGGGCTTTTAAAAAAACTTGCCTCGATTTCGGAGAAACTCAGTTGAAAAGTCCGAAGGACCTTAATGAAAATAGCCGTGAGTTAAAATTCATGGACAAAGATGATGTGAAGATCACAACTCCTTCTCATGTTAAAGCCTTTCGGGCT
>Ga0134124_10004134_pt1 | contig 11658 bp, 12 predicted proteins | sample KB304_FD_96880 | JGI IMG/M metagenome (GOLD analysis project Ga0134124, IMG submission 96880) | Terrestrial soil microbial communities without Nitrogen fertilizer from Kellogg Biological Station, Michigan, USA - KB3-0-4 | ecosystem: Environmental > Terrestrial > Soil > Unclassified ... | reverse complement strand
CGCGGTGACCGACTTCGACTACGAGTTCCAGCTGGCCGGCATGAACCGAAGCCTGATGCCGGATGTGGAGACGGTTTTCCTCACGCCCAGCGACAAGTACCAGTTCATCAGCAGCACCTTCGTGCGCGAGATCGCGATGCTGGGGGGGGAAGTCGACAAGTTCGTTTCGCCCGCCGTGCAAAAGCAATTGATGGAGAAGGTGCGCAACCTCGACCGCGGTGAATAGCGCACTCGCACCGACGCTGGGATAATCCATGGATGACAGAACTGATCCTGCTGCGTCATGGTGAAACCGACTGGAACCGGGAACTTCGATTCCAGGGTCACGTCGACGTCGCCCTGAACGCCATTGGCCTGGAGCAGGCGCGCCGCCTGGGCCGGCGGCTCGCGGGCGAAGTGGCGCACGGCCTGTATGCGAGCGACCTGCTGCGTGCCCGGCAGACCGCGCAGCCCGTGGCGCGCGAGCTGGCCCTGGCGAGCGTCACCGACGCGGCGCTGCGCGAGCAGAATTTCGGGCTCGTCGACGGCATGAAAGTGGACGACATCAAGGCCCAGCATCCCCGGGCCTGGGAAGGCTGGCTGCGCTTCCACGAGGACTTCTGCATGCCCGAGGGTGAGAGCACGCGGCAGTTCCACGCGCGCGTGATGGACGCGGTGTACCGGATGGTGGCGGCGCATCCGGGTGAGACCGTGGTGGTGGTCACGCACGGCGGCGTGCTTGACATGATTTACCGGACGGCGCGTTCGCTCGGTTTGAATGGGCCCCGGCAAAGCGAAATTCCCAATGCGGGCCTGAACCGCGTCCGGGTCGATGAAACCGGCATCGGCATCCTGGCCTGGGCCGACGTGCGGCATCTGGCCGACTTGCCGCCCCAGCCGGTCTACGATCAGCTCAAGCTCGTGGCCACCGACTCCAGGCCCAGCGCGCGGTAGACCCGGGCGGCTTGCCGCTTCAGGCGCGCCGACTCGACCTGGCTTAACAGCTGCTGCTGCAGCAACTGCTGCGCTTCCACGAAGCGGCCGCCGCGGACCAGTGCGTCGAGGTGCATCTGGGCGAACAGGTCGCGCTGCGCGTGGCTGCCACCGATTTCGGCCAGGCGCGGCAAGGCTTGCTCCAGCTTGTCCGCCGCCCGCGCGTAGTCGCCGCGGGCATGCGCCAACAGGCCGCGGCTGGCCGGGACACATACGCGCTGCCAGGCGGTACCGATATCGAGCGGCGCGCTTGCCGCGTGCCGCTCGATACCGGCCATCAGGAGATCGGCCTCGGCCCTGCCGGCGCGCGCCAGGCCATAGAGGTACTGCATGTCGAGAAACGGCAGCACGTGGTCCTGCAAGCGGTTCGCCAGGTAGTTGCCCAGGTCCTGCCAGCGGTCGCCCACGTCCGCGCCGGCGAGTTCCAGCCTGGCCAGCAGCGACACCGCATTGATCTGGTCCTGCGAGTACTCCTTGGTGACGCCCCATACCTGGCGGTCGTACAGTTCCAGCGCCTCGCGGGGCCGGTCCAGTTCCAGCGCGAACAGCGCCTGGTGCCACCAGTTGTGCGTCACCATGAACGAATTCAGGCCGGTCCAGGTGCTGCTCACGTCCTGCAGGAAGGCATGTCCTTCCGCGATGCGACCCTGGGTCAGCATCACATGCGCCAGCGCGTGGTGGGCCCAGGGCTCCTTGCGGCGCATCCCGATCGCTCTTCGCGCTGCCGCCTCGGCCTCGCCGAGCAGGTGGCATTGTTCCCATGCGAACGCGGCCATGCCGTGCAGGTACGGCACATCGGCTGCGGCGGGCAGCGCCGCGAGCGCCAAACGCAGCATCCCCGGTGCATCGCCCCGATTGAACTGGTGGTATTGCCCTAGCTTGAGGGACGCGAGGTCGCGCGGGTGCTCGCGGGACTGCTCTTCGTGCAGGGCAATCGCGCGCGGAATGTCGCCGTCGACCCAGGCTAGCACCGCATGGACGAAGCGGCGTTCGCGATCGGTGCACCGCTCAACGCGCGCCAGTGCGCGATCGATGAAAGGCCGCGCATTGGCCGGTGCCGCCCGCGATTCGCCGAACATGTGCACCGCCGCCGCGCAGGCTTGCACGATCGGTCCCGCCTCATCGGCCGCCGCTTGCAGGACGTTCACGGCGCGTGCCTCGCTGGCGATGAAGCCTTCGACGAAATCGTTCAGGGCGGCCAGGCTGCCTTCGCTTTCGAGCGTGACCAGGTTGCCCAGGCAGTCAGTCGACATGGTGCAGCGATTGCGAGGGCGGCTGCGGCCACGGCCGCTGCTCGTCGCGTATCAGTTCGAAGGCGCGCGAGACCTGCAGCACGCCCAGGTCGTCGAAACGCTGGCCGGCGATCTGCAGCCCGATCGGCAGCCCGGAGTTGGTGTAGCCGCAATTGATCGATGCCGCCGGCTGCTCGGACATGTTGAACGGCACCGTGAAACCTATATGCTCCAGCGGCCGCAACGGGTCGTTGGTGGGCGAGGGCAACTCCGCCGGGAAGGCCGGCACGGGCGACGTCGGCGAGATCACATAGTCGAAAGCGCGGCAGGCATTCACGGTGGCGACACGCGTTTCATGGAACTGGGTGAATGCCTTGAACACCGCTTCACCGTCCATGCCGGCGGCGCTGTCGGCCCATTGCTGGATGTAGGGCAGCACCTTGGCCTTGTTGTGCGGCGCCAGCATCTTCATGTCGAGGTGCGAGCGCATCCGCCAGAAGTGGTCCATGCCGTCCAGCTTGGCCTGGGTCATGAACGGCCGCATCGGCGCGACCACCGCGCCGGCGCGTTCGAACAATCTCGCCGCGTGCTCCACCGCGACGCGGATCTCGGGATCCACCGCCAGGCCGCAGCCCGCATCCAGCAACAAGCCGATGCGCAGGCCCTTGAGCTTGCCCACGCCCTGGTCGAACTCGCTCCAGGCGATGTCCTGGAACGGCAGGCTCATGCTGTCGCGCGCATCGGGGAGCGACAGCACCTGCATGAACCAGGCGCAATCGCGGACGCTGCGCGTCATGGGGCCGGCCGCCCGTCCCATGTAGGGCGGAACTATCGGGATACGACCGAGGGTTGGTTTGAGCGTGAAGATGCCGCACCAGCCGGCCGGCAGGCGCAGCGACCCGCCGATGTCGGTGCCAATGTGCAAAGGGCCGTAGCCCGCAGCGGTTGCCGCGCCGGCGCCGGCACTGGAGCCACCCGGCGTCAGCCCCAGGTCCCACGGGTTGCGCGCCAGCTGGTGAAAGCTCGACAGGCCCGACGAAAGCATGCCGTAGTCGGGCATCGTGGTCTTGGCGACGATCACCGCGCCGGCTTCGCGGGCGCGGGCCGCCGGCGGAGCGTCGGAAAGTGCGGGTACCAGCTCGCAGGCCGCCGTCCCGAGCGGCGTCGGGTCGCCAATCGTGGCGATGTTTTCCTTGATGGTGACGGGGACGCCGTCCAGGGGGCCGACCGGCGCGCCTTCCAGCCAGCGCGCTTCGCTCGCGCGTGCCTGTTGCAGCGCGAGCTCCGGCCGGAACAGGTACAAGGCCTGGAGGTGATGCTCCCAGCGCTCGATGTGGCCGAGCACGGATCGGATGACTTCAACCGGCGAGAATTCGCGCCGGCGGTAGGCCTCGATCAGTGCCGGCGCCGAAAGCTCATGCAGGGCGCGTTTACCGGTCATGCACCGCTCGTGCCCCAGGACAGCGCGGACAGGTCGTTAACGAAGATCGGCATGTCTTTCCACAAGCCTTTCACTTCCTTCTTCGCGATGGTGGGGAATTGCGGCTGGAACAGGAATCCGTTGGCCGCGTCCGCGGCCAGCAGCTTCTGGGCATCGCCGAGGAGCCTGGCGCGCTCCTTCGGGTTGGCGGTGGTCTTGATCTTGTCGTACACCTCGTTGAAGGCTTTGGACTGGTAGCCCCAGTAGTAGTCCGGCTTGGCGTAGTTGCCCAGGTCGAACGGCTCGACGTGCGAGACGATCGTGAGGTCGTAGTTGTGCGGGCCGCCGTAAGTGTTCGACAGCCACTGGGCCCACTCGACATTTTGCGTCTTCACGGTGATCCCGATCTTCGCCAGTTCCGACACGATGACCTCGCCGCCCTGGCGCGCGTACGGAGGGGGCGGCAGCGTCATGGAGAGCTCCAGCGGCGTCTTGACACCGGCTTCGGCCAGCAGCTGCTTCGCCTTGTCGACATTGAACGGATTGACACCGGTCGTATCGACGAAGCCTTCCGCGCCCGGTACATAGTGGCTGCCGATGGGCGTGCCGAAGCCGTCGGCCGCGCCGGCAATCACGGCGTTGCGGTCGATCGCCATGAGGATCGCGCGGCGCACGCGAACGTCGTCCAGCGGCTTCTTCTTGCTGTTGATAGCCAGAATGGTCTTGGCGCGCGAGCCGCCCAGCATCACCTGGAAGCGCTTGTCGTTCTTGAACTGCGGCACGACGCGCGTGGCCACGCGCGGGAAGGCGTCGACATCACCCGACAGCAGCGCCGCCGCCTGGGCGGCCGGATCCGAAATGAAGCGGAAAGTGACCTTGTTGATCTTGGCCTGGCCGGGGTTGCGGAAGCCCGCCCACTTCGTCAGCACCGCAGACGAACCCTTGGTCCAGCTTTCCAGCTTGTACGGACCGGTGCCCACGGGCTTGGTGGCATTGGAGTCGGCGCTCTTGGGTTCGACGATCACGGCAGTGGCCTGTCCCAGCAGGAATGGCAGGTCGGGGTCGATCTCCTTGTTGAGCAGCACCACCGTGTAGTCGTCGATCACCTGCACACCGAGATTGGCGAAGGTGCGCTTGTCCTTGTTGGTGCTCTTCTCGCCGCCCGCGCGCTCGAACGAGAACTTGACTGCCTGGGCATTGAACGGCTCGCCGTTCTGGTACTTCACGCCCTTGCGCAGCTTGACCGTGTAGGTCTTCAGGTCGGGCGAGACTTCCCAGCTTTCCGCCAGCAATGGCGTCACCTTGCCGTCCGAGTTGATCTTGGTGAGCGTTTCCAGGATGTTGTAGTGCACGATTTCGGCAATGGCCGAGGCGGCGCCCGCGGTCGGGTCCAGGCCCGGCGGCTCCAGCGCCATGGCCAGCACGATCGAGTCCTTCCTGCCCTGGGCCAGCGCGCGCTGCGAAACCGCCAGTGGCACGGCGGCCAGGGCGGCAACGGTCGCCGAGTGCGTGAGAACGGTGCGTCGCTTCAACATGATTTTTTTCTCCAGACTAAAAGACCACAACCAAAGTTTGAAAGCCCCTTGACGGGGCGCTTTGCGATCATCCCCGAGATTGGTTGGGCATGGCAAGAGGGGTTTGCTAGCGGCCTGTCCCATGGGGCAGGCCACTAGGCCGCGCTTTGCGCCGCGCCGGCTCGGCCTTGGGCACCGCTTCCAGCAAGGCGCGGGTATAGGGATGCTCGGCCGCGCTGAACAGCCGCTCGGGCGGGCCCTGCTCCACGATGCGGCCTTGCCACAGCACGGCCACGTCATCGCACAGGTGGCGAACCACCGCCAGGTCGTGGCTGATCAGCATGTAGGTGATGCCGAACTCCGCCTGCAGGTCCTGCATCAGGTTCAGCACCTGCGCCTGCACCGACACGTCCAGCGCGCTGACAGGCTCGTCGGCCACGATCAGGCGCGGCCGCGTGATCAGCGCCCGCGCGATCGCGATGCGCTGGCGCTGGCCGCCGGAGAACTCGTGCGGATACTTGCGCAGGTCATTGGCGCGCAAGCCGACCGACGTCACTGCATCGGCCGCGCGCCTATGTTGTTCCGCGCGGGCGGTGTCACCCTGCGCGGCCAGGGGCTCCGTCACGATGCGCTCGATAGTCTGGCGCGGATCGAGCGAGCCGTAGGGATCCTGGAACACCATCTGGATATCGCGCCGGGCCTGGCGCAATTGCTCGCGCGGCAGCGCATGCAGGTCGCGGCCCAGCAGCTTGACGCTGCCCGAGGTCGGTTGGTCCAGCGCCATCACCAGCCGCGCGAGCGTCGACTTGCCCGACCCCGATTCGCCGACGATTCCCATGCTGCGTCCCGCTTCGATGACGAAGCTCACGCCGTTGAGCGCATGCACTTTGTGAGGCGGCTCGAGCAGCCGTTCCCTCGGCATCGTGTATTCGCGCACCAGGTTTTCAACTTGCAGCAGCGGCGCGTTCATGCGGCTTCTTCCTCCCTCCCCTCTCGGGGGAGGGTTGGGGTGGGGGCTGCCTTCTCCGCCGCCACCGCCTCCAGCCGGATGCAGCGCACGTGATGGCCCGGCTCAACCTGGTGCGGCGGTGGGACCGTCACATGGCATTCGGGAATGGTGAAGCGGCAGCGTCCGGCGAACGGGCAGCCGGCCGGAAGGTCGACCAGCTCCGGAACGCTGCCCGCAATCGTGGCGAGCTTGCGGCCCTTTTGCGAAAGCAGGCCTGGACGGGCCGCGAACAAGCCCAGCGTGTAGGGATGCATGCGATGGGCGAACACCGCCTCGGTCGGGCCGCTCTCGACCACGCTGCCACCGTACATCACCAGCATCCGCGCGACGTTCTGCGCAATCACGCCCAGGTCGTGCGAAATCAGCATCAACGCCATGCCGCGCTCGGCCACCAGGTCGCTGATGAGTTCCAGGATCTGCTGCTGGATCGTCACATCCAGTGCCGTGGTGGGTTCGTCGGCAATCAGCAGGTCGGGTCCGCACGCCAGGGCCATGGCGATCGTGACGCGCTGGCGCTGGCCGCCCGAGAACTGGTGCGGATAGGCGTCGATGCGCCGCGCGGCCTGGGGAATCCCGACGCGATCGAGCAGGGAGATCGCCTCCTTGCGCGCCGCGCTTGCCGACAGCCCACGATGCAGCCGCAGCGGCTCGGCCACCTGGCGCCCGATGCTGTGCACCGGATTGAGCGCCGTCATCGGCTCCTGGAAGATCATGCCGATGCGATTGCCGCGTATCTCGCACATTTGCGGATCGCTCTTGGCCGTGAGCTCCTGCCCATCGAAGCGGATGCTCCCCGTGACCTGCGCGCTCTCCGGCAGCAGGCCCATCAGCGCCATCACCGTGATCGACTTGCCGCAGCCCGACTCGCCGACCAGGCCCAGCGTTTCGCCCCGCTCGAGCGTGAAGCTCACGTCGCGCACGGCGTAGGCCGGCCCCCGGTGCGTGTGCAGCCGCACGTGAAGGTTGGAGACTTCGAGCAGCGGCATCTACCTTTTCCGGGCCAGGCGCGGATCGAAAATGTCGCGCAGCCCGTCGCCGAGCAGGTTCAGGCCCAGCACGGCCAGTGCGATCGCCGCGCCGGGAAACACCGCCAGCAGCGGCGCCTGGAACAGCAGCGTCTGGGCTTCGCTCAGCATGCGCCCCCACGAAGGCTGCGGGGGCTGCGTCCCCAGGCCGAGATACGACAGTGCCGCCTCCGCCAGGATCGCGATGGCGAAGCGGATGGTGGCCTGCACGATCAGCACCGACGCGATGTTGGGCAGCACGTGTTCCATGGTGATGCTCAGCGGGCCTTTGCCGCAAGCGCGGGCAGCCAGCACGAACTCGCGCGACCACACCGCATTGGCCGATGCGCGGGTGATACGCGCGAAGGTGGGGATGTTGTAGATGCCAATTGCGATGATGGCGTTGACCATGCCGGCGCCGAACACGGCCGTGAGCATGATCGCCGACAGGATCGCCGGAAAGGCGAAGCCGAAATCGGCCACCCGCATGATGGCCTCTTCCACCCAGCCGCGCCGAGCGGCAGCGAGAAGGCCGAACGCCGTGCCGATCAGCAGGCCGATGCTCACCGCAATCACGCCCACGGCGATCGAGGCTCGGGCGCCCACCAAAATTAGTGACGCCACGTCGCGCCCATACGGGTCGGTGCCGAGCCAATGATGCGAATCGGGTGGCAGCATCTTGGCGGCCATGACGACCTCATAGGGCGAGTACGGCGTCCACAGCAAAGAGAGAAGGGCGGTGAGCGCCAGCAGCAGGCTGAGAACGGCGCCGATCACGAAACTGCGGTGGCCGAGCGCGCGCTTCCAGAAGCCGGGCCCGTGCAGCAGCGGCGGCGTGGCGACGGGGATGGCACTCATATCGCGGCGCTCATATGTCGCTGGCCTTCACGCGCGGGTCGATCACGGCGTAGAGAAGGTCGACCACGAAATTGACGATCACCACCATCGCCGCCAGCAGCATGACGCAATTGCGCACGACGATCAGGTCGCGGTTGGAAATCGACTGGAAGATCAGCCGTCCCAGGCCGGGCAGGTAGAACACGTTCTCGACGACGATGGTGCCCGCGAGCAGTTCGGCGAACTGCAGGCCCATCACGGTGATGACGGGGATCATGGCATTGCGAAGGACGTGCCCCCACATCGCCCCGCGCCGGGAAACGCCCTTGGCGCGGGCCGTGCGCACGAAATCTTCGCGCAGCACCTCCAGCACCGCCGAGCGCGTGATGCGCGCAAGAATGGCCGACTGCACCACCGCCAGCGAAATCGCCGGCAGGAACAGGGCCTTGATGCCCGGCAGGATGCCTTCGCTCCAGCCCTCGAAGCCGCCGGCCGAGAACCAGCCCAGGTGCACCGAGAACAGCAGGATCAGCAGGATGGCGAACCAGAAGTTTGGGATGGCGATGCCGATCTGGGACAAGCCCATCACGCCGACGTCACCGAGCTTGTTGTGACGCGCCGCTGCGTAGATGCCGGCCGCCAGGGCAAGCAAGGTGGTGATCGTCATTGCCATCAGCGCCAGGGGGACCGTGAGAGCGAGGCGTTCGAGCACGAGTTCCGCCACCGGCGTGCTGTACGCGTAGCTCAGGCCGAGATCGCCCACCAGCATGCCGCTGACCCAGTGCCAGTACCGCTCGACCGCGGGACGGTCGATGCCCAGCTTGATTGCCAGGGCCTGCACGGCTTCCGGTGATGCGTCGGGGCCCATGAGGATCTGCGCCGCGTTCCCGGGCAGGATTTCGAGCACCAGGAACACGACGATCGATGCGCCTACCAGCGTCGCGATCAGGGTGATCAGCCGCTTGAACAGGAAGAGACTCATGGAGCCATCGATAATGCCAGAAGAAGGGCCTGCTAACTTAACAGGCCCTAGGCGCGGGAGACCCTTGGCATGGCACTGATGATTACCGACGAGTGCATCAACTGCGATGTCTGCGAGCCGGAATGTCCGAACCAGGCGATCTACCTGGGGCCGGAAATCTACGAGATCGACCCCAGGCGCTGCACCGAATGCGTCGGGCATTTCAACGAGCCGCAATGCGTTCAGGTCTGTCCCGTCGCGTGCATCCCGATCAACCCTGAATACGTCGAGAGCCGCGAAACGCTGTGGCAGAAATACCAGCGGCTGACGGCGCAGGCGCGGCAGGAAACTACAGCTCCCGGATCAAGTCCGGGATGACAAACCCTCAGGTGGCGGCTTTCTTCTTCGCCTTCTTTTTCTTCTTCTTGGCCTGTGCGTCGCCTGGCTTGCGTGCGACGGCGGTGAAGTAGGCCGGCTTCTTGGCCTTGCCCGTGACCACCGGATTGCGCTCTTCCTGCGGAATTTCCTCGAGCTTGGCCGGCGGCGTGATCGCCTGCGCCGGCTTCGCCTCTTCCTTCAGCCGCGCTTTCTCCATCGCGTCCGCAGCCTTCGCGTCACGCTCGGAAGCCGCGCTGGTCTGAGAGCTCTGGCTGGCGCTGCGTGCATCGTCGGCGGGCACCACTTTGCCGCCGGGGCAGGGTTGCTGGCTGTAGCTGTTGCCGCATCGATAGATGTTCTGGGCCGCGGCCGGCGCGATCCAGCCGCCGGTCGCCAGGCAGAGCATGGTGATCGTCAATGTTCTTCGCATTTTTTGTTCTCCTCCCTCGTTGAAAAACGTCAAACGCCTTCAGGGCGCGGCGGCTTGGGCCGCGGCGGCTTGCTCGTGTGCACCAGCAGTGTCGCCTTGTCCATTTCACCGGCCAGCAGTGCCGGCACGGCCTTGAGGGTGCGCGTGATGCACTCCTCGATGGCCAAGCGCTGATCGGCCATCGGCCTCCTGAGCACCCAGTTCACCACCTCTTCCTTCACCCCCGGATGGCCGATACCCAGACGCAGCCGCCAGTAGTCGTCGGTGCCCAGCTGCGCGTGAATGTCGCGCAGGCCGTTGTGGCCGGCATGGCTGCCGCCGAACTTGAGCTTGGCTTGTCCGGGCACCAGATCGAGTTCGTCGTGGACCACCAGCATTTCCCCGGGCTCGATCTTGAAGAATCGCAGCAGCGCCGCAACCGAGCGCCCCGAAAGATTCATGTACGTGCGCGGTTCCAGCAGCCAGACGGTGCGGCCGTGCACCGTCGTGCGCGCCACCAGCCCGTGGTAGCTGCGGTCCGGGGCTAGGGTGACCTTGAGTTCCTGCGCGAGCGCGTCGACCCACCAGGCGCCGGCGTTGTGGCGGGTCGCTTCGTACTCGGGGCCCGGGTTGCCCAGGCCGACGAACAGTTTGATCATTGTTGGTTGGAATCCGACCCCATTTAAACAAAAACGGCCCACGAAGGTGGGCCGTTTACAGCGGTCGTTGTGAGGAAATTACTTCTTGCCCTTGCCAGCAGCCTTGCCGCCCTTTTCTTCCTTGGCCGGCGCAGCCTTGGCTGCCTCGGGGGCCGGAGCCGCGGCAGCGGCGGCGGCAGGCGGCGCGCCCTCGGCGGGTACGGCACCTTCCTCGACGGTTTCTTCGGTGCCGCCGATCACCACCATCGACACCAGCACCGGGTTCGGCTTACCGCGCGTGACGGCCGTCACCCCCTTGGGCAAGGCGACTTCGTTCAGGTGCAGCGACATGCCCTTCTTCATTCCCGACAGGTCGACCTCGACGAACTCGGGCAGGTCGGCAGGCAGGCAGGAAATATCGATTTCCGACATCACGTGGTTGACCACGCAGCCTTCGAACTTCACGGCCTGCGACTCCTCGGCCTTCACGTAGTGCAGCGGCACCTTCATGTGCAGCTTGGTCTTCGCATCCACGCGCTGGAAATCGATGTGCAGCAGCTGCTGCTTGTACGGGTGCACCTGGATGTCGCGCAGCAGGACCTTGGCGGTCTGGCCATTGAGTTCCATGTCCAGGATCGTGGAGTGAAACGCTTCCTTCTTGAGGGCGTGCCACAGCGCGTTGTGATCGAGCTCGATCAGTTGCGGCTGGCCATCGCCCCCATAGACGATCCCGGGCGTCTTGCCCGTATTGCGGAGACGGCGGCTCGCACCCGTGCCCTGCTTTGCGCGCTCAAAAGCGACGAATTTCATTTACTTGCTCCAAAAGGAGTCCACCGCGACCAGTGTGACTCCGGTTCCAAAAAAGCCCGCAACGCGGGCCGCTCGATGCCTCAGAACAGGTTCTCCTGCTCCGAGAACAATTGCATGACCGACTCGCCCTTGGCAATGCGCTGGATCGTCTCGGCGATCAGCGGCGCCACGGTGACCTGGCGGATCTTCCGGCAGGCGCGGGCCGCGTCGGACAGCGGGATGGTGTTGGTCACCACCACCTCGTCCAGCACGGCGCCCTTGCTGATGCGGTCGATCGCCGAGCCGGAAAATATCGGGTGCGTGCAATACGCGTAGACCTTCTTGGCGCCGCGCTGCTTCAGGACCTCGGCCGCCTTGAGCAGCGTGCCGGCGGTGTCGATCATGTCGTCCATGATCACGCAGTTGCGCCCGTCGATCTCGCCGATCACGTGCATCACTTCGCTCACGTTCGCGCGCGGGCGGCGCTTGTCGATG
>Ga0134124_10004133_pt1 | contig 11660 bp, 10 predicted proteins | sample KB304_FD_96880 | JGI IMG/M metagenome (GOLD analysis project Ga0134124, IMG submission 96880) | Terrestrial soil microbial communities without Nitrogen fertilizer from Kellogg Biological Station, Michigan, USA - KB3-0-4 | ecosystem: Environmental > Terrestrial > Soil > Unclassified ... | reverse complement strand
CGACATGCTCGCCAGCGGTGCTTCGGAAGAAGAGATACTCGCCGATTTTCCCTACCTTGAACCTGACGATATTCGAGCGTCTCTCGAATACGCCGCCGCCCAGATCGATCACGCGGTAGTCATGGTTTCGTAGTGAATTTCCTGGTCGATGCTCAACTGCCTCCCGAATGGCTCGGTGGCTGGCCGACCAGGGACACTCAGCCCAACACGTCAATGATGTCGGTCTGGCCGGTGCCGAAGATTGCGTGATCTGGAACCATGCGCTTGGCGTCGATGCCATCATCGTCACAAAAGACGAGGACTTTGCCGAGCGGACCGCACGAACGGATGTTGGACCAGTGATCGTCTGGCTTCGAATCGGAAATGCTACGAACCGTGTCCTTCTTGAATGGCTGGAACCGCGTTGGTCTTCAGTCGTTCAACTGCTCATTGACGACAATCGATTGATCGAAGTCCGGTGATCCGATTATTCAAGTAGCTAAATTACCAATCGTTCAATCGTCGCTATGGGCGACGAGAAATCTTGTCGCTGGGCTCTCGGCTGCGGTTGGTTTCACACCGTTCCCTGGGTTAAAACGCCACGGCTAAACTCAATGCATCATTACGTGATGACGATGGTTGAAACTAAAAATCAAATCGTTACGACGGAACCGGGCAGTCTTTATGGATTGGGGAGAATAATCCTATTGTCTTGACTGGCCAAAGAAGATTTCGCGCTCAGTATCTTGTATTTGTGACGCAAGAGGATTAGCGAGAGTTCATAGTTTTGTCGGTCGCGAAATCAACAATAGTCACGTCGCCACTTACCGCTTGACAGATTTCCTGCAGGAGAGTACAAGCTTCCTATTCTTCGGTGGTTCTCATGCGCAAGATCCTTATCCAAATTGTCCTTACCGTTTCATTGCTATTCGTTATAGTTGCTCTTTTTCGGACACACTTATCACTACGGACTCAACTTTCAGTGATAAGAGAAACTCCTAGTCGATCGACCTTTTGATAGCTTAGAGGTTCGAACCTCAGTAAAGAAATAGCACTCACTGGGCTAACTTGATGGTAGGCCGCTCATTCACCTGGAGGCCATGTGATTTCCATCACCCGCTACAATAAAATCCACCGAGTTCTCTCGCTTCTCCTCAGCCTGCTAGGTTTGGCGGCCTTCGGGCTTGTTGCCCATGATTGGTATTTGAGCCACTCATTGACGCAGACGGTAGCTCGTATTAGTGCAGAGGCGCCACTGGAATATGGTGATCGTGTTGACCGGAATGCGCTCCAGCTGGCGCTCGCTCAAGCAGGTTACTCGGGTCAACTGAAATCTCGCGGATATTTGTTGCTCTACTTCTTGCCAAACTTCGCTCATCTCAAATCAGTCAAATATGGTGAGGCACTTCTTGAGCGGCATGGTGGTGGCGGTCTGCAGGTGTTTGCGGTCACCAATGCCGAACCAAGTGAAATACTCGATATGGCCAAGAGTGAATCGCTATCATTGCCGATCCTGTTCGATAAGAACACACTGCTAAAGCTACTTTTACGAGTACCGCGTAACTATGAATATAGCTACTTGCTAACAACTACCGGTGAGGTGTTGTTTAGTGTGAATGGAACACCGCAGGAAGACGTCATACGTCAAATCGTCGAGAAGTATGTAACGGGTACAATTGATTATAACCGTGACCCTGAAGAAAGACTTTACAAGGTTGGTGAACTGTTGCCCCGAATTAGGGTCATTCATGTCACCGGCGGGCCGGTGCAAACTCTGGTTGTGCGTGATGCTGAGATAGTCCTGATATCGGCCCGATGCACCGCCTGCCAACTCCAGAAAGACGTTCAACGCTATCGCGAACTGGCAACCTCAAGTGGTGCCGGCAGGGTTCGCTTCCTTGTTTTTGGTCAGCGTTTCCCGCAACAAGAACTTGTAAGGGACTTAACGGCTGCAAGCGTTCCACTGGACAACGTGTATATCGCGCGCGAGCCTCTGGGTGGCTTAGCCAACGAATACCGTACAAAAATTGCGGAGGAAGACTCCGTCGTGATTGGCGTTGATCACGACGGCAGAATTAAGACGGTGAAACCACTCAGTCAATCCAAGTAGTTCGATTACTCGACATTGAAATCTTCCGCGCGGCGGGGAAGGGTTAAGATCGTGAGATTACGAGTTAAAACCTTGAGCGTTTTTTTGACGCTCATTTTTGCACCTATGCCGATAGCCACAGCATGGAAAAAGCAGACAGCAGTTCCATCTGTCCCTCAAACGACATTGGAAGCAACGTTAGTAGCTCTCGGTATCTCCACCGATCGAGTGCGTCGCGTATTGATCGGGCCAAAACGCAGTATTTACGTGCTCGACGCAGGTAACAATCGAGTCGTCATCCTTTCAGCGTCATGGACGTTTGTGCGTCAAATATCAGAAATAGGACAAGGCCCCGGTGAGCTATTTGATCCCTATGATATGGCTGTTGATCGGGCGGGCAATGTTTACGTCATAGACTCAAAACACCGAGTGCAGGGCTTTTCTTCAGAAGGAAAATTTTACGGAAGCTTTAGGTATAAAGGGGAGTGTCTGGCAATTGCCGTTAACGGACGTGGGGAGTATCTGTTGAGTCAGCCCGAGTCTGGTTCACTGATCGCTGTCTATGGTCCTAACGGCGATTATCGCCGCTCCGTCGGCGCACTGAAAACTAGTGCAGAAGGACAGCTCAAAAATGTCGCTAATCGGGTTCATATTTTTGTTACAAGCAAGGATGATATCTACGTATCGTTTGATCATTTAGGTGTCTTGCAGAAGTATAACGACAGTGGGCATTTACAATGGGAACAGACCATTCCTGGTAAGCAGGTCGAGCATCTTCGCTATATCTTCTGGTCTGATGCCATCGATAAATCAAAAAGTGGAATCGTCCTGACTACGAGTTATTCTCATATTCCCGCTTTTTACGTCTCATTTAACGTGTTTCTTGATGAATCGCGCAGTCGGCTATACGTTCCCCTCAATGATGGAAGTATCTATGTGGCGGATGCGCAGGGAAACGCCGTGCGGTTTTTGCAACAGCCGCGTGGCGCAGTTGATTTTTACAACAGTCTCGTCGTTGACAATCTGGGGAGACTGGTAGCCACAAGTGTGTGGAGAGGCGTTCTCCTCATTATGCCGGCTCGTCCGGCTTAACGAACGCCGGGTCGTCCGGCACAACCAAGAAAGGAAATGCTGTTATGCGTTCATTCAACAGAATATTTGAGAAGGCTGTATTGCCGTTTGCCCTGGCTGCAGTGGTAGGCGGTGCCAGCACCTTCTGGACGATAAACTCAAGTGCGGCAACCTGTTCAGGTGGCGATGGCTCAACCTGTACTGGTGAGTGTTGTTCTGGTGGCCCTGGAGGCTGCGCAGCCGGACCGTGTCCTAAACCGGCCCCTAAACCAGCGCCCATGCCAGATATAGCCTAGCCTTCTACTTAACCGTGTGGTCGCTTGCTGTTGAGGCGACCACACGCTGAACTTTGAGTCATTCAGTCCTCATCCAGGGAGATAATTTTCATGCGGCAGGTGGCAGGAATAATTAACTCGCGGCTATCTATCTTGCCGCTAATGCTTCTTTTCATCCTCTTGACAAACGCTACGACAGGTTGGAGCCAGGATCGAAACAGCAAAGAACAAAACGCACAGGCAGAGTTGGTGCGTCAGCAAGCATTCTCAGCGCTTGAAGCAATCCTATCCGAATCGAAGAGTTACGACGATCAAGTTTTGAGAGCGCGCCTTGGGGCGCAGGTGGCGGACGTCATGTGGTCATCAAATCCAGACCGCGCTCGAGACCTGATCATTGGGGCATTCGACGATGCGATCACTGTCAAGGCCGATCTCTCAAAGCGTTATTCCCTCCGCCGCGAGATTATTGCCGTTGCGCGACGCCACAATCCGGAGTTAGCAGCGAAATTGATTGCCCGTCTGGATGATAAAAGTAACGAGGGCCGGGAGCGATTATCGCGTGACTCGTTGGAGCGAATTAGCGAGAGGGGAGCACATTATATTGATTCGGCGCGTAGTCTCCTGCAGGCAGGCGATCAGAATCGCGCGATTTCCTTCGCGCGTTCCAGCTTCGCCGAAGGTCGGTCACCCGAATTAATCTGGTTCTTATATAACTTGCGAGAGCGCGACAGGACCGCAGCCGACAAGCTCTTCCTCGAGGCCCTTAATGTATTGCGCACTGGAGGAGCAGATCCTAATGACGTTTTATTCTTCGGATTATACCTGTTTTATCCCGGCAGAGTTGCGGCTGGTGATTTGAGCGATGGGATTGTAGCGGTGAGTTACGGGTTGAGTTTCAGCGCTGCACCCGAGGCGCCGACTGCCCTTGTGCGGCCGTATTTACAGGCGGCCGCGGAAGCATTGCAGCAATTTCAAGTGATACCGGGTCAACCAGGGCCGAACGGATCAATAGCGCTAAAGCGATTCGCATTACTACAATTGCTACCATTATTCCAACGCTATGAGCCCCAATTGTTCGGCGAAATCAGCACCCAGTTAACTGCACTCGGTTCTTATGAGGCCCCGACGCGGAACTCAAAAGAAGAGGCCCCTAGTATTAGCGACCTTTCCACTTCGGAAACCATTGAGAACATTGAAAAGCTAAACAGCCCAAAGGAGCGAAGTCATTATTTCTTTACGGCGGCAAAGGAGGCGGTTGATGTGGGTGACTTCGAGCGAGCCAAGGCCCTGGCCTCGCGACTTGAAGTAGGTGACCTGAAGCGGGCAACGCTTGAGCTAATTGGTTTTAATGAGGCACGAACTGCTATTAAGCGTGGCGAACTGGATGATGCGGCAAAAATCGCCTCTACAAAATTGAGCCAGGAACGGAGCGCGGTCATTTATGCTCAACTTGCTTCGGCTTGGATCGAGCGAAGCAACTATGCGCGTGCCAACGAGGAGGCCAATGAAGCAGTCGAAGCAGCTACAAAGACCGAAGATCGCGCACAGCGAGCGCGGGTCCATATTTATCTTGCATCGGGTTGGGTAAAGAGAGATGCGTTGCGAGCTTTTGAGTTTATCGAAGCGGCGGTCAAGGACATCAACGCCGTAGAACAATTCGATTCAACAGATGATCGGATAACATTCACAATTGAGACGCCGCTGGCCGTTCAGACCTTTGTGCTAAGCCAGGGAGTTGGCCTACTATCAGACGTTTCGCAATTGGCGGCAGTTGATTTCCTTCGTACACTCTACTTGGCGCGAGAACTGCGGCCAGCCGCACCGCGTGCGCTATCTATCATAGCAGCTTGCCGCGTAGCGTTATCAACTAATGGGTATAGGTCTATTCCCGCCAACACTCCCACTTTCAAACAGAAGCCTGAATTGTAAACCAAGACTCCAATACCAGAACAGAGCATTGGCAGCAAGGATCGCCGTCTTCAGCCAGTAGTCGAAGCTGCAGAGTTCGAAGAGGTCAGATTCTTCCAGCATCGTCCGGCTGCTGGTATGTGCATACATTTGTAGTAGTAGTTGGCATGTTGCCACCGTCCGGCTCGAATAGAAATCATTCGGGGTGATAGATCTTATGCGAGTTGTGACTGGATAACCTACTGTAATTCAGGCCCATGCCTTTGCCGCGTAGTCGATAGCCCCAAACAAGTCCTAGTATGAATCTCATTGTGAGTCTCCTGTTTGCACACGTAGGAGGAAGCAATCATGAATGAAGCAGCTCCAAACAAAAGTCACAACGCTCTTCTGGTCCTGCTATGTTTAGCAACTGTGGTGGTTGTTGTCATGACCATCATTACCGCGAGTAGCAGTGGCATGCACCAAGCCGCCATGCTGGATGTATCAGTCAGCAGCGGCCGGCCTGTCGCCGAGGCCGCGGAAACACTGGAAAAAAGGCATGGGTGGGCCATTACCTACGAAGATCCGCTTTATGTACACGAGAGTGAGCTCCGCGATGTGACACTCGAGGTTCGTCGCGATCTCGACAAGTACAAACCAGGCCAGGCTCCAAAAGTGTTTGTTCCCAGAGGCGGTGTCCTGGCTTTTGAATACAACATCGATCCGGCCACCAAACAACCAGGTGATTCCGCCGCGGTTGTACAACAACTGTTGGACGCGTACGCGCGGACCGGACATCCAGGTGTCTTTCGTCTCGATCGAACCGAACAACGGGTTCACATCATTCCGATCGCGAGCAAAAACGAAAATGGTGTTCTCACGCCGCATCAGTCAGCGCTAGATGCGGTCATTACACTACCGGCGCAGAAACGAAATGGACTGCAGTTGATTGAAGCTTTCTGCCAAGTTGTCAGCGCCGCGAGCAAGACTCGGGTTGTCGTCGGATCGGTGCCGTTGAACCAGTTGTACCAGTACGAAACGGATTCGGGTGCGAAGGATCAGAAAGCGCGCGAGTTTCTCAGCAATGAACTTGATCGGATGACGAAAGACGTCAAGTTGTCGTGGCAGCTTCTCTACGATCCGCTCACGAAGAGTTACTTTTTGAATATCCACGCGGTCAAGTCTCCCTGACGATTGCACCACAGATTTCGCGCTGAAGCAGCGTTTTCACCCGCTTCAAACGCATGGTACGCCGCGACCGTAAAGCCGATGCAAGCCCGAGGTGAAGCGTGCCGCGCTCCGCGCGGTAACAAAGCGCCGACAAGTCGGCGCACTCCAAGGAGCCGCTCAATCGAAGCTGACGCACTACTCTGTAGTCCGGTAGTTTGACAATTCCGTTTAAGAACTAATATTCTCCGTAGCATGTTGATTCGAATCCGCGAATTTAATGTGGAAGGGTCCGCTGAGCGTACCTACCTGATTCGCGGAATAAACCTCTAAGTTTCACTCTTAAGTTTGAAGTTAAGTGCCGTGAACCAGCGTTAGCAACGCTTCGGTTCGCGGCTTTTTTGCTGCCCGAGTCCCTCCACATAAAAGCGCGTTTTCGTTTCACCACAAATTTTTTGGAGGTGAAACATGGAAACACGGCAACGCAGGCAAATTTGTTTAGCGCAAAACTTCCTGAGGAGTCCGAAATTGGCCCGCCGGCTCGTCGGCATGAGCGAGATCGGGCCACGCGACGTCGTCTGCGAGATCGGTCCCGGAAACGGGATACTCACCGCCGCGCTCGCAAGCAGCGCGCGACAGGTGATCGCGATCGAAAAGGACCCGGAGATGGTTCACCGTTTGCGCGAGCGGTTTCGTCTGCTCAGTAACGTTGAAATAGTTGAAGAGGATTTTCTCGACTACACGCTGGCCTCCAAAAGCAAGATATTTGGGAACATCCCGTACAACATCACTGCGCAGATCGTACGCAAGATTCTGCATACGCGCTCTAACATAAGCGACGCACACCTGATATTGCAGAAAGAGGCGGCGCAGAAGTTCTCCGGGTCTCCGCACGAGTCTTTATGCTCGCTCCTTGCGAAACCTTTCTTTGAATTCCAGATCCTGTACCGATTGAGGCGGACTGACTTCCGGCCTGTGCCGTCTGTCGACTCAGTGCTGCTGTCGATTAAGCGACGCACTCGCCCGCTAATAGAAACTCACGAGGCCGCTTCCTATCGCAATTTTGTTCAGTATGGTTTTGGGAGATGGAAACCGAATCTCAAACTAGCATTCAAGAACGTGTTTACCTACAAGCAATGGAAACGCCTGGCCCGCGACCTCCATTTTCCACTTAATGCGACACCTACGGAATTGAGCTTCGAACAATGGCTCGAGTTGTATCGACGTTTCGTGAAGTGAGGGCGATCTCAATCACAAAAGACACAAGAGGCTGAGAAACATTTCCTTCGCTTTTCTCATAGTCAATGGAGAGTCATCCCACTCCGGTTTTTCTCTCTCAGCCCAAGATCTATCAGAGGAGAAATTTGACATGTCAGAAATAAAACTGTCTGGCCAAGCACCACACAGCAGCCCCAGCCCACGAAACCGTTTTCACGGAGTGCTCCCGATACGCGGCCTTGAAGACGTCCCGCGTTCCGCTCTCTACGAAGGACGCTTTGGGCGAATGTTTCGTCACCTTCCACCTTTCGCTCCTGACGATGCCGATCTGCTGTCGTTGGGTGCACTGATGATCGAGACGGAGGCGCAAGCCGACGATGCTAATCTCGACAATCCGGATATTCCCGCGGGCTTCACTTATTTTGGTCAGTTCATTGACCATGACATCACCTTTGATCCGAATTCCAAACTCCAACGCGACAACGACCCGGATGCTCTGCGCAACTTCCGCACGCCCCGCTACGACCTTGATTCGCTCTACGCGGATGGACCAGACAATAATCCATATCTCTACGCTACAGACGGCGTCCACCTGCTCGTCGGTAAGAACGCAGCCGGCGAAGACGACCTGCCGCGAAACTCTGCTGACCCGAAGCGCGCGCTCACAGGCGACCCGCGGAACGACGAGAATGCGATTGTCTCGCAACTGCACCTGGCCTTTATTAAGTTTCATAACAAGGTCGTCGATGCCCTGCCCGCCGGCACGCCCAATCTTTTTGACGAAGCGCGCCGGATTGTGCGCTGGCATTACCAGTGGGTGGTGTTACACGACTTTCTGAGAAAGATTCTTGGTGGCGACGATGTCATCAACGATATCGTCAAGCTTGATAAATACAAGGTTCCCTTTGGTGGCGGCACTAAAGACATACCGGGAGCGTTGGACGTTGATCTCAAGTTCTATCGTTACAGGAATCAGCCGTTTATCCCGGTCGAGTTTTCAGTTGCGGCCTATCGCTTCGGCCACAGCATGGTGCGCACTGACTATGAGCTCAATCCGGAAACCGAAGACCCTAACGATGTCGAAATCTTCGGCGACGAGGGTGAAGACTTGCGCGGTTTTCAGGAGCGACGGGCCGGGTTGGAAATTCAGTGGGCTCGCTTCTTTGACTTTTCGGGCATCGCTCAGAAGCCACAGCTTACACGCCGGATCGACACGAAGCTCGCTGTCGGTCTCGGTTCCCTGCCCTTCATTACCGACCTGTTTAAATCGCTCGCTCAACGCAATCTTCTGCGCGGCAAAGCGCTCGGTCTACCCTCCGGTCAGGCGGTCGCAAGAGCGATGGGAATGACGCAGGGCAATGTGATCCTGACACCGGCAGAGTTGAACTTACCGGCGAATGCTCCGGGCGGCAAACCAGGCGATCCGCCGCGCAATCTCGCAGCAGCCTTCAGCGACGATACGCCACTCTGGTTTTACATCCTGAAAGAAGCGGAGGTCCGGTGTAGTGGTAAGAAGCTTGGACCGATCGGCGGTCGCATTGTAGCGGAAGTACTCGTCGGTCTACTGGCTGGAGACCCGTCATCGTTCCTGAGCGCAGAACCGACGTGGCAGCCGAAGCAAGGGCAGTTTGGCGCCCCGCAGGATGGCAAGTTTTTCATGTCTGATCTGCTGCGCTTCGCCGGTGTGAAGATTACATAAGCATAAGGACGAATACACCGAAGGCGTATTCGTCCTTTCAAGTAATGCGCTCAGGGCTGCGCTTCGAACTCGGGCTCTTCGGCTCGTGCGGCGCGACGCTCGACCCATTCATAAACCATCGGCAAGATCACGATCTTGATGGGACGTGTTACCAATCCCCCCACAACTACGATCGCCAGTGGTTTTTCGATTTCCGCCCCGGTGCCGGACGAAATGATGAAGGGTATCAAACTAATGCTGCCGATCAACGCACTCAATAACTCAGCGCGCAGACGCACGCTCGCCCCAGTAATTACAGCTTCGCGCAACTCCATTCCACGACTGCGCAACTTGTTTATATAAGAAACCATCACCATCCCGTTTTGCACCGCAACGCCGAAGACCGCGATGAAGCCAACGATTGCGGGAACGCTGAGCGGAAATCCGGAGATCAAAAGAAACGTCGTACTGCCAACCAGCGCGATCGGGATATTGAAGATAATGGTCAATGTGTTGCGCAAGGAACTAAAGCAGGAATAAATCAGCACGAAGACCAGCAGGAGTGAGATGGGTATAGCAATCAGCAACCGGCGCTCAGCCTGCTGGGCGTTTTCGAATTGCCCTCCCCAGGTGATGAAATAACCGGCCGGCGTCGTCACCTGCGATGCGACAGCCTGCTGCGCATCGCGCACAAAGCTGCCGATGTCACGGCCTTTGACGTTGCACATGACGACCACTCGCCGCAGCGAACTCTCGCGGTCGATAACCGAATCGCCGCTGGATAATTTAAATGTCGCCAGTTGTCCCAACGGTATGCGTCCACCGACGGGCGCGGCAACCAGGATGTCTGCGAGCTTTTCCACTTGATTGCGGTAGTCCTCTTTCAGTCGCACAAAGATCGCAAACCGTCGCTGACCTTCAAGGACGTCCGTAGCTTCATCTCCGCCAATGGCAATCTTGGTGACTTCGAGCACGTCCGCAATGTTCAAGCCGTAACGCGCGATCTTGTCGCGGTCGATGTCGACTTCCAAATGCTCTTCGCCGGCGACTTGCTCAACTGCCAGATCCTCGACACCACGAATGTGCGACATCGCGTCGCGAATGTTATCGGCCAGTTTGCGCAACGTGTCCTGGTCCTCGCCAAAAACCTTGACCGCGATTTGCGCATTGATTCCCGAAATCAGTTCGTCGTTCCGCGTTTGAATAACCTGCGAAAAGTTAAATTTGACGCCGGGCATGCTCTCGACGCGACTCCGCATTGCATCGACTAACTCATCCTTCGTTCTCGCAGTGGTCCATTGATTCTTCGGTTTGAGACGCACGTACAGCTCATCGTTACTGACACTCTCCGGATCGCCTCCCAACTCGGCGCGCCCGATCTTTGCGACCACGGTTTCGACTTCCGGAAACTGTCGCAGCGTTTTCTCGATTTGTGAAGACACTTCTATCGCCCGCGGCAACGAAATGCTGGCCGGCATCGTCGCGCGGACAAGCATGTTCCCTTCGTCGATTGTCGGTAGAAACTCGCTGCCGAGAATAAAAATGTCAGCCACACTCGAAGCGAGTAACAACCCCGCGATCGTCAGCGTCAGGTAACGATGACGAATCGCCCAGTTAAGCACCGGAACGTAAATCCCTTTGAAGAACCGAATGATCGGATTGGCGCGCACCTCTCCTTTCTTCAGCCGGAGCCAGAGCGCGCACAGCATCGGCGCAATGCACAGCGCCATTAACATCGAACCCATCATCGAGAAGGTGACGGCGTAGGCGAGCGGTTTGAACAACTTGCCTTCGATACCTTGCAGCGTGAACACCGGAAGAAACACAGCGATGATTATGAGAATCGCGAAGAACATCGGCCGGCCAATTTCCTGCGCGGCAACCAGGATGGCTTCGCGCGTGGAGTGTTCACGATGTTCCTCCAGGTGGCGGTAGATATTTTCGACCATCACTACCGTTGCATCGACCATCATCCCAATACTGATTGCCAGACCTCCGAGCGACATCAGGTTCGCCGACAGGCCGTCATACCACATGAGAATGAAAGCCACGAGCATGCAAAACGGAATCGCGGCTGCGGTAATAAACGAGCTGCGAAAGTTGCCCAATAGCAACACCAGAATGATCAGCACCAGCACTTCGCCTTCGATTAGCGATTCGACGACGGTGTGAACACTGTTATCTACGAGCTCGGCTTGATCGTAGTAGTCAACTACGCTCACGCCCGGCGGAAGCGCCTTGTTGATCTCGGCTACTTTTTCTTTGACTCGCTCGATTACCTGCTTGGTGTTTTCGT
>Ga0134124_10004130_pt1 | contig 11664 bp, 11 predicted proteins | sample KB304_FD_96880 | JGI IMG/M metagenome (GOLD analysis project Ga0134124, IMG submission 96880) | Terrestrial soil microbial communities without Nitrogen fertilizer from Kellogg Biological Station, Michigan, USA - KB3-0-4 | ecosystem: Environmental > Terrestrial > Soil > Unclassified ... | reverse complement strand
GATCACGACGAACAGGGTCGGCAAGATGAACAGGATCAGCGGGATCGTCATGATCGCCGGAAGGCGCGCGGCCTTCTCTTCGGCGCGCATCATTCGAGCGTGACGGAACTCGGCCGAAAGAACGCGCAGCGCAGAAGCGAGCGGAGTACCGTATTTCTCGGTCTGGACCATCGTCGTGACGATGCCGCGCACGGCCTCGAGGTCCACGCGCATGGCGAGGTTCTCGAACGCATTTCGGCGCTCGTTGAGGAAGCCCAGCTCGATGGCGGTCAGGCCCCATTCGTCACCGAGCTCGGGATAGGCCTTGCCCAGTTCCTTGGCGGTGCGGTTGAATGCGGCGTCGACTGTCAGGCCGGCCTCGGCGCAGATAACCATTAGGTCGAGCGCGTCGGGCAAGCCCTTCTGGATCGCCTTGCTGCGCTTGGTGACCTTGTTTTTTAGCCAGATGTCCGGGGCCTTGTAGGCGCCGACGAACACGCCGGCGACCGTCATGTAACGGCGGAAGCCGCCCCAGTCGGGCTCCATGTTGAAGACGTAGAGCGCGACGACGGCGCCGATGCCCAGCACCAGCGGAAGCACGAAGCGCGCAAGAATGATGAAGAAGGCGAGATCCTTGGTACGGATGCCGGCCTGCATCAGCCGTTCCTGCGTCTTCTTCAGCTGATCTTCCTGCAGCATCTTGAACTGCGAAAGGATCTGCCGGACGTTATCCGCCGCCTGGTTCTTGTTCGTTAGCTTCCGGCGCTTGTTGGTGGACGCGACGATGCCCGCCTTCAGCTGTTCGCGGCGTTCGTTGAGCGCCTTCACCCGGCGCGCCATCGGATCCTTGACCGTCGTCGCGGCGTAGATCGCGAGCAGCACGGCGAAGGTCGCGACAGCGCTGAGAAGCGTCGCAATCCAAATGACGTCGAAGCCGAGGATGTGAGGACCAGAGGACGGCGCTACCTGCATGACTTTGCGTTCCCCCTCAGATCTCGAAGCTGACCATCTTGGCCATGATGAAGCCGCCGATGCTCATCCAGACCAGGCCGAACATGCCGGCGACCATCAGCCGTTGGTCGGTGAAGAAGCCCTGCATGTATGTGGGGTTGATCATCCACACCATCGTGAAGACGACGAAGGGCAGGGCGCCCACGATATAGGCCGAGGCCTTGGACTCCGAGCTCATCGCGCGGATCTTGAGCTTCATCTGGGCGCGCTTGCGCAGCACGTCGGCAAGGTTCGACAGGGTCTCTGCGAGGTTGCCGCCGGTCTCGCGCTGGATCGCCAGCGTGATGACGAAGAACTGGAACTCGGGCGTACCCAGCCGGTCCGCGGTGTCCTGGAGGGCGGCCTCCATCGTCCGGCCGATCTTCATCTTGTCGACCACCATACGGAACTCGACGCCCACGGGGCCGATGATTTCGCTCGCGACGATGCCCATCGTCTCGGTGATGGGAAGGCCGGAGCGCAGGCCGCGCACCATCAGCTCGATTGCGTCGGGGAAGTTCGAATTGAACTTGGCCAGCCGGCGCTTGATCATGAAGCCGATCGCAAAGTGCGGGCCGCCGATGCCGACGAAGAGGCCGAGCAGCATCGACAGCAGGAAAGGCGCGCCTTTGAACATCAGGGCAATGGCCACGAGCGCGGCGATGCCGACGCAGACCATCACATATTTGCCGAGGCTAATGTCCTTGCCGGTCTTTTCGAGCCGCTGGCGAACGAGCGCCGGGCGCGGGATCAGCGTCGAAGCATAGCTTTCGATCTTGCTGGTGCCGCGCTGCGCCATCAGCCTGCGGATCTGCGCCTGCGCCTGGCCGGCGAGGCCCTCGCTATGACGCTCCTTCACGAGCTCCATGCGCCGCTTGAGCGACTTGCCGGGCGACGGTCCCTGCATGGCAAAATAGCCAAGGCCCAGAGCCGCGACAGCGCCGAACAAGATCAGCCAAAGAAACATTCGTGGCCTCGCCCTCTCAACTGGCTACCAGCGACGATGCGCCGGTGACCTACCCCAAAGACCTCAGGCGGCTTCCGCCTTCGGCTGCTTGCTCAGCATCGACTTCAGATTGTCGACGAGCGCTTTCGCGCCGCCGGCTCCCTTGGTCTCCTCGCCGGTGCCTTCCTCGGCCGCGTTGCTAAGGACCATCGACGATAGCGTGTTGAACGGCCCGGTCAGCTTACCGCCCGCGACCTCGGCCATCGGCTTACCAAGCTTAGCGGCCTGGGCCGCGGCCTTCGGGTCGTACGGGAAGACGATGTCGACGTTCCGCTCGATCGACTGCTCGAAGTCCTTGCGGGTGATTTCGAGCGCACCGCCGGCGGGGACGCCGTTGGCGATGACGATGACTTTGGTTTGCGGAGCGTTCGACTTGAGCCAGGCAAGCACGCGGATCGTGTCGCGCGTCGCCGCCAGCGTCAACTGGGAGACGACCACCGCGACGTGCGCATCGTGCACCAGGTGCGGATGCTGGATCAGCATGTGGCGCGGAAGGTCGAGCACGGTCGACTCGAAGGCATTGCGCATCTCTTCCTGAAGCTGGAAGAAAGCGGTTCCGTCGGTCACCAGCGGCTGATGGATCGGAGCCTCGGCCGAAAGAACGGCGAGCCGCTCGTTCGCGCGAACCATCGCGCGCTCGATGAACAGACCGTCGATACGGCTCGGGTTCTCGATCGCGTCCGTGAGACCGCGGCCCGGCTCGAGGTCGAGCGCGAGCGCACCGGTGCCGAAGTGCACGTCGAGGTCGAGGAGCGCGGTCGAGCGCTTGGCCTTCTCACCCAGCAGCCAGGCGAGCGAGGTCGCCGTGGTCGAGGCGCCGACGCCGCCGCGAACGCCGATGACCGCGGTCATCACGTGCGGCCGATCGGCCTGAGTTTCACCGCGCGGGCCCGACAGGATCATCTGCGCATGCGCGAAGGTGTCGCGCAGCTGATCGACCGTGAACGGCTTCAGCAGATAATCGTGGATGCCGCTGGCGACGAGGTCTCGATAAAGGCGGACGTCGTTGACGGTGCCGGCGGCGATGACGATCGTCCCCGGCTCGCAGACTTCCGCAAGCGCGTTGATGTCGTTCAGCGGGTCGGCGGACTCGCTCAGGTCGACGAACAGGATGTTCGGGCTTGCCGAGACTGACAGAGATTGGACCGCATTGCGCAGCCCGCCCTTGTTGACCTTCTCGGGGCTCCAGCCGTGCTCGACCGCCACCGGCCGAAGCATGTCGGCCGTCGCGTCGTCGCAGACGAACGCGGTGAACGGGTCACGCAAACCGGCGCGTGCCTGGAACGGAGCGTTCATTAGTTGCCCCCCTTGCTGCTCGATTCCTTCAGTTCCTTCGAACCGCTCGGCGGCCTGGTGCGGTACAGTCCGACTGCTTTCGCGGCCGTCACTGCATCGCTGACTCCCGTGCCATCACGGCCCCGGAGCAGATCCACCGGATCGGCGACCATCGCGGCGAGGTTCGAGTTCACGCCGCAGCCGTAGTTCGACAGATTCTTGTTTTCGAAATTGGGCTGAGCAGGGCGGCTCCAGTTCGGGCAGCCCGGGACTTCGGCGCGGCGGCGGCTGACCACCACCCGGACCGTGCCGGGCTGTACCACGCCCTCAGTAACCGGAGCGCCAGGCTGGACCATCATGCCGTAGCGGCCGGCGACCTGGGCGACCTGGCTTGCAGCAGGCGAGCCATAGGCGCCGTCAACATAGATGGTGTCGCCGAAGCCGACGCCGAGACCCTGAAACCAGCCGTTGAGCCGCTCTGTCTCGCCCGGGGCGAGCCGGCCGCCGGGAGCGACCCCGTCGAAGACATAGTCTGCAGTTGTCACCACCGGGACGTTCACGGCCTCGATGCCGCGCGCCGGATCAACCGTCGCGGCGGGCGTCGTGCATCCGGCAACGCCGGAAGCCAGAGCGAAGAGGACGAGTTTCGAACGCATCGTCATGTCCTTCCTGAAAAAGCGGCCGTTCACAGCTTGAACCCCGGAGCAGCGACCGATCCGGCGGGAGCCGGCGACGAGGGCACGGCCTGCGGGATCCGACCGCCCGTGGTGCCGGTGAAGGTCTGGCCACCGAGCCACTGCTGCGTGTCCGTCGGGGCGCGGTAGCCGTCCACCGGAGTCGCGAGCTGATGCGAGACCGGCCGGACGAGGTACGGCGTCACGATGATCACCAGCTCCGTCTCCGAGCGCTTGAAGGCGGTCGAACGGAACAGCGCGCCGAGGATCGGAATGTCGCCGAGGAACGGCGTCTTGGTGAGGTCGTTGGCATTGGTGTTCTTGAGCAGGCCGGCGATCATGAACGACTGGCCAGAGCCGAGCTCGACGGTCGTTTCAGCGCGGCGGGTGACAAGTGCCGGAACCGAGAAGTCGCCAAGCTTGACGGCGCCTTCGGTCGAGAGCTCGCTGACCTCAGGACGGACACGCATCGAGATGCGGCCATCGGCCAGCACGATCGGCGTGAACGCCAGGCTGACGCCGTAGCTCTTGTACTCAACGGTCGTCGAGCCGAGCGACTGCGAGGTCAGGATCGGAAACTCGCCGCCCGCGAGGAAGCTCGCGGTCTCGCCGGACAGAGCCGTAAGGTTCGGCTCGGCGAGGATGGAAACAAGTCCGTCCTTCTGCGCAAGGTCGATCGCGCCGGTGATGTCGAGGCCGAGCAGGTGCCCGGCTGCTCCCAGCGTCGTTCCGCCCGCGACCGGGGTAACCCGGAAGATCGAGTTGATGCCGCTGGTCGCGCCTGAGTCGCCCATGCCGATGCCGAACTTGAAGCCGCTAGTCGGATCCGACGTGAAGAGATTGACGCCGATCGACTTCAGTAGGCTGCGGTTTACCTCGGCGACGCGAACCCTGAGCGTGACCTGGAGGGGGGTCGCGGTCTTCAGCCGGTTGACCGGCATGATGTCGAGCACGTCGCCCTCTTTCTTGCCTGGGTTGAGCAAGGAGAGCACCAACTGCTGGGCCTGCGCGGCGTCTTCCGGAGACGCGACCGTCCCGTTCATCACGGCGAGCTGGCCGACGTTGGTGACGGTGATGTTCGAGTCCGGCATTGCTGCGTGAAGCACCTCGTTCACGCTCGACAGGTTCTGGCTGACGCGGACGTTCGTCGCGTAGACCACGGAACCGTTCGCCGCGGTGGCGATGACCGTCGTCTCACCGAACTTCTTTCCGTAGAGGTTCAACTGGTGAGCGTTGGTCACGTAGACGTCGGCGACTTCCGGGTTCGAGATCCAGACGTCCGCGACGTTGCGCGACACGTTGACCATCTGGCCCTCGCCGATCGAGAGCAGGACATGCCCCGTCGGACGGAAGGTCTTGGTCGCCTGGGTCGGCGCCGCGTAAGCGGGGCTCACGGTGCCCAGCGCGATCGCCAGGGCGCCGAATGCAGTGCCGAGACGCGCCCGGCAATTGGTCTTGCGGTACTTCATTTTAGCGAACTCCCACCGGAACGACGGTGACTGAATTGCCCCTAGCGACGCGGATGGACGGACCTGCGACCACCCCGGTCACAGTGCCGCCCGGACCGGCAGCGGTCAGCGGACGAGCCGGGACAGTGCGGCGCTGGAAGCGCGACACGTCGCCACCCGTGCTGTAGGTCGTGTTGGTGTCGCTCGGACGATTGGCGACTGCGAGGAGCATCTGCTTCTCCTCAGCTGGATTCGCGCCAGCCGGAACCTTGACGTCTCCCGAGGCAACTGCGCGCTCGAGGTCGGCCGTACTGTCGGCGATCGAGCGAAGCGAAAGCGACAGCGAGCCGAGGGTCTGCGCGACCGAGATCTTCTCGGCGATGCGCGGAGTCACCTCGATCGTGACGTTCGAGGCGGTCTGAACCTTGGGCTTGCCTTCATCGTCCACGCTGGTCGTACGCTGGTCGGCCGCAAGGACGCGGACGTTGCGTACGATGGTCTCGGAGACTTTGAGGGCGGGCCCATCGCCGCCACCTTCGACCGACGAGGTCAGGACGACATCGACATGGTCACCCGGGAAGACGAAGCCGGCGACTCCGGCTGTCGCGTTCACCGGGACGGTGACTGCTCGCATGCCCGGGCCGAGAGCCGCGGCCAAGAAGCCACGGTCCTTCGGTCCGACGAGCGAACCGCGGGTAACCGGCTGGCCGGCCGTCAGCGCATTGCGAACGACAGTGCCGAGAAGCGCCTTGGGATCGCCGTCGGGTTGCCCCTCGACGTAATAAGCGCTCTGCATGAGTTCCTTGGGCCACGGCTGATAGGTGAAGCTATCGGCATCGATGATCGTGCCGACGGGCATCGCCTTCTTGGCGACCAGGACCTTGGGTCCGACCGGCACGGCGGTCGCCGCGGCGGCCTGCTGAGCTCCAGCCCCTGCGAACATGTTTTTGGCCATGACGGCGGTGATCACCGCGATGACCAGTGCTCCAACGAGCAGAGCGAGCTTCTTCACATTCATGGCGTGATCGCCTCCCCCTTACCGGGTCCCCTGAACAGCCTCACAAATCAGGCAAATTGGTTAAGAAAGCGTTGGGTGAGAATCGCGAGACCCCCGATTGCGATTGCCACCCCGTACGGAATCGCCGGCCGGCCTTTGCGTCGCTGGATGCGATGCCAGGCGAGAAGGACCAGAGTCAGCGCCCCGCCCGCTATCGACATGAGCACGAGAAACCTCAGTGTCATTTCAGGCGAAAACCAGAGCGCCAGCGCAGCCGCGAGCTTCACGTCTCCGCCGCCCATCATCCCCGCGTAAAAGGCGATGGCGAGCAACAGGAACACTCCGCCCGCAGCGCCGACCTGAATTGCAACTCCCGGCCACGGGGCGATCGGAATCGACCACCAATAAAGCGGCGCGAGCAGTGCGACGGCGAGGTTCAGCCGGTTCGAAATCGTGAAAGTGCGCACGTCCACGACAGCCGCGAACACCAGGATCCCGGCGAGAATCGCGAGCAGCAGTGCGGTAAACGTGCCGTTGAACATGGGCCGCACCACTAGACGGCGCGGCTTTCGAATTCGTAACCGCGGTTAGAATGGCAAACTGGGAAGTCATCATCGTCGGCGGCGGAATCGCCGGGGCCAGCCTCGGCGCCGAGATCGCCGCCGCGCGGCGCACGTTGATCGTCGAGGCCGAGCAATATTGCGGCTTTCACTCGACCGGCCGGTCGGCGGCTTTCTGGCTCGAAAGCTACGGCGGGCCGAAGGTCGCGCTGCTTTCGACGGCGTCCCGGGCGTTCCTCGAATCGCCGCCCGCACATTTCGCCGAGCAAGGGTTTCTGCGCAGACGAGGAGACCTTCATCTCTCGCGCGACAGCTGGCCGGAGCTTCCGCCGGGAATAGAAGCGCGGCGAATCGATCGGGCCGAGCTGGAGCGGATGCTTCCCGGAGTCCGGTCTGAGTGGCGCCATGCATTGTTCGAGCCGGGCTGCGCGGACATCGACGTCGCGGGCCTGCACGCAGCTTATCTCCGGCAGTTCAAGCGGAGCGGCGGCGAGGTGGCGACCGAAGCGCGGCTAGGCCCTGCCGAATACCGGAACGCGTCCTGGATGGTCACACTGGAGAATGGCGATGAGCTGACCGCGCCCATTATCATCAATGCAGCGGGAGCCTGGGCGGACGATGTCGCGAAAGCATGTAGACTCCAGCCGCTCGGGATCGAGCCCAAGCGCCGTACCATGGTGCAATTGCGTGTCGGTCAGACCGGGCTGAGGGACCTGCCGCTCGTCGATGATTCGGAAGGCACCTTCTATTTCAAGGGCGAGGGCGAAAGCAGCATCTGGCTGAGCCCGCACGACGAGATTCCGACCGATCCGTGTGACGCGGCGCCAGAGGAAATTGACGTGGCGATCGCGATCGACCGGTTCGAACGAGTCGTCGACTGGCCGGTCGAGCAAGTCGAGCGGACGTGGGCGGGCCTGCGCTCCTTCGCTCCGGACCGGCTGCCCGTTTACGGATTCGATTCCGAAGTGCCGGGCTTTTTCTGGTGTGCAGGGCAGGGCGGTTTCGGGATCCAGACCGCTCCCGCGGCAGCAAAGCTTGCGGCGTCGGCTCTGCTCGATCAGACCCCGGACTCGATGGTCGAGCACATCGACCCGGCGATCTTCTCGCCGAATCGCTTTAGCTGATCAGAGCCGGTGATGCGTGCGCTGGCTGTCAGCCTCGGCGCAGGCGAGCGCATCAACCCGGTCATTCTCCGGATGGCCGCTGTGGCCCTTCACCCAATGCCATTCGATTCGGTGCGGCTCGCAGGCGTCGATCAGCTCCTGCCAGAGCTCGGCATTCTTGACCGGCTTCTTATCGGAGGTGCGCCAGCCGTTCTGGCGCCATTTGTGGATCCAGCGCGTGATTCCGTCGCGGACATAGATGCTGTCTGTGTGAAGCTGGACCCGGCACGGCTTCTTCAGCGCTTCGAGCGCCTTGATGGATGCCATCAGCTCCATTCGGTTGTTGGTGGTGAGCGGTTCGCCGCCCGAGATTTCGCGTTCGGTCTTGCCCGTCCTGAGGAGCGCCGCCCATCCGCCCGGGCCCGGGTTCCCGCGGCACGCTCCGTCGGTGAAAATCTCTACCAGCGGCAGCTCGGCCACTAGGCGACGAGCTCGCGCGGAAGCTTGAAGACCATCCGCTCGGGGACGTGATCGTCTTCCTTTTCAATCACTTCGAACTTTGTCCCGAGCGCGTCGACGACCTCGCGCACCAGCACTTCAGGAGCCGAAGCGCCCGCGGTGATGCCGACGGTTCCGGGTTGCCCGAGCCAATCCCAGTCGATGTCGGTTGCACGCTCGATCAGCCGCGCTGGGACGCCCATGCGCTCGGCGACTTCAGCGAGCCGCAGCGAGTTGCTGCTGTTGGGCGCGCCGATGACGAGCATCCGGTCGCATTCGGGAGCGATCGCCTTCACCGCCGCCTGCCGGTTCGAGGTCGCGTAGCAAATGTCCTCGCTTCGAGGCGACTTGATCGACGGGTAGCGGGCCTTCAGCGCTTCGACGATCGCCGCCGTGTCGTCCACCGACAAGGTCGTCTGTGTGAGGAAGGCGAGGTTCTCGGCGTCGGGGACATTCAGATTCGCCACATCGTCGACGGTCTCTACGAGCGTGATCGATCCCGCGGGCACCTGGCCGAACGTTCCGATCACCTCGGGGTGGCCGGCATGGCCGATGAAGACGATGTGCCGGCCCTCGGCAATCAGCCGCTCGGCCTGGCGATGGACCTTGGAGACGAGCGGGCAGGTCGCGTCGACGTAGGTCAGTCCGCGCGTCTGCGCCGCGGCCGGGACGGCCTTCGGGACTCCGTGCGCGGAGAAGACGACGGGCCGGTCGTCGGGCACCTCGTCGAGCTCATCGACGAACACCGCGCCCATGCTCTTCAGCCGCTCGACGACGAAGCGGTTGTGGACGATTTCGTGACGCACATAGACCGGCGCCCCGAACCGATCGAGCGCGAGCTCGACGATCTGGATGGCTCGGTCGACTCCGGCGCAAAAGCCGCGCGGGGCCGCGATAAGCACTCGCAAAGGGGGACGGTTCAGCATGCAGGCAGCGACATAAGGCTTCGCTTGCAGCCTTAGAAGGGCCTTCCTATGAACGCGGCTCGAACGTCTACGCCTGTTTCCAAAGGACCTGCGCACCCCATGAAGCTTCGCCTCGCCGCCCTGCTTGCCCTGACTTTGCTCGCCGGATGCCGCCATCGCGGCGACATTGTCGAAAACAGCGGGGGCGGGGTCTATGCCGTGCGCAGCGCATGCCCGATCCCCGGAGTTCCGGCGGGAACCGGCGACATCACCCTGTTCAATCCGCCGGGCAGCACGGATTCGCGGGCGATCGACGTGACCGCGACGATCAGCGACCTGCGCGCAACCTGCGGCGATGTCGGCAATGACGTCGTCTCGACCGCCACCTTCACCGTCGTCGCGCTCAGGAGGGACGCCGGGCCGGCGCGGCAGGTCGTGCTCCCTTACTTCAACGTCGCGCTTCAGGGCGGCGGCCGGATTGCCGCGAAGAGCCTTGGCCAGGCGGTGCTCAACTTCCCCGCCGGCGGACTTCATTCGTGGGCCCGCATCCAGGCGACGGTCAGGGTCAATCGCGCGTCAGCCACGCTCCCAGAGGACGTGCGCAAGATCATCACCCGGGAGCGCAGGCCGGGCGACCCGCAGGCCGCGATCGATCCGTTGAGCGATCCCGGAGTCCGCGCGGCTGTGCAGAAGGCGACCTTCGAGCACCTGATCGGCTTCCAGATGACGCAGGACCAGCTCAAGTACAACGCGACGCGCTAGCCGTCCGCCTCAACCTCGTTGACTTGGACTGACGGCGCGGCCAAGGCGCTCGCGTCGCCGGAAGCTCGCTTCCGGAAAGGCCGCGCGGGAGAGTTCGTCCCAAAAGGACGGCGCCGAAGGAGCAACCGCCCCCGGAATCTCTCAGGCCCAAAGGACCGCGCGCGCCTGACAGTCTGGAAAGCGCCCCAGCAATGGGGCCGCCGAAGGGGAAGCCCGCCGTAGCCTTGGCGAAGGCGGGGCAAAGCTCTCAGGCGCTCAAGACAGACGGGGGCGGCAGCCGATGCTCTTCAGCAAGCGTTGGTCGTCGCACCTCATGGCGGAGCGTTTTGATGAGCGGTGAAGTCAACAGCGAGACACTCGACAAGCTGCCGCTCGATGCATGGCACCGCGAACGTGGCGCTCGGATGGTCCCGTTCGCCGGCTACGAAATGCCGGTCCAGTATGAGGGCATCATCGCCGAGCACGTTTGGACGCGCACCAACGCGGGCTTGTTCGACGTTAGCCACATGGGTCAGCTTCTGATCCACGGAACAGCGGTGGACCAGGAGCTCGAGAAGCTGATGCCGGGCGACTTCCGCGCGGCAAAGGACTTGAAACCCAAATATTCGCTGCTCCTGGATGACAGCGGGGGGATCATCGACGATTTGATGGCAACGCGGCGCGGCGACGATTTCTACATCGTGGTGAACGGCGCCACGAAGCACGGCGACATTCACTATCTGAAGACTCGCCTGCCGGACGATTTCATCATCGATCACATGAAGGGACAGGCGCTGCTGGCGCTGCAGGGACCGCGCGCAGCGGAAGTGCTGGAGACGATCATTGCTGGAGTCAGCGAGCTCGGCTTTATGGAGGGTCGTCCGTTCCCCTGGCAGGGTCACGGTCTCTGGATAAGCCGCTCGGGCTATACCGGCGAGGACGGATTCGAGATTTCGGTGCCGGCAAGCGCCGCGGCCGATCTGGCGGATGCGATGACCGCGCATGAGGCGGTGAAGCCGATCGGACTGGGAGCGCGCGATTCGCTGCGGCTCGAGGCCGGGCTGCCGCTCTACGGCCATGACCTCGACCACCGGACCACGCCGGTGATGGCGGCGCTCAATTTCGCGATCAACAAGCGGCGGCGGGCCGAGGGTGGTTTCGCGGGTTCCGACCGCATCCTCGCCGAGTTCGAGAACGGGCCGGCCGAGTTGCGCGTCGGCTTCGAGATCGAGGGCCGCCAGCCGGTGCGCGAGGGGGCGCTCGTGCTCGACGGCGAAGGGAATGAGGTCGGGAAAATAACCAGCGGCGGCTTCTCGCCTTCGCTGCAGCGCCCGATTGCCATGGGCTATGTCGCGGCGCCGCTCGCCGAGGTCGGAACCTCGCTGAAGCTCGAGCAGCGCGGCAAGCTGTTCGAGGCGCGCGTCGCTGCGATGCCGTTCGTCCCCCACCGCTATCACCGCAAGGGAGCCGCCTAATGTCGCTGTATTT
>Ga0134124_10004129_pt1 | contig 11664 bp, 4 predicted proteins | sample KB304_FD_96880 | JGI IMG/M metagenome (GOLD analysis project Ga0134124, IMG submission 96880) | Terrestrial soil microbial communities without Nitrogen fertilizer from Kellogg Biological Station, Michigan, USA - KB3-0-4 | ecosystem: Environmental > Terrestrial > Soil > Unclassified ... | reverse complement strand
CTATTACTGTAAATAATCTTCGCAAAAAATTATTAGTTACCAAGGCCAGATTTTGGTTTGATGATAACGAGAAAGCAACTTGGAGCCAGCATAGTGAAATGCCGTTGCCGCTAAATCCATTTTCAATAGTTGTAGACCCCGATCCAACAAAGAATGCGGATGTAGCTATTTTAGTGCAAACGGGAGAACCCAATGTAAAGAAGATAGAAATTGCAGTCGCCTTTAGCGTAGGTAATGTTATAGGGGATTTCTTTTCGGTGGTGGTTTTGGACAAGGCACTTTTGAATATCCCTGATAACGATGTATACCTATTCAGGTTTTATAACGACAAGCAGTACAATTATGTAGAAACAAACACGAATCCGTTAATAAATGAAAGTATACTTCTTTTCGATTTAGTTCCTTTATGGGCCTATTCAATGGAGATATTGAATGGGAATACGCTTATCTATGCCAATATTACGGAAGGCTATCCAAATTTAACCGTATTTACGAACGGAACATCTACAACCAATATTGCATCGGGAGTAAAAGATATACAACGAACTAATACCTTTTACTTGTTTTTTGCTGCCCAGTTTGGTAAAACTGCCAACGGGACAGGCAATACTCATATAGTGGTAGCAGGTGCCATTAGTACAGGCGATCAATTCTTTGTCGTTTTTGATACGGCTTCTTTTGGTTATATAGCCCTTGCCGGGGATACGCCGACATCTGTAATAGCAGGATTGGGAGCGGCAGCGGTGACCGCTGGTTTTGTTGTCGTAAGTTCTGATTCCAACAATTTATACGTTTCTAAGGCAAATACAGTACTGACAAGGTTTAATTCCATAGCATCTTCTAATCTTAATATTACTAATAGCACATGGGCCGCTTACGATTGGAGTAGCCGGTATGATTTTGGTTTGGTATATTATGATGCAAAAGGGCGTACAAATGGCGTCGTCACAAATGTACCTTTAGCCACTCAATCAATTGCATATGAAGAAATAGCCAGTAGAATACAATTGCCCCAATTCACGCTATCTATTTATCATAGGCCACCTGTTTGGGCGGTGTATTATTCGGTAGTACGCACTAAAAACTTATCCAAATCAAAATTCGTACAATGGATAAGTGATAGGACATTCAAGGATACTAGCACGACATCTGGTGGCGCACAGTACGCTTACATTTCAATCGAAAACCTAAATACCTTCGTTTCTGATAATCCCGGTTCCCCGCTTACCTACCAATTTTCTGCGAATGATAGGATAACATTTATGAAGCGATTTATTGGTACAGTAAGTTGGACTGTATTTACAGGAAAGGATTTTGAAATACAAGGGCAAGTAATCAATCCTATCATAAATGGGGTTCAGCAGCAGGGGCAATTTGTGAAAATATTTTTGCCCGTTACTGATTTATTATTTGATTTTGGATCTTCTTCAACAACGAACTATAATAACTATTTCATTGAGTTGTACAGTCCAGCACAATCCGTAGCTAATGGACTTGATACCTATTTTGAATTTTCAGAACGGTATGCTATCATTAACCCCGGAACCGGCAATCAGTACCATCAAGGTCAAACACAAAATCAAACGGCTGATTTAGTTACCCCCGCACTAATAGTAATGAATAAAGGAGATGATTACTATAGAGTCCGAACAATTAACACCGGAGTAAAACTCATTTACCAAATAGAAAGTGGGTTTGGGCCAGATAGTAACGCTGGCCAAATAACATTAGGATGTGCTTTGCAAAGTGCTTCTTATAATGACCCCAATATAATAACAGGCAATTCTCCTTATAATAACCTCATCGGGTTCAATATAGCTACGGATATGAGCCGATATATAATTAGGATCGGCACAGGGAATTATGTTTTTCGTATCCAAGGTACAATAACAATAACCTTCTCAGACGATAGACCAGACGATTCCTATTATTTTGCGTTATCAGATAATTTAGGAAACTCAACGATATTGGTGCCTGTTTTTGATTCTTCCAAAGCAGGAACGTATTCATTTCCTGTTGATACCACTTTTGATTTAAGTACAGGCCAACGAATTTTCATATTTGGGTTGTCCGTTCCTAATTTTGACCATACTCGTAGTTTCTCGTCCACTCAATTAACAATAACAGCCCAACAAGCATATGCGCAAGGCGTGATTGACCCTAATTTTTCAGACTTATATCCAAGTGCGGTTAATTCAAATGGCCGTGCATTAATCCACGACCCCAATGCCGCCCAAGTTAATTTTCCTACGCTTTTAAGATGGGGACAATCCTATATTGTAGATACCAATATTAACCAAAGCAATCGGTTTTATACTACCGATTTTGATACGATTGACCGGGGGAAAGGGGCTATTAAAAAGTTGAAAGTACGAGACAGAATATTGAGGGGATGGCAAGAAAGGTATTGTTTCCAAATGGGTATTTATGCTAAGTTCATTCAAGATAGTGCTGGAAAGAATACACTTACAACTACTGATAGCATTATAACATCAAATAACGTACAATATTACGAGGGCGAATACGGGGTATCCACTCATCCGGAAAGTATAGTACATGCCAAGATTGCTGACTATTTTGCTGATCCAGTTAGAGGAGCGTTATTAAGATTGAGTAATGATGGCATTATTGACCTCACTAAATTGTATAAGGGACAATATTCCATTAAAGACTTAATTACTCCCTATAATAAAACATGGGCTGTAGCTGTAACTGGAGAGGCGGCTAGAATCATGGGGGCTTTTGATTATTTTGAGGAGGAATGGATACCTGTTTTACAAGGGGGCACGAATGGAAGTAGCACTTTATTGCCTCAAACATTTGCTTTTAATGAGCCACGAAATGCTTTCAAATGTTTCTTTGATTATAACCCTGAATGGATTGCTTCCTACGAGGATAAAATAGTCTCGTTTGTAAGCGGTAATTTATATGTTCATAACAACACTACAACATATAATACATTTTATGGTACAAGATATGACCCGGTTATTGAGTTAGTTTTTAACGGGAAAGAGGCGATTAAAAAGACATTCAACGCGTTTGCCTATCAGGCTAATCAACTATGGATAAGTGATGTAAATGGGGACATTTTAACCAGCATGATAAACCCCCAAACAGGATTACAGCAAATAAGCCAACTGAAAGCCGTGGACTATGAAATAGTCGATAATATCCGTTACGCAGCATTATTGAGGGATGCAAATAGTATGTTAGACCCTCAAATAGCTTTATTGGAAGGGGACTACTTGGATGGGCAGTGGATGAGGTTCAGGCTTAAATATAAAGGAGATTCATTTGCATGGCTATTCGCTCCCTATTTAACGAATCAACCATTACCAAGAAACTTTTAAAACTTTTTATATGCCAGATTTAATGTCAGGGATAGAATCCGGAGCTGGGGCCGGCGCGTTATTTGGACCGGTTGGATCGGGTATCGGAGCCGTCGCGGGGGGCCTTATCTCAGGAATTACAGGGTTATTCCAAAAGCACAAAGCCAATAAATTATTGGCAAATCTGCACCGGCCCCAATATGTAATACCTAATGAAGTATTACAGAACCAAAAACAGGCGGAATTAAATGCACGTCAAGGCTTACCTTCGGAACAATATCAACAAGGTATGCAGAATATAGCCCGGCAACAGAATTCGGCCTTACAACGGGCTAGTGATAGACGCGGAGGCTTACTGGCTGTTGCTGGAACGCAGCAGGCCGGAAACGATGCTACGCTTAATTTGGATGTAGCAAATGCAAATGCACGGTTAAAAAACCAGAATACCTTATATGGCGTAAACAACCAAGTAGCAGGTTATCGTGATAAGGCGTTTCAAATAAATCAAATGCAACCATATCAACAAGATCGGTCGTATGCCTTGGGTTTGCTAGGAGCAGGTAATCAAAACTTGGTAAGTGGGATTGATAAAGTGGCTTCCGGAGCTTTGATGGCTGGTGGACGTGGTGGTAGTTCTTATGGATGGACAGGTTATTAAAATAAAATAAATAATGCCTCAACAAGCACCATACGGGGATATATTTTTAGTCGGCACTCCTTCATTAGACAGGACAAGTGCCCTTTTGTATCAAGAGCAAAGGCAACGTCAAGCCAAAGCCGCGCAGGATAATGCAGCAGCCGAAGCGGGGATGCAAAAAGAGTTTGCCAATGTTAGGTCGGCTGATGTGCCGGATTTGGTTGACGCCTACACAAAGTATAAGGGACTTAAAAAGCAAGTCTTATTCGATAAGGATTTACAAAAAGACCCTAAGAAATTTGCTGCAGCCCAACAACAAGCTAACGAAGCATTGGCTGATGTTCACTCTCTTATCAATGGAAGCAAAGAATTAAAAGATCAATATAAAGGCCTTAATGCCGCCCATGGTACACATCCTGATAATTTTGTTGATAATTATGGAGAGTTGGCAAGTGCAGCGCAAAGCACACCGTTAAAACAATTAAGGACACATAAATTGGGGGATTTGTCTAATTTGGATACCTTTTTATATAAAGGTCCCGATCAAGACTTTTCAAAGATATTTACTGCCGCTGCCGGACAACCTAAACAAGTATATTCCGCAGAAGCACCCGTAGATAAATCGGGCCTTCAAACCAAGGTTACACCTTATTTATTCGGCAATTCCCCACAACAATACGCTGAAAATGTAATAGGTGCATTAGGGGCCAGAAAAGCATCCAAAGCAGCTAGTTTTTTATGGAATCATGTCCCCCAAAGCGATCGGGATAAAGTAGATCAAGATTTTGCTACTATTCCAGCCGATAAATGGGCAAAAGCGGGTATTCCGCAGCCGCAAGATTTACCAACCAATACGGGGAACGATGCTGTTGATTTTGCTAATTATCAGGCTAAAAAGTATTTCTTAGCCAATGAGCCCAAAGAAGGCGTTCCTGTATTCAGAACCAATGAGGCAAAAAAACTAGGACTAGAAAACCAGAACCGACAATTAATGGAGGCTATACGATTTGGACATGAAAAAGATTTAATCGGATTACGCCAAGCAGCAAAAGAGGGAGGAGATAAAACCAATGATTTATGGATTGACACTTTTATTCAGAATATTAAAAAAGATGCGCTTAATACTCCTCCGGTGGAATACAAATATAAGGATGGGAGGAAAGTTTATGAGCATGATATACCACTAGACCCGACATTGGCCACCTCTTTACAAAAAGGAGGGATTACCCCGACATTTATGCGTGTTATGTCAGATGGGAAATTCAGGATAGTATATGCTCAAAGGGACGATAAAGGAAATCCGATCACCGGAGAAAATGGGAAAGTATTAGTGGATAAGACCCTTTCAGTACCTATTACAGAAGAACAATTAGCCGTGAATCTTGGTAAGAAAAATGTAACAGGTAAAGCGCGGTCAAAAGAGATAATAAACGTTCAAAACAATAAACCAGCAGCGCCAACATCTAGCTGGAAAGACAGGGCTAAAAAAGTACAATAAATGGGGAAAAGCGTACGAGTAACGAATGGCAAAGAAACATTGGAAATAGACAGCGCCGATCTTAATGACGCCGTAAAGGATGGCTATCGGCCTACCGAAAGGATTATTGTCGCTAATCCAAAAACAAAAGAATCATTTGAAATAGCCCCCGAAGATTACCAACATGCGCTCAAAGACGGATTTAATTTTACTGATATTGTAAAAGGAAAAACACAAGCACCCCTTCAGCAACCTGCACAGAATTTTGGAACTTATCAGCCACCATCACAACGGCCCGCAATTGATTCACATGTACAGCAGCCTCGTATTCAGCCAATACCAGACCAATTTCAAACTTTGCAGGAAGCCCATCAAAAAGAAATAGATGCTGCAAATACAAGACTACAAAGCGAATTGCAGAATTCAGATGCTACCATAAAGAGTCTTCTTACAAAATATAAGCGCCAAGACGAAATGGCAGGCATTCAAAATGACATGCAACAACGGGGGATAGACGCCTCTGCCAATCCAAATCTTTTGGCCCATGTTCAGCATTTATTACCCAAGGCGTCGTTACATGTAAACGATGATGAGATAAAAAACTTTAAGGGACAGATGGAGAATGACCCGAATTTAGTACGGGAAGCCCTTTATGAACATGCTCAATTGCACCCAGATAAAGCCAAAAAGATAGCCGCCGATTTATATGTTTTGGATTCGCAACACCGGACTAAGAATGCCGAACAAATACTAAAAAACAAAAAGGGAATAGAAGAAGGGGCAAATGAATATAGCATTTTAAGTGGCGGCCCCGTCAAAAAACCAGAAGGATTTTTAGAATCTACTAAAACAGGTTTTGATACTCGTACCAAACAATTTAATGACTACAGCCTTTTAAGTGACGGAAAGGATCAGGATATTATTAACGAATTTGAAAAAAGGCGTACCGCACATCCCAATGAAGATACGCCCATCCCTGAACCCAAAGGATTCGGCGGTAGCTTCGGGCAAATGGTAGGGGCAGAAGGCCCAACCATAGCAAAGGGAGCTGTACCATCGGTTATAGCTACATTAAGCGGGGTTGGGGCCGCTGCCGCACCATGGGCCGGGGCGCTTCTTACTTCGCCAGACTTCTATAAAAGGGGATATGCCAACTCATTTGGAACGAATTACAACGAATTACGCGATCAAGGCCATAGTCCCGAAGACGCCCTAAGAATAGCTAAGAACCGTGCATCTTTTGACGCCAAAGCAGATGTGGCTATGGGGGCTGCCATGACGCTTACGGGCGCTAAATTAGGCGGTTCTGAGGTGGGTGCAGTCAAGATGTCACCGGGATTTTTAGGGGCCGTAAAAGGCGCTGTAAAAGAAATGGCGGCATCTTCACCAGAAGCTGCCGGTGTTGGGGCGTTGGGAGGATTAACGCAAGTTGCCAAAAATATTCATTCCGGTAAAAAAGCAGGGGAAGGCGTTGCCGAAGCCGCCTTAGTGCCGATTGCTTTTCATTTTGGCATAAAATCTATTGCCGCTGGTGCGAAAGTGGTGGGAGGAACATTATTCAAATCCTCTGTGGATAACATGGCAAAACAGCCCGAAGAACAAGTGAATAAAACCATTGGAGAACAAGTTGAAACGGGCGAATTGACCCCCGAACATGCAAATGAGGTTTACAACACTATTGCCGAAAAAAGAGCCCAAAACCAAGAGTTAACCGATAAGGCAAAAGAGATTGTGGCAAAAGGGAAAGTTGCAGGTGTAGAAGGGGAACCGTTGCAAGATGCCGCCTTAAATAGCCCGGAACAATTCGCAGACCATTTAAAATCCATTGCTGACCAAGCACACGATCCCAAGATAGCAGAACATACTGCCGAAGTATTTGGAGACGATCTGGTAAGTGTAGCAAAACAATTATATCCTCATGAAGATACTCAAGCCTTAATCAAAGCCAACCGTGAACATGATCTTAAAGAAGTAGATGCCGAAATAAAAAAACTCAATAGTGAATCGGGGGACTATGGAATAAAGAAAAAAGAACTTGACGAGCAAAAGAAACAAATAAACGATTACTATGATAATTACGGTAAGCAACATGAAGAAATTAATGCACCTAAAATAGAAAACAATGAAACCGAAACCAACAATCAAACCGCGTCCAATCAAGTAGAAGATAAAACCGCTGCTCCCTTCTCAAATCAACAGCAAGAAGCGGCAGCAGGATTTTTAAAACAAGGTATTGAAGATGGCAGTATTCCAAAAGAATATGAAGGAATGGCCGATCATCCTGACCATCTTTTAAACTATATCAGAGATGAAGTAAAAGCGGGAAAGACGGCCGACATGGAAAAAGAGTTCGGCAAAGACCTTGTTTCATTATCTCAATCGGAAGCATCTTATCCAATTGTTAAAAATGTAAAACTTAAAGACAATGCCATACGTCAGCCAAGCCCAGAGGGGGAAATTCCACGTACTGATGGCACAGGGGAAAATATCCCCGGCGGTAGTGAAGGAGTTCGATCAAGCGAGCAAGGGAATGAAACTACCGGAACACAGCCAGAAGGCCAAAGTCAAAATACGGGTCAAGAAGAAGGATTAGACGCTTATGGGCTTCCATTTGAAAATGGCCCCGAAGATAAGCGTACAGGCATAAAAAATGCTATATCCTATGCCACAAGATTTGAACAAAAACTACCCAAAGTAGACGTTCCAAAACTTGGAACTGATACCGAAGTGCTACAACAAGGTAAAGAATTGGTTGATAGCGGCACGATTAACCCTCATCAGGTTATTGACCGTATCCTTTCTACCAATGAAGGTATGCATCCCGATGAAGCAAAGGCCATGCAATATTATATGCATCAATTGGGAGCACATGAAGAAAACCTTCGGCAACAGTTAGCCGATAGTCCAGATGAATTGTCAAAGGCTTATACAAACAGCCAGATGCAACAATTGTCCGACGAAATAGATGCAGCAACCGAAGCCAACATAAAAGGTGGTAAAGCTTGGTCGGATGTGGGAAATATCCGGCAAATAGTCGTTGATCCGGCTTTTAATGCCAGTCGTGAAAAGTCTCTCATTAAAGAGGCATATGGGGGTAAATTGCCTCTCGGTGTACAAGAAAAAATTGATGCCGTTATCAAACAACGGGATGCAGCTATTAACGCCCGTATAAAAGCCGAAGAAAGACTTAAAAACGAAGCAGCTACTAAAACTATTCAAAAGATAAAAGAGGTAGTTGATAATGAAGAAAAAGCCCCTAAATCAAAAAAAGCAAGCAAAGAGGATATTTTAAAAGAGCGTCAAACGCTTATCGAAGAACTGAAAAAAGCATGGAAAGAAGACCGAAGCCAATTAGGCACTGTTCCTTTACCTACTCAAACGATTGCCGCTATCGGTAAATTGGCAGTTAATTATTTCCGGGAAGGATATGTGAATCTGGAAGAAATTACAGAAAAAGTATTCGACGATGTAAAAGCGCATATAACTGGCATATCTAAGAAAGATATTCGGGACGCCATAAGCCAATACGATCCTTTGCGGGATGTGGCTAAAGACACAAGTAAAGGCAAGTTGGCGGCCAAAGAGAAAAGGATTAACAATCAGTTAGCCACTGGTAAAATAATTCCACCCATAAAAACCCCATCCTTAAACTTTGAAAAGGATACCGAATGGCATCAAGCCAACCAGAAGGTAATTGATGCAGAATATAAACTGAAAACCGAAAAGAGGAAAGCCTTTGAATCAAAAAAGAATATGTACCAAAAGGGTTTAATGTGGGCCGGTCGGGGGTTCAGATTATCTGTATTAAGCGGCTATAATGTATTAGGGAAATTGGCGGCAGCCGCTACTATCGGCGGAGCAGCAAAACGCATTCCAGAACAAGCCATCGGGGGTATTTACGGACAGATATTCAAAGGGATTTCCAAAAAAGCACCAATTGAAGGGTCCCCTAATTTGAGTGCGGAGTTGAAGTTTTATAAGGAGTTTTTTGACCCCAAGAAATTTGCGAAAAACTCTATTGAAATATTAAAGAGTGGCGCATCACCTTTATCCAAACAATTTGGAGGAGGGGAGCATGAGCATGTACCGGGGCTATACCTACCAACTGATTTACACCAAATAATCAAAGACCCTTTAAAGAGGGGTACTTTTGAGGCGTCATTTAAAAATGCCATGTCATGGGCCGATAAACAAGGATTGGATATTACCGATCCGCTGGTTATTCAGTCTATGGAAACTGCCGCATATAAAAGAGCACAGTATGAAATATTCCAAGAATCTAATAAAGTATCACGAGCCTTTTCCAAGTTCAAAACAGACATGGAGAAAAAGGGAAATATTGGAGCGACGGGTAAATTCTTAGCCGATTTCTTGATCCCCGTATCCACCGTCCCGACCAATATCGTTCGCCGGTTAACTACTACCTCACCATTGGGTTTAATACGTGGTAGCGCGCAGGTAATTGAAGCCTATCGTAAGGGGATAGAAAACCTATCTAACGAACAAGCTGATGCAATAATGAGACAGTTGAAACAAGGATCGTTGGGAACAGCTATGTGGTTAGTCGGATGGTTTGGTGCATCTCATTTTGGTGGGCTATACAGTAAATTTAATCCCGATAAAAAGAGAATGGAAGGGGAACGCGTTTCGGACGAAATGGATATAAACGGGAAAATGATTCCAAAACCTGTGCAACACGCATTGCCGTTGGAAATAATTCAATTGGCAGCGACTATGAAACACATACACGATAATTATGTGGATAGAAAAGGAGAAAGCGAATTTAGTGCCGATTTACATGCCGGATTGGGCTCTATTGGGGCACTCGCAGAACAGATTCCGGTGGTAGAAACAGGCGTTAATGCCGTTCTTGCCACTAAGGAACCGTATTATAGCGGCAAACTGGAAGCGGATGTAAAACGTAGGTTTGAACCTCAAATTTTGAGGGAAACGGGAGTGATAAAAAAAGAGGCACCGAAAGCGCCGCCCCCCACCAAAAAAGGTGGGCATAAAAAGGAGCACAGAAAGTAAAAACCGAACAATATTTGGTAACTTTATTTAATATAATCAGAGATGGCATTTAACGGACTTTTTACCGCAGCACAGGCAAACGATGGCTCTACCGTCACGTTTACCGACGTTTCCACCGGTTCAGATACGAATCTGACAGACCGCCGCATCTATGCATATAAAGCTGACGCTACGGTATTGGTTCCATCTGGTAATGTATTGGGATATATTGATTGGCCGATCTCCGCAGGTAGTACATTGGTTGTTTCTGGACTATTGCAGAAGGATTACGCCCTTAATATAAATGTATTATGGATTAGTAGCAGTCCATTGGCTCCTCCTAGCACATATACACAGACGACTCTCTATGGATTCGTAAGGAACACAAAGAATTTCATATATAATAAACTACAAAATTTAGATGCTCAACCCGGACTACTTAATTATCAAGGGTGGCAAATGAGCCTTTTTAGTTTGTATAATGAAATATCCAATTGTGCGTTAGCGGTTGAGTATTTTGACATATTCAAAGCACAAGCCGCATTGGATCGAGCCGTTAGTATTATGAGAAATCAAAAATTCAATTTCTAATGGCAGTTAATATACCATTATATATACAATATGGCCAGATAGGGCAATATTCATTGGCAAATAAATATGCTAATGATGCTGCATTTAATGGTATAAATTTAACTCCAACCTATATTTCTCTGTTAAGAGCAATTCAGGAAACAGTTTCGGATCAATATGCTTTAAATGGATCAAGCCTCGAATTAGAAGGGTTAGCCAATTATATGGTGGCTTTATCTGGAATTTGGCCCATTAATACAACTCCCGTCGCAACGCCGTTTATTATTATAACGCAACCTCAAAGCCAAACAGTAAGTAGTGGGAGTAATGTATCATTTTTTGTGGCGGTTAGTGGTGGAACAACGCCATATACTTACCAATGGTATTTCAATAACGTAGCCATCGGAGGAGCAACAAGTTCTACCTATTCAATAAGCCCTGCAACACAGACTAACACTGGGCTTTACAAAGTAATCATTCACGATGCTAATGGTCAAACATTAACTAGCGTGAATGCTCAATTAACTGTAACTATCCCAACGATAAATGTGTATGCCGTTCCTTTGGCAAGCGATCCTTTCCCTCTAACAGTGGATATCTATACATATACCTATCATGAATTAGTAAACGCTACCGGAAAT
>Ga0134124_10004128_pt1 | contig 11666 bp, 11 predicted proteins | sample KB304_FD_96880 | JGI IMG/M metagenome (GOLD analysis project Ga0134124, IMG submission 96880) | Terrestrial soil microbial communities without Nitrogen fertilizer from Kellogg Biological Station, Michigan, USA - KB3-0-4 | ecosystem: Environmental > Terrestrial > Soil > Unclassified ... | reverse complement strand
GGTGACGATTGGGGCGGCGACGACGGCGGGGGAATGGACGCCGGTGGCTGGTAAGTGAGGCCGAAACGGGCCAGAGGCATGGTTCGCCGCGGCAATTGGGCGTCCCTACTTGCCTTCCGGGCCCTTGACGCCCAGAACGGCGAGCCAGCGCGTCGACTCGCCGATGATCCCCTTGCGGAACGCCAGCACGCACACCACGAAGATCAGGCCGACCGTGAAGGTCACCCACTGGCCCAGCGAGGCCAGGTAGGTGTGCATGCCGACGATCACGAAGGCACCCACCACAGGTCCGAATAGCGTGCCCATGCCGCCCACCAAGGTCATCAGGACAACCTCGCCCGACATGGTCCAGTGCACGTCATTGAGCGAAGCCAGCTGGAACACAATCGCCTTGACAGAACCGGCCAGGCCGGCCAGGGCAGACGAGAGCGCGAAGCAGATCAACTTATACCGGTTCACGTCGTAACCCAGCGAGATTGCACGGGGCTCGTTGTCGCGGATTGCCACCAGCACGTGGCCGAAGGGGGAGTGGACGATTCGGTGGATAGCCAGGAAGGCCAGCACGAACAGCGCGACGACGAAGTAGTACATCGCTAGCGGGTGGTCCAGGTCGATGAGGCCGAACAGCAGGCCGCGCGGCACGGACTGAATGCCGTCTTCACCATGTGTGAAGGGTGACTGCAGGAAGATGAAGTAGGCCATCTGCGCCAGCGCCAGCGTCGTCATCGAAAAGTAGATCCCCTGCCGCCGGATAGCCAGCAGGCCGACCGCCAGCCCCATGAGCGAGGCGGCCAAGGTGCCGGCCAAGATGGCGGCTTCGGGCGGCCAGCCCCAGGCCTTCGCCGTTTGCGCACAGATGTAAGCGCCGCCGCCCAGAAACATCGCGTGGCCGAAGGACAGCAGGCCGCCAAAGCCGACCAGCAGGTTGAAGGCGCAGGCGAAAAGTGCGAAGCACAGAGCCTTCATCAGGAAAACGGGATAGACGCCGAAGGCGGGTGCGAGCACCAGCGCCAACGCCATGACGGCAGTCAGCTCGGTGAAACCGGTCTTGAACCGGCCCCAGCCGCGTGCGAGTATGACTTCCATGTTATCGCTCTTTTCCAAAAAGGCCCGCGGGCTTGATGAGCAGGACGACGGCCATGATGACGAAGATGACGGTGTTGGACGCCTCTGGGTAGTACACCTTGGTCAGCGCTTCGACGACGCCCAGGCCGTAGCCCGTGACGATGGCGCCGACAATGGACCCCATGCCCCCCACCACCACCACTGCGAAGACCACGATGATCAGATCGGTGCCCATCAGCGGGCTCACTTGGTAGATTGGCGCCGCCATGACGCCAGCCAGTGCCGCCAGGCCCGCGCCGAAGGCGTAGGTCAGCGTAATCATGCGCGGAACGTTTATGCCGAACGCGCGCACGACCAGCGGATTTTCCGTCGCGGCCCGTAGGTAGGAACCTAGCTTGGTGCGCTCGATTGCCAACACCGTCGCCGTACAGACCAGTAGCGACGCCATGACCACCCAGGCGCGGTACCTCGGCAGCCGCATGAATCCCAGGTCGAACGAACCGGAGAACTCGCTAGGAAGCACGTAGGGAAGCCCGGAGCTGCCAAAGAAATTGGTGAACAGCCCCTGAATCATCAGGGCCAGGCCGAAGGTCAACAGCAGCCCATAGAGGTGGTCTAGCAGGTAAAGCCGGCTGAGCATGGTGCGTTCGACCACAGCGGCGATCGCGGCCACCCCCATAGGCGCCAGGATCAGCGCCCACCAATAGCTGACCTGTTGCCGGTCCAGCAGCATCCAAGTGAAGACGGCGCCCAGCATGTACTGCGCGCCATGGGAGAAGTTGATGATGTTTAACAGGCCAAAGATGACCGCCAGGCCCAGGCTCAGCATGGCGTAGAACGCGCCATTCACCAACCCGACCAGCAGTTGGCCAAGCAGGGCCGGCAGTGGCACGCCGAAAACTTCAGTCATTGTCGGTCTCCTGCGATTCAGGACGGGCGGTCATACGCCGAGGTAAGTCTTGACCCTGGCTGCGTTGGCCTCGAGCTGGTCGTTCGGGATCATGTCCACGACACGGCCACGCTCCATGACGTAGTGGCGGTCGGCGACGCTGGCGGCGAACCGAAGGTTCTGCTCCACGAGCAGAATGGTGAAACCCTTTTGCTTGAGCTCGGCAATGGTGCTGCCGATTTGCTCCACGATGACTGGGGCCAAGCCTTCGGTCGGCTCGTCCAGCAACAGCAGCCGGGCGCCAGTCCTAAGGATCCGACCGATGGCGAGCATCTGCTGCTCGCCGCCGGATAGCTTCGTCCCCTGGCTCCTGCGGCGCTCGCGCAGGTTCGGGAACAGGCCGTAGATTGCCTCCACACTGAGGCCACCGGGACGCACCACCGGCGGAAGCATCAGGTTTTCTTCGACGTTCAGGCTGGAGAAAATGGCCCGTTCTTCCGGGCACCAGGCGATGCCCAGCCTCGCGATGCGGTCGGAGTGCATGTGCACGGTTTCGCCGCCTTCGAACCGGACCGATCCCTGACGGCGCGGCACCGCGCCCAAGATGGATTTCAGCGTAGTGGTCTTGCCGGCGCCATTTCGCCCGATCAAAGTTACCACTTCCCCGGCCTGAACGTCGAACATCGCGCCATGCAGCACATGAGATTCACCGTACCAGGCGTTCAGGCTGCTGACCTGCAGCAGCGGGGCGATGTCAGTTCGCGACATGGCTGGCTCCAAGATAGGCTTCGACAACAGCGGGGTGTTGCGATACCGCGGCGTAGTCGCCTTCCGCCAGGATTTCGCCGCGCGCCAGAACGGTGATCCGGTCCGAGAGGCGGGAAACCACGGACAGGTTGTGCTCCACCATCAGCACGGTGCGGTTGACCGCGATCTTCCTTACCAGGGCGACGACGCGCTCAACGTCCTCGGTTGTCATGCCGGCTGTTGGTTCGTCAAGCAGCAACATTTCCGGGTCCAGGGCTAGAGTGGTGGCGATTTCCAACGCGCGCTTGCGGCCGTACGGCAACTCACCCGCTGCCCTCTCGCGATAGCCCTCCAGCCCGACCTCCTCCAGCAGGCTGTCCGCCCGCTCGTCGAGCTGCGAAAGCGCCGCATCCGAGTGCCAGAAGTCGACCGAATTGCCGTGCTTGCGCTGCAGCGCCACGCGAACGTTTTCGTGAACGCTGAGCTGCGGGAACACGGCCGAAATCTGGAACGAACGGACCATGCCCAGCCGAGCAATCCTCGCCGGGCTGGCATGGGTGATGTCGGCACCCTTGTAGAAAATCTGGCCGCGCGTGGGCGACAGAAAATGGGTCAGCAAGTTAAAGCAGGTCGTCTTGCCAGCCCCGTTGGGCCCGATCAGTGCATGAACAGAACCGCGCCTCACGCGAAGGTCGACATCTTTCACAGCCACAAATCCCTTGAACTCGCGCGTCAGCTTGCGGGTTTCCAGGATGATGTCAGACGCCATCATGCAAACAGTCCCGCATCTATAAGCGGCAAGGGGCTGGCGGCGCGCGCCGCGGCGAACTCCATCTCGTCGAGTACGTCGCGCCTGACGTCCACGCCCTTGGCCACCTCGGTTAACACCCAGCCGTCCTTCTCGATGGAGAAGATCGCGCGTTCCGCAATAGGAGTCGCCTTCTGCCCCGGCTCGGCCACGCCCCAGGACGCGCCGTACGTTTCGGCGTAAATCTTGCTCAAGATGCAATCTCCGAATGCAATGGGGCGGGCTGGGGTGTCTGCCGACTTATTTGCTGACGAGCGGGCAACGGCTCTTGGATAGCGGCTGGAAGGCTTCGGCCGCCGGGATCACGGCTTTGATGCTGTAGTAGTCCCAGGGATATTTGGACTCGGAGGGCTTCTTGACTTGTGCCAGCAGCAGGTCGTGGACCAGGAGCCCGTCTTCACGGATGCGCCCGTTCTTCGCGTAGAAATCGTTGACGGGCAACGCCTTCATCTTCGCCATTACCGCACCGGGCTCATCGGTGCCGGCGGCCTGTATGGCCTTGAGGTAGTGCATGGTCGCCGAGTAGTCGCCGGCCTGGTAGTCCGTGGGCATCTTTTTTTGCTTTTCGAAGAAGCGTTTCGACCAGGCACGGGTCTCGGCGTTGGTGTCCCAGTAGAACGGCGTCGTCAGCAGGATGCCCTGGGCAGTGTCCAGGCCCAAAGCGTGCACGTCCGAAACAAACAGGACCAGCGCAGCGAGTTTCTGCGCGCCTGCGCCTGTGCCGGTTCCTATGCCGAACTCCTTGGCCTGCTTGATGCTGGTGATGGTGTCGCCGCCCGCGTTCGCTAGCGCGATGACCTTGGCCTTTGAGGCCTGAGCCTGCAGCAGGTACGACGACATGTCGGAGCTGTTCAGCGGGTGCTTGGCGGAGCCGACGATCTTGCCCTTGTTGTCCTGGATGACGTTCGCTGCGTCCTGTTGCAACGAGTGCCCAAATGCATAGTCCGCCGTCAGGAAATACCAGGTGTCGGAACCGCCTTTGAGTAACTGTTTGGCTGTGCCGTTCGCCATTGAGTAGGTGTCGAAGCCATAGTGGACGCTATTGGCCGAGCAGTTCTCATTGGAGAAGCGGGTGGACGTCGCGCCCGTCACCATAGCGATCCGGTTCTTGGCCTTTGCAATGTCCACTGCCGCGAGGCCGGTTGCGGAACCAGAAAAGCTGATCAGCATGTCGACCTTCTGCACATCGATCCATTGACGCGCTACGTTCGATGCGATATCGACCTTGTTCTGATGGTCGGCACTGATCACCTCGATTGGCATGCCCAGGACCTTGCCGCCGAAATCCGCAACGGCCATGCGAACAGCCTCCACGCTGCCCGGACCTGTCATGTCGGAAAACAAGCCGCCCATGTCAGTCAACACGCCTATGCGGACAACGCCGTCAGACACCTTAGCCGACTGAGCATGGCCCGCCGCCATGACGGCGACGGTCGCCAAGCCGCACAGCAAAGTTTTCAATTTCATCTCTTGTCTCCTAAAAAGTATGTGTGTCACAAGTCCCTAACTACTGGCCCGCTCATGGCGCTTAACGCGCACGGGTCGGCATTACCCTCATACCTGGCTCAGTTATCGGTCGGCGCCAACACAAACGCGCCTCCGTTTATCTGTCTTCTAAAGATGAAATATGCGAGCCAGATAATCTTTATCTTTGACTTCGCTTGCTATACCGCGACCTGACCGACGGTGCCCGCCCGGAGCCCACCGACTGAACGCGGGCCAGTGCGGATGAACGATGCGGCGACGATTCCCAGCATCACGCAGGTGGCAATGAAATACCAGCCGTTCGAGTAGTCCTTGGCCCCGTTGTGCACAACTACGAGGGCTGCGAATATCTTGGCGGAGAAGGCTGCAACGGTGTACCCGGCGCCGTTGACGAAACCCATCGCTTTTCCGTAAACCTCAGGCGTAAAAATTTCGGCCGGCACGGCAAGGAACGGGCCCCAGGCCATATTGCCGAAAAATCCCATTCCGCACAGCGCAACAAACAGCAGCGTTTGGTTGGCCTGATTCAAGTTCGCGAGTAGCAGGATAAATGGGGTCAGGCCGACGAAGCACGTTAGGATCATCACCCGCCGATTGCCTTTGAATACTTTGTCGGATAGATAAGACGAGGTGAAGCTACCGACGGCACCAGCCAGGAAGTATGCCGCGCTCCAAAGGCCCATCTGGACCAGCTTGAACCCGAACACGTCCGCTAGATACACGGGAACCCAAACCAGCGCGCCATAAAACGTGATCTGCATGATTATGTCGACGAAGATCACCGCGACGTAGCTCGGGTTCTTGAAGAAATCACGGAAGCGCAGACTGCTCTTGGCAAGGATTTTCATCTGCACGTTGCTGTAATCGCCGGACTTCATCGTGCCGGCCTTGATTTCATCGGCATAGGCATATTCCAAATCGGCTTTCGTCGACTTCTTGTATTGCTCGGGTCGATCAAAAATCATCAAGCTAATCATCAGCAGCGGTAGCACGCCGCAAGCCGCCGTGACATAGAAGACGAAGCGCCAGTCGCCAGTCTGCGCAGCTATTTGGGTGGCCAGCACGCTGGCCCAAGCGGGCGTCAGGATCCATGCCCACGATAGGAGTGACTGGGCGCGGGCACGACCATCCTTGTTGAACCACCGCATCAGAATGCGGGCGGAGGGGACATATTCCGTACCGACTAGAAAACCGAACAGCGCCATGCGCCACAGGTATTCATTGGGCGTGTGGATCATTCCCATCCAAGCCGTCATTACCGACCACGCAATGACCGAGAAAATCAGAATCTTCTTGGCGCCGAACTTGTCAGTAAGAATGCCCGACATGTATTGCGCAGGGCCATAAAATAGCAGCATCAAGAAGGCTCCGGTGCCGATGTCTGAGGTCGTGAGGCCAATATCGCTCGCGATCACTGGCATCAACACGGTGCTTTTAACGCGGTCGAGATACTGAACGCTGTAAGCCACGAACAGCACGATGGCGGTTACCCACCGATAAGGTATGTTTTTTATCATGGAGTCTCCTCAAACGTTGACGGAAGTTGAGTACGAGGGCTTGCTGCCTTGCGACTTCGCAGCTTTAGGAATTTTGAGGAACAGTGCCGCATCCATGGTGCGCAGATCCGGTGCCACCCGCACCTGAACACCGTTCATCAAATCCAGCACCTGAGTTTGCATGTCTATGCCGGGTGCAATTTCGCTCAGCACCAGCGCATCGGCCTGCACCGAAAATACAGCACGTTCAGTGATGATGGTGGCCTTCTGGCCGCGTTCTGCAACGTTGCGCCGCACCGGATAGGTGATGTGGTCAACGGCCTGCACGAACTTATTAACCTTTCCCTCTTTCACGATTTCGAGCTTGGCATCCTTGAACTCGATCTCCAGACCGCCCGTGGTGAAGGTCCCCGTGAAGAGCAATTCCTGAGCGTTGTAGGCAATGTCAATAAATCCCCCCGCGCCTGGATTGGCGATGCCGAAGCGTGAGACGTTGACGTTGCCGGCGTTGTCGAACTGCGCGAATGCCAAGGCCGCAAACGGGCAGCCGCCGCCATCGATGAAGTCGAATTGCGTCACACCATCCAGCAAGGCTTCAGGGTACTTGTTCGCGGAAAACTGCCAGCCACCCATTACCAGTCCGCCAAAGGGCCCGTGTTCAGTAGTGAACTGGTAGTTCCGATGCCCACCATCGGCAAAATGGCCGTCTTCCAGAAGTACGGTAGGTGCGTCGGACGAAGCGCCGAAGCCGAAGATGGAAGTGACGCCGGGCTTAATGTCCTGCGCTGCGCGACGCGCAATAATCTTGTCGGCGCCGAACGGCAGGCGATCTTCGGTCCGGCCGTTCCATGACGCGCCGCCCAAATAGCTTTTGTCGTACGCGACGTCGGTGGTCATCATCTGCTCAGGCACCACCACGACCTTGTCGACCAGCACCCCAGGAATACGGACTGTGCTCACCGGGCGGCTGCCACGCTCCACGATGCGCCTAACCTGTGCGATTACCGTACCACCGCAAGCCTTCACGGCCAGGGCGATCTGCTGCGAGGATGATTGGAGCGGCTCATCCTCATAGGACAGATTGCCAAACTCGTCGGCGCTGGCGGCTCGGATGAACCCCACGTTGAGGGGCCAACTTGGGTAGAACAGATATTCCTGTCCCTCGAAAGTGACACGCTTGATCAAGTCCTCCGTGGCGAGGGTAGTAAATTTGCCACCCGATTGCCGCGGATCTGCGTATGTGTCGAGGCCGATCTTCGTGAGGTACCCTGGACTGCGACGCGCCACCTCTCGCAGCCAATGCATGCTCGCACCAATGGGCCAGCTGTAGGCCTCGATGCGGTTCTCACGGATCAACCGCATCAGTTCGGGGCGCTTGCCGGTGACCGGGTCCACCGGATTGACATACGAACCCGCCACAATGCGCTTCATCAAGCCTTCAATGGCCACATGGTCCATGCCCTTGATGCCCATCGCATCGCCGGTGCCGCAGGGGAAGTAGAACGTGACGTCCCGCGGCTCGGCCGACGTCCTGAACCTGTCCGCCAAGCCCTTGAGCAGCGCGTCTGGCGTGATCCAGCCAATGACGCCGACGCTAGCCACAGCATCTCTGCTTTTGACGATCGAAACCGCTTCCTGCACCGAACAGATCTTGCTCATACTTGAACTCCAAACTTCTTGAGCGTCGCCTGCGCCGTAGCGTGGCGACAGTTATCCTTGAACATGTGCGACGCGAGCAGATCGCCGCTCTCAGCGTCGTGCGTCCCATGGGTTGCGAAATACAGCTTGGTCGCCGCTACTGCCTCCTGGGGCAGAACCGCGTAGCCGTTCGCCACCTCAATGGCGCGTTCCAGCGCCAACCCATCGGCGACGACGTGGTCAGCCAGACCCAACCGCAAAGCCTCTTCACCTTGAAATGGACTGCCGCCCCATACCAGTTGGCGAGCGCGGGAGCGCCCGACACGATCGACCAGCGCTTCAATGCCCCACGGGGGTATCCAGCCGATCGCGACTTCGGGCAGATTCCAGCGAGTTGAGCGCGCGGTCACGACGACGTCGCAACTCGCTGCCAGCACAAAGCCGCCGCCCAGCGCAAAGCCTTCTACAGCCGCCACCACCGGTTTGCGCAGCATGGAGATTTCGCGGCAGGCCGTGGCAGTGCGCGCCTCGTGCGCACACATCTCATCCAGCGACATGGTTCCCAGTTCTTTCAGGTCGCTGCCCGCGCAGAAACCGGGCGCATGGCCCGTGAGCACAATTGCCCCCACATCGGAATCGCCATCAAGCCGCGCAAGAGCCTGGCGCATTTTCGCCACGAGCGCGTCGCTCAGCGAATTGCGCCGGTCAGGGCGCTTGATAGTTAGCACAGCAACCGCATCGCGCCTGTGCATTGCGAGTTCATCAATCATCAAGAGCAGCTCCGTCCTTGTTCAAAAGCGTTCGTATGTCGGAAGCGCGCAAGCTGCGCACCGGGATTTCTTCCCTCACGCTGAGAGCGGCTGCGTGACCGATGGCGTGGCCATAGCTGAAGCACTGCGCGGTGACACGAGCCGACGCCATGGCTTCGTGCTGGGCGCTCAGGCACCGACCGGTCGCGAGCAGCGATTCGCCCTTAACGGGCAGGAAGCAACCCAGAGGAATCTCGTAGTAATCGTCATAGAGCCACGAGAGGCGGGGCTTGGCACCGCTGTGCAGTTCGATCGGCCAGGCCGAACGGGCGATCGCATCTGAACTCTTGCGCCCGGTTTCAACGTCGGCGTTTTGCAACGTGGCCGTGCCCGTTATTTGCCGGGTCTGTCTCACGCCAACCTGCACGCCGGTGTCGTTGAGGACGGCGTTCTCGCAGCCCACCAGGTGCGACCGAAAGAACTGCCAATACTGGCGTGCCTGCCGGCGGCCTTCGATTTCTGCTTCGGTCAGGTCGGCTGCTATGAGCGGGTGCAACTCGCGCCCGTCGCGTCCAATAAGGCGAGTGCAATTGCACAGCAGCTCATGTTCGCGTGGCGTAGGGAACAGAAAAGCTTTGGCGCGCGGCAGCCTGTATGAGCCGTTCGCGTTGGCCTCGACAATCGCCTTGGCAACTGACTCCGGCATGATGGAGTTGCTGCCATAAGTGGACAGGAAGCGTGGGACATCCACGTTGCTCATGCGAAAGATCATCGTGGGGTTCTGCACCTTGCCGTCCGAGCCGACGCTGGTGGACAGCCCCGCCATTGCAAACAAATCCGCATCGCCGCTAGCGTCGATGGTGATGCCGGCATAAATGTCGACCGGCCCCTGCTTGCTGTAGGCCCGCACGCCTGCCACGCGTTCGCCACCTTCCATGTGCACACCGATCACCGTCGCGTGGAAAACTACTTGCACGCCATGACGCTGCAGCAGATCGTCGGCCGTTTCGCGCCAGGCGAGGGGTTCGTGGACCAAGGTGTAGGTGTCGCCGTAGCGCACCGGTTGTGTCAGTCCATGTCGTCCGTTCATGGCACCAATGAACTCGTCGACAAAGCCGAAGACGATTTTTTCAGGCTTGCCGGCCGCCTCCGGGCGCGCCAAATAAAGTCCGCACACGGTGCCCGACAGCCCGGCCACCGCAGCCCCGCCGCAAAATCCGTAACGCTCGAGCAGCGTGACTTTCAATCCTTGACGCGCTGCCGTGCAGGCCGCCGCCAGTCCTGCGGCACCCCCGCCTACCACTAGCACATCGGTCTTGATGGAGTGAAGCGGGCGGATATCAAGTAAAGACTTGCTCGTCATGGTTCCTCTCAGTTGTTGAGCCTCGTGCGCAGGCCGCCACAGGACGACTCCGGATGCCGATGAATGGCCATACCGACAAATACGGAAGGTCCCCTGGTGATCCGCGGATCGGGCGGTTTCTTGTCCAAGCACCAGGTCAAGCAGCCAACCGAAGAGGTCTGATATGTTTCAACTAATATCAGTAATATATTAGCGAGGCGAAAAAAAAACATAGGGAGAACCCTAGGTGTCGCTTCGACTTCGAAGCAGGCTGCGAGTGAATTCGTCGGCGATATCGCTCACGTGGTCGCAGCGGCTGGCCACAAGCCGTTCATCGCAGGCGACGATAGCCCGGGTCAACTCTGCGTGAGCCGGGCCAACGACATGCAGATTGTCGAACGACCGGTGATGGGCGAAGTAAAACCGCTGTGAGAAAGTATGAAGAGGGCGAAGGGCGCGCTCCGCAAACTCGTTTCGAGCACACTGCGCGACGAAGCGTTTGATATCGAAGTGGTAATCCAAATAGGGTTCCACCTGACGGGCATATCCCGCTTGTTCGATTCCGTCCGCCATCTCAAGCAGCAGCGCGCGTTCCTGCTTGGTACAGCGGCTGGCGGCTCGAATCGAAACCAGCTTTTCAAGAACCCGCCGCGTGTCCAGGACGTCCATTTGGGCTTCGACCGAAATCTCCGACACCACGATTCCTGCGCGGCGTATGACAGTTACCAGGCCATCCAAAGCCATTCCCGCCACCGCCTCACGGACTGGCGTACGACCGATCTGAATCAGTTCGCTCAATGAACTTTCGGTCCAGATCGAACCGGGCGGTAACTCAAGAGTAACGAACCGCGCCTCGAGTTCCCTGCGAGCGCGCTCAACCAGGGTGGTGTCGCCAGGCTGCCTAGTGACCATAGTTCTAGTATGTTGGTGAAATACTAAGCATACCGTCAAAACACAACCTTCTAAAGGGCTAACCCCGCGGCTCGACGCCTATTCGTTGCGCGACTGCGCGAGCGGGGAAAGGGCCTACTCGACCAACTACCTGATTAGTCCGGACGTCGGGAGCATCGTAAGACGTGGAGGCAACGGGAAATTCCGCCGGCCTGAGCAGAGCCGATTGGCCACCTGCCCGGTGTCAAACGGGTTTTTAAGAATCGGTTTAGTCGAGCTGACGAACAAAGGTTTCGCTCCTCCACACCGGTCGTTGGCGAACGGCAGGTCATGGCCGGCAAGATCCGTCCAGCAGACGCATTCGATGGTCAGTTGAGAGCCGCGAAGCAGCCACTCGGGCGTCAATGACTGCTGTCAGCTGCGAAGCTGCCCGCGGTGTGGCTTCTCACCAGTCGCGGACGACCCATAAGAGTCGGTCGATGCTCGAGATTCGGCGGCGTAAATCGGACGTTCGATCCCACTACTTCGTCTGAGTTCTTATCGGTGTATTGCGAAG
>Ga0134124_10004127_pt1 | contig 11666 bp, 9 predicted proteins | sample KB304_FD_96880 | JGI IMG/M metagenome (GOLD analysis project Ga0134124, IMG submission 96880) | Terrestrial soil microbial communities without Nitrogen fertilizer from Kellogg Biological Station, Michigan, USA - KB3-0-4 | ecosystem: Environmental > Terrestrial > Soil > Unclassified ... | reverse complement strand
TGGCCTGGGCCAGGAAGTCGTCGACGCCCGCCTCCGCGCTGATCGCGGCCGCGGTCAGCGGGTTGTCGACGGTGATCATGATGGTCTTGATGTCCATGCGGCGGAGCTGGGCGAAGCGCTCGCGGATGCCGCCCTTCACGATGTCCTTCAGCTGGATCACTCCGAGGACCCGGCCGTTGTCGGAGACCACGAGCGGGGTGGCGCCCACCTTGGCGATGGCGTCCACCCCGAGACGGACCTCCTCCGGGAAGCGGCCGCCGAGCTGCCTGACGTGGGCCTCGATGGCGTCGGCGGCGCCCTTGCGGATCTGCCGGCCGTCGAGGTTGACCCCGCTCATGCGGGTCTGGGCCGTGAACGGGACGAAGGTGGCGCCGATCTTCTCGAGCTCCCGCTCGCGCAGCTGGTACTTCTCCTTGGCCAGCACCACGATGCTGCGCCCCTCCGGGGTCTCGTCGGCGAGGGAGGCGAGCTGGGCCGCGTCGGCGAGCGTGGCTTCCGCCACGCCCGCCGCGGGGACGAACGCGGTGGCCTGCCGGTTGCCGAGGGTGATGGTGCCGGTCTTGTCGAGGAGCAGGACGTCCACGTCGCCCGCCGCCTCCACCGCCCGTCCCGACATCGCGATCACGTTCTTCTGGATCATGCGGTCCATGCCCGCGATGCCGATCGCGGAGAGCAGGGCCCCGATGGTGGTCGGGATCAGGCACACGAGGAGGGCCACCAGCACGGTCACGGTGACCGGCGAGCCCTGGCCGGCCGAGGTCACGCCGTAGAGGGAGAAGGGCAGCAGGGTGGCGGTGGCGAGCAGGAACACGATGGTGAGCGCGGCGAGCAGGATGTCGAGCGCGATCTCGTTCGGCGTCTTCTGCCGCTTGGCCCCCTCCACCAGCGCGATCATGCGGTCGAGGAACGCCTCGCCGGGATCGGCGGTCACCTCGACCACGATCCAGTCCGAGAGCACCTGGGTGCCGCCGGTGACCGAGCTGCGGTCGCCGCCCGCCTCTCGGATGACCGGCGCGCTTTCGCCGGTGATGGCCGCCTCGTTGACGGACGCGATCCCCTCGACCACGGTGCCGTCGGCGGGAATGAAATCGCCGGCCTCGACCAGCACGCGGTCGGCCTTGCGAAGCGCGGACGCCGCGACGGTGTCGAACTCGCGGGCCCCGGAGCCGGTGAGGCGCTTCGCCTGCAGATCACGGCGCGCGTTCCGCAGCGAGGCGGCCTGGGCCTTGCCCCGTCCCTCCGCCATGGCCTCCGCGAAGTTCGCGAAGAGTACGGAGAACCCGACGCACACCGAGACCCAGAAGATGAACCACGGGGGCGCCTCGCCCTTGCCGACCACGGCCTGCACCCACAGCAGCGTGGTGAGGACGGAGCCCACGTAGACGACGAACATCACCGGGTTCCGGACCTGCCGCCTGACCGTCAGCTTCCGGAACGAGTCCACGATCGCCTGTCGGACGATCGCGGCCTCGAACAGCGAGCGCGAACGAACCACCGTGTGCGCCATGTCTCGGGGCTCCTTACTTCGCCGCGATCAAGGTGAGATGCTCCACGATCGGACCCAGGGCGAGCGCGGGCACGAAGGTCAGCGCGCCAACCAGGATCACCACGCCGACCAGCAGGCCCGCGAACAGCGGGGTGCCCGTGGGCAGCGTGCCCGGTCCCGCCGGCACCGCCTTCTTGCGGGCCAGCGAGCCCGCGATGGCCAGCACCGGGATCGCCAGCCAGTAGCGGCCGAAGAGCATGGCGAGACCGAGCGCGGTGTTGTAGAAGGGCGTGTTGGCGGAGAGGCCCGCGAAGGCGCTGCCGTTGTTGTTGGCCGCCGAGGAGAACGCGTACAGCACCTCGCTGAAGCCGTGAATGCCCGGGTTCAGGATGCCCGCGGTCCCCGCCGCGGTGACCACGCCCACCGCGGTGCCGATGAGCACGATCCCCGGGGCGATCAGGATGACCAGCGAGGCCATCTTCATCTCGTAGGCCTCGATCTTCTTGCCGAGGTACTCGGGGGTGCGGCCGACCATGAGCCCGGCCACGAACACCGCGACGATCGCGAACATCAGCATCCCGTAGAGACCGGAGCCGACGCCGCCGTACACGACCTCGCCGAGCTGGATGAGCCACATGGGCACGAGGCTACCCAGCGGCGTGTACGAGTCGTGCATGGAGTTCACGGAGCCGTTCGAGGCCGACGTGGTGGCGGTGGCCCACAGGGCGGAGTTGGCGATGCCGAAGCGGACCTCCTTGCCCTCCATGTTGCCGCCCGGCTGGAGATCGCTCGCGGCGTGGTCGACGCCCTGTCGGGCGAGCACCGCTCCGTCCTGCTCCGCCACGTAGCACACCGCCAGAAGAGCCACGAAGATCACGATCATGGCGGCCAGCACGGTCCACCCCTGGCGGGTGTCGCCCACCATGACGCCGAACGTGTAGCAGAGGGCCGCCGCGATCAGCAGGATCGCGAGGACCTCGAGGAGGTTGGCCAGCGGAGTCGGGTTCTCGAACGGGTGGGCGGAGTTGGCGTTGAAGAAGCCGCCCCCGTTGGTGCCGAGCTGCTTGATGGCGATCTGCGAGGCGGCGGGGCCGACCGCGATCACCTGTTCGGTCAGCGTCGACTTCTTCGTGGTCGGCTGCCCCTTGGCGTCGAGCACCGGCTTGCCGGCCCGGTCGAGCACCGGCTCGTCGTACTGGCTCGGCTGCAGCACGGTCGCCTTCGGATAGGGCCCGAACGTCTGGACCACGCCCTGCGAGACGAGGCCCAGGGCCAGCACCAGGGAGAGCGGCAGCAGGATGTAGAGCGTGCCGCGGGTCATGTCGACCCAGAAGTTGCCGATGGTGTCCGCCGACCGCCGCGCGAAGCCGCGGACCAGCGCGACCATCGTCGCCATCCCGGACGCGGCGGAGACGAAGTTCTGCACGGTCAGCGCCAGCATCTGGGTGAGATAGCTCAAGGTGGACTCGCCGCCGTAGTCCTGCCAGTTGGTATTGGTGGCGAAGCTCGCCGCGGTGTTGAACGAGGAGTCGGGCGAGACCGCGCCCATGCCCTGCGGGTTCAGCGGCAGCACGCCCTGCAGGCGCTGGAGCCCGTAGACCGCGAGCAGCCCCACCATGTTGAACGCGAGCATCGCGAGCGCGTAGGTCTTCCAGCCCATCTCGTCACCTTCGCGGACCCCGCTCGCGCGGTAGATGAGCCGCTCGAGCCAGCCGAGCCCGCGCTCCAGCGCCACCCGCCCCTGGTAGACCCGCGCCATGTAGGCGCCGAGCGGCCGGGTCAGGAGGAAAAGGACCAGCAGGAAGACGACGAGCTGGACGATTCCGTTGGAAGTCATTGGAAGAGCTCCGGCTTCAGCAGGGCCAGGACCAGGTAGACCAGGAGGCCGAGCGACACCACCGCGCCGATCGCGTAGAGCATGGGCATGGAGCCATCCCTCCTACAGGCGCTCGCAGAGCCTGATCAGCAGCCAGGACAACCCGAAGAACGCCACCGTCACGGCCACGTACACGATGTCCGCCATCACGTCGCTCCTTCCGTCCGCCGCGGGGCCATCCCGCGGACGTCCTCCAACCCGGAGCCTACCGAGCGCCGGCTCGCCTGCCCGTAAAGATGCGAGGAGGGGGCGTCAAGGGCCCGTCAAGATCGCGAGCCGTCACGCGGGCGGCAAGATCCGGCGATTTTGACGGCGCCTTGATGCCGCGTCGGTTGAACGCGCCGCTTCTTCCGTCGTAGGCTGGCCGGGAGCCCCGCGATGAGCGTTGAGCGCCGACCGGATCCGGACGAGCTGCTGGCCCGCGTCAAGGAGGCGGAGAGCCGCCAGACGCGCGGCAAGCTCAAGATCTTCTTCGGGGCCGCCGCGGGGGTCGGCAAGACCTACGCGATGCTGGAGGCGGCGCGGGAGCAGCGCCAGCAGGGCGTCGACGTCGTGGTGGGCTGGGTCGAGACCCACGGGCGCGCCGACACCGAGGCCCTCCTGCGCGACCTCGCCATCCTGCCCCGGCGACCGGTGGAGTATCGCGGCACGCGGCTGCAGGAGCTCGACCTGGACGCGGCCCTCGCCCGCCGTCCCGCCCTGATCCTGGTCGACGAGCTGGCCCACACCAACGCGCCCGGCTCGCGGCACGCCAAGCGCTGGCAGGACGTGCTGGAGCTGCTGGACGCGGGGATCAACGTCTACTCGGCGATGAACGTCCAGCACGTCGAGAGCCTCAACGACGTGGTGGCCAGGATCACCGGGGTGGTGGTCCGCGAAACGGTGCCGGACTCCATCTTCGAGCACACCGACGAGGTGGAGCTGATCGACATTCCGCCCGACGACCTGCTCCAGCGGCTGCGGGACGGGAAGATCTACGTGCCGGCCCAGGCCCGCGAGGCGATCGACCACTTCTTCCGGAAAGGCAACCTGATCGCCCTGCGCGAGCTGGCCCTGCGGGTGACCGCGCAGCACGTGGACGCGGAGATGCGCCACTACATGCGCGACCACGCGATCCGGCAGACGTGGCCGGTGCGGGAGCGGATGCTGGTCTGCATCGGGCCGAGCCCCTCGTCGGCGCGGCTGGTGCGCGCGGCCAAGCGCATGGCCGAGGGCCTGGGGGCGGAGTGGATCGTGGCCTACGTGGAGACTCCGGCCCAGGCGCGCCTCACCGTGGAGGCGCGCGACCGGGTGGCCCACACCATGCGGCTAGCCGAGCAGCTCGGGGCCGAGGTCCTGACGCTCACCGGCGCGCGCATGAGCGACGAGATCCTGGCCCTCGCACGAGGCCGCAACGTGAGCAAGATCGTGGTGGGCAAGCCGCAGCGGCCGCTCTGGCGTCGGCTCGCGGCGGGCTCCATCGTGGACACCCTCGTGCAGGGCAGCGGCGAGATCGACGTCTACGTGATCAGCGGCGACCGCGACGACTCCCGGCCCGCCCCGGCGCGGGCGTGGGCGCGGCCCCCCCGCTGGCTGCCCTACGGGCAGGCCCTCGTCGCGGTCGCGGTCTGCACCGGGCTGGCGGCCGCGATGTTCGGCCGCTTCGCGCCCTCGAACCTGATCATGGTGTACCTGCTCGGGGTGATCGTGGTGGCCACCCGCCACGGCCGCGGCCCGTCCCTGCTCGCCTCGGTGCTGAGCGTGGCCGCGTTCGACTTCTTCTTCGTGCCACCCTTCTACACGTTCGCGGTCACCGACACCGAGTACCTCGTGACCTTCTCGGTGATGCTGGTGGTGGCGCTCGTGATCAGCGGCCTCGCGGTGCGCATCCGGGCCCAGGCCGTCTCGGCGCGCGAGCGGGAGCGGCGCATCCGCGCGCTCTACGCGATGAGCCGCGAGCTGGCCGGCACCCGGGGCGTCTCGGCCCTGGTGGGCGCCGCGATCCGCCACATCACCGAGGTGTTCCAGGCCCGGGCGGTGGTGCTGCTGCCGGAGCCGAGCGGCCGCCTCGCGCCGGATCCGGCCGCCTCCGGCTTCACCCTCGACTCCAGCGAGGCGGCGGTCGGCCAGTGGGTCTTCGAGCACGGGCAGGCCGCGGGCCAGGGCACCGACACCCTGCCGGGCGCGAGCGCGCTCTACTTGCCGCTGGTGGGCTCGCGGGGCACGGTGGGCGTGCTCGGCCTCCAGCCCACGGACCCGAAGGCGCTGCAGGGGCCGGAGGCCGTCCACCAGGTGGAGGCCTTCACGAGCCAGGCCGCGCTGGCGCTGGAGCGAGCGCGGCTGACCGAGGAGGCGGAGCAAGCCCAGGTGCGTGCGGAGACCGAGCGCCTGCGCAACTCGTTGCTGAGCTCGGTCTCCCACGATCTGCGGACGCCGCTGGCTTCCATCACCGGCGCGGCCAGCACCCTGCTCGACAGCGGCGCGCGCCTCGACGAGGCGACCCGGCGCGACCTGCTCGAAGCACTGCACGAGGAGGCGGACCGGCTGAACCGGCTCGTCCAGAACCTTCTCGAGATGACCCGGCTAGAGGCCGGCGCCCTCGTGCCCCGGACCGCGTGGCACTCGGTGGAGGAGGTGGTGGGCGCGGCCCTGGGCCGCTTCGACAAAGCGCTCGCGTCACGGCCGGTCACGACGCGGATCCCGGCCGAGCTACCACTGGTGCCGATGGACGACGTGCTCATCGAGCAGGTGCTGATCAACCTGATCGACAACGCCCTCAAGTACACGGCGCCGACGAGCCCCCTCGAGGTGAGCGCGGAGGACACCGGCACCGCGGTGGTGATCGAGGTGGCCGACCGCGGGCCCGGCCTCCCCGCGGGCGAGGAGCGCGCCGTCTTCGAGAAGTTCCACCGGACCGAGCCCGCCCCCCCCGCGCGCGGCACCGGGCTCGGCCTCGCGATCAGCGCGGGGATCGTGCGCGCGCACGGCGGCCGCATCTGGGCCGAGAACCGGCGCGACGGCGGCCTCGCGATCCGGATCTCGCTCCCGACCAAGGACGCGCCGCCGCCGCTGGGCGAGCCCGGCCCCGGGCCTCTCCCCGGGCCTCTCCATGTCGGCTGAGTCCCCCGCGTCCGGCGACCGGCCGGCCTCCACGCCGCCCATGCCGGTGCTCGTCCTCATCGAGGACGAGCCGCAGATCCGTCGCTTCCTCCGGGCCACCCTCGGGAGCCACGGCTATCGGCTGCACGAGGCCGAGACCGGCGAGGACGGGCTGATCGAGGCAGCGAGCCGCCAGCCCGACGTGGTCATCCTGGACCTGGGCCTGCCAGACGTCGACGGCCTCCAGGTGATCCGCCGCCTGCGCGAGTGGAGCAAGGTGCCGATCATCGTGCTCTCGGCCCGAGGGCAGGAAGGCGACAAGGTGGCCGCGCTCGACGCCGGCGCGGATGACTACGTCAGCAAGCCCTTCGCGGTCGGCGAGCTTCTCGCGCGCCTGCGGGTGGCGCTCCGGCACGCGGCGGCCGGAGAGTCCGGGGAGCCCACCTTCACGGTGGGCGACCTGACCGTCGACCAGATCAAGCGGCAGGTCCGGGTCGATGGACGCGAGGTCCACCTGACCCCGATCGAGTACCGTCTGCTCACCCTTCTGGTCCGGCACTCCGGCCGGGTCGTGAGCCAGCGGCAGCTATTAAAGGAGGTGTGGGGGCCGGGGCAGACCGAGCAGACCCATTATCTCCGCGTTTATATGGGTACTCTTCGAAGGAAGCTGGAGAAGGACCCGGCCCGGCCCCGGTACCTCCTCACCGAGCCGGGGGTGGGCTACAGGCTGGCCGCGGAATAACTTGACTTGCCGCGTCTCATTGTCTTAATGTCTTAGTGCACTAGGACACTTCAGAGGACACCAGGGACCTCGGCAGGAATTGTCCTAGGACACCCAACGAGGAGGCGGCGAGATGAACCCGCAGATGGAAGAGCAGGTGGCCAGGCAGCGGCTGGAAGAGGCCCGGGCCGAGGCGGCTCGCTGGGCCTTGATCCGCCAGCTCCGGCCCGCGCGGAAGCCCATGCGCGTCGTGGTCGGCTTCGCCCTGATCAAGATCGGCCACTGGGTGGCCGGGCGGGCCCCCCGACGTGCGGGCCAGCCGCGACGGGCGACGGCCTAGGGAAAGGAGCGAGCACGTGGCGCGGGAGTCGTCGCAGATCGTCCCGCCCTCCGGGCTCAGGGTGAACCGGAAGAGCGGCGTGCCCGTCCACGTGCAGCTCCAGACCCAGGTTCGCCACCTCATCGACACCGGCTCGCTCAAGCCGGGCATGCAGCTGCCGACCGTCCGCCAGCTCGCGGGCTTCCTCCGGATCAATCGCAACACGGTGGCCCGGGCCCTGGCCGATCTCTACCAGGACGGCTACCTCCAGGGTCAGCAGGGCCGCGGTACCTTCGTGGCCGACCGCCCCCCTCACCGGGAAGGCCGAGCGGCCCGGAGCCTCGAGCGGCTCGTGCAGGACACCCTGGACCGCGCGCGCCGCCTCGGCTTCACCCACGAGGAGCTGACCGCCACCATCGCGGCCACCGCCCCCGCGGCGCGGACCGGGCGCCGCGCCCGCACGCGCGTCCTCCTCGTGGAGTGCAACCACTCGGAGCTCTCCCGCTACCGCGAGCAGCTCGAGGAGGAGCTGCCGGTCACGGTGGATCACCTGCTGGTCGAGGACCTCCCGGCCCGGGCCCGCGAGCGGGGCTTCTTCAAGGACTACCGTGCGGTGATCACCACCTTCTTCCACATCCACGAGGTCAAGCAGGCGCTGCCGCTCGACGGCCCGCACGCGGTGGCGCTGCTCTCGGAGTCGAACATCTCCTCGCTGCTGCGCCTGACCGAGCTGCCGGAGGGCACCGCGGTCGGGCTGGTGTGCAACACCCGGCGCGGCAGCCAGAACATCCTGAGCTCGGTGCAGTCCGCGGGCCTCTCGCACGTGGTGCCGGTGCTGGCCTCGGTGGACGATCCGTGGTCCATCGACCGCATGCTCGAGAGGACCCGCCTGGTGGTCTGCTCCGACCAGGCCGCCGACTACATTCGTGAGCGCCTGCCCCAGGACGTCGAGGTGATCCTGGCCTATCGCCGGCTCGACAGCGGCGGCATCGAGATGCTGCGCGACGTGCTGGCCCAGGGGGAGGAGCCGTCATGACCGTCGCCCACGCGATGACCCCCGGTCCGCTCACCGTCACCCCCCGCACCAGCGTGGCCACCGCCCTGCGGCTGGCCCGCGACAACGGCATCAGCCGCCTCCCGGTCGTGGAGCACGGCCGTCTGATCGGCGTGGTGCGGGAGGAGCGGCTGCTGGCGTTCACGCCGTCGGAGGCCACCACCCTGTCGCGCCACGAGCTGCACGACGCGCTGTCGCGCCTCACGGTGGAGCGCGCGGTCGAGCCCGCCATCAGACTCTCGGCGGACACGCCCCTCACAGCTGCCGCGCGTCACCTGCTCGAGCGGGGCGCCCACGAGGCGCTGGTGGTGGAGGGCGAGCGGCTGGTGGGCATCCTCACCCACTCGGACCTGCTGCGGGCGCTGGTGGCGGGCACGCCGGAGGCGGTGGCATAGGCTCCGGCCCCGCGGTCTGCGTCTTCGACCTCGACCACACCCTGGTCGACTCCCCGCTCGATCTGAAGGCGGTGGGGCGGGAGATGGAAGCCTTCCTCCGGGCTCGCGGCGTCACGGTGCCGCAGCGTGCGCTGCGCTGGTCCGGCGCCGAGCTCTTCGACCTGGTGCGGCGCGAGGCCATCCACCTGGAGGCCGAGCTCCTCGCGATCCCGGTGGCGCACGAGCGGCGCGCGATGGCGGAGGCCACCCTGATCCCGTTCGCCCGGGAGGCGGTGACGGCCATGAAGCAGCTCGGCTTCGCGACCGCGGTCTGGACCAACAACGACCGCGTGGTCGCCGACTTCGTGCTCTCGCGCTTCGAGCTCCTGCCGCACCTGGATCTGGTGGTGACCCGCGACGACGTGCGGCGCCTCAAGCCAGATCCAGACGGCCTTCGGGTCGTCCGCGAGCGCTGGCCCGACGCCGAGCGCGTGGTGGTGGTGGGCGACTCCTGGGTCGACGGCCTCGCGGCCCAGGCCGCCGGCGTGCCCTTCATCGCCTACCGGCCCGACCTGCCCCAGATGGAGGAGCGGGGCGTCGTGATGGCGGCGCGGATCCACTCGCTGCTGGACCTGCCCGCGGCGCTGGCGGACTAGGCCCCGCCTCTCTCCCTCTCCCCACTGGGGAGAGGGCAGGGTGAGGGGACGTAGGTATACTGCGCGCGTGGACGATCTGTTCGACTCGACGCCCGCCCCGAGCCCGGCCGCCAGGGCCCCCGCCCCGCTCGCCGACCGCATGCGGCCGCGGAGTCTCGACGAGGTGGTCGGCCAGCCCCAGCTGACCGATCCGGGCCGGCCCCTGCGCCGCGCGCTCGAGCAGGGCGCGCTCCACTCCATGATCCTCTGGGGGCCGCCCGGCACCGGCAAGACCACGCTGGCCCGCCTCCTCGCCGACGTGGCGGGCGCCCGCTTCGTGCCGTTCTCGGCGGTGGTCTCGGGGGTCAAGGAGATCCGCCAGGTGATGACCGAGGCGGAGGCCGAGGGCATGCGCCAGAGCCGCCGCACGATCCTGTTCGTGGACGAGATCCATCGCTTCAACCGAGCGCAGCAGGACGCGTTCCTGCCCTACGTGGAGAAGGGCACGATCATCCTCGTCGGGGCCACCACCGAGAACCCGTCGTTCGAGGTCAACGGGGCCCTGCTCTCCCGCGCACGCGTCTACGTGCTGCGCCCGCTCGGCGAGACCGAGCTCGTGACGATCCTCGAGCGCGCGCTCGCGGATCCCGAGCGGGGCCTCGGCGGCCTCCGGGCCGCAGCAGAGCCCGAGGCCCTGGCCATGATCGCGCGCCTCTCCGACGGCGACGCCCGCACCGCGCTCAACGTGCTCGAGCTGGCGGTCACCGAGCCCGGGGCGCGCCTCACCCTGGCCGGGGTGCGCGAGGCGGCGCAGAAGAAGGCCCTGCTCTACGACAAGTCGGGCGAGCAGCACTACAACCTGATCTCGGCGCTGCACAAGTCGCTGCGCGACTCGGACCCCGACGGGGCCCTCTACTGGCTCGGCCGCATGCTGGAGGCCGGCGAGGATCCGCTCTACGTGGCGCGCCGGCTGGTGCGCTTCGCCTCCGAGGACGTGGGCAACGCGGACCCCGCCGCCCTGCGCCTCACGCTCGACGCCAAGGAGGCGTATCACTTCCTGGGCACTCCTGAAGGCGAGCTGGCCCTGGCCCAGGCCACCTGCTACCTGGCGCTGGCACCCAAGTCCAACGCGGTGTACGCGGCGTGGAACGCGGTCCGCCGCGACATCGAGGAGCAGCCCGCGGAGCCGGTGCCGCTGCACCTGCGCAACGCCCCCACCGCGCTCATGGGTCACCTCGGCTACGGCCGCGGCTACCAGTACGCCCACGACGCCCCGGACGCGCAGGTGAGCCAGGAGCACCTACCCGACGCTCTTCGTGGCCGCGTCTACTACCGCCCGACCGAGCGCGGCGCCGAGAAGGAGATCGGGGTCCGCCTCGCCAAGTGGCGGGCGTGGCGGGAGCAGCAGGGGGCGCCGCAGAAGCGCGCCTGAGCGGGCGCCGACCCTTCCCCCGGCGGGCCCGGCACGGAGTTCTCCCCCCGGAAAACCGGGGTCTGATACAACTAAATCTATGGCGGAAACGCCCCGGAAGCTGCGGGTCGGCGTGGTGTTCGGCGGCCGCTCGGGCGAGCACGAGGTCTCCCTCGCGGGCGCGGCCTCGGTCATGGCCGCGATGGACAAGCGGCGCTTCGACCTGATCCCCATCGGCATCGCCAAGGACGGCCGCTGGCTCATGGGCGGCGATCCGCTCCGCGCCCTGGCCCACGAGGCCGCGCGCCAGGCCCTCACCGAGGGCGGCGCTGACGCGCACACCAAGCACGAGCTGCTGGAGCGCGCCGCGGCGCAGGACACCGGCACCGCGCTGATGCGCATGGAGACCACCGAGGGCCTGCCGCCGGGCCTGCGCGACCGCCTGGACGTGGTGCTGGTGCTGCTCCACGGCCCGCAGGGCGAGGACGGGACCATCCAGGGCCTGCTGCAGCTGGCCGGCGTCCCCTACACCGGCGCGGGCGTGCTGGCCTCCGCGGTGGGGATGGACAAGGTGGCGATGAAGGACCTGTTCCGGGCCCACAACCTCCCCATCGTCGAGTACGCGGTGGTGCGCCGGCACGACTGGGAGCGCGAGCCCGGATCGATCGCGCGCGACGTCGCGAGCGCGATCGGCTACCCCTGCTTCGTGAAG
>Ga0134124_10004126_pt1 | contig 11667 bp, 16 predicted proteins | sample KB304_FD_96880 | JGI IMG/M metagenome (GOLD analysis project Ga0134124, IMG submission 96880) | Terrestrial soil microbial communities without Nitrogen fertilizer from Kellogg Biological Station, Michigan, USA - KB3-0-4 | ecosystem: Environmental > Terrestrial > Soil > Unclassified ... | reverse complement strand
GAGTGATTCAATTTTTGGGGCTGTAGCTCAGTTGGGAGAGCGATGCGTTCGCAACGCATAGGCCGTCGGTTCGATCCCGATCAGCTCCACCAAATTATAATCTAGCATAGTCTAGAGTAGTACAATAAGCCTTGAGAAATCAGGGCTTTTTTGTTATTTATTGTCTCATTTGTCTATTGTGGTATATTGAAATCTATAGTTTTTCGGGGTAGATTTGAGCTTGAAATACCCCGAAAGGAAAACCGATACCCCGAAAAAGGGGAGGCGGATACCCCGAAAAACAGGAGGGAACTCCCATGCCTAAAAGGATTGTGCCTCTTTCAGATGTTCAGGTCAGGACAGCAAAGCCGAAGGATAAGGAATACAAGCTTTCAGACGGCCAAGGGCTTTACCTTCTGGTGACTCCTACTGGCGGAAAGCTTTGGCGGATGAAATACAGCTATGTGGGCAAGGAAAAGACCCTTGCTTTTGGGGCATATCCTACCGTCGCTCTTTCCGATGCCAGGCAACGCCGGGAGAATGCAAAGAAACTGCTGGCGAATGGTGTAGATCCAGGCGAAGTAAAAAAAGCGCAGCAGGCAGCACGAGCAGAAGCGGCAGCAAACAGCTTTGAGGTTGTCGGACGTGAGTGGCACGGGAAGCAAAGGCAGTGGTCAGATTCTCACCGTGACAGGGTGCTGCAAGCTTTTGAAAGAGATGTTTTCCCCTGGATTGGAGGTCGACCGGTATCTGAAGTCAAGCCAACAGAACTGTTGGCGGTGTTGCGCCGGATCGAGGAACGAGGGGCGCTGGAAACCGCCCATCGGGTAAGATCGTATTGCAGCCAGGCTTTTCGGTATGCCATCGCCACGGCTCGCGCTGAACGCAATCCTGCAGCAGACCTTGTAGGGGCTCTGCCTCAACCAGAAAAGCGCAACTTCGCTTCAATTGTTGACCCCAAAGAGATTGCGCCACTCTTGAGAATGATTGACGGGTATAGCGGTACCTTTGTTGTAAAGTGTGCTTTGCGGTTGGCTCCGCTCCTGTTCCTGCGTCCAGGCGAATTGCGGCAAACGGAATGGAGTGAGGTCGATCTTGAGAAAGCAGAGATACGGATACCCATTGCTAGGATGAAGTTGCCGAAGAGCGAGAAGATACTACACAAGAAGGAGTTCCACTATGTGCCATTATCCCGGCAGGCGGTAGAGATCCTAACCGAACTGAAAGCCTTGACCGGTAACAGCCGCTATGTGTTCACGTCCGGACGCTCCTTCCATAGATGTATGAGTGAGAATGCAGTAAACGCGGCTCTTCGCAGAATGGGGATCGATACAAAAGAAGAAATTTGCGGTCATGGCTTCAGGGCTATGGCAAGGACAGTGCTTGAAGAGCAGTTAGGTTGGAGCGAAAAGCCAGTAGAGCTGCAATTAGCTCATGCCGTCAAAAACGTGCATGGAAGAGCATACGACCGGACTTCACACCTTGCCGAACGTCGGAGGATGATGCAGGTCTGGTCTGACTATTTGGAAGGGCTGAAGCAGGGGGCAAAGGTGATCCCGCTTAAAAGGGTTGGAGGGTAACATGGAACCGCAAGAGAAATTCTGGCTTTGGCTGGGGGCACGGCTGGACAAGAAACGTGCTGAATTGCAAGGTACGCCTGACAGTGCAGATTGGCGTCATACACTGAAAACAGAAATAAGCGAGCTTGAAGTTATTACTGACAGTTTCGCTAAAACCTTAGGGTATCCGCTCGGCAGATAGAAAACTTTTCGCGGGATAGTCCGGCCAGACGACAAGCCGCCTTTCCTGGGGCGGTTTCCCGCGATTAATTACCAGGGCGCTGCAGGAGGCGTAATGATGTTATCGTATATTCAAGAGTTGCGAATTATCAGAAAAGCTGTAATTGAGTTTAAAGAAATTCCCGATCATCGCAAATATGCCGATGGCTTCTTGTTTAGTTATGTTCTAAATCTTTACGATAGTGTTTGTGAAAAAGAAAACATTACAAATATTCATAAGATAATTGAAAGAATATTACATTATCACTTAATGCACGATCCGTCAGAAGCTGTATCTGATGCTAAAGAGATTTATAACTTAACTATCAAAAATGATACTTTGGAACATAAGATTGAAAGACAAAAGGCAATATTAAATAGATCTATCGATAATATGCTAGAAATTGCAGGCTGCATTCCGCATTATTCACAATATATAAATGAAGATGCTATCATTGCCACATTAATTGATGATGCAAAAATTATAGTAGATGAATATGAAAAGACGTGCGAATTGACTGATAAAGGAATATTGGTTGATGTTTCAGAGGATGAAAACTTTTATGAAGTTGTTTCTGAAGCAATTACCTATGACCTTGCAATCGCTTATGCGAAGCTGGAAGAGCGAGATGTTTTAAAAAAGCAATCAGCCTTAAATGCTGCCAATGCCAGACATGCTTCTCTCAATAAATGGAAAGAAGACGCGAAGGAAGCTGCAAGAAGTCTGTGGCGAAATAGTTCAGACTTTTTGCATAACAAAATGGTTGCGCACCTTATGACCATGGATCGGTTTAAAACGACTCCAGGCGGTGATTACCCTAAAGATATTTTACTAAGGGTGCTAAGTAAAGTCACAGACGAACCCGAGTTCAAGGAACGAAATCTAAAATTCGGCTCTATCAATAAAAAATAGGTTGCCATTTGCGCGCATACGTTGACATTTACGTGTAATTGCCAACGTAATTAGCTGGAATTACTACATAAAATCCCTCATAAGACTTCCTAGGTTTATCAAGCTTCGGAGGTCTTTATGACAACCACGTTAAACAACCTTCCTGACGCCGGGTACCTCCGGCTATCTCAAATCATCGGAAATCCGAAAGCAAGCCCACCTGTCGTGGGAATCATTCCCGCTTCAAAGGCGACGATTTGGCTGTGGGTCAAGCAGAAACGCTTTCCACGACCGGTAAAGCTTGGGCCTCGGGTTACTGCTTGGTCAGTCCTTTCAATTCGTACTTGGCTCAAAGAGCAGGAGAATGGAAAGTGAAGCGGCGGTCTCAGTTTTTGGCCGTCTATCTTCTGCCTATGCTCGGCAAGAATGACTCTCTTGAGACTGGCCCACGTGGAGTAATGGCAGTTGGGTTTGATCGAGAGACGCATCAAAAGATGCTCTATCCGGACTTTGACAAGAAAGCACAGACTGCGAGCGAGCGGAACGAGGCAGACCATGACTGATGAGGCTTTAAAAGCCATAGAGTCCGCCTGTGCTGATCTGGGTATTTCCTTCCCGCCATCAAAAGCGCTTGTTTATGACGGCAAGATCCACCGTTATCATGATTCTCTCAATGACAAGAAGGGCTCGGCTGATGGCTGGTTCAAGGGTTGCGACAATGGAGACGGCTCTTTCGGTGGTACGGTCGGTCATTGGCGACTCGGCGTCAAACTCAATTGGTCAAGCCGTTCCAGACGGCAGTTCACCCCGGAGGAAAAGGCCGACTATGCCCGGAAGATGGCAGAGGCGCGGCAGCGAGAAGCGGAAGCCCGTGAGCGGCTGCAGCTGCAGGTTGCACAGAAAGCCGACGCCCTTTTCCGTAAGTCTTCTCCGGCAAAATCGAATCACCCCTACCTGATCCGCAAAGGGGTCAAGCCTCATATCCTCCGGCAGCTGTCACAGAACCTCGTCATTCCTCTCCGCGATTCCTCCGGATTTCTCTGGAGCCTGCAATTCATTTCCCCTGAAGGTGAAAAGCGCTTCCTGAGCGGCGGCCGGACAGCCGGTTGCTATTTCTCGGTCGGGACTTTGCCAACAGAGATGCTTCTTGTTTGCGAGGGAGTGGCAACGGGGTTGACACTTTTCGAGGCCTCCGGGCTGCCGGTGGCGTGCGCCATGAACGCCGGCAACCTGCTGGCGGTTTCCGTGTCGCTACGTGAAAAGTTTCCGGGGGTGAAACTGATTCTTTGCGCTGACGCTGATCCGGTCGGTATGGCGAAGGCTCAAGAGGCAGCTGAGGCTGTTGACGGTGCTGTTATTTCTCCCGATGACAAGGCGGTGTTATATGGGTGATGACTTCAATGACCTTGCAGCCAAGTCCGGCAAGGCAGGAAAACCGGACTTGGCCGTTGTGAAGAAACGGATCGATGCTGCTGTTGACGCTGAAAAAGGAATCCCCTTCGGGCAGTTTCTTATCAGGCCAAAAGGGGTCTTTTGGAACCGGAAAGACGATGAAGACCCTTTTTTCTTCTGCTCTTACATCAAGCCTGTTGGCCTGGCACGGACAGTCCATGGCGAATCCTATTCACTCGTTTTTGAAATGGAGGATCCAGACAGAAGAAAAAAGCCTCTTGTATTGCCGCTTGAATCATTGCAGGCAGCAGGTGGGGAGGTGGCAAGGATCGAGTTTGCCAGGCGTGGCGGTCATTTCGGAGCAGGCATCCGGACCCGGCAGGCGTTTTCTGATTTTTGCAATGCCATCATGTCAAAGTCCCGTAACCTTCCCCGTGTGACGCTGGTTCAGCAAACAGGGTGGCTGCGCCTGAAGGATATCAGCTTGTTTGTTCTGGCTGACAAAGTGATAGGCAACGGCGGTGCTGAAGAAGTGATCTTGCAGAGCCCGGAAACTCTCAGTTTGGATAATGCCCTCAAGGGGAAGCTTCAGGACTGGCAAGAGCGAATCGGGAAATATTGTGTCTGGAACAGCCGTTTGTTGCTGGCGGTGTCCGTGGCCTTTGCCGGTCCTTTACTGGAACTGCTGAACAAGGAGAGCGGGGGCTTGCATTTTGTGGGGGTTTCATCCTTGGGCAAGTCTACCTTGTTGAACGTGGCAGCGTCTGTGATGGGTGAACCCCGTGCCATCGTCCGAACAATGAACGCAACAGCAGTTTCCTTTGAGATTCAAGCGAGTCTGGCAAACGATGCGGCATTGTTGCTCGATGAACTTGGAGAAGCTCCTCCGGAGCAGATTGGAGGGGTAATTTACAAGTTATCGAATGGTGTTGGTAAGGGGCGGGCTGATACTTCAGCAAACGGCAAGGAGCGGCGCACCTGGAGAACGATATTCATGACTACAGGTGAGACTGATCTTGAATCCATGATGAAAGCAGCTGGTAAGCGCACCTATGCGGGTCAGGTGCTGCGACATGCCAACGTCTCGGCTGATACCGGGGCTCATGGGGTGTTTGAATGCCTTCATGATTTCAGTAACGGCGCGGCAATGTCGGAACATCTGCGGCAAGAAGTCATGAACTGCTATGGCGCTCCCTTCCGACTATTCCTGGATAAGCTTGTTGAGGAAAGGAACCGGCAACAAGTCAAGCTGCAGGAGCGGCTGCACGAAATCACAAGCAGGTTCAAGGTTAAGGCGGTGCCGTCTGAAGCTGATGGACAAGTGGCCCGGGTTGCAAACAGATTTGCGCTGATAGCTGCTGCCGGTGAGCTGGCTACAGAGTACGGCGTTACCGGGTGGCCGAAGGATGAAGCGTTTGACGGGGTGCTGGTCTGCTTTTATGCCTGGCTGGAGCGGCGCGGCACTTCGGGTAAGGTCGAGGAAGAGGCACTTGTGCAACTAGTAGAGGCGTTTTTTGAGCAGCATGGGGAGAGTCGGTTTGCACCGATGGAGGCGGAGGGCGTTAAAGGGCCGGCAAGACCGGTAATCAATCGAGCTGGCTTCAGGCGTGTCGTGGCTGTTTCGATGCCTTCCGGCAGCAGTGCAACTGAATACTTCGTGCTGCCGTCCGCCTTCCGGGAGATGGTGGCCGGTTTCGATCAAAAGTGGTCTGCCGGAATACTGGCGGCGCGTGGTCTGCTCAGAGTCGGCAAGGAAAAATCCAGCGTTTCAGTCAACTTGCCGGGGATGGGTAAATCGAGGTGCTACCACTTCCCGGCACTTATCGAGGAAGAGGATAGCAAGCATTAAGAATCCCATGTCAGGAGGTAAATTATAATGAATGGTTATAATCCAGCATATGAAAGTCCTCATTATGAGATAGAATTTTGTTTCCGCACTAATTGCAAGTTTAATGAGAGGATAGGCCAAGATCTACAGGATTTCCCGGCGAACCCTCCTCCCAGGTGTTTATTGAACTACGAGCGGCCCGTACGTGCATTTACTGGCGAAAGTAAAGCGGTATACGTATGGGGGGAATTTTTCGGGATGGTTCCTCAGAGGCGTTGTGTTGCATTTGAGCTGCGAGATCCTGACCTGGAACCGAAACCATATTTTTACCGACCAACCGGATGGTTTTGGGGATGGAATCTTGGGTTTATGAGAGAGATATTTGGTCCGAGTTATCCGGGGCCATGTGATGGTTCACCCATACCCGGCGTAAGTGCAAGGGAGTGGTATATGGGACTCGGGTTATTGTAGTGAGGAATTACAAGACTGAATACGAGAGGCAGGCACCTTAGCCGGCGCCGCCTTCTTTAAGGGTCTGCCCCCCTCGTTACACCTTATCGTTTACCAGGTCTTTTCTTCTTTTTTTGGGTATCGTACAGAGGCCCAATATCATTGACTGCGTTCAATAGGGAGTCAGATAGTGTATAGCCAGCATTAATATATTCGTCTCTTCTTGCGATGACTGCTTCAATTGCTTCAAGATTTGCTTTTGGACTTTCCATGTTAAGGAAAGGAAAAGTTTTGTAAGCAGCTGCAGCAGTGGCATTCACAGCCTCTTCGGTATTTTCATAGACTGTTGGCACAGCATCTTTTCTGTTTAATATTTCATCAAGTTGCTTATAAAAATCAATATCCTTCTGACTTTGTTGCCGCTCTCTCGGGGCTGCATGAGGAGTAATTTTACTACCTGGCAATTCAGGTAAAGTTGAGTTGTCTGCTGGATCGTTAAAAAACACACCATCAACGTCGCAAGCTCGCCCGTTTTTAAAATACAATTTTCCTGCAGCATACAGTGTGGTATCAAACGCATAATCCCACTTAAGAGTTGCATTTTCCAATAGCGGCAGCTCAGTACAAATACTGGATTTAATAATTGCGCCAGTATTCCAATCCTTAAAAACACCCATGGTTGTGTAACTTATGTTAACTTTATAATTAGCGGCAATTGATGCATTACTCCACAAAAATAGTGCTAATATCGTATGCATACAGTTGATAATTATCACATTCTGATAACGCCGCATGTCTACATACCCCCTCAAGCAAGATTATTATTTCTTTACAGGGGAGTTCTCTAATGAACAATGGAATTATTATTAATAGATGCAGGCGTTTAAAGGGGGGGACGTGCCCTCTACGATCTTACGGCTTTTCGCTCGATATCTTCCCAGGTTAATTCGGGCCGGTGCAAAAATTCTTCTAGATCCATCATCATTTCAATATCAGGTCCGTTCATTCTCTGACATGCATTCTCAAGCTCAGCAGCTACAGCCAACCGTAGCTGCTGAAGTTTTTCATCCGGAGAACTGCCGGTAACGTGTTTGTCGATAACCGCCTGAAGCTTCAGGCCATGCGGCCTCCAAAGCCGCTCACATTGAGCCTTGAACTGCTCTTCAGGTGCCTGCATCATTTCATCAATGTTCTTATCTGGATTCGACATTTATTGATTCCCCTTGACGCTGTTCTTTGGCGATCCGGTAGACACTGGCAATACCTATCTTCAATTCATCGGCAACAGCCTGCTTGGTTTTGCCCTGAGAAAGCATTTCAACTACTCTGTCAGTCATGGCCTTAGCTGTGGGCTTGCGTCCCTTATAGGCCCCTTTCTCTTTCGCAATGCGTATGCCCTCCCTCTGCCTCTCAAGCATCATCTCTCTCTCGAACTGGCCGATTGCAGCCAACATGGATAACATAAGCTTGCCGGTCGGGGTTGCCGTGTCCAGATTGATATTTAACACCCGGAATGAAACTTTCTTTTCTTCCAGCATCTCGACAATTTCCAACAGATGCTTTGTGCTCCGGGCGATCCGATCAAGCTTGCAGACAATTACCGTATCACCTTCACGGCAATAGTCCAGCATGGCGACAAGCTGTGGACGGTCCTGCTTGACTCCTGATGCTTTTTCCTTGAACACCTTGTCTACCTTTGCGCCCTTGAGCTGTTCAAGCTGTGCGGTCAGTTCCTGCTCTTCCGTGCTGACCCTTGCATAACCGATGATTGCCATTGTTTTTCCTCCTTTGTACAGTAAGTAAATCCCTATTGAGCCGGAACACCGGGTTTTAAAGGTGTTCCGGTTTTTGGTAGCCGGTGTTCCGGGAGATTGGTTATAAATTCAGGCTGTTGTCTTTGCCGGAACACAGGAACACCCAGAACACCGAAATAACAACAACCTATATATTTTGTCTTCCTCTCACAGCAGAAAAGCTATCATATGATTCAAAGACATTTTGATAATATGCTATCAAAATGCAATTGTCAACTCTATTGATAGATATTTTTGTTGCCCTAGTACATATCAATAGAGCTTGCCCTATTGATATGTTTTCCCCGGTCCCCGAATGGTGGTCAAAATATCCGTTACATGACTGCCTCACTCGACCTTTGCAATCTCCCCCACATTTCCCAACACACTGATGACAAATGATGACAAAAAAAGGTAACAAAAGGAAACATCAGGAAACATCACTGAGAAAAACACGAAAAAATAAGAAAAAATAAGAAAAAATAGGAAGGATCGAGGCAAAAAGGGAGACAAAAGGAGACGGTTTTCATGACCTGCCGGAGGACGATGAGCGGAGGCCTGCTGAAATGCTAGGATCTCCATTGCAACCTGGCACACAATGTCAGGGTTCCTATAATAATAATTATTTCGTGGGGAAAATAAATAATTCAATTATAACAGCGTGTTATAAGGCGAAACGAGTAAAGGGGGTAATCAGTCCGATATAAAATATACAGGTATATTCTTTCTTAGGTGTTCTGGGTGTTCCGGTGTTCCTGTATCCTCAACCTACTGATATTAAAGCAATATTCCGGAACACCTGAGAGTGAAAATCGGAACACCAGTGAAATGCGGTGTTCCGGGCCTGTGCCACCCTGCCCGGTGGATACTTCCCAGAAAGGGGGGGAGGGGGTAACGCCCTATCATCTATCGCCTGAGCCTGGTGAATGCGGTGTTCCGGCCTGTGGTACAATTGAGTCAGGAGGGACTGACGATGGAATACGGACAGATGTTTCAGGAACTGCTGGCGAAGAAAAACCCGGAAGAGCTGGAGCGGCTGAAGGCCGAAGGGAAACTGCCGGAGACGCTGGCGGACGTGGAGGCTCTGTACGGGGACCAGGAAGCGCAGACTTTTCAGCAGATGTGCGAGCAGATCGAACAGGAAAGTCTGAGCGAGCAGGAGAAGCTGGGACGCAAGAACGTAGCGGCAATGTGCGCACGGGAGGTGGCCAACAGCGACCTGCAGGAGTTTGTCAGCAATCTGAAGTAAACGAAGTAACCAAAACCGCACCCTTCAATTATTGTCTCTCCCCTAAGCTGTTCCGGAAATGGGAGTCACCCCCGCCCGATGGATATTCACAAAGTAGGGAGGGGGTAACGTCCTCCAACGCATTTCGACCGTGTACGCAATTATTATTAAGAATATCATTATGTTAGTAAATATATTATTTTCACCTCACAAGAAGGATAACGAAAGGGTAAAGGGTGAAGCATAGACTGTAACGGAGGGCTCTATGATTTCGGATGAAGATGTAAACAGGATTGCAGATGCTGTGGTGGTGAAGCTGGTGAAATTGATGGGGGAGCATTCCATAAACAATGAGTCTGATAAGGTTTCGCCCCTCCGGAGGCTGGAGATAGCAGCACTGGCAAGGCAGGCAATAAATCAGAAGAAATCAACAAGGAGAACCACCAATGACAGCGCGCAGCCTTGAAATTGCAGAAGGGAAACTTTCAGTGGTCACCAAGTGTTTAGGGTACGCAGCAGATGACGATTTGACCACTCTTTCTTCACAGGAGTTATCTGGTCTTTGCGAGATCCTGAACGAAGTCAGAATGCTAATAAAGCCAGCCATAGGCTGAAACACACTTACAGATAGGAGAGAGAAAATCATGACCACAACTACATCAGACATACCTGATTTTTCCTGTGAAATACACAAGCCCCTTGCCTATATCGACTTCATTCGTGATTACCTGTGTGTTTTGCAAGAACATCAGAAGGATAACGAACATATGGGAGTCAGGCTATCACCGAACGATGTTGAAACTTTCTGCTGGATGCTATCGGAAACTGGAACAGTTGTTCACCAAATTAAGAACGCCCTTTATTCGCATTAAGGCATATTTGGGGGACAACAGAAAGGAGAAATAAATGAATAACGTAAGTCACATATCGGGCAACACTTACAAGGTAAAGGGCGGAAAACTTGATTCAGAGATGACCGCGGAATATTGTGCAGGGATTGCACTTGAACTTCTTGAAAGAGCTGAGGAAGGACATAGAGCCCTGTTTACACTTTCACATCTTCTAAGTGATTACAGAGATGAAAAAGGAATGAACCGCGATCTTGATGAAATTGAAACCAGAGGTGTTGCGGCTATATGCCGGGCAATCAGCTACAGGCTTGAAGAAGAAATGTGTTCTGTAAGAAGTGAAATTGCAGTTTTGAGAGCTTTTTCAAGAACAGCATAGCCGGTAAGTGGCAGATCGGCAGGGGATAGGGTAAAGAAGGTTGCTGTTGGAAGCGCTTGCTCTGTTGGCTGCGATAACGCCTTGTTGGGCTTCGTTGTTTTAGTAAAAATCGATAGCACCCAGCTCTTTGACTGATGCAACTACATCTTCAAACCACTCGTGCGTCGTGAGAACAGGATAGTCTCTGATCAGATGGGAAACTTCTTGGGACGCATCGCGCGAGTGGGCTATGGCAACGATAGCAGCCTGCACTGCAGTGGTGAGATCGGGCACCTTTAGCAAACAACCAACTGCTGCATGTAAATTGGTGACAGCATCAGGATCTTCATAAATCAGCATGTCGAGGCACTGCCCGAGAGTCCCACGTCCCCACTCATCAGAATCCAGAGCGCGTAACATGTGTGAAAGTTCTTGTGGCGTCCACCGGAAAGTTGGCCGAACTTGTTCTTCGATTTCCTGTGGGATCCAATTTTTCTTGGTCCAAAAAATATCCGGATGAGGTGTTGCGTGCGAAAGAAGTGCAATCGCCTTTCGCACGGCGATTGGACGAAGGTCGAGAATAAGCCGTCGGAGAACAATAAGGTAACGTGCATCGTGCCGGCCAAGCGCCCACGCGTCAAAAACGGCATCAGTCTGTAAGTCTTCCAAGTTAGATAGTAAATTCAATGCTACAGTTCCACCGCTGAGTGCACCATATTTCTGAACTGCTTCACGGAAGGCGCCAAAAATAGAGGACTTATCAAGAATCTGTTCACGGGGCACCAGAATGTTGCCATCTTCCTGCCCAGAATGCAAACGAAGATGGCCAGTTATGTCTGCCCACCTTAGCAGACGATCGCTTGGATCGTACACGACGCCAAACACTGGTACAGTAGACCTTCTCCAGTTTGTCGCATGGCTATGGACTGGCAGGAAGTAATCTCCAGTTGCTAACCGAAAGGATTCTCCAGACTTGATTTGAATGGCAATGCAAAGATGAGTTACTATCCCCCCTTCTACGATATCTACGTAGGCATCCTTCCCAAAATCATTCTGCTGCGCAACCTCCTGGAAAACACAACCCGTGCTTTCGAAAAAAGCTTGTGTTGCGTTTACTCCTT
>Ga0134124_10004124_pt1 | contig 11667 bp, 8 predicted proteins | sample KB304_FD_96880 | JGI IMG/M metagenome (GOLD analysis project Ga0134124, IMG submission 96880) | Terrestrial soil microbial communities without Nitrogen fertilizer from Kellogg Biological Station, Michigan, USA - KB3-0-4 | ecosystem: Environmental > Terrestrial > Soil > Unclassified ... | reverse complement strand
TTGCTCATAAGGCTGCGGTTGATCCACTCAATAAAGAGGGGCGCACAGCGTTACACCTCGCCTCGGATGGTCTCCGCACGAAGATGGTAGCGGCTCTCCTGGCCGTGAAATCGGCTGTTGTTGATGTGAATAGCCGCGATGCAAGCGGCTTAACGCCATTGATGCTGGCTTCAGATAAAGAAGGGTTTGTACCCGATGAGGTGATGGAGTTGCTTTTGCGTAATGGAGCCAGGATTGATGAACAGGACCCCCAGGGAAATAGTCCGTTGATGATGGCGACAAAGGTAGGAAACATATCCGGAGTTGAGTTTCTGTTGGGAAAAGGAGCGGCAGTTAACCTGAAGAACCGTGCTGGTGACTCCGCCTTAAAGTTCGCCAGGCAGATACACGATAACAAGAGCGTGATCAATGCTGAAATCGTGGAGCCAATGGTTGTAGCGATATTGCTCAAAGCAGGAGCGAAGGAATAGAAGGTAACTGCTGGAGCGCAAGCCCGCATTCGCGGGCGGTAGCATAAAGCCTGGGGCGTAAGCCGCAGGAGAAGGGGCAAAAATGGTTCAGCCCGCTAAGCGGGCGGCAGTTGCATTGGACAATGAACAGTCGTGTCGTGAATTCGATTTAGTCAATTCTCACAATGAGGTACCTCACATATGTCTCAATCCTTCACCAATCTTCTTTATCACTTAATCTTCTCAACCAAAGATCGGCGCCCCCTCATCAGCGCGGAATATCAACCGAGACTTTACGACTACATCGGTGGCGTCATTCGCGGACTTGGTGGCATATCACTCGGGATCGATGGCGTGGATGATCACGTCCACGTTCTTGCGAAGCTACGTCCGGACAAAGCGTTGTCTGACGTGCTTCGGGAGTTGAAATGCAATGCGTCTGGTTGGATGCACAATGTTTTTCCGAGACTTGCGGATTTCTCATGGCAAAACGGCTACGCGGCATTCACCGTAAGTCAATCAAATTTGTCTCAAGTACAACGCTACCTTAGGCGGCAGAAAGAACATCACAAAAGGATCCCTTTTAGAGATGAGTTCATCTTGTTTTTGAAGGCAAATGGAATTGAATACGACGAGCGCTTTATATGAGGCCAACTATCGCCCACTAGCGTGGGCTCCAAATATATTCGTCGCCTGAACCTGAGGCTCACGCCCCAGGCTTTACGCAGTCGCCAGCTTTGCTGGCTTAAGAACTGCGAAGGAATAGAAGCTTCACTGAAACGTGTAGGTGATCGTTCCCACAACATCTCCAGTGCCCGGCAATTTATCTGGTGAGAATCTCGACCGCCTCGCTGCGTTTATTATTGCTCCTCTAAGTCGCACATCGCCATCCAATGCTCGCCAGGACTTCACAGTGCCAGAGCGCGAGACACGAACAACGACTGTTACGTTTCCTGCGGCGCCATCGCTTCGGGCGCTGCGAGAATCAGGAAGTGCAAGCGATAGAGCCGCTCCGCTAAGGGGGCCGCCTGCAGTTGCAGAGACCTTGCCTTGAGAAGAGCCAGCTGAAGGATGTACCTGTGCTGCCGGCTTCGCCGCGAAACTGTAGGTAATGGTCCCATCAATGAATGAACCTTTCCCCTGTAGTTTGTCGGGCGAGAACGCAGAACTCCTGGCAGTCTTCTCGGCGACGGCTCGAAAGCGCTCGTCACCCTCAACTGCGTTTGCTCCGACAACGATTCCTTTCGCACTGACGTGGACTTTCACAACAACCTTCGCAGCTTGCCCGGGTTCAACATCATTCGGATATTCGACGTCGGGCAAATAGAGTTCTGTCCCGGCCAACTCAGCACTCAACGCTGGTGGTGCAGGCGGAAGAGTTGCCCGTAGCGCGTTCGAAACCGGTTTCGCTACCTGTGATTGCGTGGGCGTCTCCCGTGTTTTTTCGAGGACGTAGGTCACTAGTTGATAACTGCCGAAGAGGACGGCCCCCACAAACAATGCCGGCAAGACCCAAAACAAAGCTCGCTTCCATGATCGTTGTGTTCTGGGTTGGGGCACTGAGACTTGAACTATGCTGGGCGGTTTAGAAGGTTGCGAGGGAGATAGATCGAAAAGCCGCCCGTGTGAAATGCCTCTAGATCCCGGCGCTGTTTCATCGGACGCCGCTTGCTTTGGACCACCGAGAGTTTGATCGACCGTGTCGTCAGTCGGAAGCGGCGCGATAGCGGGTCTATCTGTAAGTTGATTTGAGATCGATTCAGTCGCGATGAGTGGCTGTGTGACCTGTGTTGCACTTTGAACTTCGTTAACGACGGCTGGTTTGCGATCGCGTAGGATGGCGCCGGACAACCCTTTCAGCGTCGACTTCTCCATATCAGCATTTGAATCTTGCACGGGAGAAGCGGCGGCCGCAGCGATTGGAACGTTGGTTTGCGGGACGGGGGTCTTCGCTTCTCCCCCAGGCGTCGCTGACGGCCGTTGCATCGCTTTGCTAATAAGCTCGACGATTGCTGGAAAATGTGTGGCCCAGTCGAGAGCGGTTAATCCCAAATCATCCTGGACTTCTACGTTCGCGCGAGCCTTGAGTAGCAGGTTTACGACTTCTTGCCGATTGAATGCCGCTGCAAGCATCAGCGCTGTTTGTCCTGCACCGTTAGTGCTATTGACTTCTGTGCCCTGAACGAGCAGCGCTCGGACGCGGTGCGAATCTCCGTCAGCAGCGGCACGCAGTAGCGCGCGATTGGCCGGCATCATATGAGTGATAATAGTTGGAATTCGTAAATTGCGAAATCACAGATAACGAAGTCGCGTTTCACTAACGTCCTTGGAGTGCGGTGCCCCTGCACCGCTTTGGTAAAGAAGCGACCATCTCGATGCACCTCTTATCGATACGAAAGCGGTGCCGGGGCACCGCACTCCAAGGAGTTCTGGAGATGGGCGCCCTACTTCTCGAAAACAAGCTTCTCGTCAAAAAATTCAAGCAGTCTTGTTTCCATTCTTTGCCTGATCAGGCTACCGTGAGTGCCGTTCGCGTAAACTTCAAACTGATGAGGAATGTTGAGTTCGGAGAGCGTCTTTGAAAACTGCTGAACGCCGCTCCGTATGTGAGTGAATTCTTCTTTCTCGCCGTAGTCGAGAAATATTCCGTGCAGCTTCTTCAGGTTCTCCTTGTTCGCTTCTGCAATATACACGGGAATCTTTGTTCGCCACTTTTCATAGACAGCCACCGTTTTCTGAACGCACGGCGCGGTTGTCACAAGGCTTCCGGCCGAGGGCTCGTTGCAAGGTCCGGATTTAGTTTCAAAGGGAAAGTCGACAAAGAAAGGTGGCTTCGAAGGGTTCGGTGACATTGCGGCAGACAAAGCAACGAAGACAATGCTGAAGAAGTCCTGAGCACTCTGTGGCTGCTCTTTCAACTGATCACGCGAAGTCAGACTTAGAATGTGGGGCCACGCTGCGTTCGCCTCGCTCATGTCATTTTCCATAACCATGCAGCACGGACTCAGCGCGTAGACCGCACTGAATAATTCAGGATGTTTCATCGCCAACATCATCGCCCCATAACCACCCATAGAGTGGCCTGCGATGCCTCGACTCTCAGGGTGTGCAATCGTTCTATAGTTCGCATCGATGTTGCTTATGAGATCTCTAACGATGAAGTCTTCCCAGTTACCTGTCACCGGCGAGTTGGTATAAAACGAACCGCCGTAGGCATTGAATCCGTTAGCAGCGACAACGATCATTTCCCGAACTTTTCCGGTTTTGATCAGTTCATCCATCGACGACTGAATATTGAAGCCCTGGTAGCTGCCATCCACCCACACCTTGCTGGTAGAAATAAAGCCATGCAACAAGTAAAGTGTCGGGAATCGCTTTGTTGTCGACGACTGATAACCTGGTGGCAAGTAGACGTAGATTGGTTGTTCAGTGGCATCGCCGAGGAGGTTTCCCTTTAACGATGGTGCCGGGATTTTAAGCTCAAGGAGTTTACTTGTTGTAGAAGTTGCTGGTGCTGCCTGCTGACTAAATGATGAACTTGCGAAAAGGATGAGGAGCAGAACACTGATAGATGCAGTCAAAGACCGTCTTGCGACCATTGGAGAGACTCCTTCTTTTATGATGACTCGCGAGGATTGTAACGCGAACAAGTTCAGTCCACGTATGAAATTACAAATAACAGCGTGGACCTGCACGAACGTCCTTGGAGTGCGGTGCCCCGGCACCGCTTTGGTAAACGCGCGGTCCCTTTGATACACGCCTTAAATAAATTCGAATAGTGAATTTCTCGCGATATGGAAAGCGGTGCCGGGGCACCGCACTCCAGGGAGGGATTTGAAAGTGAAAACTATAAGACCTTTAAAACTTACGCTCCTTTTTCTCACTGTCGTAGTTTCTGCCGCCGCACAGGCCATACGTCATGTGCCAACCATCGACGAACTCCTGACTCTTAAGACTGTCGGGGCAGCGCAGATCTCTCCAGATGGTAAGTGGATCGCTTACACAGTCGGCTACGGCGACTTCAAGACAGATGCGTTCGTCAACCAAATCTGGCTGGCTGATGTCGCAACCGGTCGCACGTTTCAAGTAACTCGCGGTGATAAATCATCAAATAGTCCGCGTTGGTCGCCCGATAGCACGTGGCTGACGTTTCTTAGCAATCGCATTGACGACAAGAATCAAATCTTCGCAATCAATCCGCTTGGAGGTGAAGCGATTCAACTGACTAAGTCAGAGACAGCGATTAACAACTTCGCCTGGTCCGAAGACGGTCAGTGGATTGCTTATCTCGCAAGTGAGCCTCCACCCTCGGTCTCGAAGGAGCGCAAAGATTACATGGGTGATTTTGAGGTTGTGCGCAGGGAATACAGCTTCAATCACATTTGGACATTTGGTTCGACTGCGGCTTTCAATGCCCCGGTCGTTGGCAAGCAGCGAACAAAGAAAAAAGAATTTAGCGTCGAATCCTTTTCATGGTCACCAGATGGTTCGCGGATCGCGTTCAGCGCGACGATCAATCCCGATCTGATTCAGGGCACAACTTCCGATATCTATGTGCTCGACCTGGCTACAGACAGCGTGCGAAAGATCGTTTCTCAACCTGGTCCGGATAACGGCCCACGATGGTCGCCTGATGGTAAGCAGATTGTGTTTTCGTCGGCGATGGGCCGCGAACCGTTTTTTGCAACGAACACTCGTCTGGCGATCGTGCCCGCTGAAGGAGGTACGCCTAAATCAATCCCAAAATCAATCACCGACACATTCGATGAGAACGCCAATCTGTTGGAATGGAAGCAGGACGGGATTTACTTCAATGCACAGCAGAAGACCGCGACGCACTTGTTTCGACTCGATCCGTCGACGGGAACAGTGGTGCGTATCACGCAACCGGACAATCTGATGGCCGGCTCTGTTTCGTTAAGCCGCGACGGGCAGAAGTTGGCTTTCACTGCTAGTTCACCAACGACACTCAGCGAAGTGTTTGTTACTGATACTCAGAACTTCGCGCCACGTGTTTTGACGAACATGACGGAGCAGACGAAGAATCTCACGTTGGGTACGCGCGAACTGGTGAGGTGGAAGAGTACTGATGGAACTGAGATTGAGGGTGTGGTTATTAAACCCGCGGATTTTGATCCCTCTCGCAGGTATCCGTTGCTGTGCATTATTCATGGAGGCCCAACCGGAGTCGATCGGCCTGCATTGTTGTCCCCTGATTCACGTACGTACCCTTCCGATATTTGGGTCGCACGCGGTGCGGTGATTCTGAAAGTTAATTACCGCGGCAGTGCTGGCTATGGCGAGAAGTTTCGAAACTTGAATGTGCGCAACCTCGGAGTGGGTGACGCATGGGATGTTATTTCCGGAGTCGACAATCTGATTGCCAAGGGTTTCATCGACCGTAATCGCGTTGCCTGCATGGGCTGGAGCCAGGGTGGTTACATCTCGGCGTTTCTCACCGCATCGTCGGATCGGTTCGTTGCGATTTCAGTGGGGGCCGGGATCTCTGATTGGTCTACGTACTACTACAACACTGATATCACGCCATTCACGATCAACTATCTCGGCAACAACCCGGTGAATGATCCGGAGATTTACCAGAAAACATCGCCAATCGCTTATATCAAGAACGCGCGCACGCCGACGTTGATTCAACATGGTGAACTGGATCGTCGTGTGCCTATCGCTAATGCATATGAATTACGGCAGGCTTTAGAAGACAAAGGTGTGAAGGTCGAAATGATTGTTTACAAAGGATTCGGTCACGGCATTACCAAACCAAAGGCTCAACGTGCCGTGATGCAACATAACCTTGGTTGGTTCAATCACTACCTGTGGAACGATCCATTGCCAGATTTTGCCAGCCCGGACTTGCCGAAGAAGGAAAAAGAAACCGATCGAAAAGCCACAGATCAATAGGCTCCCTGGAGTGCGCAAGACTTTCAGGTAAGGAAGGGGACCCTGTCCCCGCTTAGAAAGAGTATGTACAGTAGCGGGGACAGGGTCCCCTTCCCCACCTGAAAATAGAGGGCTGGAGCGGTGTCGAGCTACCGCACTCAATGGAGCGGCGTCTAACATTTATATGTTGAGTTGTTCGAAATCAGTAATTATCACTCTGATAATGATTGTTTGCGGAACGTCTATAATCGCGCAGACTCCCGCCGATCAAGATGACGTCATTCGCACAGAAACAGACGTCACCAATCTGCCATTCAACGTCATCGATCAACAGCGACGATTCATAACTACTGTTCGCGCTGAAGACGTGCGTGTTCTTGAAGACGGTGTTCAGCAACAGTTGTTTACATTTCAGCAGGAAACTGACCGTCCACTTTCAATTGCCTTCTTGATCGATGTGAGTATTTCTCAACAACGCACCCTTGCGGATGAAAAAGCTGCGGCGCGAGGGTTTATTGAGAAGGCAATACGTTCGACCAAAGATCAACTCGCGATCATCCCGTTCACCGGACTTGCTTTTCTCGAACTCGGGATGACGCACGACATCCTGAGTGCATATCGCGTTCTCCAACAGATCGATGTTGCTATTCCTGCATACCAGGGAGCTGGCCGTCCTTTATCAGGTATTCCAACCGGGCCCGGCATGATGGCGCCCCCTGACGAAGGGACAACAGCGATCTGGGATGCGGTCGCGTTGACATCTACCCAGGTTCTCGCTAAGACCCACGACCAGCGAAGACGCGCAATTATTCTGTTGACCGACGGTCTCGACACGACGAGCCGGCTTAGACGATCTGAAGCAATCGATCGAGTGGTTGGTGCGGAAGCGATTGTCTATGCGATTGGTATTGGCGACAGTAAAGGAGAAGGAGTGAACAAGCCGGTGTTGCGCGAACTTGCCGAACGCACCGGTGGACGGGCCTTCTTTCCGAAGAAGGAAGGCGACCTGCAAAGCGCCTTTACCGAGATCGAACAGGAGCTTCGCACTCAGTATCTGATTGCCTATTCCTCGAGCAATAAAAAACAAGATGGCGCCTATCGGAAGATCACCATCGAGATCACAAATCCCGATCTAAAAAATCAAAAACTCACAATTCGTCACCGTCCCGGCTATTTCGCGAAACACTGAGAGATTTGTGCTTTGAACTTTGTACTTTGTACTGGTGCTTCCAGGCGAGCGGCGAACAAACCACAACGCACAGAACACTCGATCGGTCTCTTGAAAATTCACGTATCCTGCAATATTCGATTAGTCCCGCCGCGCCTTTGCTTGTGTACAACGGATCCAGCAACAGCCGAATTCCCAAATCCCAAAGTTTCTAGTTCTGCTTGAATGTGAACCACGCTTTTTCGTCGTCATCGTAGATCTGGAAGCTGCTCGCGGTGGCGTTACGAAGTTTCTGCTTTGATTCGCTTCCGTCAGTTGGGACTGACCACGTTGCCGTTGAGCTATCTTGCAGAATTAAATCTCGTTTCAAGCGATTCGTCAGGATCAACGTATCAGCTGAAGTCGAGTAGTTACCCTTCTCTTCCATGGCCAATTGATCCTTAAGCCCTACTTCGGTAAGTGAGATGTATCCCTGCTCGAAGTAGGTTCCGTCAACATGGAAGGTGATGCGGACTTTCAGGACGGCCCCTTGTTTTGTTTGTTCTCCGATATTTTTACTGATCTCGCATTGATAAGTGCCCGGCGCGATCACCGATGCTATCGACGGTGGGAGCGTTTGACTGGTTGGTGTGTTGATGGGAGATGGCGACGGAGGAGTCAGTAGAGACAGTGGATTGAAGGAGGGACTTGGGCTTGGGGAAGCGGTTGCTATGGATGGTCCTGAACTGAGGTTCTCGTTCGTGCTTCTTTGACTATGATCTAGCCACCACAGTCCAACCTTGATCATTCCCCACAAGAGAACGATGAGGATTATGCCGAACAGAACCAGGATTGTTTTGCCTAAGGACCGATGCGAAGTCGGGGCGGGCGGCAGAGTTCGAGTAGTAGCAGGAGCGTGAACAGTTGCAGTAGCAGGCGCAGGGTTGATTTCAGTAGGTGCCGCTTGCTGAGGTGTTTGAAGAACTGCGGTTTTCTCGAGTGCCCGCGGATCGACCAGGCGCGTGCCATCGTCCAGGCAGAAAGAAAAATCTTCAGCGTAGGTACGGTGGCATTGGGGGCATTCCATCATTGGACCAAGTTCAGACGATGCGCACTGCCGAAGGTGGATTTAATGTAAGTCTAACACGGGACGCGGGGGCGGGGAGACAGGGAGCCGGAGTGGCGACGCTACAGAATAATCAGACAGGAGAGACTGCAAAACTTCTTCGCGTCCCCGCGACATCCTTGCAGTTAGGGTTTGCAAATCGGCAAGCTGAAATCTTAAATGCCCCTCAGTGGCTCATCGCGTAGATCACGACGTTGATTCCTAACTTGTAGGCGGGTAGTCCATATTTCACCGGGTAGCGTGAGTCGTTGATCCATTCCCAAGCGTCGCCCAGATCGCAATTAAACGAGATGAACGTCACGATGCGTCCATTCTTATCTTCAACGCCCATGTAGTGTGGGACGATGCCGCCCTTTTCTGAGGTTTCCCCGCGCATCGCGTTGTAGATGTTTGGCACTTGAACGACTTCTTCCACATCGAGATAAGAATGAAAGATCGGATGCGAGAGCGGTAGATCCTTTGGCGTGTAGCCCTCGGGCCAAACTTTGCGAAGCTGCGTTTCCAGGTTTTCCCATTCATACACTCCCCAAAAATCGTCGAAGAACATGAACCCACCGCGGGCAACGTACTCACGCAAGCGCGCTGCCTGTTCGTCGGACAATTCAAGGAAGCCGGGTTCGACAAAATAGATGATTGGATAATCGAAGATCCGATCATCCATAATCGCGATCTGCTCGGGACGAGGTGCAATCTTCAAGTTAGTGCCGGCCCACTCACGCAGGCCCACAATGAAGTTGTTATCAGCGTTTGGATAATCGGTCGTCCATGTTCCGCCGCCGTAACCGTAGCCGTAGCCTCTGCGGCCACGTGCCGGTGAGTCGTAAATTGTTCGGACGAAAGTGTACTCACCAAATGAAGGCCCAGACTGTTGTTGTTGCTGAGCTTGAGGGCGTCGACGTTGACGGAAGTTTTGAAAGTCGTCGAATGGACGCTGGCCCAGTGTGGGAATCAAGAGTGCCACCAGAAGAAGGACGGGAAGAAGAAAGCGTTTTAGGTTTCGTAAGCTCATCGATTCAATAGAGCGTTATTGGTCATATATCATTTGACACTTTTCATTTGGAAATACGGTTTTTTGTCATGTTTAAAGAACAGAGAACAACAAACTTAAAGACCAAAGACCGTATTCCCAAATGACAAATGAAAAAAATCTCAAATGACCAACGACAGATGATTACTGCTTTTGCTTCGCACCAGACAGCCGCCGGTAATATTCCTCAACAGCCTTTCGATACCTTTCCGGTGCTGCTCCATCATCTCGCAGACGCAGGTTAGTTCGCCCACTCTGTTGTTGAATCTGCCGGCTTAGTTCCAACTCGAGTTGACGCAGAGGCTCGATCACATCTTGTTTGAGAAGGGCAGCGGTCGCCGCATCACCTTCCATGCGTCCATCCGCAAGTTGTTTCAATCGATCAATTACTTCATCAAGTTGACGTGTGGCGCCTGTGCTTGTTGCACCCCATTCGCGTCGCATATCCTGGGCTTCACGAAGTCGTTCACGCACTTCAGCAGGTATCTGCCGGTTATCGCCCCAGCCATCGCCGATTGGTCCCCACTGCGGCGCGCCACTCATGCGTTGACGATCGCCAAATGATTGTCCGCCATTTTGCGGACCGCCACTTTGCTGCCCGCTTTGCTGACCACCTTGTTGTTGTCCCTGCTGCCGACCGCCCTGTTGCTGACCACTTTGTTGACCTTGTTGACCTGGCTGCCCCTGCTCCTGGCCTTCATTCGGTTTTGGATTCTGACTTTGATTCTGCCCTTGCCTATTTCCATTTCGGCGAGCGGCGTTTTCATCCATCCGTCGACGGAGTGAATCGAGGTTGTCTGCTAGTTGCCGCGTGCGGTCGAGATTTTCTTCAGCACTTGAACCACCCGAGTTGCCTGCGCTTTGCTCTGCAGCTTGCAGGCGTTCAGACACAGCATTCAAACTTCGCTCAATTGCGCGCTCGTCCGATCGGTTACCACCTTGCTGAGCGCCGCTCAGGTTCTGCTTACCCTCGCGAATTCGATCTGCAACTCGATCGCGCGACAAAGAATCTGCCGCGTCTTTTAGTTGTCGTGCGGCACGTTGTTGTCCCTGGCCTGAACCCATCGCTTTGGCTGACTGCTCGATATCCTGCTGCAAGCTGTTCACACTGTCTGCAAGCGTGTCCTTTCGCTCCGCCAGTTGTTCGCGTGCCCGTTTTGAATTTTCATCCTGGGCGTTTTGTCCACCGCGCCTCGCAAGGTTCTCCATGTCTTTGGCGATGTCGCGTTGCCTCGAAGCAGCCTGGGCTGCCCGCTGTCGTAAATCGCCGATTTGTTGTTGTCGTCCAGACGATCCGGCCTGACCACTTTGCCGACCCGATTGTCCATTGGCTTGCTGCAAACGATCCTGGGCCTGGCGCAAACGATCCAGCGCTCGCTCCTGTTGCGCAGCTGACTCACTCGGATTTGTACGTGAGGAAGCCTGGGCTTTCTGCATCTCATCGGCCGTCTGATTCAACTGCCTCGCGAGTTCCTGCATTTGCGCATCACGTCGCTCACGAGAGAGTCGTTCCAGTTCACGTGCCGCTTTTCGAGTCTCGTCAATCAACTCTTGTTGCTGTCGTTGATTTCCTCCGCTTGAACCGTTTGCCGGCTGGCCCATCCGACGACGTTGTTCGTCCAGAGCCTGCTGTTGGCGACGCGCGAGTTCTTCAAGTCGTCGTTCAGCGTCGGTCTTTTCCTGTTGTGCTTGTTGTTGCTGTGCACGCTGAACTGTTTCGTACTGGTTCTTCATCTTGTCGAGTTCGAGCTCGAACAGCCCTGCGAGTTCTTGTTGTTGACGTTCAGAACTCCCGTCCTGACCTCCGCTGCTTTGATTTCCGAAAGCGACCTGGACTTCGCGAAACAGAGCATCGGCCGCTAAAAGACTTTGCAGCGCTCGCTGCTCAGGAGGTAATGCATCTTTGCCGGTTTCCTTCCGGAGCGGCGGCGGCGCATTTTCCATTTCCTTCGCTGCCTTCGATAGTTTCTCGGCAATCTCCAGCATCTGTTTCTGACTATCATCTCCCATCCGACGTCCC
>Ga0134124_10004123_pt1 | contig 11668 bp, 11 predicted proteins | sample KB304_FD_96880 | JGI IMG/M metagenome (GOLD analysis project Ga0134124, IMG submission 96880) | Terrestrial soil microbial communities without Nitrogen fertilizer from Kellogg Biological Station, Michigan, USA - KB3-0-4 | ecosystem: Environmental > Terrestrial > Soil > Unclassified ... | reverse complement strand
GATGTTTTCTCTTTTTGTGACAAAGCGTCCGACTTTTTCGTAAAGTTCCTCAAGAAGCCGGCCGACTGATTTGCCTTCCCGTGCCACCATCTCCGCAACCAGGAAGCAGGCAAGAATCCCGTCCTTTTCAGGGACATGACCTTTGATGGAAAGGCCGGCGCTCTCTTCGCCTCCGATGACAATTTTGTCCTGACTGATAAGTTCGCCGATATACTTGAAACCGACCGGAGTCTCGAAAAGCTCCACGCCATGGTATCTGGCAACGGCATCGATCAGGTGTGACGTGGCAACGCTTCTTGCCACACCTCCGCTGATTTTCCTGACCCTGACCAGATAATCCAGCAGGAGAGCTATAATATAATTCGGTTCGATGTAGGTACCATCTGCATCCACTATACAGAATCGGTCTGCATCACCGTCAGTGGCTATTCCGAGCTTGATCGCCGGATCGCTCTTCACCAGGGAGATGAAGTCGGATATGTACTTTTCAGCCGGCTCAGGCGGAAACCCTCCGAAATAAGGATCACGATGAGCATTGATCACGCGGATATCGACGCCACGGGAAAGAAGCGGCAGATCAAGATACCCCCGGCCTGTCCCGTACAGAGGGTTCACGGCTATTGCACCGACGTGCTTGATGGCAGCAAAATCGACTTTGGTTTCAAGATCTGCGAGATACCCTTCTCTTGGGTCTATCTCCTCCAGAAGATCCGATCTCTTCGCTTTCTCAAGAGAGATTTCCCGGTAGCAGACCTCTCCCATCATCTCGTTGGCACGTCGTTCAATATCCTTCGTTGTTTCAGGCAGCGCAGGACCGCCCCAGGAGGGAGAAAACTTTATCCCGTTATACTCGGGAGGGTTGTGGCTTGCGGTAAAGTTGATACCGCCTGCGGCCTTTCGCCGAAGTATCTCGAAAGCTATTACCGGCGTAGGGGTGTCTCTTTTGCAAAGAAAGCTCTTTATTCCGGCAGCGGCAAGAACACGGGCAGACTCCCTGGCAAAGGAGTCGCCCATGAAACGGGTGTCATAACCGATTACGACCCCGCCCTTCTCTCCGCTATCGTTCAGATGATCGGCAATTGCCTGGGTGACGATCTTGACATTCTCAAAGACAAAATCCTCGCAGAGAATCCCCCTCCACCCGGATGTACCAAAAGTGATGCGTGACATGACACCTCCAGCGGTAAATGATTTCGTGATTAACAGGCTATTATAGAGAGCTAAATGAGTCAAGAGATTGCTCAATTTTTTATGCCGCAGTTTGTCACGCGATTAGAAGCACCTGCCTCCAAGTAGAGAATGACGGTTCTTGAAATCGGCTCCGGACAGGATTGATTGATTTTCCGCAAGATCGATGTCGGAGGCAAGTGAAAACCAGGGAAGCTGGTAACCGCCAACCGGAGCCTGACCTGCGGCTTAAGCTTGACATACCTCCGCGTAAGGTGCCAGGTTATCTCCCTGTGAGTCGCCTCAAAATGATAAAAAAAAACCCCGCTTTGTGCGGGGAATTCTTCTATTTCCAGTTTCCGGTCTTGGGAGCTCCCCCGCCGGCCTTCAGATCATCTACCATCGCCTTGACCTGCTGCCCCTGAGGGCTCATAGAATCGAGGGCGAGATAGCGCTGCCAGGCTTCAATAGCCTTGTCATTCTGCTTGAGATCATTGGCATAGACTATTCCGAGATTGAACAGACTCTGTGTATGCTTTGGATCGAGCTTGCTCGCCTTGTCAAAGTTTTCGACGGCCTTGTCAAACAACCCCATCTTCCGGTACATGACCCCCTGATCTGTCAGGACATTAGGAGTGTTCGGATGCTTTGAATCAATTTCAAGAGCCTTGGCGTAAGCATTTACTGCTTTCTGGGGCTGCTCGGTATCGAAATAGTCATTAGCCAGCTGCACCCAGGCCTGATAGTTTTTCGGATCCTGTGCGACGATCTTTTCAGCCTCTATGATCCGCTGGGTATAGTCTGCAGGCGAACCACTACCCATGGGGACTACCGCAGGCGCTGATCCACCCTTGTTCTTGCTGGAGACACTGAAGATCAGAAACCCGCCCAAAAGACCTACTAGCAGTGCAACTACGATATAGACCAGATTCTCCTGTTTCACGAAACAAACCTCCTCAGGCTTTTGCTTTTACACCGTGCTCTTCCCAGAGCGACACAATCGGGCTTGCGACAAAGACCGACGAATATGTTCCGACAGCTATTCCGATAACCAGAGCCAGGGCAAAATCATGAATCACCTCGCCACCGAAGAAAAACAGTGAAACAGCAGCAAGAAAAGCAGTGAGTGATGTCACTATAGTCCGTGAGAGCACTTCATTAATGCTTTTGTTGAAAACATTGAACATCGACTCCTTCAGGTTTTTGTGCAGGTTTTCGCGTATTCTGTCAAAAACGACGACGGTATCAGTCAGCGAGTAGCCGGCTATGGTGAGCACTGCGGTTATGAAAAGGAGGTTGATTTCCTTGTTCATGATGTAGAAAACCGCAAACATCGCCAGTACATCGTGCATAGTGGCAATGGTCGCCCCGACACCGAACTTGAAGTCAAAGCGCCAGGCGATATAGATGATGATCCCGATCATTGAGATGACGATTGCAGTAAGAGTGTCCTTCCTCAGTTTGTCTCCGACCGAAGGGCCGATCTCGGTCGAACTTTCGACAACGAACTGGTTTCCGGCAATCTCTTTCTTGAAAGCATCCTCTATGGTATCGGCGACTTTACCGGTGGCGAGAGTCGTCTTCCCGACCTTGACCAGAAGCTTGTTCCCTTCCTTGATGTCCTGAAGGGACGCATCCTTGAGACCGTGCTTTGCCAGGGCTTCGCGTGCCTTGTCAATATGGACAGCCTGGGTGAATTTAAGCTGTACAGCAGTACCGCCGGAAAAATCGATCCCCATGTTGGCTGCGCCACGGGCCATCTGGATCATCCCTACAAGACCGGTTATCGCAATAATTCCGGAGATGATGAAAGATACTTTCCTCATTCCGATGAAATCTATGTTTGTTTTACCGATAAGTTCCATGATTCCCCCTAAATGCTCATTCTCTTCACGTTCATGCGATTGAGCGCGAAGTCAAAGACCACTTTGGTGGCCACAAGAGAAGTAAACAGGTTGATTATGATACCGAGGCTCAGGGATACTGCAAAACCCTTGACCGGACCGGTGCCGAACTGGAAGAGAACAGCCGCAGTGATCAAAGTGGTCACATGCGAATCCATGATGGTCAGAAAAGCCTTGTCGTATCCGGCATCGACTGCAGCCTTGGGGGGTTTGCCAAGCCGCAGCTCTTCGCGAATCCGCTCGAAGATAAGGACGTTGGAGTCGACCGACATGCCTACGAGAAGCACGATAGCCGCAATGCCCGGAAGGGTAAGGGTCGCGCCGAGAGCTGCCAGAGCCCCCATCAGGAAGATGATGTTGAGCACCATTCCATAGTTCGCCACCAGACCGCAAACTTTGTAGTAGATAGTCATGAATATGATAACCAAGCCAACACCGATCAGACCTGCCATCAGCCCCTTGTTAATGGAATCCTGACCAAGGGACGGACCTACTGTCACATTCTGGATGATCTTCACCGGCGCCGGCAAGGAGCCGGCACGCAGGACGATGGCGAGATCGGCAGCATCCTTGTCTGTGAATGAACCTGAAATCTGGGCGCTTCCACCGGAGATCCGCTCCCTGATTACCGGAGCTGAATAGATGGTGTTGTCAAGAACGATTGCAAAGCGCTTTCCGACATTTGCCGCCGTTATCTGATCAAAGAGCCGGGCACCTGTAGAGTTGAAATCAATGGCAACATACGGCTGGTTGAACTGCGAATCGATCCTTACCTGGGCATCGGTAAGGAGGTCACCCGTGATAATCGCCTTCCTCTTGACAACGAGCGGGGTTTCGGTTACAGCCCCGGTGGTCTGGTCGGTACGCTTCTCCATGAGCAACTCGTCATCTTCCGGGATTGACCCGGGAGTGGCAATTGCGGGATTCACATTCTCATCCACCAGCTTGAATTCGAGACGGGCGGTCTTGCCGATAAGCTCGATCGCGCGCTTGGGATCCTTGATCCCGGGAAGCTGCACAACGATGTTGGTAAGACCTTCGCGGGCAATTATCGGCTCGGACACACCGAACTGGTCGATCCTGTTTCTGATGGTCTCCAGAGCCTGTGATACCGATTTGTCTTTCCGGTCTGCAGCCACCTTCTCGTTCATCCGGATCTGAAGGACAGAAAAGCCGCCCTCTTCAAACGGGGGGAGAAGATCCATCTCCGGATACTTCTTCTTGATCAGCGCCTGAACTGTTTCAGCTGTCGCTTTGTCGTAAAGCGTCAGCTTGACCTTGTCACCGCCCTCTCTGGCAATATGCTTGAAGCGGAGGGTCTGTGCAGTAAGGGAATCTTCAAGATCCGTGGCGATCAGATCCAGTGCCCCTTCCACAGCCTTGGGGGTATCGACTTCCATGACAAGGTGTGATCCACCCTGCAGGTCAAGACCCAGGTGAATCTTCTCCTTCGGGAGAATCCCGCTCCACCACGAAGGCAGCTTGGAGACCAGCGTCGGCGTCATGTAGACGACCGACAGCAGGAGGAAGGCGACAATCAGCAGAAAGCGCCAGTTAAATCCTTTCGACATGCCGGGCACTCCTTTTTTGCGTAGTTCGATATTTAAATAATATTATTTGTCAACAATGGCAGCAATATGCCCTTTGTTGAATTTTATGTTGACGCCGTTCGCGACCTCCAGGGTCACGACACTTTCTTCAACAGCAGAGACCTTGCCATGCATGCCACCGGCAGTTACTACATGATCACCTTTTTTCAGTGATTCCAGCAGGGCTTTATGCTCTTTGGCCTTCTTCTGCTGCGGACGGATAAGAAGAAAGTAGAAGATTGCAAACATGATAATAAGCGGGACCAGACTCGTAATCCCGGACTGCACTCCACCGCCACCGCCACCAGGCGGAGTTCCCATAGCAAAAGCCAGACCGATCATCTACAGACCTCCAAATGAATAATATCTATTTTTCAACTTTCGGATATTGCCTTAAAACAACCTTAATATCAACCCAAATCAGATTCACGCTCTCTTTTTGCGTAGAACTCTTTTCTGAACAGCTGAAAGCGCCCTTCTGAGATCGCAGCTCTCGCACTTTCCATCAGATTCAGATAATAATGGAGGTTATGATAGGTGTTAAGCCGTGCAGAAAGGATCTCGCCGCAGCGGAAGAGATGCCTCAGATAAGCCCGGCTGAAGGTGCGACAGACATAACAGCTGCACTCAGGATCAACCGGTGAAACATCATCAAGATACTCTCCGCGCTTGATGTTCAGCTTCCCTCTCGATGTAAAGAGCATCCCGTTACGAGCATTTCTGGTCGGCATTACACAGTCGAACATATCGTAACCGGCGTTGATCCCCTCGATCAGATCCTCGGGAGTTCCGATCCCCATTACATATCTCGGCTTGTCAGCAGGAAAAAGCGGTGCGGAGAAACTCATCACCTCAAGCATCCTCGCCTTCTCCTCGCCGACCGATACTCCTCCCAGAGCATATCCGTCAAAGCCGATCTCCTGGAGCTGATCCATGCTTTTCCGCCTGAGTTCCGGGAATATCCCCCCCTGTACGATTCCGAACAGCGCCTGATCGGGTCGGGTCCTCGCCTCCTTGCAGCGCCTGGCCCATCTCGTCGTCATCTCAAGAGATCTGTTCACATATTCGAAGTCACCGGGAGACGGGGGGCATTCGTCGAAACACATGATTATGTCCGCTCCGAGTGCCTCCTGAACAGCAATTGATGTCTCGGGAGAGATGAAGTGATAGGAACCGTCAATATGAGACTGGAATTTGACCCCTTCCTCTGTGATCTTTCTCAGCTCGCCAAGACTGAAAACCTGGAATCCGCCGCTGTCGGTCAGTATGGGCCCGTGCCACTGCATGAAGTTATGCAGCCCACCCAGCTTTCTTACAAGCTCATGGCCGGGTCGCAGGTAGAGATGATAGGTGTTCCCGAGGATTATCCGGGCTCCGACCTGGACGAGTTCGTCCGGTGTCATGGCCTTTACGGTCGCCTGGGTTCCGACCGGCATGAATATAGGGGTGGGGATGATCCCGTGAGGAGTCGTTATGGTTCCGGTCCTCGCTGCTGAAGAACCGTCGTTTGCCGTCACTCTGAATTCCATCGCCGACATCTTTTCAGACGCTCCTTGCCCTGCTGAGCTCGGCCTCGGACAGGCGCAGATAGCGCGGCAGAAGATCAAACGGCGAGACAGTCGCTCCGGATCTAAATTGTCTGATTGCAAGCGGTACGGCTGCCGAGGCCCTCGGCCTGTGAAGCTGCTCTTCCGGGTAAATAGCCTGCCTTCCGAGGCGCCCGCAGATCAGGTCCTGGTAGCGAATCGCACCGTCCCCGATGAACAGCGTGGTCTCGGCCGTCTCATCGATTACTGAAAGAGGATCTGCTGCTTTCTCCACGCTGATCTGCTTCAAGCCGTTGGCGAAGCTGAAAGTCGCCGTGTAGACCTCTCCCTTCCGGGCATCGAACATCGTGCAGACAGGAACAGCGCTCTTTTCTGCATTCATCGCAAGAAGCTCCAGTGAAGAGATGGGGACAACCGGCTTTCCCGTCGCATAGGCGAGCCCTTTCACAAGCGCTATCCCTATGCGTACTCCGGTGAAAGAGCCGGGGCCTACTGTAACGGCAAAGGCATCGAGATCTTGCGGCTGAAAACCCGCATGCTGGAAAAGGGACCGGATAAGCGAGGGGATTGCAGCCGAGGTCGACGGGCCGGCATCGCCGGACTCTTCACAGAGAACCTTCGAATCTTCCGACAAGGCGATGCTGAAGACATTTGTGGATGTGTCTACGGTAAGGATCCTCACCAATTACTGGCCCCTACCTATGACATATTGGACTAACTCTTTGAAATATCTTACGAAGTCGTTATAGATAGCAAGAGACATCAACCCGATCAGCAGGATCAGCCCCACCTGCTGGGCCAGCTCCCTGGTCTTCATGCTTACGGGCCTGCGGAAGATAAGTTCCCAAAAGTAGAAAAAGAGGTGACCCCCGTCCAGAATTGGAACAGGAAGGAGATTAAGGATGCCGAGGTTTATGGACAGCAGCGCCATGAAAGCAAGGAAGTTCACCCCTCCTGCCGATGCCTGTTCACCTGCCATCTTGGCAATCATGATGGGACCGCCGACTGTATCAAGGGGAATGACCCGCTCAACGAGCTTCACAATCGAGAGAAATGTAAGAGAAATGACCCTCCATGTCTGCTGACACCCCTTGACAACCGCTTTTGCAGGAGAGTACCTGTCAGTGACCATCTCCGCGGCAGCCTGCACACCGATAACCGGATAGTAGATCTTTTCGCCGAACAGGTTTTTGCCCTCTCTTGTCTCAGGGACTATTCTGAAGTTGACAAGGGAATCACCCCGCTGGACCGTTATTTCGAGCGGTGCACCTTTCGAATCGGCGATCATCCCGGAAAACTCGTCCCATCTCATCACGGGCTTTCCATTTACTGACCGGACCAGATCTTTCGGCAGAATGCCGGCAACTGCGGCCGGCTTTCCGGGGAGAACCTCACCGATCCTTGTTGTCGCGGTGGGCACCCCAACCATATAGACGATTATGAAGAGAAGTGCCGCAAAAAGCAGGTTGAACACCGGTCCAGCGGCAACAATGACGATTCTTTTCAGGGGATGTTTGCCCATGAAGGAGCGACTCATGTCCTCCGGCGATATCTCGGCATCAGGGCTTTCCCCGATCATCTTCACATAGCCGCCGAGAGGGAACGCCGAGATGAGATATTCCGTTTCGCCGATCGTTTTGCCAACAATTTTCGGACCGAAACCGAGCGAGAACTTCTCGACACCCACTCCGAAAAGTTTGGCAAAGATGAAATGCCCGAATTCATGGACAAATATTAAAAGTCCGAGGACAACAACGGCAGATAAAAGATAGATCATACTTTCAACAGCTCCCTGGTTCTATTACGGCTCCAGAGGTCAACCTCCAGGACGTCTGAAATCGAGCCCAGACCAACAGGCTGGTGTGCATCCATGGTCATTTCGATAAGTTCCGGGATATCCGCAAAACTGATCTTCCCTTCGAGGAAAGCTTCGACAGCAATCTCGTTGGCAGCATTCATGACTGCCGGCATGCTTTCACCGTCACTCATCGACCGATAGGCGAGCGAGAGACAGGGGAAGCGTTCCAGGTCGGGCTTTGCAAAGGTCAGCCCTGAAAGCTGCGTCAGATCAAGCGGCTTGACCCCGGTCGGGATGCGCTCCGGATAGGACAGGGCATAGGCAATCGGGGCTTTCATATCAGGCGTTCCGAGCTGGGCCATGACACAACCATCAATATACTCTACCATCGAATGTATTATGCTCTGCGGATGAATATTTACATCTATCCTGTCAAGCGGCAGATCAAATAGCCAGCTTGCCTCTATGACCTCAAGCCCCTTGTTCATCATGGTTGCCGAGTCTATCGTAATCTTGCGCCCCATGCTCCAGTTCGGATGATTCAGGGCATCATTGACTGTTACGCTTCGCAGCCTCTCGACAGGCGTATTGAGAAAAGGCCCCCCGGAAGCGGTCAGGATGATCCGGGAAATATCGGCATTTCTGTGCCCCTCGATCGACTGGAATATTGCACTATGCTCGCTGTCTACAGGGTATAGCCTGACATTATGCCTCCTGACAAGCTCCATAAAGAGATGCCCTGCAGTTACGAGGGTCTCCTTGTTGGCAAGAGCGATATCCTTTCCGGCCTTTATAGCGGCTGCTGTAGGCACCAACCCTGCTGCGCCGACAATAGCGGCAACGACCATATCGGTCTCGGTCAGTGTTGCCGCTGTCACGAGACCGTCCACTCCCGACATTATCTCTATGCCTGAACCTGACGGGAGCATGGACTTGAGTCTGCCTGCAAGCTCTTCATTCAGCACCACTGCAAGCCGCGGTGAAAACCTTGCTATCTGCTTCGCAAAGAGATCGAGGTTTGCCCCAGCAGTCAGGGCTTCGACAGTGAACCTGTCCGGATGAGCCGCAACAATGTCGAGAGTGCTGGTGCCGATTGAACCTGTAGAACCGAGTATGGTGAGTCTTTTCATTGGTGTCTCAGTGAAAGAGTCTGCCGGAAACAAAAGTGGCATAGTAGTAGGTTGCAGGAGCTGCAAAGAGAATACTGTCGAGCCGGTCGAGTATGCCGCCATGTCCCGGGATGATTCTTCCGGAATCCTTTACTCCGCAGCTCCGTTTTATCAGGGATTCGAAAAGATCCCCGACCTGGCCGAGCGTACCGATAAGAAGTGCCGCCAGTATGCCGTTGACAACAGAAAGGTCGGAGAAGTAGATCAGCTTTGCGATCATAGCACCCGTGACACTTCCGGCCAGACCGAAAAGTGCACCTTCTATGCTCTTGTTCGGACTGACCGCCGGATAAAGCTTGTGCTTTCCGAACCGGCAGCCGAAAAAGTAGGCGGCGCTGTCGCCGGACATGACGATGAAGAGAATCAGCAGTATCCAGTTCAGGCCCGCAGGGTGATTCCGCAACAGAATCAGATAGCCGAGAAGATACGGAACATAGATGATCCCGAAAAAAAGGAGCGCGGCCTCGGAAGCCGCTTCCCTTACATCGCTGAACCTGAAGAGAGTGTGAACGGCAATCGAAAGGAAGAAAACTGCGAAAGCAAATGTCATCGCCGCAGCAGAACGGAGATAGAAGAGCAATGGAATCACAACGCCGGATGCTGATATCAGTATGCCTTCCACGTCCCTGCCGGGCAGCGTCATATGACAGTACTCGAGAAGCCCGATAAAGCTGACAATCGCTATCAGGAGTGCGAAAAGGAGTGCCCCCCCCTTCAAAATAAGCAGTAACAGTAGCGGGAGTGCAATCCCTGCAGTTATCAGACGCTGTCTAATGGCTTTCCTCCGTTATCAGTTCGTGCGACCGGACCTGATCTGATCGCTTGTCAGTCCGAATCTTCGTTCCCGCAACTGGAAATCCGTAATCGCCTTCTTCAGCTCCTTGCGATTGAAGTCCGGCCAGTTGATATCGGTAAAATACAGCTCTGAATATGCCAGCTGCCAGAGAAGAAAATTGCTTATCCTCATCTCGCCGCTTGTCCTTATGAGAAGGTCAGGATCAGGAAGCCCGGTGGTATAAAGATATGACGCGAAGAGATCTTCTGTAACATCCCCGGGTTTCAGCGCTCCGGCCAGGATATCCGCGGCAATCCGTCTGGAGGCATCAAGAAGTTCCTGGCGGGAACCGTAGGAAAGGGCAAGTGTCAATGTCATGCCGCTGTTTCCGGCGGTGACCCTTCGAGCATCATCGAGGGCATAAGCAACATCATCCGGGAGGTCAGAGCGGCTTCCGATAACATTGAAACGGATATTGTTCCGCATCATGAGCGGAACCTCCATCCTGATATATTTTTTCAGAAGAGTCATAAGCGAACGGACTTCGGTTTTCGGACGGGACCAGTTCTCGGCAGAAAAGGCAAACAGGGTAAGATAGCCAATACCGATTTTGGAGCACTCCTCCACTATCTCCCGGACAGTCTCCACTCCTTTGCGGTGGCCCATGATCCGCGGGAGCATCCTCGACTTCGCCCACCGTCCGTTACCGTCCATGATTATCGCTATATGCCGGGGAAGCTTTACAGCGACTTTTGAAGCAGTGTCGGCCATCAACCCTTATCTCCGTTAAAATAAAACCGTTTAGAAACAAAAACCCCCGTTTTGACGGGGGAGCTCATTTAATCATAACTGACTTTGCAGAGGCAAGAGAAATAACCCCTCATAAGCAGTTGACTAGCAGATAAAAGGACAACAGGTCGCCATCAAACCTCGAGGACCTCTTTCTCTTTATGCGCAAACACTTCATCGACTTTGGCAACGTGCTTGTCTGTTATATCCTGGACCTCTTTCTCGCTCTTTTTCAACTCGTCTTCTGTTATCTTCTTGTCCTTCTCCAGCTTTTTAAGCCGGTCAATGGCGTCCCTCCTGATGTTGCGGAGAGCAATCTTGTCATCTTCCGCCTTCCTTTTGAGATCCTTTACGATGTCCTTTCTACGCTCCTCGGTAAGCGCCGGAAGAACCAGACGTATCATTCTGCCGTCGTTGGACGGGGTAAGCCCGATGTTCGAGTTTATGATGGCCTTCTCGATGATCGGGATCATCTTGGGCTCCCAGGGGGAAAGGGTAATCGTGCGTGCCTCGGGAACTGCAAGGGTCGCAACGGAGGACAGTGGCGACGGATTCCCGTAATAATCGATCTTTATGTCTTCAAGGAGAGCGGTACTGGCGCGACCGGTACGAATCTTCTGATACTCACGGCGCAGAGTCTCGATAGTCTTTGCCATATTTTCTTTCATGCCGTCAATTATCTCTTTTGTCATGACTGTTCCCCCTTTACAATTGTCCCTATTTCCTCTCCCATGACCACCCTCTTTACATTGCCGGCAACACCTACATCAAAGACGATGATCGGAAGATTGTTGTCCATGCAGAGCGAAGTCGCGGTCGCATCCATGACAGCAAGCCCTTTTTTCAGCACATCTATGTAGCTGAGAGACTTGAACTTGACGGCATCAGGCACTTTTTTCGGATCAGCAGAGTATACCCCGTCAACTTTCG
>Ga0134124_10004122_pt1 | contig 11668 bp, 7 predicted proteins | sample KB304_FD_96880 | JGI IMG/M metagenome (GOLD analysis project Ga0134124, IMG submission 96880) | Terrestrial soil microbial communities without Nitrogen fertilizer from Kellogg Biological Station, Michigan, USA - KB3-0-4 | ecosystem: Environmental > Terrestrial > Soil > Unclassified ... | reverse complement strand
TTGAGAGAACGCGCACCGCTGCGAGCCATTGAACTGCGCGTGCTCGTCGACGGGGAGTATCGCTGGTTCGAGGTCAACGCCCAGGCGGTGTGGAACGAAACCAACGAAGCCCTGCGCCTGGTCGGCTCGACCGTAGACATCAGCGTTCGTAAGAATCAAGAAGCCAGAATTCGACGCTTGACCCGCACCTACGCGGTGCTCAGCGGGATTAGCGCGACCATCCTACGAGTGCACGAGCGCGGCGCATTGCTCGCGGAGTCTTGCAACATTGCGGTTCGGGTTGGAGAGCTCGCGCTGGCGATGGTCATCACCCCGCCGCGACCTGGTTCTGAGCGCGCTACCGTGGCGTCGGACGGAGCTTCGCCGCAGGTCGTGAATCGAATTGCGACTTGGCTCAGTGAGGAGGGCGACGGCCCAGCGGGATCCCTGGTCGAACGGCTGGTGTCGGCGCGACGCCCGATCGTGATCAACGATCTCCGGGCCGACGATGGGCTCGGTGTGCTGGGGGAAGTCTTGCGTGGCGAGGGGCATCTCGCGCTGGCCGTGCTGCCCGTGGTGGTTTCGGGAGCCGTCGATTGTTACTTGGCGCTGTGCGCCAACCAACTGCAGTTCTTCGACGAAGATCAGGTCAAGTTGCTGGCCGAGCTGGCCGACAACATCGGCTTCTCGCTCGCGCACAGCGCGCTCTCTCAACGGCTGGATTTCTTGGCTTCGTACGATGAGCTGACCGGTCTGTCGAATCGCCGGCTGCTTCACGATCGGTTGAGTCAACAACTCGCCGTGTGCACTCAAGAAAAACTCAAGCTCGCGGTCGTGCTGGTCGACATCGAGCGTTTCCGCCAGATCAACGAGACCCTGGGCAGGCAGGCCGGGGATGCGGTGCTGGTCGAGATCGCGCGCCGTCTACGAATGACGAGCGAAGCCAACTGGGTGACCTCGCGCTACGCGAGCAATACCTTTGCGGTCACCATCGGTCCGCTCGAGACCGAGTCGAGCGTGATTGCCTGGGTGGAACGGGCGCTCGACACGCTCGGACAGTCGACGACCGTGGCAGGGACGGAACTTCGCCTCTCCGCGCGAATAGGCATCGCCATGTTTCCCTCCGACGGTTCCGATTCGGATGCCTTGCTCGCGAACGCCGAGGCCGCGCTCAAGAACGGCAAGGCGCGTGCGCAACGTTACCGCTTCTACGCCCCCGCCATGAACGAACGCGTCGCCGAGCGATTGCGCCTGGAAACGCGGCTGCGAAACGCGATCGAACAGCGCGAGTTCTTGCTCCATTACCAGCCCAAAGTCGAGATCAAGACGGGCAAAGTGGTCGGGCTCGAGGCGCTCATCCGCTGGCTCGGCGCGGACGGAAAGCTGATCCCACCGGGGCTCTTCATCCCCTTGTTGGAAGAGACCGGGATGATCGTGGACGTCGGCAAATGGGTGATGGATACCGCCGCGCAGCAGCACGCCGATTGGAGTGCTCGCGGGCTGAATCCGCCACGCATTGCCGTCAATGTCTCGCCGCTGCAGCTCTCGCAAGCGGACTTCCTGCAAAGCATCGGCGCAGTGCTCGACAAATTCCCGCTAGCCAAGACGGGCCTCGATCTCGAAATCACGGAGAGCGTGTTGATGGAAGATCTCCGCGGCAACACCGACAAGCTGCGACAGGCGCGTGAGGCCGGCCTGGGCGTGGCGATCGACGATTTTGGTACTGGGTATTCTTCACTCGGTTACATCAGTCGACTGCCGATCGACGCACTCAAGATCGACCGCACCTTCGTGATGCGCATGGCGGACGAGCCGCAAGAGGTGTCCATCGTGACCACGATTATCTCCCTCGCCCACGCGTTGGATCTGGAAGTGGTCGCCGAGGGCGTCGAGAACGCACAGCAAGCGCAACTTTTGCGCCTGTTGAGCTGCGACCAAATCCAGGGCTATTTCTTCGCACGTCCCCAAGCCGCAGAATCTGCGGAGGTGCTGCTCGGCACGTCGTTCAACCTGGCCCGGGGCGGGGCGGGCTAGGCTCACTTCAATCACTCCGGAGCGGGCGGGCGACCGGAGTTCAAGAGCGTGCTATGGAACAGACCCGTTATGCGCTGGTTCGGTGTTCGATTGCAGCTCCTGCTGACAGCCTTGATTGTGCTGCTTGCAGCCGCTGCGTCCGATCGCTCCCCGTATTTCTGCAAGATGATGGGGCGCGCCGTCGCCGAGTGTTGTTGCGGCACCGAGCAGCACGTACAGCGCAGCCGTGGCGCGCGCGCACAGGCCCCCGACTGCTGCCAGAGGTTCAGCCCGAGCCAGCAGCCCCTGGCCACCACTTCGCACAGCGCGACGCCGCCGGACTTTCCCGATGCAGCGTTGGTCGCGACCTTGCCCGCGTTCGAGGGTGTAGAGCCGAGCTTCCGCATCGTGCCGGTGCCGCGCCCCGCCGCGCGTGCGCCGCCGGGGGTCGGGCCGCCGCTCTACATCTCGCATTGTGCCTTGTTGATTTGAGCTGACTCCTCGCTGCGGTGTGTTCCGCGCGCTTGGCTGCGCGCGTGTCCGCCCTCATTTGCGGCTCGAAGCGCTTGCTCGCGCTCGCCGTGATTTCGTCAGCGCTCAAGGAGTTTCTCATGTTTCGTCTCCTGTCCGTTCGGAGCAACGCGTGCTTGACGCGTGCCCTGTGCTTCACCTCGGTCTACGTGCTCACGGCCTGTGCTGGGACAGCCGGTGCCAGCTACTATCACGCGCAGTCAGCCGACCCGGCTGCCGACCCAGAGCGCAGCGTCACCGCTGCACCCCGGAACCCATCGGCCGACCCGCTACCGCGCGCTGACGTGCTCGAACGAGAGGTGTTCGTCCGCGCTGTATTGGCTCGCAACCCGAGCATCGAATCGGCTCGGCAGGGGTGGCGCGCGGCGCTCGCCCGCGTGCGTCAATCCGGTGCGTTCGACGACCCGATGATCGAGCTGCAGCTCGCGCCGCTCTCGGTCGCTTCTTCGAAAGCGCCATTCGGCTACGAAGCGATGGTCAGTCAGAACTTCCCCTGGTTCGGCAAGCGCTCCCTCGACGCTGCCGTTGCAGACGCCGAGGCGCAAGCGGTCAAGAGCGACTTCGAAGGCACGAAGCGCGAGCTCGCCCTCACGGCGCTGATGCTTTACGATCAGTATTTCGTCACCTATCGCTCGCTCGAGGTTCACGTCGAGCACGTCGCGCTGATGCAGGCCATTCGCGACGCGGCCAGCGCCCAGTTTTCGTCGGGTCGTGGTTCGGCCCAGGATACCCTGCAGGCCGAGGCCGAACTCACGCACATGGAGCACGACGCCGTGGTGCTGAGTTCGCAGCGCGAGGTGCTGGTGGCGCAAATGAACGAGCTCTTGCATCGCGCGCCCGGCGAGCCACTGCCGCCACCACCCACCACTTTGGAGATCCTGCCGCTCGATCGCGAGCGCGGGCACACCGCGACCCAGCTCGAGGAAGACGCGGTTCACGGGCGACCAGAAATCGCCGCCGCGCGAAATCGAGCCCGTGCCGCCCAGGCGCGGGCGGACCGCGCCGAGCGAGACTCCTATCCGGATCTCAAGGTCTCGACTTCCTACAACTCGATGTGGGAGATGCCCGAACACCGCTGGATGGTGGGCTTGGGCCTCAATTTGCCCGTCTTCAGCGGCAAACGCGCCGGCATGGCCGAAGAAGCGCGCGCCATGCAAATCCAGTTTCAGAACGACGCAGCGCGCATGAGTGACATGGCTCGCACGCAGACGTACGTGGCGTTGAAACAGCTGCAAGAATCGCAGCGCGTCCTGCAACTATTCGAGAGCCGCTTGCTGCCGATTGCTCGTGAGCGCATCGACGCGGCCCGCGCGGGCTTCATCACCGGGCAGAACCCGTTCATGGCCGTGATCGAGGCCGAGAAGAACCTGCGTAGCGTGGAGCTCGAGCATCTGACGGCACGCGCTGAATACGCTGGGCGCCGCGGTCAGCTCGACCGCGCACTGGGCAAAATGCCCGGCTTGAACGGAGAGGAGGGCGAGCGATGAACGCGAAGACCTTCAAGCTTCCCGGCTGGGCAAGCACCGCAGCTTTCGTCGGCGTGTTGGCAATCGCCGGCTTGGTGTTTCGCCGGCAGCTCGGCGACTGGTTCGGCGGCGCGCCGATGGGCGCAGCACCGACCACGAGCGCTCCGGGCGGCGCCCCCGCGACGTCGTCGGCTGGGCCGCATGATACCTCCGCCAGCGCGTCCTCCAATCACTCCGAGATCGACCACTACACGTGCTCGATGCATCCGTCGGTCAAACAGCAGGCGCCGGGCAAGTGCCCGATCTGCGGCATGACCTTGATCCCGGTCACGAAGGCTCAGCAAGAACAAGGCGTCGTGATGATCGACGAGAAGCGGCGACAGTTGATCGGGGTGAGCCTCGGCACGGTCACCGAAGGGCCCATGCAACGCAACTTCAGGGCCGTCGGGCAGGTCGCCTACGACGAGTCGGCCATGACGGACGTCACGCTGAAAGTGAGCGGCTTCATCACCAAGTTGCTGGTCAGCCAAACGGGGCAACGCGTGAGCAAAGGGCAGCCCCTACTCACACTCTACAGCCCCGATCTGTATAGCGCGCAGCAGGATTTTTTGCTCGCAAATCAAAGCGCCGCGGCCAACGTCGGAACGACAGGCGCTAGTGCGACGCGCCTGGAAATGCTGGGTAAAGCGTCGCGGCAACGCCTGCACCTACTGGGCATGAACGATGCGCAGCTCGAGGCCGTGGCCAAGGACGGCGTGCCCTCCGAGAGCATCACGATTGCGTCTCCAGCGAGCGGTTTCGTGATCCAAAAGGAAGTCGTCGAGGGTGCTTCGGTGGAAGCGGGCATGCGACTCTTCCGTATTGCTGCACTCAACAAGGTGTGGGTCGAAGCCGACGTGTACGAAGCGGATCTGGCGCACGTTCACGCCGGCCAGAAGGCTTCGGTCACGCTCGACTACCTACCTGGTCGAAGCTACGACGCGAAAGTCTCTTACGTGTATCCTTATCTGAATCCCGAAGCGCGAACCGGTCGCGTGCGAGTGGAGCTAGCCAACAAGGACCTCGAATTGCGGCCCGGGATGTACGCCAGCGTGAGCCTGTCCGGTGATCCCGCGACTCGGGTGCAAGTGCCGGCCGCGGCCGTGGTGTACACCGGGCCGCGCCGTCTGGTGTTCCTCGATCTGGGTGACGGTCGCTTCCGTCCTCAGGAAGTCCGCGTCGGCGGTGAAGCCAACGGAATGTACGAGGTGATTTCCGGGCTCGCGCCGGGCGATCGCGTCGCGACTTCGGGCGTGTTCTTGATCGCCGCCGAGGCGCGCATCAGCACCGCTGCGAAATACTGGGACAAGCTGCCGGACGAAGCGGCGCCCGACGGCGCTGCCACGGCGGCGACATCGAGCAGCAGCGCGAAAGCCGCGCTCGTGCCCGCGCCTGCAGCGACTCAGCCCGTCACGCGCCCCCCGCCCATGACCGCGCCTACCCCAGTCGGAAGGGCCGGCAAATCGGCGCCGAGCGCGACCGTCTACACCTGTCCGATGCACCCCGAGGTGCGCAGCGACGCGCCCGGCAAATGCCCGAAGTGCGGCATGACGCTCGTGCCGATGCACGAGGGAGCCACGCCATGAGTCACTCGCCGCCCAGCGAAGGCAGCGAGAGCCACGAGAAAGGCTGGATCGCTCGGCTGATCGCTGCCAGCGCGCGACGACCGTTGCTGACGATCCTGTTCGTCGCGGCGCTGGCGGCTTGGGGCTGGGTCTCCCTCCGCCGCGCGCCGCTCGACGCCATCCCCGATCTCTCGGACGTCCAAGTCATTGTGTTTACCGAGTGGATGGGGCAAAGCCCCGATCTAGTCGAAGATCAGATCACCTATCCGATTTCCGCCGCGTTGATCTCCGCGCCAAAAGTCCAGGCGGTGCGCGGGCAGTCGATGTTCGGCATGTCGTTCGTGAACGTCATCTTCGAAGACGGCACCGACATCTATTGGGCGCGCAGTCGTGTGCTCGAGTACATGAGCTCGGTGCGGGCCAAGCTGCCGACGGGCGTGAACCCGACGCTCGGCCCCGATGCGACCGGCGTGGGCTGGGTCTTCGAGTACGCGCTCGTCGACAAGTCCGGCAAGCATGACTTGCAGCAGCTGCGTTCGCTCCAAGACTGGAACGTACGCTACTCGCTGGCGAGCGTGCCTGGGGTCGCGGAAGTTGCCAGCGTGGGCGGGTTCGTCAAGCAGTACCAAGTCAACGTCGATCCGAACAAACTGCTCGGCTACGGCATCATGATGGATGACGTCGTTCGAGCCGTTCGAGCCTCGAACCAGGAGGTGGGCGGCCGTGTCATCGAAATCGCCGGGCATGAGCAGGTGATCCGCGGGCGCGGCTACGTCAAACAGCCGGAAGACATTGGGCAAAGTCCAATCAAAGTCGTCAAGGGCACACCCATCCGAGTCCGCGACGTCGCAACCGTCAGCTTGGGTCCTGACATCCGTCGCGGCTTGACCGAACTCAACGGCGAAGGCGAAGCGCCGGGTGGCGTAGTCATCATGCGTTACGGCGAAAATGCGCTCAACGTCATCGAGCGCGTGAAAGAACGACTCCGCGAAATTCAGAAGAGCTTGCCCGACGGCGTGCAGGTGGTCACCACCTACGACCGCTCGGAGCTAATCGTGGAAGCCGTTCGCACGCTCCGACACACGCTGATCGAAGAGATGATCGTCGTCAGCGTCGTCATCTTCGTGTTCTTGCTCCACGTGCGGAGCGCCCTAATTCCGATCTTGACGCTGCCGCTCGGGGTGTTGCTGGCGTTCATCCCCATGGCTCAGCAGCACTTGACCGCGAACATCATGTCGCTCGGCGGCATTGCCGTCGCGATCGGGGCGATGGTCGACGCATCGATCATCATCATCGAGAATATCCACAAGAAGCTGACGGAATGGGAAGCGGGGGGAGAGAAGATCCCACGTCGTGAGGCGATCATCCATGCCATGCAAGAGGTCGGACCCTCGATCTTCTTTTCACTGCTGGTGATCACCGTCTCGTTCTTGCCGGTGTTCACCCTGGAAGCGACCGAAGGGCGGCTATTCAAGCCGCTGGCCTTCACCAAAACCTACTCCATCGGTTTTGCCGCCGTGCTGGCCGTCACCCTGACCCCGGCATTGGCGGTGCTGTTGATCCGCGGCAAAGTGCACGACGAGCACAAGAACCCGCTCAATCGCTGGCTCACCGCGGCGTACGCGCCGGTGGTGCGCTTCGTCGTCGACCAGCGCTGGAAGGTGCTGATCTCGGCCGTGCTGGCCATCGTGCTCACGGTGCCGATCGTCTTTCGCTTGAAGAACGAGTTCATGCCGCCGCTCAACGAGGGCGTGCTGCTGTACATGCCGACCGCTCCGCCGGGCATGTCCGAAAATGAAGCTGCCGTGATGCTGCAGGTGGTGGACCGCGAGCTCAAGAAGTTTCCAGAGGTGGTCAGCGTGTTCGGAAAGCAGGGTCGCGCCGAGACCGCGACCGATCCTGCGCCGCTCGGCATGGCCGAAGTGACGGTCGTGCTCAAACCGCGCGAGCAATGGCGTGCGGGTCTGTCGTGGCAGACGTTGCTCGCGGAAATGGATGAAAAGCTGCATTTCCCAGGCATGCCCAACGTCTGGTGGATGCCGATCCAGACCCGCACCGAGATGCTCGCGACTGGCGTGCGCAGTCCGCTCGGCATCGAAGTCTTCGGTGACGATCTGGACACCATCGAAAAGGCGGCCATCGACGTCGAGCACGCCGTTTCGGTGATTCCGGGCACGCGCAGCGCGTTCGCGGAGCGTTCGACCGGAGGCTTCTACATCGACTTCGAGGTCAAACGTGAAGAGGCTGCGCGACAAGGACTGAGCGTCGCCGACATCAACATGGTCGTCGGGCAAGCCATTGGTGGTGAAAACGTGTCCGAGACCGTCGAGGGTCGTCAGCGCTATCCAATCTCGGTGCGCTATGCGCGCGAGTTTCGGGACGATCCCGAAAGCCTCGGGCGCGTGCTCGTCGCCACGCCGACCGGCGCGCAGGTCCCTCTTTCGCAAGTGGTGAACATCCGCAGCGTGCTCGGTCCGCCGATGATCCGGAGTGAAGGAGGCAAGCTGGTCGGCTTCGTCTTCGTCGACACCGATCGTCCAATCGCCGACTACGTGGCGGAGGCAAAGCAAGCCGTCGCCCAAAAGGTACAGCTCCCCGCCGGGACGCGCCTGGAATGGGTCGGCCAATTCAAATACTTCGAGCGCGCCAAAGAGCGCCTGAAATGGGTCATCCCGCTCACGCTCGCGATCGTGTTCGCGTTGCTCTATTTCAACACGAAGTCGCTCGTCGAAACGCTGATCGTGATGCTCGCCGTGCCGTTTTCGCTGGTCGGCGCCTTCTGGCTGCTCTACCTGCTCGGCTACAACATGAGCGTTGCGGTGTGGGTAGGCATCATCGCATTGGCCGGCCTCGATGCAGAAACGGGTGTCGTGATGCTGCTCTACTTGACGCTCGCGCATTCGAAGCACGAGCGTGAGGGCCTGTTGCGCAGCCGCGACGACCTGCGCGAGACGATCGTCGAGGGTGCGGCCAAACGCCTCCGCCCGAAGTTGATGACGGTGGCCACGATGATCATCGGGCTCGTACCGGTGCTCTGGAGCACGGGCACGGGGGCAGACGTCATGAAGCGAATTGCGGCTCCGATGGTCGGGGGTTTGGTCACGTCGTTCTTGTTGGAACTCACGGTGTACCCGGCTATCTTTGCGATTTGGAAGGGACGCGGTTTGCCGGTTTCTCGTGACGCGCGCGTTGAAGAGGGTCTTCCCTCATAGCCTGTGAATTCACAAATCCGCGGTACGCTAGAAGCCGAGGCTAGCAAATGCGGCCAAGGCGCCGTTTCTGGCTCAAATTGTGCCACTTGAGTCCGCGAGGCAGCCGGAAGCGCTGAATATTGTTGGGGTCGCTCACTGGCATGCGGCCTGCTTGACGAAACAGATGCGCTTCCTTCCCTTGCAGCTGAGTTCCCTCTTGCGGATGCATCTGCGGGGAACGCTCGAGCTTTTTCTGCAAGGACGGGATGCGGTTGCCCCGGAGATCTCATGCCCGTTTTGAACGCTAGACATCGCGAGAGTCTGAGCTTGAGGTCTCTGGCGCTTCTCCCGCTCAGCCTGCTCACGCTGACCGCTTGCAGTGGTTCACGCGCCGAGGGCCCTGGAGTTGGCGGTGAAGGAAACCGGGGCAATGGGGGGGCCATCAGTGCCGGCGGACATTCCGGCGCCGTTGCAAATGGAGGCGCCGCCGAAGGTCGCGGCGGCTTGACCGGCATGGGTGGCGCTGGCGCGAAGGCGGGTGGCGGCGAAGGAGGAACCAGCGCGAGCGGTGCGGTCGGCGGGGGGACGAGCGGGAGCGCCGGCACAAGTGGGGTAACGAGCGTTGCCTGTCCGCCAGAAGTGCCGACGGCGGGCGGCGCATGCTCACCGACGGTGGGAAGGTGCACGTGGGGTGACGCCCCGCTCTTGGAGTGCCGCACTTCCGGCTCTTGCACGGCGAGCGGTTGGCAGCTCAAGGCACCTCCGGCGTACTGCGCGTCCACCGCCCCTAGCTGTGCCACCCTGCTCGCGGGTGCAACGACCTGCAGCGACACGTCGCTCGTGTGTCTGGCAAACAGCACCACGTCCTGCGGGTGTGGACCGTGCACCTGCACGACACCGCATCCGCCGGGCCCCTGCGTGGAGTGTCCAGCAGGACAGCCTCTCGGGTCACTGGTTGTGTACTGCCGTTCCGCGCTGGCTCCGGCAGCACCCTGTCCGTCAATCGTCCCCAACGCCGGGGCGGCCTGCGACTCCCCAGGCATGGCTTGCCCGCAGAGTGCATGTAACGACACGATCGCCGTCTGTACCAACGGCGTGTGGCAGTGGAGTCAGTCGAACCTGTGCCCGGTTTGCGCGTCGCCCGACACGCCGATCGCGACGCCCTTTGGTGAGCGTGGGATTGCAGAGCTCCGAGTTGGCGATCTTGTGTACTCCGTAGACGACGGTGCGATCGTGCCGGTTCCCCTCGTCAGTGTGGGAAGAACGCCAGTCACTCATCACCACGTCGTGCGTCTTGTGCTCCGAGATGGGCGTTCACTGGAAATTAGTGCCGGTCATCCGACGGGGGACGGACGCACGTTCGGAGACTTGCAAGCCGGGGGTCAGCTCGATCGTCTCGAGATCATCTCGGCTGAAGTGGTGCCCTACCAGCACGCTTTCACTTATGACGTGCTGCCCGGCTCGAGCACGGGCACGTACTTCGCGGCCGGCGCCTTGATCGGAAGTACACTCGCGACTCAACTGAGGTCTCCTCGATGACAGCGATTCTTGAATGCTGCAAGGCGCGCCTGCAGTTGGCCTGGCTGCTATTGGGCGTCTGCGTGAGCGCGTGCGGGTCGTCGGGTGGCGGTCAGCAGCCCGGGCGCGGAGCGGCTCGAGCGGGGCTGGTGCAGGCAGTTCGCTAGGAGAATGGTGATGCGCGCAAATGCGGGAAAGAGAACGCTCGGGGCGATTGGCTTAGTCCCGATCTGGTTAGCGCTGCAGGGTTGCGATGGAACGAGCGGCAACGGCGGTGCGGCGAGCGGTGGCGCGGCGAGCGGTGGCGCGGCGAACGGTGGCAAGCCGTCGGGCGGCGGGGCCGAGTCGCTTGGGGGCGACGCTGGCGAGCCAATCGCGCATGGGGGGACGACAGGTGGCGGCGGGGAATCGACCGGCGGAAGCGTTTCCGGTGGCGGCAAGGCAGCAGCGGGTGCCAGTTCAAAGGGCGGTGCGCAGGGAACTGGGGGTGGCCTCAGCAGCGGTGGCACTGCGGGCAGCGGCTCTGCGTGTCCGCCTGCCATTCCGCAGGACGGCGGGAGCTGCACGGTCGCAATGAACTGCATTTACCTCGATTGCAATGGGGCAGGTCGCGTGACCGCATCATGCGACGGAAACGCGTTCTCGGTCTCGGCAGTCGCTTGCAGCGACATCCCCAATCGCTGCGGCATCAATGACTGTGCCGTTGGTCAGGTTTGTCTCGAACAGTATTCAGGTGCGGTGCAGCGGACCTGCTCCGCCAACCCGTGCGGCGCCCACGCCATTGGGTGCGACTGCGCTGCGAGTCTGTGTCAGCCGGGCTGGACCTGCTCGACTCAAGGAGTGACCGTACGGTGCACCAGCCCCTGTACAAATTGTCCGTAGGCCTGACGGCTGGCCTGTTCCTCGCGCGCGTATCTGTCGCGGCATGCAACGTGAGCGCCGCTCCTCGAGGAGCGGGCGGTGGAGATACCGGCGTGCCTCGGTGTCATAGACGGCTGGAAGCCGGTCGGCGCTGCGGGAAAGTACGAAGTCGCCACGGTCGATCTCACACGCGGCACTGTTCCAGTCAGGAACTGCGTGACCAGTCGGCAATCGGCGATCAGCGAAGGCGCGTCTGGCGTGACTGTGTGGGGAATCGACTTAGCGTCCTCGTACGGCTACCCCGCTGGCGGCGACCAGGTGCCGATCAATCAAGTGGTTGTGCCGCACTGCGTGAGCGCTTGCTTGCAGACGCCAAGTCGCTGGCTCTGTACAACCTGATCGACGGTCGCAAACTCGATTCACTGAAGGGCGCCAACGGCAGCAGCAATGTGGCCCAAGACCTGCAAATGCTGCGGCGAGCGCTGACGCTAGCCAAGCAGCCAAG
>Ga0134124_10004121_pt1 | contig 11669 bp, 11 predicted proteins | sample KB304_FD_96880 | JGI IMG/M metagenome (GOLD analysis project Ga0134124, IMG submission 96880) | Terrestrial soil microbial communities without Nitrogen fertilizer from Kellogg Biological Station, Michigan, USA - KB3-0-4 | ecosystem: Environmental > Terrestrial > Soil > Unclassified ... | reverse complement strand
GGTGGGCGGCTCGATGAACTTCTCCGCGTTCTTGCTGCGGAGCATCTTGAGGACGGTCTCGATCAGCTCGAGGTCGCCGCCCGTCTCGGCGATGAGGAACGCCGGCCACTGACCCTCGGGCAGCTGCGCGGCCTGCTCGAAGAGCGCCTCGACCCGCTTCCACTGCTCCGGGTTCATCCGATCTCGCTCCGGAGCCACGCGCGCACCGTCTCCCAGCGGCGTTCGAGCGTGCGCTTCGACATGCCGAGGAGCTGCGCCGTCTCCTCGACGCTCGCGCCGCCGAAGAAGCGCAGCTCGACGGCCTGCGCCATGACCGGGTCGAACTCGGAGAGCTTGATCAGCGCGGCATTGAGTCCTTCGAGGTCGATCGCGCGGCTCTGGTAGGAGTCGAGGATCTCGTCGACGGCGACGCGGACGCCGTCGGGCTGCCGCTTCTGCCGGCTGCGGTTGCGCGAGTAGTCGATCAGCACGTGGCGCATCGCGCGCGACGCGGCGGCCAGGAAGTGGGCGCGATCGCGCCACGCGCCTCCGCCCTGGACGAAGCGCAGGTAGACCTCGTGGACGATCGCGGTCGCGCGCAGCGTCTCGTTGCGGCCGTGCTTCTGCGCCATGCGCGTCGCACGCGAGCGGAGCTCGTCGTAGAGGGACGCGAACAGCTTCGCGCGCGCGTCCTCGTCCCCTTTCTCGAAGTCCGCGAGGAGGCCGGCGATCGGGTCGTCCGTTCGCGCCATGCACGTCGCGTCCCTAAGCCTGGCGCTCGCCGCGAGCGCGAAGCTCGCGAGGTCGGCGAGGTTCGTGCAGCTTGCGAGGTTCGCCAGGCCCGGTGGCGCAGCGGAATGGGTGCCCGTCCGTGAGATTTCCACGTCGAGACCTTGAACGACGTTTCCGGGAGAGTCCGCCGTGGAAGGCGGTCGTGCGCGGGGAATTCCTCCCCTCGTCCTGCCATGGCCCCCGGGCGGCGCCGGGAGCCGCCGCGGCGGGGAACGGCGAAGAGTGAAGCTCGGGTCCGGCGTCGGAGACGTCGGGAGGCGGAGACATTCCCGGCCAGCTTCGGATCGGGTGCGACAAGACCGACTCGCTCTCGCCGGCGACGGATGGGAGCGACCGAGTTGCTCCGGGATCCGTCGCGGGCCCTTCGAGACGCGCAGGTGTCGATGCACCGCGAGGAGTGGCGGGTGGTGATACCGCGTGGGTGCGGGGAATGCGATAGGTCCGCAGTGGATTGGCGGAGTCGCGTCCGGACGTCGTTTCAGGCCGAGGAGCGATCGACGCCGGGGTTGCCCGAGTCGACGCGACGGACGAAACCAACAGCGCCGCCCGCCTCGCTGGTCTGCCCGTACGGACTCGAAGGGGTGCCCGTGGTCCGGCGTGACGGAGAGGCGGGCGGCGCGATTCGTCCCGGGGATCCGCCGCGTCGCGCGGCGTCACGCCGCATCTGCGAGCTCCGTCCTCGGAACCGGCATGGAAAGAGGGACGGGAGGGGGAGGCCTCGCCTCCACCCTCCCGTTCCCCGTCAATTCGAGCGGAACTCTTCCTCGGTCGGCTTCAGCTGGAGAGCTTCAGCTTCGCGACCGTCGCACTCGGGTCCTTCTCGAACGACGCCGCGGTCGTCCAGCTCCCGAAGTGGATCAGGTGGGTCTTGTAGATCCCGACGATCGTGGGGTCGATCGGCTTCCCGTCGATGGGATCGGTCGCGTTCTTCGCGTCCTTCAGGTCGGGATGCGTCATGAGCACCATCGCGGTGACGGGGCTCTTCTTGAAGTCCGTGACGCAGTCGGCGCAGCAGAGCTTCGCCTTCTTGCCCTGGAAGGTGACCTCGACGGCCTTGCCGGCCTCGACCGCTTCACCGCAGCTGCACTTCTTCGCGTCGATCGCCGTCGCCGTGGGATACGCCTTCGCGAGGGCCGACTTGGCCGCGCTCGGATCCTTCTTCAGCGCGGCGAGGCAGTCGTCGCTGCAGACGTAGACGCGCTGGCCGTCGACGTCGACGAACTTCTCGCGGTCGACCGGCTTGCTGTCGCCGGGGCAGGTCGCGTTGCCGAGGAAGACGACGGTCGCCTTCTCCGTCGCGGCCGGAGCCTTGGGCGGCGCGACCGGCGCCTTTTCCTGCGGAGCCGGCTTGTTCGGGTCCTGCGGCTTGCCCGCCGGCTCTTGCGCGAACGCACCCGACGCCACGGCCGCAAACGAGAGACAGAGCATCGAAGCCAGGAGAGAAACGCGTTTCATCGAAACATCCTCCTACATGCCCGAGATCGTTCGACGGCACTCCACGAACGCTGAGGTCGGTCTCCACTCCGTTCAACTTCGCAGCGCCCGAACGTGGGCGAGACTACGTCGCAGTGCGGGCTCGCGTTGACCTTCGAATCCGAGCGCGACGTTCGCGTTGCGACCAGTGCGCCGCGGCGTGTCGGGAGCCGACCTGCGAAAGATCGTCTCTCGCGCCGAAACCGCTTCGAACGTGACGCTCTTCGCCCTCGAAAAAAAGTGAGTGCGATTCGACGCGTCGATCCCGATCGGACGGGCGCTTCCGTGTCTTCCGGAGCCGTCGCGGAGGCTGCTAAGTTCGCCGCTCCTGCCAAGTTCTCCGGCCGAGTTCTCGGGAAGGAATCGCGCGCTCGCAAACTTCGCGGTCTTTCGCGGCGCGCGACCACGGAGTGGCACCAAGGTCTTCCGTCGTCGGCGTGGTGCCGACGGCGCAGAACCAAAGGAGTTCTTCCATGATTGCACGACGTGTCTTGCTTGCGGCGTCGTTCGCGGTGTGCGCGGCATTGGGCCCGACGGCCCTGCCGCTGTCGTGCCAGGACAGCCAGTCGGGTCCGGCCAGCGGCACGTGGGAGCTGCCGAGCGGCAGCGGCAAGAGCGACGGCTTCATCGACGGCATCCTCTATCTCGCGCCGGCCGACACCGTCCGCTTCTACTTCGACGCGACGCTGACCGACGTCTTCACGCCGAGCCTGTCGCAGATCAAAGGCACGATCGACGGCATCCTCGACGACGGCTTCGGCCCGGCGCCGGACTACGTCGTCAAGGGCAGCTACGTGGGGAACGCCAACACGGGCTCGGGCACGTTCACGTGCGTGATCCGTCGTCCGGGCTCGACCCAGGACGTCGGCAAGATCGACGGCACGTTTGCCGACGCGCCGGGCTCGACCACTCCGGGCACGTTCTCGGGGGAATGGAAGATCACCCAGTAGGCGGACCTTCGTTCCAGGATTTCAGCGAGCGCGCGGCCGGAGCGACTCCGCCGCGCGCTCGCTCCGTTCGAGTCGGGCGTGCAGGAGTCGATCGACAGCGCCGCGGGTGAGACAGGCCGTCAGCGGCGCGCGGGCGGCGCGCGCAGATGGAAGACGTGATCGAGGAAGCGCCCGTTGAACTTGACGAGGTCGACGCCGTCGAAAGCGCGGTGGAAGACGTCCTGCGGAGCGACCCGCTCGCGCAACGCGGCCATGAGCCGGGCGTTCACCTCCTGAGGCGCGGGGTCGTCGCTGCTCGCGGCGCCGGCCGCCGCGGCGCCATGGCGCAGGAAGTGGACCAGCGCCCACGCCTCGGGGTAATTGGCCTCACTGTGGTCGTAGAAGGCGTCGGGCGGGGTCGCGACGAAGTCGGCCACGGGCCGGAGTTCGCTCCGGTGCTTCGTCAGCAGCTCGAGCCATGCGGGGTCGACCACCCCTCCGCTCAGGTCGGCCTTGCTCCCGCTCGCGATGAGCTGGACGTAGACGGCAAGCCCCTCGTCGAGCCAGACCGGAACGCGGTAGCCGAGCAGGTCGAGGTACTGGTGCGTCGCCTCGTGGCGCAGCGTGCGCGCCGTCTCGCCGTTCTCCGTCTGGTTCCAGACCATCAGGTGCTTGTAGAGCTTCGAGTACATGCCGACCGTGCTGTGCGCCCGCGTCGACTGCTTGCCGACGTAGGCGGCGTAGCCGGCCTGGCTCGCGAAGAGGTAGACGGGGAAGGGACGGGCCGGCGCGTCGCTCTCGCCGAAGACCTTCGAGCAGATCGCGTACGACTCCTCCAGGACCTTCAGCGCGTCGCGCGCCGCGGCGACGCCGAGGTCGGTCGCGACGGTGAAGTGCGGTGAATCCTGGCTGGACCGCTTCGCGAACTCGGGTCCGCGCAGCAGGTGGACGACCGTCTGGTCGAGGTCGTCGAATTCGGGAGAGGTGACCCCTTCCCCGCGCGCCTCGCGCAGGATCCGCTGCGCTTCCTCGGGTCGACCGCGCAGCAGCTCGACCTGGACGCGATCGCTGGCGAGCACGCCCGGGTCGGGCAGGCGGCCGCGCAGCAGGGCGAGCTCGCGCGCGGCGTCGTCGAGGGAGTAGCGCTCGAACTGCAGCCGCGCGTGGAAGTAGAGACCGGCGACGAAGTCGGGATTGCGCGCGATGAACTGGTCGAGCGCCGCGCCCTCCCGGTCGAGCGCCCCGAGCCGGAGGAGCGCGCTGAACCGGAGGTACTCCGCGAGGTCGCGCGGGAGCGCGTCGGGCGGGAGCTTCGCGAGCCGCTCGAGGACCCGTTCGGCGCGACCGCCTTCGAACTCGGTCTCGAGGCTGGCGAAGAGGACCTCCTGCTCCTTCGTGACCAGCCAGGGGAGCTTGAGCTTCATGCCCGCGGCCGTCGTGGCGGCGGCGGGGGGCGCGGGCGCCCCTGCGTCGCGCAACCACGGAGGCAGTTCGTCGTCGACGCGCCACGTCTCCACGAACTTCCGTTCCGCGTCGCGCGTGACCGCGTCGAGCCGGCTCTGGAGCCATTCCGGCGCGGCGCGTCCGCGCAGCGTGAAACGCTTGATCGCCGGAACGTTCGAGATGCCGAGGCGGCCGTGGAGATCCGGCGGCAGCTTGACCTCGCCGTAACGGAAGACGCCGTTGCCCACCGAGATCCCTCGGGCGGTCACGGTGACCTCGAGGTCGAACGACTTGCCGTAGGCGGGTCCGTTCTCGAAGTTGCCGAGGACCGTCTGGTGCGTGCCCGAGCGCTGGATGAATTCACAGATCGGCTTGAAGTAGAGGCCGGCCCCGATTTCCTTGCGCGCGCCGACCACGACTTCGAGCGCCTCGTCGCCGTGCGCGCCGAGCAGGAAATGGAGCAGCTCTTGTCCGCACCAGCGGAAGTCGTCGCCGGAGACCCGCATCGTCAGCGGCCCGTCGAAGGTCGCCGCATGGAAGAGGAAGTCGCCGACCACGGAGAAGTCCTTCCAATGTCCCTGGCCGTAGGTGATCGAGAACTCGCCCGAACGGGGGTTCCACGAAAGGAGCTTGCCGTCGGTCAGCGTCGCCGGAGCGGGCTGCGGCACGGCGCTGCGGATCGCCGCGCGCCGCATCTCGTCCACGAGCTCGGTCCTGCGGCTGCGCACCCACGGCTGGTCGCCGGCGGCTTCGAGCAGCGCCTTGAGCGCCGCCTTCTCGTCGCTCCATTTGCCGGCGTCGCCGAGCTTCTGCAACTCGGCGAACGCCTTCACGAAGTCGCTCTCGTCGAGCGGCGCGACGTCGGAGAGGAACGAGACGAAGGCGATCAGGAGCCCGGGCAGAGCGCCCATTCTTCATCCCCGATCGAGACCGTGCCGGAGCGTGGCGGACGCTACTCCTCGATCGAACCTCCGGAAAGCCCTGTCGCGCTCGTGCTCGACGACCGCGATGACACCGGCCCGTCGCCTCGGGCGGGCGCAGAGTGTTCGCTTCCGCGGCGCACCGCCCGGGCGGGGGCTTCGCCATCCGGAAAACTTCGCGCGAGTCCGTGCGCGCCGCCGACCTCGAGGCGAATCGTGAGGTAGATCCCGTTGCCCCGAAGTGTGAATCGCGCCGCCACCCGCGACCTGTGCCCGGTGGACGCTGGAACAAGAGATGGGATGCGATCTGCGCTCCCGCGCAGATCGCGCTGCTCGCGGCTCCGACGCATGGCGGCCGCGGCCTCCCCCGATCGACCGCCTCCCCCCGACCCCTCCCCGTCGCGACGCCCGTCGCGACGAACCGCAGCTCCGTCCCCTCGCCGAGGACCGCAATGAATCGCGTCGCCACCCACGGTTCGGATCGTTCGCGCAGCGGAATCGCGATGCTGGCCGCCATCTCGGCGGTGATCCCGCTGATCGGCGTCACCGGGACGCTGCTCATGATCGCCGTGCGACAGCGCGAGCAGGTCGAGGAAGCGGTCGTCGTCGCGAAGGCGCGCGACGCGGCGGCGTCGGGCGCGCAGGACGCGATGGCGAAGCTCACGTTGGACGCGGAATACTCGGGCACGTACGACCTCGCGATCGGAGGCGGCCAGGCGCACGTCACCGTCACGGACTGGGCGGACGACGGGATCGACAACGACGGGGACGGCCGGGTCGACGACGTCCTGGAGGCCGACTACGTCGGCATCTCGTCCATCGGGCGCGTGAACGTCGCGTTCGACGCGATGGGCAACGAAGTCGAGACGGCCGCGCGGTCGATGCAGACGAGCGCGAACGTCATCACGAAGAAGGTCCGGCTCGCCCTCCCGGTGGACGCGGCCTTCTACGTCGACGACCCGCTCGCCACCTTCACGTACAGCGGCACGTCGTTCTCGATCGACGGCAACGACCAGAACCTGGACGGAACGAAGGGCCCCAAGCCCGCGCTCCCCGGCATGGGCACGCCGGGCGACCCGAAGAAGCTCGCCAGCCAGTTCTCGAAAGCGCAGAAGTCCAAGGTCACCGGCAAGGGCGGCACTCCGAGCGTGCTGACCGTCGCCGACATCGACCTCGAGAACGAGATCCACCACCTCGATTCCTTGGCGACGCTCGTCTGGACCGGCATGGACGAGAAGGTCAGCAACGCTCAGATCGGCGACTACCAGAAACTCGTGCCGGTGATCGCCCACGCGAAGGGCAACCTCACGCTGTCGGGCAGCGCGAAGGGCTGCGGCGTCCTCGTGGTGGACGGCGACCTGGTGCTGAGCGGCAACTTCGACTTCGTCGGCGTCATCCTCGTCGCCGGATCGGTGACCTTCAACGGCGGCGGCGGCAAGAAGAACCTCCACGGCGCGCTGCTCACTCCCGGGACCATCGCCGGCACGGACGGCAGCCTCGGAGGGTCGGTCCAGCTTCAATACAGCTCCCAGGCGGTCGACATCCTCCAGTCGCAACTGTCGGACGGCGTGGAGCTGGTGTCCTGGACCCAGCGTTGATCGAGCGCCGCGACTTCGCGCGCCGAGTCGCTGACGTCAATGCGATCCGGGAGAGCGGTCGCGGTCGACGTGACCGGGTCCGTAGCCGCCGTCGAGCGCCGTCGCGCACCGCTTCGACACCTCGAGCCGCGCGCGGCGCGCCTCGACGGCGAAGATCCGGATCGACGCGACGAAGCACGCGAGGAGGCGGCGCTTGCGCAGGACGCCGGCGCGCGAGCCGGGCTCGCGGCGCTCGAACGCCCGGTACTTCAGCGCCGCGATACGGAGATGCAGCGAGGCGACACGGAACCGTGTCCGCGGATCGAGATTCATGAACCCACCCCGGATTCTTGATCTGCTTCCCTGGCGAAACGCGGGATTCTGTAGCGCGGGTCGCGTCGCCAAGGTGTCGAAATCGTGACGCCCTCCAGGAATGACCCTGGAAGCGCGCGCTGCTAGCGAGCGTCACCCCGCGCCGACCGAGCCCGCCGGGGGTTGTGCCGGACGCCGTGATGGTGCACCCGAAGGGCTCGGTGCGCGCCATGATCGGCGCCGATGAAGGGGCGCGTCGCGAGAAGCCGTTGGCTCGGTGCGGCCGTGCTGGCCGCCGCCGCCTGCATGACCGCGTCGGACGACCGACGTACTGCGGTCGCGACGATCGACGGCGTGCCGATCCCGAAGATCTGGGACGAGCAGGAGCTCGCGACGTGGGCGACGCCGGTCGCCGGCCTCGGCGTGCCGCCCGGCCACTACAGCGAGGCGGAGTACTACGCGGCGCCGATCGACAACCTCCGCACCTACCCCGTCTACCACCCCGCCCGCGAGCCGGCGGGATATCGCGACGCGCTGCGCGCGCGCGGTCCGCAGCCGCTGATCGAGCCGGAGCGGTTGAAGACGAAGGCGGAGTGGATCGCGGCCGGGCGGCGCGTCTTCGAGGAGCTCGACACCGCGGAGATGCGGAGCGACGACCCGGTCGTGCTCGCCTGGTTCTCCGACGCCGCCGCGCTCGACGCCCATCGCGACGCGGCGCACGACGTGGTCGACGCCGCGGGGATCCTGCTCGACTACCGCTGGGTCGTCGCGCGCGACGGCACGCTGAAGATCGGCGCGGCGAGCTGCTCGGGGTGCCACACGCGGCTCCTGCCCGACGGCCGCCTGCTCGCGGGCGCGCCGTCGAACTTCGACCTCGCCGACACGCCGGCGGCGAGCGTGCTGCTCGCGAAGCTCGACCCGCGGCCGCCGCTGCCGGCGGGGCGGGAGTTCTACGAGGCGTTCGGCGTGCCGTGGCGCGCCGACGACGTGCACGCGCGCTTCCTGTTCATGTCCGACGACGAGGTGGCGCGCTTCCGCGCGCAGGACGACGGCGCGCCGCCGGGCACGACGTTCAACCGCTTCAACGGGAGCCCGCTCTTCACGACGCGCATGGCCGACCTGAACGGCGTGAAGGACCGGCGCTACCTCGACGCGACCGGCACCCACCTGCACCGCGGCCCGGCCGACCTCGCGCGCTACGCCATCCTGGTCGAGTTCGCCGACAACGGCGCGTTCGGGCCGCACCGGATGGCGCCCGAGATGAACCAGCGCCTGCGCTGCCGGCCGCCCGACGAGGCGATGTACGCGCTCGGGCTCTACCTCGAGACGCTCGAGCCGCCGCCGAGCCCGTACCCCTTCGACGCCGCCGCCGAGCGCGGCCGCGATCTCTTCGAGACCCACGGCTGCGCCGAGTGCCACCCGCCGCCGATCTACACCAGCAACGAGCTCATCGCCGTCGACGGCTTCGACCCACCGCGCGACGATCCCGCGACGCGCCGCCTCCACGTCTCGTCCATGAAGATCGACACCGATCCGGGGCTCGCGCTCCGGACGCGGAAAGGGACGGGGTACTACAAGATCCCGTCGCTGCGCGGGCTGTGGTATCGCGGCCTCTACGAGCACTCCGGCTCGATCGCGTCGCTCGAGGAGTGGTTCGACCGGCGGCGCCTGCGCGACGACTACGTGCCGAGCGGATTCCGGGGCCGCGGCGTCGCGGCGCGCGCGGTGCCCGGCCACGAATTCGGGCTCGATCTCGAGCCGGAGGAGAAGCGGGCGCTGATCGCGTTCCTCCGGACGCTCTGAGCGCAGCTCACTTGCGACGGTGCAGCGCGCGGGCCCTCTTCCGCAGCAGCGCGGTCGTGTCCCAGATCTCCGTCCCCGCCCGCTTCAACCAGCCCCGCAGCGGCGCCGGCTCGATCTCCGACGCGGCGCCGAAACGGACCTGCGCCGCCTTGAACTTCCCGATCGGAGTCAGCGCCGGGTCCTCGAACGCGCGCCCGTTCCAGAAGAGCAGCACCACCCCGCCCTTCGCCGCGACGTTGTAGCCGACGACCGGCGTCTCCCCGACGAACCACACGGGCGCTCCGTGCCAGACCTTGGAGCTCGCCGCCGGGAGCGCCCGCTCGATCTCTTTGCGGAGCCGCCGGCAGATCGACGCCTCGGCGGCCCGCTGTGCCGCGTCGTACGCGGGGATCGAGGTGGTCGTCCGGACCGACTTCGAGACGCGTCGAGGTTTCATGGGTGATCCACGAATGAGGAACGGCTGCACGAGCCGTCGACCCGAAGGCGGCGCGAGAATCTAGCTTGATTCGCCGCTGCGCGGGGAGCTCGTCACGCGCTCCGCGCCATTCTCCAAACCAGGAGTCCCGAGATGAAGTTTCATCGATTCGCGCTCGCCGGTCTCTCCGTCCTCGCCCTGGGCGGCTGCACGTTCTCCTCGACCGCGACCCATTGGAACGGTCGCGTCGGCAACGACGGCAAGCCGGTCTACGTCATGACCCACACGAACGTCGGCTTGAACCTGCTCATCATCATCCCGATGCTCGGCCGGTCCTCGCTGCCCGACGAGATCGACAAGCTCACCGACCAGCTCGCCACCGAGAACGGCGACAGCGTCCGCATGGTCGAGTCGTCGAGCGAGAACTACTGGTACGGCTTCGCGCCGTTCACCTGGGTCCTGACGCCGGTGATCACCACCGTTTCCGCGGAATACCACCCGTCGGCCGACGTGCTCGCGAAGGATCAGGCGGAGCAGGAGGCGAAGCGGGCGGAGCAGGAGAAGTCGAAGTGAGGTCGAGTCGAGCGGGCGTCGAGCCCGCTGACCGGCGTCTCCCCGACGATCCAGACCGGCGCTCCGTGCCAGACCTTGGAGCTCGCGGCCGGCAGAGCCCGCTCGATCCCTTTGCGGAGCCGCCGTCAGCCCTTCGCCTTGCGCAGTTGCTCGATCCCGTACCGGCCGAGCTTCGCCGGGAAGTGCTTCTGATTCTTCGCGAGCCAGCGCTCCCAGTCGGGCGCCTCCTTCTCGTCCCACGCAGGGACCGGCTCGGTCCCCTTCTTCGGCGCCGCCTCCGCGAACAGGTCGCGCAGCGTCTTACCAATGGTGTCAGGCCCGCCGCCGTACTTGCCGCCGGTGTCGTTGACGGGCGCGCTCTTCAGCCGCTGCACGACGGCGGTGACGCCATCGCGCGCGCCGAGACCGAGGAGCGCGTCGGCCGTCGCGGAGAGGAGCTCGCCGTTCCAACGCGACAGCGTCGGCAGCAGATCGGCGAGCGCCGCGACGCTGCGGTCGTCCGGAAGCTCCCGCAACCCCTTCACGATCTGCTGCGCCAGACCGACGAGCTCGTCGCGCGCCTTGCGCCGCTCGACGACCTTCGGATCCTCCTTCGCGCCCGGCGCGCCGCCGCCCCAGTCGCCCTTGCCGAACGGGATCTTCGCGAGCTCCTTGTGCGTCTCCTCGAGCGCCGTCGCGAGCGCGCCGACCGAGACGTCGGGATGCATGCCGCGCTCCAACGCCTTCACCGCTTCGAGACGGACGGCGACCTTCTCGTCGTCGAGCGCCGCGGCGACGAGCTTCGCGCTCTCGAGCGAGGGGCAGAGCGGATGTTTGGCATCGAGCGCGACGAGCGCCGCGATCGCGAAGCGGCGGTCGCTCGGGTCCTTCGACTTGAGCTTCGGAGTCACCTCCGCGACGGCGGCGGCTTCCTCCTTCTGGTGCACCGCGCAGAGCGCCGTCGGCGTGCAGGTGGCGCAGTCGTCGGCGCGCGCCGCGATTCCGGACGACAGCAGCGCGAGCAGCAGCGCGACCATGGCAGGCACTCCCTCTCGTGACCGGAGGGCGGTGATCTTCGCGACTTGCCGACGTCGGGCCAAGCCGCTCGACGGGGAGCTCCTCGCGCCCGACCGCCGGTCGCCGGCGCTAGAGTCCCCGCCCCGACTTCGTCCGTGGGGGAGCCATGCCGCGTCGACCCGACCGCACCGCCCAGCAGGACTCGTCGAGCTTCGTCCTCGCGGAGCGCGACATCCCGTTCCTCGCGCGGCCGGAACTGCGGCCGGTCCGGCTCCAGCTCGAGCTCTTGAAGCCCGACCTGCTGATGCGCGAGCACGGGGTGATCTCGACGATCGTCGTGTTCGGGAGCGCGCGCGTGCCGGCGCCGGAGGACGCGGCGCGCTTCGTCGCGGAAGCGGAGGCTCTCGCGAAGTCGAAGCCGCAGGAGGCCGCGGCGCAGCAGCGGCTCGCGGCGGCG
>Ga0134124_10004119_pt1 | contig 11673 bp, 6 predicted proteins | sample KB304_FD_96880 | JGI IMG/M metagenome (GOLD analysis project Ga0134124, IMG submission 96880) | Terrestrial soil microbial communities without Nitrogen fertilizer from Kellogg Biological Station, Michigan, USA - KB3-0-4 | ecosystem: Environmental > Terrestrial > Soil > Unclassified ... | reverse complement strand
TTGAACTGGAGAAGGGCCCGCTGATGGCCAAAGCCGGCGCAGCGCTCGCACTGGCAGCCGTCAATCCGCTGGCCGCGCTGCTGCCGCTGCTGGAACCGGGACCGGGCGTGAGCACCGATTGCGCCGGCGTCCTGCAGGAAGTGAAGCCGGCGGAAAGCAACGCCGTGGCGAAGGCCGGCGGCAAGTCCGCTCCGCCGCCGGCACAACCCGCGGCGCAAAACGCGGAGCGCCAGCCCCTTCCCCGCCGCGCTAGCGGCGGGCCGCGTGCCTCGGGCGCTTGACCGAACCATCTCCTCTTGCCGCTGGCCGGGCTTGCGGGTTCGCGTCAAGCGGATTCATCGCTTCGTCTGCCAGTTCTTCGTCGGTCATGCCGAGTTGCGCTTCCTCGGCCTGATCGAGGCCGCCGCCCAATCCGGCGTTGTCGGCGCTGACCACGCGGTCGGTTTCGATATCGCGGTCGGCAACATCGGCCGTTTCGGCGGCCGCGGGGCGATCGCCGGTGCCGTTGCGGTCGCTGTTGTCGTCCAGGTCCAGCCCGGCGCCCATGCTGGCGCCGTCTTCATTGGTGCCGCGCATGAGGGGCACGGCGTCGGGCCCGACCGGCTGCGCGCCCCGCACGTCCGAGCCGCTGTCGGAGCTGTCGCTCGGCCCCAAGGTGTTGGTGTCGTGGCCCTTGGGCACCGTAGGGGGCGGCGAAATCAAGTTGTCGGGATCAAGCGTGCTGCCCATGATGAATCTCCATAAGGAGGGCCATGGCGGCGCTGCGGCCGCCTTGCCCTCGCACATCAACTTAGTGGTTGCGCTCGTGGCGCTCGGCGCGTTCGGTGTCGTGCTGCGCGTCCTTCACCGCCTCCTGCACATCGCCGACCTTTTTCTGGACTTTGCCTTCACCCTGCTTTGCCAGACCCTTCACCTGATGGTCGGTGCTGCCCACGGCCTTGCCGAATTTTTCCTGGGCCTTGCCGGCGACGTCCTTCATCGATCCTTTGACTTGATTGCTGTTCATGGGAAGCTCCTTGTCCTGGTTGTTTAAGACGGTTTCTCGCCGAACTCAGGTCGACCCGCGCGAACCAACGCGATACCTGCGGTTGCTTGGCGAGAACTCAAGCTTCAGTATGGCGCCGCAAAAAAATGCGGCACACCGGACAAGGCCGGGCGTCAGGGTAGGAATCGCCTGATCTTGAGCGTCGGCCCGTGGCGACGCTGAGCAACGGTGCCCAAGGGATACTTAAGCGGGCGCGGTTAAGGCGATCATGGTCCATTTGTCTTAGGGCAAATGATCCATTTGCCGAGCCAAAACCGTAGGGTTTCGCTTGCACTCTGTAGCGCTATCGCTACAATGCGTCCCGTGATGCACAGGCGGCCGAATCCACAAGGCCGCCGGTATCGAAGCTCAGGGAGATTCACCGATGAACAGAATGGTTTGCAGGCAGCGCTCGAACGCGAACGCTTGCTGCTCATCGGGTGCGCACGCCTCGCCGTGCCGTGTCGCGACCGCGGCGTCTCCCTTGCACGAATCCGTATCCCCCAAGCGCAGCGATCGGGCTTGGGGGAAGCGCAAGGAAAATGCCGCAACCTAGAAGTCGTTTCAGCGACATTCACACAATCCCCGCCTAGCGCGGGGTTTTGTGTTTTTGGGTTATGGAAAAAATGAATACTGGTTATGTCCGCATAGCTTTTCCGAAAATCCATCGTCTACATTCGTGTTCGACTTCCTCAGCGTCCAGGATTGTTAAATGCTGAAGTAATTCCTGAAATTTGGCTAACAATTCGGTAATTTTTTGCTGTTGGCGACTAGCCCTGGGCGGGCTGACGATTTCCCACTTGTGTGAGGCGCTTTTCATAAATAGGTACGCTTCTTTAAACAAGCCTTTCTGTACAAAACCTTCCCCGATCCAGGATCGGGCGTAGCCTTGATTTACGATTCGCAAAGGCTCAGGTGATTGTCCTTCTAGGAGATATGCAGATTTCTTTAGACAGGCCATTGCGTTCTCTATTTCACCTCCAAGCTGCAAGCATCGGCCGATATTTCCGTAAACTGAAGCATGCTGTTTTGAGTCCAGATTTTCCGGGCTGATTGCTTCGCTGACTTCGATATTTTTTGAGAAATATTTCAAAGCTTTTTCAAGCTCGCCAAAGTCTCGTTGCGCCAGTGCTAGATTATGTGCGCAGTCGGAAGCAATATCAGCACTTGTTGATTCCTTGAGGGCGACTCCCTCTTCACCCCAATCGATTGCTTTTCGGTATTCCTCAGAATACCAATGAAAATAACATCGCATATCGCAAAGGTTAACGAATTGTGCGCCCTTCCCTGGTATTGAGGCTTCGTATTTTTTGAGAAGAGCTTCGACTTCTTGACGTTCACCAAGTTGCGTCAAGCATCCAACATACCGTTTCAGAGCAGAATCAATTGGCCCACTGCCGCCTTGAAATTCCTTGGCCCAATCGATCGCGTCGAAAAGTTGACGCGACACTCTCACGAGCACTTCCGGGAGTCCGTAAATTAAGAGTTGGGGGCCAATGTCATTTAGTGTTTTAGTTGCCGATTTAAAATCCCTCTTTTTTATACTGAGCTCTGCCTTCTGCGTCCAGTGTTCGATCATGTCAAATGACCAAGCCCCGCGGTTCACCTTAAGGACGGAAATGAATTGCCCGATCATCCTGTCGATTACAACAAGGATGGTGGCGATGTATTTCTCTTGCTCTGCCTGCGGAAATTTCGCTCGGATATATTGCCGAATGAGTGGATGAAGTTCTAGCCGATCCGGTTGAGAGGGGACTGGCTTAACTACAATCAAATTCAACGCGATAAGAATCCCCTTGTGCTTGCTGAATTGCGCATAATTGATGTGACGAACGCGCACATATTCGGAAATCCTATCCTCGGTTTCTGGACGAACCATCTCCGCCATCAACCTAAGAATGATGATCTGTTTTTCTTTTAGTGTTTTCCAAATTTCATCGAGAGTGTTCTCGGGAAGCGCGCCCTGTCCTCTCTTAATTCCTTCAAGGATGCGTGGTAGGGAAGTTCTTCCACTTGCCACTTGGACCGCAATCAGGTTTAGCCACAGTGGATGGCCATTCGTTAACTTCCAAGCCTCTAAAACAAGGGTAGAGTTGTCAGCGATATTTACACCACGCCTTTGAAACAATAGGGTAGTTTCTCCGTGGGAGAGGCCTTCCGTTAGCGGGATGGGCAAAATTCCAGGGTCGTCCGACTTTATGTTAGGGCGACATGTAAAAACAAATCGAGAATTGTGCTTTCTGGAAAGAACTTTTTGAAAGAGTAATCTTATGCTGGAAATTGGACGAAAACTCTCTAGATCGATGTAGTGATCTATATTGTCAAACACAAATAGACAAAACTTATTCCCAACTACTTTCAACAATGTTTCTATAAGTGATTCAGTCTCCAAACCTTCAAGGTCGGTCGCAGATATTTCGCCATTTGTTAGACGACCAATAATCGAGGAAAGTTGAGTATTTAAGCGGTCGCCCTCTTCTCGGCAATCGCGCCAGTCCCAGAAATCTATCTTGTGGCTGGACGTAATGTGCTCGAAGCACATCGAGGCCAATGCCGATTTTCCCTGGCCTCCTATACCGCTTATCACCGTTATTGGTTGGGTAGAATTAGTGATGGCTTTGAATTCGATATCTCGGCCCACCCATGCATCGACGCGAGGTGGACTATCCGACATCCCCAGGTCGGCCGGCAGTCCAGAGGGGCGTATCGTTACGGGGATTGGGACGGGTCCTCCCGGGTCTGCGGGGGTTGAGATGGCAACCGGCGTGCCTTGAGCGGATTGGCTGGATCGCTCAAGTGACTTTGTTAATATCGGTAAGAATAGATGGCAGTCGATGCCGCTATATAGATTCACTCGACCTCGGACCAGGCCCGGTGCCAGTCTCGACAGCAAGCGTCGATTTTGTTGGCGGATTTTCTCCGTCTTCTTCTCGTGGAAAGCCCACAGTATGTCGGGAGACGAATTTCCATCGTCGAGGACACTAGCCAAGGCATTAATAAAAATATCATCCCAGCCGCCGTAGGCAAGTACGACAACCACCGAATTGCTGAGAAGTTGGCTCAATGACGACCGTAGATTGGGCCGGTCCTGCAGTAATTGGCGTGGGGTGTGCAGTGTATCCGAACCATACCAATACCCATGCAAGTGAACGATATTGCAGGCTGATGATTCGGTGTTGTTAATACTCCCGTCTCCGGCGAGGACTGTGCGGTAAAAAGTCCCGCCAGAGGCGCGTATTGCAATCTCGATTAGTGGGTCGAAATTGGACGTTAAAATTCGCCTTCCAAATATGGTGGGGTGGCGAACGGCCAGTGTGGCTAGCCCTTGGACTGCTGGGGGAATTGTCCAACCTTTAGGATCCGATTCAATCCGCTTATAGTCGGTCTCAACCATTCGATCCAGTGACGAGATAAGGGTATCTCGGTCTGCGTGGGCGTGCAAAACGGCACGTTGAATAATGGAGTTGGCGACATCCTGTCCCCTCCTGGCGAGCAAATAGTCAAAGGCGGCCTGATATCGATACTGAGTCCCCTTGGCGACTTGTTTGTTGAACTCAGAGAGACTACCGATCTTGTTTGAGAACTGCTCTCTAATTAGTTGAATTATTCCATCGACATCTAGAGTTCCAGTCTTTGTTGAGGCCACCGCCGAGAGAGGCGCTCCCACTAAGAAAACTATTTCTTTATTTCCCTCGAAGGCGCTGGCCGTTACACGCTCAATCAGAGCGTCATGATCATTTATCGGTATATTCGACATTTACCGGCTTTCTCCCTGAGCTACCCTTCGTCGATTTATATTTGTAGTTCTATATTTTATTTTCTTTCTATCCATCCGAAACAAGGATATGGGTAAATTTCGGTGGATCAATGAGTTAGTCAGCACCCCGCCCGTTTCGCCAATCCATCCGACCGCAGGCGTTCCGGGTGCTCGGTCATGCCCAGCGCGTCGGCGCCGATCAGGAAGTGATTGGTCTTGCTGGCGTTCAGCGTCCCGGCGGTGACACGCACCTTGGGGGCGTTGGCTTCCATCCAGGCCGCAACCTTGGGGCCATCCAGGGAGCCGGTGCCCTCGACGGCCGCCTTGAGGGCGTACATGGCGTCATAGATATAGGACACCGTGGTGGGGCTGGACTGCGGGCGGGCGTCGGCCCTGATCTTCTCGATGAGTTTGGCGAAGGCGGAGCTACCGGGGGCGTCGCCTGCGCAGTACACGAAGGCCTTGTAATTGGAACCGACGACGTTGTCGAAGGCGTCGGCACCGGCGATCTTGGTCACCACCGGCGGCGCCGCGATCACGGAAAAATTGCCGACGATGCGCGGACTCCAGGACAGTTCCCGCAGGGTTTTGATGATGAGCCCGGTGTCGCCGCCCGACTGCGCGAACAGCACCAGCACCGGCGGGTTGCCGCGCTTCAGGTTGAGCAACTGCGGCGTGACATCGTTGGTCTGGCCGGCGGTGTATTCCTCCGCTGCGGTGAGCCTGATCTTCGCCTCCGCCAGGCCGGTTTTGATGACTTCGGCGGCCGACTTGGCCTGCGCGCCGGCATCGGTGAGCAGCGCCACTTCTTTGGCTTTCAGCACGTCCCGTACATACTCCACCATGCTGCCGCCCTGCGACAGCGCGCTCGGCAGGATGCTGAAATGATAGGGCCCGATCTGGGGTGTGATGGCCAGCGACCCGGCCACCGTGAAGTGCGGAACCTTCGCCTCGGTGGTGATGGGCAGCGCGGCGAGCACGAGCTGGCTCGCAAGCGGTCCGACCACGGCCTCGACTTTTTCGCGCTGCACCAGCCGGCGGGCTTCCGTGACAGTGTTGGTGGGGTTGCTCTGGTCATCGGCCTCGACCAGCACGATCTGGCGGCCCAACAGACCGCCGGCGGCGTTGATTTCCCTGGCGGCGATGGAAGCGCCCATGCGGGCGTCGAAGCCGGACTCCGCAATGGCGCCGGAGAACGACAGCAGCATGCCGATCTTGACCGGCTCCCTGGACTGCGCATGCGCCGCGCTCCAGGCTCCTGCAAACGCGACGATGCACCCCAGCGTGGCCAGCGCGCGGGCCGGCCTGTTCCCGTGATTCATGCGACCTCCTCCATTGGTGTCATGTTTTCCTGCGGGACCTTCGTCATGGCCCGCGAGCGGGCCACGCACAGCATAGCCCCGCCCGGCCGGGCGCGCTCGCCATGGCCGGCTCAAGCCATACTGTATAAAAAGACAGCTTATTTGCTATAATGCCGCCATGATCACGCTGGACCGGCTTGCCTTTGTCGACGTCGAGACCACGGGACTGGCGCCGCGCTCGGACCGCATCACCGAAATCGGCGTGGTGACGGTGGATGAGGGTGGGGTGCGGGAGTGGCGTTCGCTGCTCAATCCCGGGCGCGTGGCCGCGGCGCGCTCGCGCCTGCTGGCCGGCGTGTCGGCGGGGGAGCTGGAGACAGCGCCGCGTTTCGCCGACATCGCCGCGCAACTGGCAAGGCGCCTGGCCGGGCGGCTGTTCATCGCGCACAACGCACGCTTCGACCACGATTTTCTGCGCGCCGAGTTCATGCGCGCGGGACTGGATTTTCACACCCGCGTGGTGTGCTCGGCCGCGCTGTCGCGCCGGCTCTATCCGCGCGAGCCGCGCCACGATCTCGACGCCATCATGCTGCGGCATGGATTGCACGCCGAGGCGCGCCACCGTGCGCTGCCGGACGCGCGCCTGCTGGAGCAGTTCTGGCGGGTGCTGCGCGCCGAGCATCCCTTCGGCCTGGACGCGGCGGTGGAAGAATTGCTGGCCGGTCCGGTGCTGCCGGCCGCGCTCGACCCCGGCCTCATCGACGCTCTGCCCGAGGCGCCCGGCGTGTTCGCGCTGCTGGACGGCGAGGGGGCCGTGCTGCACATGGCCAAGTCCGCCAACCTGCGGCTGGGCGTGCGCGATTATTTCCGGCTGGACCGCGCTTCGGACAAGGCGCTCGCCGCCGCGCACGCGGTGCGCGGCGTGCGCTGGCGGGTGACGCGGGGCGCGCTGGGATCGCAGTTCCGGCTTCGGGCGTGGTCGGACGCGCTGCAGCCGCGCAAGCGGCGGGCCGGCGCCTTCTTCACCTGGCGCATGCGTCCGGAATGCGTTCCTTGCCTGGAGCTGGCGCCGCTCGAGGGGGCGCCGGGCGGCGCGGCCGGTCGCGCTGAAGGTGGCTCAGCCGGCGCGGCCGACCGGCCCGAACTGTACGGACTGTTCGAAACCGAGCGCAAGGCGCGCAATGCGCTGGGTCGGCTGGCGACGAGCAATGGCCTGTGCAGTGCGCTCCTGGGGCTGGATGGCGAGTCGGGTTGCTTGGGATGTGCCGCGTATGCGGGGAGCAATGCGCCGGGATGTGGTGGGACGCCCGGCGCGACGGTCGATGCCATGGCCGGTGCCATAGGCAGTGAAGCGGCGGCGCGCCGGCGAGGCGCGCGCAAGGAGTCGGCGATGAAGAAGGAGCCTGCGGCAAAGAAGGAGCCTCTTGCCAAGCCGCTTTGTCTGGGCAAGCGCGAACGCCTGCGCCATCTCACCCGCGTGGCGCTGGCGCTGCGGCCGTTGCGGGTGCAGTCATGGCCGTACCAGGGGCCCATCGGCATTCGCGAGCGCGGAGAACTGCACGTCGTCGACGACTGGCGCTACCTGGGCACGGCCTGCGCCGCACACGAGGTGCCGGAACTGCTGGCGGGGAGCGGCGCACAGCGCGGCGGATTCGAGCGCGATACGTTTGCCTTCCTGGTGCGCGTGCTGCGCCGGCTGCCGGCGAGCCGCATTGTGCGCCTGGACGCCGATTCGGCCGTGCAGGGGGGCGCACCTGGCCGGGTGGGTCCCGGCTGAACTGCGTTCCCGCGTGATCGAGGTCCTTCCGCAGGCGCTTTCTATTCGCGCCGGCCGAACACGTTCATTTCCTTCACCTTGCCCTGCGCGCGGCTGCCGTCCTCCTTGCGGTAGCTCGGCCACCACCGTTCCAGCAGGCCGGCCGCCCAGTCTTTGCCGCCCAGGCCGAAGGCCAATGCCAGGGCCAGCACCACGCCGGTGAGGATGATGAGGAAGGTCTCCCGAACCAGGTCGCCGCCGACGCTGGTGAGGTCGAGCGCGATGAGGATGACGAAGGCCATCACGCCATAGTGGGCCAGCATGGACAGGAAGTCGGCGTCGGGAATGTCCAGGGCGCGGCAATGCGAGAGCACGGCCTGGGCCACGAAGCGCGCGAAATAGGCGCCCACGGTGAGGATGAGCAGCGCCAGGATGAGCTTGGGCACGAACAGCACCAGGCGGCCGAGCAGGTCGGTGGCGTAGCCCAGGCCCAGGCTGTTGAAGGCGATGACCAGCGCGGCGAACATCACCAGCCAGAACGCCAGCAGCCCGAACAGCCGCGTGGTGTCGCTCTTGCTGCCGCCCTGCTGCAGGAAGGTGTCCATGCCCGAGCGCTCGGTGAGCACGGCGAAGTTGATGGCGCGCAGCCCCTTCTCGACCGTGAAGCGCACCAGCTTCGCGGCAACCCAGCCGACGATGAGCATGAGCAGCGCCAGTCCGATGCGCGGCAGGTAGGCCGCCGCCTGCACCAGGAAGGCCCGGGCCGGGTCGAGGAGGATATCGGCGTTTTGCATGATGGCTCCTTGGAGCTGTGGTGCTCCCGGCTAGGGTGCGCGGGACGCGGGCGGTTCGGGATTCTAGGCCGCGTCCGCTTCGTCCGCTTCCATGTCGCCCAGGTCCGGGTCGTGGCCGGGGCTGCGGGGCGCGATGAACTGCAGTACGCCGGCGAGGGGAATGCACACCCAGTCGGGCCGGCTTTTCAGTTCATAGGCGAGTTCATACAGCGCTTTTTCCAGTTCCATCAGGCCGAGCAGGCCCTGTCCGGCACGCAGCGTTTCCGCCGTCACGGAGCCTGCGTCCCCGGCGGCGCCCGAATAGCCTTCGAGGAAGGCCTCGCGCACCTGGGCTTCCCAGCGCGACAGCGGGCCGGTCATGGCCGACACCCTGGCCGGCTCGGCCGCGTAGCGCAGCAGCACGCTGCCCGCGGCATAGCTGAACGAGCGCAGCATGCCGGCCACGTCGCGCAGCGGCGACTGGCGCGCGCGGCGCTCCTCCAGGCTGCGTCCAGGCTCGCCTTCGAAATCGATGAGGATGAAATCATCGGTGGTCATCAGCACCTGGCCGAGGTGGAAGTCGCCGTGGATGCGGGTGCGCAGGCCCGAGGGCACGGCTTCGTCGGCGAACGCCGCGATGCGAGCCAGCAGCGCATCGCGCGCGTCCAGCAGGCGTGCGGCGTCCTCCTGGGCCGCCGCGGGCAGCATGGGCCGGGCCGATTGCAACAGGTCGAGGGTGCGGCGCGCCTCGGCCGTCACGCGCTCGCGCTGGGCCGCGAGGTCGGGCGCGGCCAGCGGTTGCGGATCGAAGGCCGGATTGCCCGTGGTCCTGGCCAGGGCGCGGTGCAGCTCCGCCGTGCGCCGTCCCAGGATGCGCATGAGCGCGAGATAGGCGGCGTGCGGCGCGTCGGCCAGTTCCGCAGGCGCGGCCGGTGCCGCGGCTGGTTGCGTGGAGGCCATTTCAGCATAGCGCTCCAGGTAGTTCTGGGTGTACACCCAGGCATCCCCCTGGTTGGGAATGTAGGCCTGCAGGGTGGCGAGCGACATCACATCGCCGGCCGCGTTGACATACTCGAGCGCGCCGGCGATGGGCGCCACGTTGGGGAAGCCCGCGACCTCGGTGAGGAACAGGCCCATTTCCACTTCCGGGTTGACGCCGGGACGCAGGCGGCGGTAGCCCTTGAGGAACAGGCGCTCGCCCAGCGACACCAGGGTGTTGCTGCTCTGGGCCTTCTGGCGGCTCACCGCGATGGAGCCCAGCCCCTGGCCTGCCAGGCGCGCGTAGGCCGCGGTGGGCCGGAAACGCAGCCGGCCGTGGGCCGTGGCGATTTCGGTTTCGGTGCCCATGGCCTGGGCCAGCGAGCGGCAGAAGGCTTCGTCCGACCAGGCATCGCCCATCAGCCCCACATTGGCCTGCTGGCGCACGCGCGCCACCGCCGCCGCGGTCAGGCCGCGCAGCCGGTCCTCGTCGCGCTCTTCCCAGGCCAGCGCCAGGGGAACGAAGTACCAGGGCTTGTCCGCCGGTCCGTCCAGCTCGAGCAGTTGCAGCAGCCAGGTGTCCGCGGGGTCCGCCGCGGTTTGGTGGTCCCCCGCCCGGCGTTCCCCGCTGCGCGGAGCGGTGCGGTGTTCCCACAGCGTGTGGTCGGCGAGGTGGGCGCGCGCCACCGCGGCACCCTTGCCGGAATACCAGCGCTGCGCCTCGATGAAGCGCGGCAGCGCCTCGCTCTCGAGCTGCACGCGGGTCTTTTCCGCCATGGCGATGCGCCAGGGCACCACGCGGTCGCGGAACAGGCTGGCCCAGCCGTCGAACAGCACCAGCACCGGCAGGTCGTCGGTCACACGGAATTCCTCGTGCCAGGCGGGCATCTGCGCGTCCGACGCCAGGCGGAACCAGAAGAAGCCGTGCTTGGGTATGGTGAGCATGTAGGGCAGCTCGCCGATGGGCGGGAAGGGTGTGCGGCCGAGCAGTTCCACGGGCACGCGGCCCTTGAAGCGCGCCAGGTTCAATTCCACGGCCTGGGCCGAGCGCGACAGGTTGGCCACGCACAGGATGGCTTCGCCCTCCAGTTCGCGCAGATAGGCCAGGATTTTGCGATTGCCGGGCTTCAGGAACGACAGCGTGCCGCGGCCGAAGGCGCGGCTTTCACCGCGCACGGCCAGCATGCGCTTCATCCAGTTGAGCAGCGACGAGGGGTCGCGCGCCTGCGATTCCACGTTCACCGCGCCGTAGCCGTACACGGCGTCCATGATGGGCGGCAGGTACAGGCTCTGCGGGTCGGCGCGCGAAAACCCGGCGTTGCGGTCGGGGCTCCACTGCATGGGCGTGCGCACGCCGTTGCGGTCGCCGAGGAAGAAGTTGTCGCCCATGCCGATCTCGTCGCCGTAGTAGATAATGGGCGAGCCCGGCATGGACAGGAGCAGGCTGTTCATGAGCTTGATGCGGTCGGCGTCGTTCTCCATCAGCGGCGCGAGGCGGCGGCGAATGCCCAGGTTGATGCGCGTGCGCGGGTCGGCCGCGTACATCAGGTACATGAACTCGCGTTCCTTGCTGGTCACCATCTCGAGCGTGAGCTCGTCGTGGTTGCGCAGGAAAATCGCCCACTGGCAGGACTCCGGGATTTCCGGCGTCTGCTGCATGATCTCCACCACCGGGTAGCGGTCCTCCTGCGCGATGGCCATGTAGATGCGCGGCATGAGCGGGAAGTGGTAGGCCATGTGGCACTCATCCCCCTCGCCGAAATACTGGCGCACGTCCTCGGGCCACTGGTTGGCCTCGGCCAGCAGCAGCCTCCCCTGGTAGTGGCGGTCCAGCGCGGCGCGGATCTTGCGGATCACCTCGTGGGTCTCGGGCAGGTTCTCGCAGTTGGTGCCCTCGCGCTCGACGAGGTAGGGAATGGCGTCCAGGCGGAAGCCGTCCACGCCCATGTCCAGCCAGTAGCGCATGGTGCGGAACACGGCCTGCAGCACGCGCGGGTTGTCGAAGTTGAGGTCGGGCTGGTGATGATAGAAGCGGTGCCAATAGTAGGCGTTGGCGACCGGGTCCCAGGTCCAATTGGACTTCT
>Ga0134124_10004118_pt1 | contig 11675 bp, 10 predicted proteins | sample KB304_FD_96880 | JGI IMG/M metagenome (GOLD analysis project Ga0134124, IMG submission 96880) | Terrestrial soil microbial communities without Nitrogen fertilizer from Kellogg Biological Station, Michigan, USA - KB3-0-4 | ecosystem: Environmental > Terrestrial > Soil > Unclassified ... | reverse complement strand
TGAGCATTCCCGGAGAGATTCAGTCATACGGCGGCGTGCCCCGCGGGTTGATGCGCCAGGCGATGCGCGGACTCGTCGCCACACGACGACAGCGCCGGCAAAAGGAAGTCCAGGGCCGCTCGTGGCGTACCTTGATGCAGCATCTGGAAAAACGAATGCTGGGCATTGTTTCCGGGCTCACCCCACACCACGGGAGCCGTCTCGCAGCTCACGGGTGAGCCATTGCTTCGCACTCGCTTGCCGTTGCTCTCCATGTCGAGTTGCTGCAGATAGGCAGGGAAGCGGGCCAAGCGATCGTCGTAAGGCAGCACGGCAAGTGTGGGCAGCTTCAGAAAATTGATATTCCACACGCCGATCAATCCCATCAGCGCGGGCAGGTTCGCCGTCCACGGGGCGGCAAGAAAGTGTTCATCCATAGCCGCGCCGCCCGCCAGGAAGTCCCGGAAGTGTCGAGTACCGATAGCTATCGCCAGCGACACGCCAATTGACGACCAAATGGAATACCGCCCGCCCACCCAATCCCACATAGCAAAGCGGTAGTCAGGATGCACGCCAAAGTCATCCATGGCCGCCACATTGACGGATACGGCAGCGAAATGCGCAGGCACCGCCTTGTCGCCGAGCTTCTCCACCACCCACTTTCTGGCGCTTTCGGCATTGGTGCGGGTTTCCAACGTGGTGAAGGTCTTCGAGCAGACGATGAACAGCGTGCGTCGTGGCATCCCCATAGCCAACACATCGGCCAACCGGCATCCGTCGACATTCGAGACAAACGCCACGCGCGGTCCCTCTTTGCCGAACGGGCGCAACGCTTCCACCGCCATCGCGGGGCCCAGGTCTGACCCGCCGATACCGATGTTGACCACCAGCTCGAATGGTTCATCGGTACTGCCACGAACCTGTCCTGATCGCACCGCCTCGGCAAAGGCCAGCATGCGCTCGCGTTCCGCACTGACCTGTTCGGCGTAAGGGGCGCCGGCACGTCGTAGTGCCGTGTGCAGGACCTGCCTGCCCTCGGTGGGGTTGGCAATCTCGCCGCTATACATGCCCTGGATTCGCTCGCGCAGGTGTACATCGTTGGCCAGGCTTCCCAGCGCTTCGAGTACGGCGGCGCCCATTCTTTGACGCGAAAAGTCCAGCGTCAGGCCGCCGCCGGATACCATGAACGCTTTGCCGCGCTCCGGCTCTGCGGAAAAGAGCTCCGAGATGGAGGGTTGCTTCGTGGCGGCCAGCGCCGTAAGGCGCTGCCAGGAGGGGCTGGCTACGGCATCCATGTTCATGCCGTCATCTTAGCGGGCGGCAATCTCACGACGATACCAGTCCACGGTCGATCGGATGCCTTGCGCAAGCGGGATGCGCGCCTTCCAGCCCAATGCCGACATGCGCGAAACATCCAGCAGCTTGCGGGGCGTGCCGTCTGGCTTGCTGGTATCGAAACGCAGCTGCCCGCGAAATCCTGTCGCTTCGGCCACCAGCGCCGCCAACTCGGCGATGGAAACATCCTCGCCCCAACCCACATTGACCGGCGACAGATCGCTATAGCGCTGCATCAGGAAAACGCAGGCATCGGCCAGATCATCCACGTGCAGGAACTCGCGCCGCGGCTTGCCCGATCCCCAGACCTCCACTTCCCCAGCGCCAGAATCTGCCGCCTCGCTGAATTTGCGGATCAATGCCGGCAGCACATGCGACCCCGCAAGGTCGAAATTGTCGCCCGGACCATAGAGATTCGTGGGCATGGCGCAGATGGCGTCGAATCCGTACTGCTTGCGGTACGCCTGGCAGGTCTTCAGTCCTGCGATCTTCGCTATTGCGTACCACTCATTGGTGGGCTCCAGCGGACCGGTAAGCAGGCAATCCTCGGGCATGGGCTGCGGTGCATGCTTGGGGTAGATGCAGCTGGAACCCAGGAACAGCAGCTTGCGCGTGCCATGGCGATAGGCCGCGTCGATGACATTGGACTGGATGACCAGATTCTGGTGGATGAACTCGGCGGGCCGCGAGTCATTGGCCAGGATGCCGCCCACACGTGCGGCGGCGAGATACACCTGCAGCGGCTTCTCGCTTGCGAAGAAGGCGTCGACAGCAGCCTGGTTGGTGAGATCCAGTTCCTGCCGGGAACGCAGGATCAGCTCCGTGCCCGGCTCGCTGCGCAGGCGACGTACCAGCGCCGAGCCCACCAGGCCGAGGTGTCCGGCGACAAAAATCCTTGCCGTCATTATTCGGAATGCCGGTAGGTCTTGAACCCTTCGCGTGCGATCACGGCATCACGTCGGGCAATGTCCAGGTCCGATGTCACCATCTCGCGCACCAGGTCCTGGAAGCTGCACTCCGGCGTCCAGCCCAGTTTTGCCTTGGCCTTTGAAGGATCTCCCAGCAGCGTCTCCACTTCGGTGGGCCGAAAGTAGCGGGCATCGACCTTGACGATGGTGCGACCGGTCTTCGTATCCACCCCCTGCTCGTCCACTCCTTTGCCGCGCCACTCGATGTGCATATCGAGCTGCTCACCCGCCAGCGCGACGAATTCCCGCACGGAGTGCTGCTCGCCGGTGGCGATGACGAAGTCGTCCGGACGTTCCTGCTGCAGCATCAGCCACTGGGCGCGCACGTAGTCCTTGGCATGTCCCCAGTCGCGCAGTGAGTCCAGATTGCCCAGGTACAGGCACTGCTCCATGCCTTGCGAGATGCGCGCCAGACCACGGGTGATCTTGCGCGTCACGAAGGTTTCACCGCGGATCGGCGACTCGTGATTGAACAGTATGCCGCTGCAGGCATACATGCCGTACGCCTCGCGGTAGTTCACCGTGATCCAGTGGCCGTAGACCTTGGCCGCGCCGTAAGGGGAGCGGGGATAGAAAGGCGTGGTTTCGCGCTGCGGCGTCTCCTGCACGAGACCGAACATCTCGGAGGTCGATGCCTGATAGAAGCGCGTCTTCTTCTCGAGCCCCAGGATACGGATGGACTCGAGCAGCCGCAGCGTGCCGACGCCGTCTGCATTGGCTGTGTATTCAGGTGTCTCGAAAGAGACGGCCACGTGACTCTGGGCCGCGAGATTGTAGATCTCGTCCGGCTGCACCTGCTGAACGATGCGGATGAGGTTGGTGGAATCGGTCAGGTCACCATAGTGCAGATACATGCGCACGCCACGTTCATGCGGATCCCTGTACAGGTGATCGATACGATCGGTGTTGAATGACGAGGAGCGACGCTTGATGCCGTGCACCTCATAACCCTTGCCTAGCAGAAACTCTGCCAGATAGGCACCATCCTGTCCGGTGACGCCAGTGATCAGTGCCTTCTTGGCCATGTCGAATCGATATCCTGAAAATTACCAGCCGAAGCGCCGAGTCTAGCAGCTGTAAATGTCAGCTCCGGCATGGGCTGGCCTTACTGCCACAGCGTCTTGCCGCCACTTGCCTTGCTGATCATTTTCATCAGCTCGTCATGTGCACCCAGTTCATCTGCCGTCGCCATCACGACCTTGAGCGCGGCCGGCATGGCAACCGGGCCAGAGGCCATACCGGCCGCCATCATCGGCGCCGCCCGCACCGCCTCATCCAGCGCCAGCGCGCTCTGCCCGCCCGTCATCGCCAGATACACATCCAGCAGAATGCGGGCATCGAGCAACGCCCCGTGCAGCTGCCGGTGCGAGTTGTCGATCGAATAGCGCTTGCACAAGGCATCGAGGCCATTGCGCTGCCCAGGGTGCATCTCCCGCGCCAGTGCCAGTGTATCGAGCACGCCGCAGCGCCCACGAATCCGCAGCGGATCCGTGCCCATCAGCGCAGTCCAGCGCGACAGCTCCGCATCCAGGAAAGCGACATCGAACGGCGCGTTGTGGATCACGAGCTCCGCCCCGTCGACGAAGTCGATGAACCGCTCGGCAATCTCGACGAACTTGGGCTTGTCCGCCAGCTTCTCCAGCGTCATCCCATGCACGGCCGCCGCGCCCGCATCGATCTCGCGCTCGGGATTCAGATACTCGTGAAAATGCCTGCCCGTAGCGCGGCGATTCACCACCTCCACGCAGCCGATCTCGATGATGCGATGGCCGCGCTCGGGCTCCAACCCCGTGGTTTCGGTATCGAGTACGACCTGTCTCATGCGCGCGCTCACGGCGCGGATGTTACCGCAAGCATGGCATCGATCGCCGCATTGGCGAGCGCGTCCACGTGCTCATTGCCCACATTGCCATCGTGCCCACGCACCCACTGCCAGCGCACACGATGCGGCAGGCGCGCGGCATCCAGCGCCTGCCACAGGTCCACGTTCTTTACCGGCTTCTTGTCCGCCGTGCGCCAGGCGCGTTCTTTCCAGTTCGGCAGCCATTCCTCGATGCCGGTGATGACGTACTTCGAATCTGTATAGACGGTCACGCTCACCGGCCGCTTCAATGCACGCAGCGCTTCGATGGCCGCAGTGAGCTCCATGCGATTGTTGGTGGTGTGCGCCTCATAGCCCGAGAGCTCACGCCGCGCGTCGCCGGCGATCAGCAGCGCGCCCCACCCGCCGGGACCCGGGTTGCCCCGACAGGCCCCGTCGCAATAGATCTCCACATCACTCATGAATGGCCGCGTCGAGTCGGTTCGGGCAGCGGCGCGATGACAGGCCGCCGTTCGCGGCTGAAGCGCAAGCGTATGGGCGTCATGCGGTACACATGCTTGCGCGCGCGCATGATCCAGGCAGCGGCGGGCAGCGGATTCATCAATCCGCGCCGCAGGATGCGGCGCGCGGAATCGCTGCCATCGTCCCAGGGGCGGCTGAACAGGTAGTGCTTCTGCAGACTCACCTCGTAGCCCAGCAACCCCAGCCAGTCATGCACCCGGCGCGGGCTCAGCATGCGTTGCAGACCGGGCGGAAAACCCTCGCGGGCCGCTGCGGCTCTGAGCCCCCACAGGCTCACGGGATGAAATCCCAGCACGATCAGCTGCCCCTCGCCGGTGAGCACCCGATCGGCCTCGCGAACCACTGCCTGGGGCTCGCTGTCGAACTCCAGCGTATGCGGCAGCAACACGGCATCGACGGTGGCGCTCTGGATGGGCAAGGCATTGAGCCGGGCCATGACATCCACTTCGCTCAGCGGATTTTCGGCGATCACCGTCTGGCGGCGGGTGCGGCTGCCGGCCAGCAACTGGCGGGGCGCGCCCCAGATGCCCAGCTGCAGCAGCTCCAGGCCGAAGACATCGTCGAGCAGCCCCTTGAGCAGGCTGGCCTCGGCGGCCACCAGCTGGCGACCCAGTGGGGATGAGAGCCATTCGGCAGGTCCGTGGGCGGCCATGGGATTATGCAAAAAGCCTTGGCAATTCTGTGATGGCGCCGGTTAAATACCGGCCGGAAAAATCATAGGCTGTTCGCATGGTCTGTGCCTACAGCTATGGCCATGGATTGGCTGATTCCTCTCCCCGGGGGTGCAACGAGGTGAATTCGGGCTGGCGACACCGATTGGGACTCCCGGCAGCCGCCTTGGCGCTGCTTGCGGGCTGTACCAGCGCGCCCGCGCCTCAGCCCACCACCCCCCCGACCACCGCTGTTGCCGCCGCCCCTCAGGCCTCTGAGTCCAGCACCCCCGCCTCACCTGTCATCCGCGCGCCGGTCCCCGTCGGCGTCACCCCAACGCAGGCTGAGCTGGCCGCCTTCTCACCCTCTTTGGACGTGGCCGAGCCCGATGTCGCCCCCGGCGACCTGCTCGAGCGTGTCCGCGCCGGCCTCAAGCTGGGCCAGATCAGCAACTCGCGCATCGATCGCGAGGCCGAGTGGTTCGCCAACAACCCCGAATACGTGGAGCGTGTGTTCACGCGCGCTGCTCCCTACCTGCACTACATCGTCGGCGAGGTGGAGGCCCGCGGCCTGCCGCTGGAGCTGGCGCTGCTGCCCATCATCGAGAGTGCCTTCCAGCCCTATGCCTACTCGCGTGCGCGCGCCGACGGCCTGTGGCAGTTCATCTCGGCCACGGGCGGCCGCTATGGACTCAAGCAGGACTGGTGGTACGACGGCCGGCGCGATGTGGTGGCCGCCACGCAGGCCGCGCTCGACTACCTCACCGCGCTGCATGACATGTTCGATGGCGACTGGCTGCAGGCCATCGCCGCCTACAACTGCGGCGAGGGCAATGTGGCAAGGGCCATCCGCCGCAACCTCGCGGCGAAGAAGAAAACAGACTTCTGGAACCTGAAGCTGCCGAACGAAACCAAGAGCTATGTGCCGCGCCTGCTGGCCATGCGCGACATCGTCGCCAATCCCGAAAAATACGGCCTCTCGATCGAAGGCATGCCCGACATCCCCTACTTCGCGAAGGTGGAGACTGGCGGCCAGATCAGCATGGAAGTGGCGGCGGAGCTCGCCGGCATCACCACCGAAGACATCTACGCGTTGAACCCGGCCTACCACCGCTGGGCCACCGATCCCACGGGCCCGCACATGATGCTGGTGCCGGTGGAATCGGCCGAAGCCTTCAAGGAAAGCCTGCTGCAACTCACGCCCGACCAGCGCATGCGCGTGGAGCGCTACACCGCGCGCAATGGCGACACGGTGAACAGCATCGCGCTGCGTTTCGGCACCACGGCGCCGCACCTGCGCGAACTGAACGAGCTGGGCGCCACGGCCACCAAGGTCGTGGCCGGCACCGAGCTTCGCGTGCCCTCTTCCGTCAAGGCGCTCCCGCCGCAGGTGCTGCAGGCCGCAGCCCGCGTGGATGCCCGCGGACGCAAGACGCGCACGGTGCGTGCCGTGCATGTGGTGCGCAAGGGCGACTCGCTGTGGTCCATCGCGCAGCGCCACAACATGGACGTGGTCACGCTGGCCAGCCTGAACCGCATCGATCCCACCGACCCGCTGCGCGCCGGGCAGCGCCTGATGCTGCATGAAGCTGAGCTGCAGCAGAGCGGCATCGATGCCAGCGTCGATACCCCGGAGGGACGGCGCGTCACATACGTGGTGCGCCGCGGCGATACGCTGTCTGAAATCGCCACCACGCTGCGCGTGTCGATGTCGAACCTGAAGACCTGGAACAATATCAGCGGAAACTCGATCCGCGTGGGGCAGAAACTGGTTGCCTACGTGCGCCGGCGCTCCTGAGGTCGCCTTCTTGATGGCTCTGGCGAAGGCCTGACGCCGACGCTGCTATCATCCCGCCCCGGTTTCCCCTTCTCAAAGGCTCCCATGGGCATTCTGGCTGGCAAGCGCGCATTGATCGTCGGTGTGGCGACGGACCGTTCCATCGCCTGGGGCATCGCCCAGGCCATGCACGCGCAGGGCGCGGAGCTGGCATTCACCTACGGCGCCGAGCGCCTGAAAGACCGCGTGACGCCGCTGGCCGAGTCCGTGGGCTCCAAGATCGTGCTGCCGCTGGATGTGACCAGCGATGCGCAGATCGAGTCCGTGTTCGCGGCGCTGAAACAAGGCTGGGGCCAGCTCGACATCCTGGTGCATGCCGTGGCCTTCGCCCCCGCCGATGCGCTGGATGGCGAGTTCTATGCGGTGACCACGCGCGAGAACTTCGCGGTGGCGCATGACGTGTCGAGCTACAGCCTCACCGCCCTGACCCGTGCCGCCGTGCCGCTGATGGAGGGACGCGCCGGCGCGGTGCTCACGCTGAGCTACCTGGGCGCCGTACGCTCCGTACCGGCGTACAACGTGATGGGCCTGGCCAAGGCCAGCCTGGAGGCCAATGTGCGCTTCCTGGCGGCCGACATGGGCGCTAAAGGCGTGCGCGTGAATGGCATCTCCGCCGGCCCCATCCGCACGCTGGCGGCGGCGGGTATTCCGGGCTTCCGCAAGATGCTGGGACATGTGGCCCAGACCGCGCCGCTGAAGCGCAATGTGACCACCGAGGATGTGGGCAAGGCAGCGGCCTTCCTGTGCTCGGACATGGCCAGCGGCGTGACCGGCGAGATTCTCTACGTGGACGGCGGCTTCAGTACCGTGGGGATGAGCTTTCCGGAACCGCCGGCGGGCTGAATTCAGCCCGTGGCGGTGCTGCCCGCCGCTGCGGGTGGCGTCGAATTCCGCGACCCCTCGTCGCCCGACAGGCGCGCCACGATCACCGTGCACACGGAATCGGCCAGCACGTTCACTGCCGTGCGCGCCATGTCTAGAAGCCGGTCCAGCACCAGCAGCACGCCGATGGCTTCGGCCGGCAGGCCCACGGCATTCAGGATCACCGTAATGGCCACCAGCGAGGCTGCGGGAATGCTGGCGATGCCCATCGAGGTGATGAGCGCCAGCAGCACCACGGTGACCTGCGTGACGATGGACAGATGCAGGCCATAGGCCTGCGCGATGAACAGCGCCGCCGCGCACTCGTACAGCGCGCTGCCGGCGTGGTTGAGCGAAATGCCCAGCGGCAGCACGAAACCGGCGATGCGCGGCGACACTCCTGCGCGCTGCTGCAGGCATTCCAGCGTTACGGGCAGAGAGGCCGCTGAAGAAGCCGTGGAAAACGCGGTGAGCAGCGCCGGCGCCATGGCGGGATATAGCCGCCACGGATTCATGCGCCCGAACAGCCAGGCCAACAGCGCCAGCGCGCCGAAGGCGTACACCGCAAGGCCGATCACCACGCACAGGCCGAACAGCAGCATGGGACGCGCGGCATCGATGCCAGCCTCATGCGTGACCTTCAGCGTAAGACCCAGCACGCCCAGCGGCGCCAGCTTCATGACGAAGCCCGTCATTCGCATCATGGCGCCAGCCATGCCTTCCCAGAAGCGCGACATGGTGTCGCGCTGGGGTCCGTCGAGCTTGGTGATGAAGTAACCGAACAGCAGGCTGAACAACAGCAGCCCGATGAGCTTGCCCTGTACGGCGGCCTCCACGATGTTCACCGGGATCATGTCGAGCAGAACGTCCGAGAGGCTTCGGCTGGCCTGGGCCTGCACGCTGCTGGCCACGCTGCTGGCATTGGCCTGCAGCGCCAAGGCCGCATGCGCCGGCTGGCCGTCGATGACACCGGGCTGGATGGTGTTGACCACCAGCAGCGCGATCACCACTGCCACCAGCGTCGTCAGTACATAGAACAGCAGCGACAACACGCCCAGTCGCCCCAGATCGCGCGCATTGCCCATCAATGCGACGCCCGAGATGATGGAGGCCACCACCAGCGGCACCACCAGCATCTTCAGCAGGTTCAGGAACAACGTGCCGAGGAAACTGCCAAGGCTTGCGAGCGGCAGTCCGAGCAGGTGCCCGCTGTCGTCGACCAGCGCGCCGAGCACGATGCCCAGCGCCATCGCCGCCAGTATCCACCAGACATTGACCGGCTTTTCGACGGTGCTCATGTCGGTGGAATCCGCTTACTGCTGGAAGGCGTTCGGATTCTTGCTGACTTTGGAGCGCGCGATGACATCGGCCAGGTAGGCATCGATGTCACGCTGGGTGTAGCGCTGCAGTTCGCGCTGCGTGCGCAGCTGTTCGATCTGGGGATTGTCCGACAGCGCCTGGACGCGCGAACCGGTGACGATCAGCAGCGCCACGGCACCGCCCTCGAGCTTCACCGCCTGGACATGGGGCTTGCCGGCCTCGGGGCGCGGGCCGGTGAAGGTGGCATCACGCACTTGCACGGGCAGATCCGGCGCAGTGCGCGCCACGAAGCGCGCCGCGTCGGCCTTGAGCTTCAGCGACGCCAGCACCTGATCGAAGCTGTCACCGGATTTCAGGCGTGCTACGGCGGCTTCGGCTGCAGTCAGCGCGGCGGCACTGCCGCGCTCGCGCTTCAGGGCCCCGACAATACTGTCTTTGACTTCATCCAGTGGCTTGAGCTTGGCCTCGCGATGTTCCTGCACCTGGAAGATGGTGATGCGGTCTTCGCCCAGCTGCACCGGGCCGCCCACGCGTCGCTGGCTCAGGGATGCGTCGCTGAACACCAGCCGGTTCAGTTCGGCATCGGAGCCCAGTGGCAGGCCACCGGCGCCACGCGCGAACTGTTCCACCGTGCCGCGCTTCAGGCCGAACTCGCGCACCAGCTGCTCGAGGTTGGCGCCGCCGCGTTCGAGGCGTTCCTGCAGCTGATCCTCGCGACGGGAGAATTCCTTGGCCGCCTGCTCGTTGCGCAGCGTGGTGGTCAATTCGGCGCGCACGTCGTCGAGACTGCGGCCTGAAGCCGCGCGGATGCCTTCCAGCTTGATGATCTGGTAGCCGTACTGCGTCTTCACCGGCGCGCTGACTTCGCCTTCCTTCAAGGCGAAGAGCTTGTCGCCGAATTCCTTGTCGTAGGTGTCCTGGCTGGCCCAACCCAGGTCACCGCCCTGCTCGGCCGACACACTGTCCTTGGAATACTGCTTGGCCAGCGCGGCGAAATCACCTCCGGCCTGCAACTGCTTGTAGATGTCTTGCGCCTGCGCACTGGCCTTGGCGTCATTGGTGGCGCCATCCACGGCGATCAGGATGTGACGCGCGTGACGCGTCTCGGGCTGCACGAAGCGGGCCTTCTCCTGTTCGTACCGCTGCTTCAACTGCTCGTCGGTGACGGTGATTCCGTCCGCGACATCCGGTTGGGCCAGTTCCGCATAGTCGAGGCGCACCGACTCGGGCACGGTGTATTCGGCCTGATGCGACTTGTACCAGGCCTCGATGGCCTGTGGCTCCACCGGCGCGCTGCCGGCAAAGGCATCCGGCTGCAACAGGGCGAAACGCACCTCGCGCTCTTCATCCAGCAGCGCCAGCAGCCGCTTGCTTTCGGCCGGAGTGAGGAAGTCGGTGCTGGCGATGGCGCCATCGAGCTGCTGCGTCAGCAGGCTGCGCCGCAGATCCGCTTCGTAGGCCTGCGGAGTGAAACCGGCCTGTGCCAGACGCGCCAACGCGGCGCGCGAACTGAACTTGCCGTCGACCTGGAAGGCCGGTTCCTCTTCGAAGGCAGTCTTTATCTGCGCGTCGCTGACCCGGAAACCCAGCTTGCGAGCATGCTGTCTGGCGGCCAGTGAAGCCACCGCGCTGTCGAGCAGCCGATCCTGCTCGGCACGGCGCTCTTCCTCGCTGAGGTTGCCACCCGCCTGCTGCAACAGCTGCGGCAGACGCTGCTGCCAGGTCTCATTGACCTCGGCAGTGGAAATCTTCTCGCCGTTCACCTTGGCGGCATAGCCGGCCTGGCTGAACGAGAGATCGACGGCCGCATAAGGGCCCCAGGCCACGAATACCAGGATCAGCGCACCGAACAGCGCGTACGCCAGCCAGCGACCACCTTTGCTCTTGCCCGATTCAGAGCCGCCTTTGAGCTTGTCACCGATGTTCTGCAGCATGCTTTTTGCGTAGCCGGTCACATTCCAGAAAGGGACGGGGATTGTACCCAGCACCGCGACGCCGTTCATTCAATTTCCGGGTCTGGCAGCCGATACTGCTTAGACACATGTTCACAACGCCGTCCCTTGTTTTCCGTGCCGAGGGACCGCGCACATGGAATCGTCCATGACGCCGCGCACCCTCACCGGCCGTTTCATCGCCATTATGGTGGTTGCCGCGGTGGCCCTGGCTTTGCTGGCCGGAGCACTGAGCTATCACCTTGCCCGCCAGCGCGCCGAGGAAGACGCACAGGCCGCCATCGACGGCCTGGTGGTGGCCATCGAGAACTCGATGAACGCAGGCGCCTATGCCCGCGATCAGCTGCTGCTCAGCGAGCTGATCGACGGCATCGTGCGCCATCCGCAGGTGGATGCGGCGCAGGTGCTGGACAGTGCCGGCCTGCCCCT
>Ga0134124_10004117_pt1 | contig 11675 bp, 8 predicted proteins | sample KB304_FD_96880 | JGI IMG/M metagenome (GOLD analysis project Ga0134124, IMG submission 96880) | Terrestrial soil microbial communities without Nitrogen fertilizer from Kellogg Biological Station, Michigan, USA - KB3-0-4 | ecosystem: Environmental > Terrestrial > Soil > Unclassified ... | reverse complement strand
GCAGACGTTTGCGTCTCTGCAAATCTTTGCGAGCTTTGCGGTACTTTGCGAACTTTGCGTTCAACGTATTTCTCGACTGGATTCCTTGCGCAAAGCTCGCAAAGTACCGCAAAGCTCGCGGCGCCGGGCGGTTCTACGGAGGACCGCCCTTACAGGACTAGCGAATTTCTTTGGTTCACTCTACTAACGCGCGGTTGGAGCCGTCTTGCCGGTGATGATTTTTTCAATCGAGTAGATAGGCTTTCCCTGCGATTCAAAATATGTTCGGCTCAGCATCTCTCCGATCAACCCGGATGAGATCAACTGAACTCCGGCCAGGATCAGAACCGCGCCCATCAACATCAACGGGCCGTGCTTATCGAACAAGGCTGTCCCGTTCAATGCCTTGTCAACGATCAGCCAGAGATTGATCGACAGACCGATAACCGTAGCGAGGAGACCGATCGGGCCGAAGAAGTGCAAGGGCCGGGTTACATACTTCAGCAGAAATCGAATCGTAAGCAAATCGAACAACACTCTAATCGTGCGCGACAAGCCGTAATGCGAACGCCCGCCCGGCCGCTCGATGTTCGTAATCGGCACCTCTACGATAGTCGCGCCGTTCCACGACGCGAGCGCGGGAATAAATCTGTGCATCTCGCCGTAGAGCTTGATCTGCTTGATTGTATCCTTGCGATAGATTTTGAAGGTCGTTCCGAAGTCGTGAATGTTCACCCCCGAAAGCTTCGACATCAGCCAGTTCGCTATGCGTGACGGCGCGCGACGCAGGAGAAAATTATCAACCCTGTTCTTGCGCCAGCCGCTTACGATGTCGCATCCCGTTTCCTCGAATGCCTGAAGCAGCTTCGGTATGTCGGCGGGATCGTGCTGAAGGTCCCCATCCATCGAGATGATGACCTCGCCTTCCGCGTGATCGAAGCCCGCGGCCAACGCCACCGTCTGGCCATAGTTTCTCTTCAGCCGAATAACTATCACGCGCCCGTCAGCGCGGGCCAAATCAGCCAGCAACTGCGGGGTCGAGTCCGCGCTGTGATCGTCCACGAATATGAATTCCACCCGGTCATGCTGGAAAGCGGCAACTCGAGACAGTTGACTGTACAATTCGCGCACACTCTCCTGCTCGTTGTGAAACGGAACAACGACCGAGTAAGTTGGATTTTCCACTTCGGTAATGACGGCCACTAAAGCTCCCGATAGCTGATTAATTCGATTCCCAGCTCTTGAGCAAACGCGCGCAACGCGGGGTCACTGAGGGCCTCGAGCTCACGCTGGCGAGATTGTCTCAACCGAGTGTGTGCCTTTGCCAAATCGTCATCGTTAATTCCCGGATGACACATCAACTCAGCGGCGCCGTCGCCCAAGGCTTCCATAATACGTCTTATCGCGGAAGTGTCCAGCAGTCCGGTCAGCTTGACTCCGAAAAAACGATCGGGCGTCTTGAGCTCATGCTTGCGCGCGATGCGAGTAAACTCAATGGCGGCAGGCGCGATCGCCGCCGACAATGCAAACTGCTTCGCGTATGCCCATCGCGGCTGTGAGTCCCTCCTGCCGGCGAAGATGCTTTCAAATGGATTCCGCACGCACTTGATCCCAAACTCAGTGGCCACTCGCGCGAGCGCTTCCATGACTCGAGGATGCGTGGCCGAGTGCTTATGTGAATCGACGTGAGTAATCTCTATTCCACTGTCCGCTACGCGTCGGACCTGTGCGCGAAACTCACGAGCGATATCTTCCGCGGACGCATATCCGCGCGCGATTCTTATGACCAACTTGGTGAGCGTCGCGGGCAGCGCGCCGTCCCGATCGACAAGCGAGGGAATCTCGGAAGGCGCGGCGACCGGCCGTCCTCCAACGACCGCCAGGTGACACCCGACTCCAAGCCCCGGATTGGCAAGCGCCAGCGATACGGCGTCTTCAAACGCATCGCCGTTGGCCATGATCGTCGTGCTTGTAACAATGCCGGATTTGAAAGCGCGGACGATCCCGGCGTTTACCCCGCCGGTGAATCCAAAATCGTCCGCATTGACAATCAATCTCTTCATTCCGCGAGACAGGGCACTAATCATCGCCGATCCGGAAGACCTTCGATGCGGCGGCTCCTTCGTAAATACTGGCTTGAATCAAAGGGAAACTATTCTCGATCAATTTGAAGTTCTCGATGTTCTCAAAATAGACCCGGCCACGCTGAAGAATCACAAACGTCGGCTGTTCCTGATTCAGAGTGAAACTCGGCTGCGAAATGATTCTGGACCGGATATCCGGCCGATTGAATCGCTCAAGATAGTACTGGACGACTCCCGGAATTTCGCTTGCGATCATCGCCCCGGCAGGGGCAGTGGCTGTAATAAACTGAATGCTCTCTCTCGCGCCGAGATCATAAAACTCATCGTGCGGAAAGAAATAACCGATTCGGTTTCCGCCGAACACATTGACGAACAGGCTCGGATAAGTAGCAGCCACCGAGCGGATTGACTGGGCTGAAGGAACGATGATGAATAAGCCGGCAATGGCCGCGGCCGCCGCCGCTCTCATGAGTGGCGCGTCAACTCTGAGCCTCCTGATGGCAAGACTTGCGACTCGGAACATCGCAACCACACCGACCGCGGCAGTGATGTAGATGATCGGCATGAGCGAGAGCGAGTATCGCAGGAACTTGCATCCGACAAGCGCTTCAGGCACGAGCCAGAACACGAGCATCATTCTAAGAAACAGATAGCCGCGCGAGTACGGATAGTCTCCGCGTCTTCCGAATATCTCCACCAACCCGGCCCCGAACGCGAGCAGCACCGGCAGCGGCAACTTCACACCGATGAACAGAAAGTAAAAGTACCACGGCGCTCCCCCGGGGGTTTGCGTCAGGTCGTTGACGAACAGCGTGTCCATGACCATGTAGCCGTGATGCGTGAGCAGTTCTTCGTTGACGTACTTCCACAGGTAGCGCCAGGTCTGCGGAAAAAACGCGGCGGGATTGAATATCACAAACGCCGCCAGCAGCGCCCCGAAATATTTCGCCCACATCCTCCCGGTCAACGGCTGGTTGTTGCGCCGGTCGTATCCCACGAGCGTGTAAAACAATGCATTCAACCCGAAGTAGTGCGGAAAGTACTTCGAAGCCATCATCAATCCGAATGCGGCTCCCGCGAGCGCATAAAGGCGCTCCCTCTCAGCAAACTCCGAGGCGGCGACCTGCTTCGCTCGATGGTAGAGATAAAAGCCGCAAAACATGAAGAAGACCAGCAGGGTGTCTTCCTTTGCCGTCCGGCTGAACCAGATCGCATCCAGACCAAGGGCCCAAAGAACTGATGTAATCAACCCCACCCTGAATCCCAGCAACCCGGTAGTTAGCAGGAATAGCGGAATAACGGTGAGCGCCCCGAAAGCGGCGTTCGGAAGTCGCAAGGCTGCTTCGTCCGACAGCGAGAGGTGAAGATCGTTTCCCGCCGCGCGATTCCATGCGCTTGCTCCGCGCATCGACGCATAGCAGAGCAGCTTCATCACCATCGGGTGCTCGGCGTTGGCGGTCAAGTCTCCCTGCTCATAACAACGAATGGCGAATATCTTGTTTGCCTCGTCTTCCGCAAAGCCCGCCGCATCCAACCGATAAACGCGAGCGCCGAATCCGACGACTACCGCGATCACCACAATCAGCAGCTTCCGCCGCTCGAGGTTCTGAAGAACCCCGACCCTGGGTTCTAACTTCGGCAGGTCGATCTGAGCGTAGCCTACGTCTAGTTCGTCAACCGTTCGCATACAACTCCCCAGCTTGCTCGAGTACTCTGCGCCGTCCGCCAGGACACTGCGGAAGACTGGTCAAAGGTATGTCTCAGGAAGTGAATGGCAAATTGAAGCACCGCGCTCAGTCACGACTTCAGGGTTGTCAGTACAGCGCACTGATCCTCCGATGGAATTTGAACACTGGTGACATTCTAGAAAGCGAGAGTTGAAAACTCAAACCGATTGACGTTTCTGTCCGGTCAGTCCTTCGCGTGCCTTGCGGTCCTTTGCGCCTTTGCGTTGAGTATTGGGTATTGAAGGAGTAAGGCCCAATACTCAACGCAAAGGCGCAAAGGACCGCAAAGCACGCGAAGGACTGACCACACGTTACAAGTCAGCAACCCAATAACCGAACACCACCAACCAATTGATGTTTCTGTCGGACTGTTTACGAAAAAAGGGCCGCTGCTGGTTTGCCGCGGCCCGGTAGCACGGAGGATGGTCGATGCCCCAAAAGCTAGTTTGGGTCAGGTTCGATCAATCGGCCTTCTTGCGTATGAACGCAGGAACATTGATATCTTCCCGACGCAACGTGTCAGGCGCGCCGAGCGGCCCCGTAACGCGAGCCTCAGCGGCGGCGGTTTGCGGAACCACAAATGGACGCGACGGTTCAGCCATCGCCGCGGCCTTATCGAAGCCGGTTGCAATAACAGTGATCTTCATCTCGTTAGTAAGCCGCTCGTCGAGGACGGCGCCGAAAATGATATTCGCATCGGGATCGGCCGCGTCGTGAATTATGGACATCGCTTCGTTGACTTCGAACAACGTCAGGTCCGCGCCCCCGCTCACGTTAACCAGCAGCCCTTTCGCTCCTTCGATCGAAGCTTCCTCGAGGAGCGGACTCGAGATCGCGCGTTGCGTCGCTTCCATTGCCCGATTGTCGCCGGTCGCGGTCCCAGTTCCCATGAGGGCCATGCCCATTCCCTCCATGATTGCCCTCACATCGGCGAAGTCGACATTGATCAATCCCGGAACAGTGATGATGTCGGAGATGCCCTGCACCGCTTGAAGCAACACGTCGTCCACCAATCGAAACGATTCATGAAAACGTGTGCCTTTAGGTACCGCATTGAGCAGCCGCTCATTCGGAATAGTTATGACGGTATCCACACATTCGCGCAGTTCGTTCAGCCCCTGTTCGGCCTGACGCTGGCGCCGGCGGCCTTCAAATCGAAACGGCTTGGTCACGACCGCGACGGTAAGAGCCCCTAACTCGGTCGCCAGACTCGCAATGATAGGGCCGGCTCCAGTCCCCGTTCCGCCGCCAAGACCCGCGGTTATGAAGACCATGTCCGCTCCCTCGAGCACCTCGATAATCTTCTCCGTATCTTCGAGGGCCGATTGTCGCCCTTTCTCCGGATCACCGCCGACGCCAAGTCCGCGGGTCAGCTTTTCACCGATCTGGAGTTTTACGGATGACTGAGAGGCCTTTAGAGATTGGAGATCGGTGTTGGCAACCAGGAACTGGACCCCCGAGATTCCAGCCTCGATCATTCGATTGATCGCGTTGCCCCCACCCCCGCCGATACCGATGACTTTTATGTTCGCCCCGCCGGTGGGCTGCTCGTCATCAAAGACTATGGATCCGCTTTGGATCCCCCTACGTTGGTCCAACGCCATTATTCGTGCCTCCTGCAAGCAATCGAGCAACAGGTGAGCGACCGGGCAAACGGCGCGCTCACACAAGCGTGCCGCTCGCACAAAACTTCACGTTCGCATTTCAATAGGTTCTTGAACACTGCCAGGATCATTCATCAACTCGCAATACTCGACTTCTCGCCCGCGCGAGCGCTCGAGCCAAGCGACCGTTCTATAGGGGTTCTCCTAACAGTGCCTTTGAGGCTGGCGACCTGATTACTACAATATGTGGTAGCCTATTTTTCTGAAGACGCCCCAAATGGTAGCACAGTCGTCTTTGCCCCACAACCTTTTTTTGCCCCCATTCAGCAACATTTCTAAATAAAATTAACGAAGCCACCGCTTCCAGAAACTCGGCTGTTTCGGAGCGCCATCCTTCAGCGAGTGGATCCGCTTCTGGTTCATCTGCTTGTGGAAACCGTACAGCATCGTACCGACGACCGTCGCGAAAGCGGGGCTGTCAATCTCGCCCGTCAGTCCCCCGACAAAATCGGGCAAACCGTGTCGAGCCGGAAGGTCCAGTACCTGCTCCGCCATCTCTACTACCCCGTCCATCAGCGATCCGCCGCCGATCAGCACCACGCTCGAGAGTATCTGCTTGTCAAAGCCGGCGCGCTGAATTTCTTCCGCGGCGTTGGAGAATATCTCTTCGGCTCGCGGCTGAAGTATCTCGCACAGGATCTGGCGGCTCAGCATCCGGGGCTGCCTTCCTCCCACTGAAGGAACCTCAACCATCCGCGAACGCTCGCCGTCGGCCATCAGTCCGGCCAACGCACAGCCCTCGCTCTGCTTTATCTTCTCCGCCTCGGGGACCGGTGTTCGCAACCCGACTGCGATGTCGTTGGTGAAGTGGTTTCCGCCCATCGGAAATACCGCCGTGTGCCGGATGGCATCTCTAAAGAACACGGTGAGGTTGGTAACGTCCGCCCCGATGTCGATTACCGCCGCGCCGTATTCTTTTTCGTCGGGCGAAAGCGTCGCTTCGCCTCCCGCTACCTGATTGACCACGGTGTCAGTGACGGTCATGCCGGCGCGATTGACCGACGTGATCACATTCTGACGAGCAGTGATCGGCGAGGTTACGACGTGGACGCAGGCCTCGAGCCTCATGCCGAGAAACCCTATCGGGTTCCCGATACCGTCCTGGCCGTCCACGGTGAATTCCTGGGGAAGGACATCGATGATCTCACGGTCGGTAGGAACGCTCACCGAGCGCGCCTGGTCGATAACGCGATAGACGTCGTCCTCCGTTATGTCGCGGTTGCGCCGGCTGATGGCAATTACTCCACGCGAGTTGATTCCACGCACCTGCACTCCGCCCAGCCCGACGTAAGCGGAATCGATCGGGAGGCCCGACATCATCTCAGCCTCCTCCACTGCGTGTCTTATGGCATCGACCGTAGCCTCGATGTTGACGACCACGGCCTTCCGAACGCCGCGCGACGGCGCCCTTCCGATGCCGATAATCTCGAGAGTGTCGTTCTCGGTAATTTCACCTACGATCGCTCTCACCTCGGTTGTCCCGATGTCGAGCGCGGCAATGTGTTTGTTTGTTCTTGGCATTTCTGATTCCTCCGGCGTTAAATGCAGTGATGAGTTATGATGAGTTATGAGTAATGAGTGACGAGTCTCTCAATTCTCATCACGCATCACTCATCACGCATCACTTCTTCTTCGGGGTCTTGTCCGGTATAGACTCCTGCCGGACATTCTTAGTTGCGCCGGGGGTGGCGATGTTTACAACGATGCGATCTCCACGAGCCGCATCGATGAAGCTGATGTTACTGGCGTTCTGAATAAGCCGGTCGATGTCCTGAACACGGAACCGGGTTGGCAATTCAGAGTCACCACGCTTGACGGCCTGCAGCACCTGAAGGGCTCGCTCGAATCGCTTGCGAAAGTCAGTGCTGCCGATGTGAACGAGCACCGGCGGATGCGCCAGCCTTACATTTATATCTCTCGTGAAAGTCAGATCAATCTGATCGATCAAGCTCCAAAGCGGGTTGGGTTCCTCGCTGAAGTCGCGTTCAATCTGTTTGTAGATCGCGATTCGCTCGCGGTCTTCGGCGATCGCCGACTGGGAGCGAGATCCTTCGGCGAACCCTTTCGCGATCGGCGGAATCTCGGAAGCCTCGCCCGGCTTTGCACTCGAGCCCGGCAGCTTCACGTCCGAAAACTCACCCATCTCGATTGCGTCTTCATCGAGCCATACGAGTGCTTCCGAATCGCGTCTCACCAGGATCGCCGGCTGTCGTTCGATGACCCTGACGAAAATACCATCGGGGAGCACGCGCGAGACGGACGCGCCTTTTACGCGCGGCATCGCTTCAATCTTTTGTCTCAACGCTGCCAGGTCCACTTCCATCAATCTGCTCTGTCCGACGTTGCGCCGGACGAGCTGCTCGACTTCTGTCTGGAGCTGCGGCGCCGCATCGCTCACGATGACACGATTGAGCAGGAACAACCGCGAATTCGCCAGCGCGTTGTAGCCAAGGATCGCCACAACAATCGTGACCAGAACGGCGGCCGGCTTCGCAAACGCCAGCGCCGTTCGTAAGATGCCTCTCAAATCGATGGTGCTTCGTTGTCGCGACCGGCTCCGGTCGATCCGCCGAGAAGCGCGCGGAGTGACGTTTTGATTACGCACTCTGGGATCACTCTTTGGTCCTGTTGCCACGGTGTTAACCTCCGCGTCAGAGCTAAACGGCAGAGGAGCGGAGGCGCGGAGCGATTAATTTCCTCCAGCGCTCTTCTGCTCCTCTGCCCCTCCGCTCCCTTGCTCCACTTCGAGTAACTTCAGCAACTCATCTCCTGCCTGATGAACATTGCCCGCTCCCAATGTCAGCACGAGATCGCCGGGCCGAGCGACCTCTTTCAGTCTTGTTGCAGCTCCGGAAAGCGCGCCGATGTACTCGACGTGATGATGACCGAAGCGTTCGACCTGCTCCGCCATCGCGCGGCTGGTCACACCTTCGATCGGATCCTCGCTTGCCGCGTAGATGTCGGTGAGCAGCAACAGGTCCGCGCCGTAGAACGAGCGCGCAAATTCGTCCTTCAGGTCGCGAGTGCGCGTGTAGCGGTGAGGCTGAAACAGCGCAACAACTCGACGGCCCGCGGTACGCGCCGCTGCCAGCGTAGCCTTGATCTCAGTCGGATGATGCCCATAGTCGTCCACTACCAGCACGCCATTCCTCTCGCCTTTGATCTGGAATCGACGCTCGGCGCCCTGGAATTCGGCAAGCGAGAGCGCGATCTTCTCGAACTTGATTCCGAGATCAAGTCCCACGGCAATCGCCGCCAGCGCGTTCTGAATATTGTGCAGCCCCGGCACTCGAAGCCTGATTTCACCCATCACCTCGCCGAAAGCGCGAACGGTGAAACGCGAGCCGAAATTCGCATCAAGTTCCACTCGCCGCGCCGACACGTCAGCCTGCGCCGCGGAACCGTAGCTGATCACCCTGCGCGTCAACGCCGGAATGATCGCCTGCACGTTTTGATCGTCCAGACAGAGAACAATCGTTCCGTAGAACGGGACGCTATTCGCAAACGTCACGAAGCACTTCTTGATCTGCTCGATCCCCTCGGTGAAGTGATCGAGATGGTCCGCGTCAATGTTTGTCAGGACCGCAATAGTCGGAGTCAACAACAGCAGCGAACCATCCGATTCATCCGCTTCCACGATGATGTATTCGCCAAGACCGTGCCTGGCATTCGAGCCAAGTGAAGCTACGCGTCCTCCTACGACGACCGAAGGATCAAAACCGGTGCCTGTCATCAAGTGCGAGATCATCGATGTTGTAGTCGTCTTGCCGTGGGTGCCCGCAACCGCGACTCCGTGCCGATAGAGCCGCATCAACTCGGCCAGCATTTCGGCGCGGGGTATGACCGGTATTTGCTTCTGCCGCGCCGCAACCACTTCCGGGTTGTCCTCGCGCACCGCCGAAGAAGTAACGACAACGTTCGCACCCGCGATGTTTTCGGCCTTGTGCCCTTCCGAGATGTTTGCGCCCATCACTTCCAGGTGTTCGGTTATCTGCGAGCGCTTCAGATCGCTTCCACTCACCTGGAAGTTCTCGCCAAGCGACAACAGCACCTCGGCGATTCCGCTCATACCGATGCCGCCGATGCCGACGAAGTGAATATGTCTTGCGCCTCGAAATAACATCTTAGTCAGTAGTCCGTAGTCCGTAGTCAGTGGTCAGTGGTCAGTGGTCAGTGGTCAGTGGTCAGTGGTCAGTGGTCAGTGGTCAGTGGTCAGTGGTTAGTGGTCGGTGGTTAGTGGTCAGTGGCTAGTCGTCGGTGTTCTTCTGCTAGACGACCACTGACCACTGACCACTGACCACTGACCACTAACCACTGACCACTGACCACTAACCACTGACCACTAACCACTGACCACTAACCACTACTGACTCCTAATTATCCTCATTGCCAAATCTACTGCCCGTTCCGTCGAATCGGTTATTGCTAATCCGCGACTCGCGTTCTCGATTCGATCGATCTCGGTCGGATCATCGATCAGTTGATTCAACTCCCCCGCAAGCCGCCCCGGGCTCAGATCTCGTTGAAGAATCATTCGCCCCGCTCCAACGCGCACAAAAGCTTCGGCATTCCTGCGCTGATGATCGTCGGTGGCAAACGGAAACGGAATGAATATCGCCGCCTTCCCAGCCGCGGCAACTTCAGCCACGGTCGTCGCCCCCGATCTGCAAATCAGCAAATCCGCGCGCGCGTACTGATCGGCCATGTCGTCAATGAACGGCCTCACGTCAACGTCATCGAAGCCGGCGGCGGCATACCCGAGTCTTACCGTTTCGTAGTCGCGCTCGCCCGTCTGATGCGTAAAGGAAAGCCGCGCTTTCCTCGACGCAAGCGCCGGAAGAGCACCAATCACCGCATTATTGATCGCCTGAGCGCCCTGGCTGCCCCCGAAGATCAGAACGTGGATTTTATCGCCCCGTTGTTTCTTCGGAAGCCGCGCGAAGTCTACGCGAACCGGGTTCCCGGTAACAACCCCGCGTGATCGAAAATACTTCTGCGCATCGCCGAAGCTAAGCGCCGCCGCATCGACGAATCGAGCAAGCACCCGATTCGTGAATCCGGGCATCGCGTTCGGCTCGACAACCATCGTCGGTATCCGCGAAAGCGCCGCCATCAACAGCGTCGGTCCGGACGAATATCCGCCAACCCCGATTACCACGTCCGGCTTGAATCTCTTCAGTATGCGCCGCGCTGCGAGAAAGCTCGGCGGCAACTCGCCCAGCGATTTGGTTCTTTCAAAGACCGAGACGCCTTTCAGCGCGCCTACCTTGATCAACTCGAGGTCGAAGCCCGCACGCGGAACGATTTTCGATTCGAGCCCGCGCGCGGTCCCAACGAACAGAATCGCCGTCGACTCATCGCGCTCCTTAAACTCACGCGCGATCGCGACGCCAGGAAAAATGTGCCCGCCTGTTCCACCGGCCGCAATGATGACCCTCATAAGAATTGCGGATTGCCGATTGCGGATTGCGGATTGAAGGGAGCGGAGGCGAATCCGCATTCCGCAATCTGCAATCCGCAATCAGGTTTTGCCGTGCTTGGAAACGTTCAACAGCACGCCTGCAGCGAACAGGCTTATCGCCAGCGACGAGCCGCCGGCGCTCACAAACGGCAACGGGATGCCCTTCGTAGGCACGAGCGATAACGTCACGCTTATGTTGAAGAAGGCTTGCGCGACGATCATCGTCGTCAGCCCCACCGCCACCAGTTGTCCGAAAAGATCCGGGGCAAATCGCGCTGCGCGAAACCCTCGCCACGCGAGCAATGCAAATAACAAGACGAGCGTTGCCGCTCCAATCAAGCCGAGCTCCTCACCGATTACCGCAAAAATGAAATCAGTATGCGGCGCCGGAAGATAAAACAGTTTTTGTCTTCCTTGTGCGAACCCTACGCCTCCCGATCCGCCGCTGCCGATCGCGATCATGGACTGGACCGGCTGAAATCCCCAGGTCGTCTGATACTTCCACGGATCGAGAAACGCGAGCAGTCGGGCAAACCTCCACGGCTTAAGCAGCATGTAGGTCATCGCCGGCACGACCGGAACAGCCAGGGTCGCGAAATATCGAACCGGGGTTCCCGCATGAAACAACATCGCGAGGAACACGAGTCCCAGAGCGAGCGCCGTACCCAAATCAGGCTCCGCTCCCACAAGCGCTATCAAAACACCCGCAACTATCGCGGCACGCATGAACGTAAACCAGCGCTCCACTTCTTTGATCTTC
>Ga0134124_10004116_pt1 | contig 11676 bp, 10 predicted proteins | sample KB304_FD_96880 | JGI IMG/M metagenome (GOLD analysis project Ga0134124, IMG submission 96880) | Terrestrial soil microbial communities without Nitrogen fertilizer from Kellogg Biological Station, Michigan, USA - KB3-0-4 | ecosystem: Environmental > Terrestrial > Soil > Unclassified ... | reverse complement strand
TTCGCGTCGCGGCAGCGGTACGCGACGTGGTGCAGCGACTTGATGTCCATTCACTATTGTATAGTCGCCCTCCACACTCGGAGGAACTCCATGGACAAGCGGGACCACAGGCAGCGCTATGACTCGGGACTGAAAACGCGGCGCGAAGTGCTCGGCGCAGGCTACGTCGACAAGGCGATGGCCGGCGTCGACGAGTTCACCGAGGAGTTCGCCGAGCTCCTGAACACCTACTGCTGGAACGACATCTGGAACCGCCCCGGGCTGCCGCGCAAGACGCGCTCGGTCCTCAACCTCGGCATGCTGTGCGCGCTCGGCAAGGAGCACGAGCTCAAGCTCCACATCCGCGGCGCGCTGAACAACGGCCTCACCAAGGACGAAATCAAGGAGGTGTTCCTGCAGGTGGCGATCTACTGCGGCGTGCCGGCCGCGGTCGTTGCTTTCCGCTGCGCTCGAGAGGTCTTCAAGGAAGGATGAACGCCGCACGGGCTCTGCTGTTACTGGCAAGCCTTTGCCTTCCTTGTGCCGCAATCGCGCAGGCGTGGCCGGCGCGGCCGCTCACCCTCGTGGTGCCGTTCGCCCCGGGCGGCGGCATCGACTCGAGCGCGCGCATCCAGGCGCAGAGCCTCGCCGAGCTGCTCGGACAAGCGGTCGTGGTCGAGAACATCGGGGCGGCTGCCGGCATGGCGGGCGGTCTGCGCGTCGCACGCGCCGCGCCCGACGGCTACACCTTTCTCATCGGCAACAGCGGCACGCACGCGTACAACCAGTCGCTGTACAAGAGTCCGCTCTACGACGCGGCCGCCGATTTCGCGCCGGTCGGGCTCGCGACCGAGTCGCCGCGGATCCTCATCGCGCGCAAGGATCTGCCGGTCGCGAACCTGCGCGAGTTCATCGCCTATGCCAAGGCGAACCAGGGCAAGATGCAGTTCGGCTCGGCCGGCGTGGGCTCCGGCACGCACCTGCCGTGCGTGCTCCTCAACCGCGCGATCGGAGTCGACCTCACGCACATTCCCTACCGCGGCGCCGGTCCCGCCATGCAGGATCTGATCGCCGGACGCATCGACTACATGTGCGACACCATCCAGGCCGGCGCGGCGCAGGTCAACGCCCAGACGGTGAAAGGCATCGCGCTGATGGCGGCGAAGCGCGCGTCGGTGGTGGCGCAGCTCGCGACGAGCGGCGAGCAGGGCCTCGCCGGGGTCGAAGCGAGCGTCTGGAACGCGTTCTTCCTGCCGAAGGGCACGCCCGAGCCGATCGTGCGCCGGCTGAACCGCGCGCTTGGCGACTCGCTCGACAATCCAACGCTCCGCAAGCGCCTGGAGGATCTCGGCCTCGAGATCGTCGCGCCCGAGCGGCGCAGCCCGGAATACCTCGCCAAGTTCGTGCGCGAGGAAGTCGAGCGCTGGGGCCGCCTCATCAAGGCGGCCGGCATCAGCGCGGATTGACGATCACGCCGCGGCCTTGACCGCCGCGACGGTCGAAGCCGGCAGCACCGCATTCGCCTTCAGGTACGCATCCGCCCGCTCGATGAGCGCGCCGACCGAACCCGGCGTCGCGCCCTGCAGAATCTGCCGCACGGTGTGCTCGCCGAGCATGCGGTAGCTCTCGAACTGCGACTCGCTGAACCACTGATCGATCGTGGACTCGTGCGGGAACGCCGTGGACTCCTTCGCGTAGGCGTAGATATCGTACGGCAGCACCTCGCCGCCGCGGCCGGCGCGAGTGGGCTTGAGATAAAGCAGGCGGCCGAGCGTGACCTCATTGCCGTCGATGTCGGGGTACTGGATGGTGGCGGTAGCGCAGTAGAGGCCCTTGTCGGCCTTCCCGGTGGGAATGATGTCGACCTTGTCGAACACGATGGAGATGCCGAAGTCGATGCGCACCGCGCGGATCGCCCTGCCCAGGTCGTCGAGCGTGCCCTTGCCATCGCAGCCCGCGTCGCACACGACGATGTGACGGCAGCGCCGCAACACCATCTCGTACAGGCCCAGATTGTCGAAGTGCCCGCCGTCGGAAAGATTCACGTACTTGAAATCCCGCGTGGTAAAGCCGAACAGCTCGCCGATCAGCGGCACGAGCGCCTGCTGCGGTCCGGGCAGACTGAACGTGCTCTCGCCGGTGGCGTTCGGGTTGCCGAGCCAGGCGCCAAGCCTCACGTTGAACAGCGCCATGAGGAAGGCGAGCACCGGCGAGGAGCAGTACCCCATGTTCGGATTGGCTGCGGCGCCCGAGATGGTCATCGCCGTGCCCAGCGTGATGCCGCCGGGTCCGCCGTACAGCTTGGAGTCGCGGTAGCCCTCGTAGAAATTGCCGCAATAGTACGGCGTGATCGAGAACGATTCGGCCTTGCGCTGCTGCCAGGCGAGCTTCACGTCGCGCAGCAGATTCAAGGTGACGTTGATGACTGGCAGCAGGCGCATCGGCGTCTTGTGGGGCTCAGCGCCGCGCAGTTGGTACATGCGCACGTTGTCCTTGGGATCGAAACCGGTGAAGCGATCGGGCTCTCGTTTTTCGTTCGAAGCGCCGAGATACGCGCGCACCAGGCGATTGCGATACATGCCATGCAGCGAGAAGCGATTCACATTGACAAAGAAGCCGAACAGCAATGCCGCGAGGATGGCTGCAATTGGCACGCAGGCGAAGATGGCGTAGTCGGTGAACGGCCCTGGGATCCCTGCCCGCCCGAGATCGTTCTGAATGACGAACACTTTGGCATCGCCGACGAGCCATCCGCCGAGAATGGCAGTACCCCAGGAGATGAGCGCGATCACGCACACTGCGGCGATGGGCACTGCGAGGCGCAGAGCGAGCTTTTGTCCGAGCGAGGGCTTGTGGTTGCTGCTCGCCGTATGATCCCCGCTGCCTGCCAGCGCCGCAAACGCGCCGGAAATGCCGCCGCCGGCGGCGACGGCCGCGACGACCCAGTTCGTGCCCTGCACCAGCAGCCACTGGCCGAATATGCACATGCTCGCACCGGCAATCCACGTGAGCGTCAAGCCGAGAATCCAGCCTGAGAGCCGCGCCCACCATTCGCGATCGGCATCGCCCGCTACGGCCGGCTCCGGATCTTTACGTTTCGCCGAATCGCTTTGGCTGGCGAACGCCACGAACCACACGCGCGCGAGCAGGTACAGGCCGAGCAGGCATGGCGTGGCGAGAATGCTGAAGAGGGCCGGATGCTCCGCCAAATACGGCAGCCAGTGCAGCGACACAAGATAGAGCAAGTACGCAGCTCCAGCGCCTGAGGCGCCGAGTCCGATCAATTCCCACGCGAAGGTGCGCCAGAACGTGCTCCTTTCGGGACCGGCCGCGCCGCGACGACGCAGGAAAATCAGCTGGCCGATTTCCACGGCAACCCAGCCAAGGAACGGGATGCCCAGGCACCAGATCCAGGCGAACTTGAACGCGTTCGAACGCCACCGTTCGAGGTCGGCTCCGGACGCCTTCCATGGCTCGCCAAGGCACAGCGCCGCAACCGCCAAAGCAGCCGCTGCAATGATCACGGGCCACACGCCCAGGGCCACCACGATCCGGGAGCCGTGCTTGCCGCCGCCGAATCTTCGACAGCCGTGTACACACACTGCCGCCGCGAGCTCGACCCCGGTTGCCGCCCAGAGCAGTCCCAAGCCGTACTCGGCCGTGTGCGTGCCATACGCTCCAAGATAGGCCAATTGCGGCAGTGCCACGAGGGCCGCGACCAGCGGAATGATGACGAGCCAGTTGAGAAGCAGGTTGCGCACGATCGTCGCCGCGATCGTCCAGGTGTCGGCGGAAAACAGGCCGAGCTTCGGAGTCAGGTAGTTGCTGTACTCGCGCAAGTGGTCGAGCGCTCGCGGCTCGGGACGGAGCGGATCGGCAGCGATCGGCGCGCCGTTGTCATCGCGGCCGCGCAATTGCTTCTCGACCTCCTCGTAACCGCCGCCGCAGAACATCCATCGGCGGAGCCAGCTCGCGATGTACCCGCCGCCGGACACGCTCGAGAGATAGTCGAAATGGTGCAGCAGCTTTGCGCGCGCGAGCGCCTGCAACACGCCGAGATTGAACGTGGCGCTGCGAATACCGCCGCCGGAGAAGCACAGCGCCGCCAGCGGCGCTTGATTCTTGAACTCGGTGCTCGGATTGCCGAACTGCCCGATCTGCCTGAACAGCGCGCGAAGGTTCTTGGCGCGATCCTCGTCGGTTGCGGTGAAACCCGCCGGCCCGTCCTTCGGCTTGTACTCCGGGCGCAGCGCTTGCAGCTCACGCCACAGAACCTGATTCAGCGATGCGCGCTCGCCGCTTGCCTCGGACGCGCTCGAGGGCGCGGCCGTCACTTCCGTGCGTACGCTTGAAGTCTCGCTGCCCATTGCATCCTCCCCGAGACCTGACTAGGTTTCTTGCTTCTATCCGGCTGAGATACGCCCGTTCGATCAGCCAGTCAAGGCTTGCGCAGCCGTTGCGGCCAGGGCTGGCGTCGCCGGATTTGTCCGATTGTCCGGCCGCAGCTACGCCGCCGCGCGCTGCGGCGCGAAGGTCTGCTCCATCTCGCGGCGCACCCGCACCGCGGTCGAGCTCGCGTCGAAGGCGACGTCGCTCCACCGGACCGGCTGTCCCGCGGCGATCGGGCGCAGCACTTTCCAGCCGTGCGCGAGGCCGAGCGGCAGGCACGCCTGCGCGAGCGAAGCCTGCGCCGGCATGAGCCTGCCGACCACGGTGTAGCCGCCCTCGCCGTCGAGCATTTCTCCTGTTTTGAGCTCACGTTTTGCAATTGACACGGCATCGGCGCGCCAACCGGTCGCACAACCCGTAGGCTCGCGCCGCAGGCCGACGCTTGCCACCGAGATGCCGACCTCGAGGCCGATCAGGTGCCAGCGCTTGTACATGCAGGCGTAGCGGCTCGACGGATCGGTCTTCACGCCGTATTCCACGAAGCAGCGGCGGATGTACTCGGAGTCGCCCTCGAATACCACCCAGACACCGAAGCGGATGTCGTACGCGATGGGCTTTCCATCTCTCTCGAGGGACGAGACGACCTCGACCTGCCCCTTGTGGTGCAGGACTCCGCCCTCCGACACCGGGCGCATCAGGGAGGGAATCTCGTCGACCGAGCCCGCGGGATACGCGAGCCCGTCCGGCGCCGGCGTGAGGCCGGTGGCATTGCACACGGCGGTGGTCTCGATCGCGGGCTTCGACCCGTCGAGGAACGAATTGAACATCTTCGGGTTGAGCCCGCCCGCCTGCGCCTGCTCCGGCGTGAGGCCGTAGTAGCCCCACACCGTGTCGGGCGTCGATTGCGAATAGTGCGGCAGCCACTTGTGGCCGCGGCCTGCGGCGACCACCGGGAAACCGGCGGCACGCGCCCAGTCGACCAGGTCGCAGATGAGCGCAGGCTGGTCGCCATACGCGAGACTGTAGACCACGCCCGCCTCGGCGGCCTTGCGCGCGAGCAGCGGCCCACAGAAGGCGTCGGCTTCCACCGTGACCATGACGACGTGCTTTCCGTTCCTGAAGGCAGCCAGCGCGTGCTCGACCGCCGCGGGCGGATTCCCGGTCGACTCGATGATGATGTCGATCTCGGGGTGTGCGACCAGCGCAGGCCAGTCCTCGGAAAGGTGGGTTCGCTTCTCCCTGATCGCCGCGTCCAGGGAACTCGCTGCATAGGACTCCTTGGGCCAACCGACGCGCTCGAGGTTCTTGCGCGCGTAGTCGGGAGAAAGGTCGGCGATGCCGACGAGGTGCACGCCGGGCGTGCGCGGCACCTGCGCGATGTACATCGCGCCGAACTTGCCGGCACCGATCACGCCGATGCGTAGCGGCCGGTCCTTTCTTTCCAGGAGTTTGGCGTATAGATTCATCAAGCAGCCTTCAGGGACGCCTGCAGCTCTTCCGCGGGCGTGCCGTCTTTCCAGGGAAGCGCGACGTCGTAGTGCCGGAGCAGGCAGTCGTCGGGCAGCGGGCGGATCGGCGTGAAGTCGCGGTGCGCGATGTAGCCCGGGCGCTTGAAGCGCCGGATGTGATTCGACACCGCGCAGAGCGAGAGGTACACGCTCACCCGGTTCCACGGCGAGAGGTTGGAGGTGGAAGCGTGCACCAGGCAGCCGTGGAACAGGATCATCGAGCCGGCGGGGCCTTTCGGCGCAACGATTCCGCCGCGGTCGACCAGAAGTCTTATTGTTTCTTGATTAATGACCCACAACGGATAGCTGGTGGTGCTCGTATCGTGGTCGGCCTGGAGCACGCCGAGCTTGTGGCTGCCCGGAATGAACATCAGCGGGCCGTTGAACTCGTTGACCTCGTCGAGAAAGATGGCGACGTTCATCGCGCGCGCCTCGGGCATCTGGTCGTCGGCGCGCCAGGTGCCGTAGTCCTGGTGCCACTGCCACACGTCGCCGTCGAACGCCGCCTTGCCGTTGATCTTGAACTGGTGCATGTACACGTCCTCGCCGAAGAGCTGGCGGATCGGCTCGACCATGCGCGGGTGGCGCGCGAGCTTGGCGAAGGGATAGCTGTACATGTGCGCGGCGAAGTTGGTGCGCACCACGTCGCCGGTTTTCTCGCGCACGTTCTCCGGGCGCCGCTGCGCGTACAGGCTGGGCACCTCGTCGTTGAGGGCCTTGATCTCCTGCGGGCTGAAGAGGCTCGGAAAGAAGAGATAGCCGTCGCGATCGAACTGCTCGAGCTGCTGGGGAGAGAGCTTCACCTGGATGCCTCCTCAAGTACGAATCCCTGCACGATCTTCGATAGTATAGGTCAGTGAAAGCCGATTCGCTCCGCACCGTCCTCTACGCCCTCGGCGCGAATCTCGCGATCGCCGCGGCGAAGACCGCAGCCGCCATCGCGACCGGCTCGAGCGCCATGCTCGCCGAGGCGATCCACTCCTACGCCGACAGCGGCAACCAGGGGCTGCTGCTCTGGGGCATGCGCCAGGCGAAGCGTCCGCCCTCGCCCGACTACCCCCTGGGCTGGGGCAAGGCGGTGTTCTTCTGGTCGTTCATCGTCGCGCTGGTCCTGTTCTCGCTCGGCGGCCTGTTCTCCTTTTACGAAGGCTGGCACAAGCTCGTTCAGCCCGAGCCGATCCGGTTTGCCTGGGTGGCGGTCGGCATCCTGGTCTTCGGCCTCGCCGCCGAGACGGTTTCGCTGCGCGCCTGCCTGCACGAAGTGAACAAGGTGCGCGGCGGCCGCAGCCTGTGGCGCTGGTTCCGCGAAAGCCGCCAGAGCGAGCTGGTGGTGATCCTCGGCGAAGACCTCGCCGCGCTGCTCGGCCTTGCGCTTGCCCTCGCGGCGGTCGCGCTCACGATGTTCACCGGCAACCCCGTCTGGGATGCGCTCGGCTCGATGTCGATCGGCGCGGTGCTGATCATCGTCGCCGCGGGCATCGGCATCGAGATCAAGGCGCTGCTCATCGGCCAGAGCGCCGAGCACGAGACCGAAGCGAGACTGCGTGAATTCCTGGAGCGGCAGCCAGGCGTGGAGCGGGTCTTTCGCCTGCTGACGCTTCAGCTCGGCACTTCGCTCATGGTCGCGGTCAAGGCGAAGATGGCGGCAGAAAGCATGGCCGAGCTCGTCGCAGCGATCAACCGCGCCGAGGCCGCGACGCGCGCCGAATTCCCGGAGATCCAGTGGCTCTTCTTCGAGCCCGACGTCGCCGACTGAGTGCTACTTCTGCGCCGGCGCAGCTGGGGCCGCACTCTGCGCCGGGGCTGCGGGAGCGGCGTTGGCAGCCTCCCTCGGGTCGCCTGTCGGCATGACCACGCCCGGCAGGACCGGGATCTCGTGCACCACCTCCACGCCCTTCACGTAATAGCGCGTCTCGCCGAAACACGAAGTGGGAATCCCGACCTTCTGCTCGTAGTGGAGCGACACCCGCTTGCCGATCGCCTTGGAGACCTCCTCGGCGACCTTGTCGTCCATCACGGTGAAGTAGAACTTCTCCGGCGTCGAGCCTGGCAGCGAGACCATGGCCATCTCGCCTTCCCAGGTCTTGCAGAGCCAGCCCTTGCTCGAGAATTTCTGGACCCAGCCGGCGTGCTCGCCGTCGGCGTAGCTCCAGTTGAGCACCACGACGAAATAGGCGACGGGCGCCACGATCAGCACCGCCAGGGTCCAGAACAGGAATTTGCCGCGCGTCATGGTCTCGCCTCCCCTCGGATGAGACTCGTGGCCAGTCTACCCGCCCGCGCCCGCGCCGCGCATTGGACCAACGTCCCATATCGGCCGCGCCCGCGCCTCGATTATCTTGGAATATCCATGAACATCAGATGCCTGGCGCTCGCCCTGGTCCTCCTTCCCCAACTGCTTTTGCCCCTGCCGGCGGGCGCCCAGGAGCCCGCGCGTCAGGACGCAGCCCGCCAGAGCGCACCGGTGGTGATCGCGAACCGCACCGTCATCGTGCTGCGCGGCCCGATCGCCGGCTACACGGCCGAGGAGCGCGTGCGCAATGCCATCGACCGCATCGAGGGGGCCCTCGATGCGAATCCTTACGCGCAGATCTCCTTCGACGATTCCGAAACGGGCACACGGGTTCTCATCGGCGACACCCTCGCCTACATCGTCACCAAGATCGACATCGACGCCTATGCCGGCGAAACCCCGCAGATCCTGGCGAAGGAGAGCGCCAGGCGCCTCGAGCGCGCCGTCGCGGAGCGCCGCGAGCAGCACTCCCTGCGCTATCTCGCGATCGCCGCCGCGTACGCTGCCGCCGCCACCGCCGTGTACGCCGCGTTGCTATGGCTGCTCGTGTGGGGCAACCGGCGGGTCGGAGGCTACATCTCGCTCGCCGCGGAAGAGAGGGCGCGCAGGTTCCAGCTCGGCAACGTGCATGTGTTCGTCAAGCGCTTCGTCGCGGTGCTCGCCTGGCTGCTCGGGCTCACGGCAAGCGTGTGGTGGATCGCCTTCGTGCTGCAGCGCTTCCCTTATACGCGGCGCTGGGGCGAAGACCTTCAGTTCAACCTGGTCGACATGGCCCGGCAGATCGTGCTCGCGATCCTGGGCGCGCTCCCGGGACTTGCCTTCGCGGTCGTCATCTTCTTCCTCGCGCGCCTGCTGATCCGCCTCGCCGGCGCGTTCTTCGACCGCGTCGAGCAGGGCAGCCTGGCGCTCAGCTGGCTCGAGCGCGACACGGTGCGGCCGACGCGCCGCATCTTCTCCTTCATCGTGTGGGTGTTCGCGCTGGCGATGGCGTATCCCTATCTTCCCGGCGCCCAGACCGACGCGTTCAAGGGCCTTTCGGTTCTCGTCGGCCTGATGCTGTCGCTCGGCGGGGCGAGCGTCATCGGGCAGGCCTTCAGCGGCATCATCCTCATGTACGTGCGCCTCTTCCGTCGCGGCGACTACGTGCGCATCGGCGAGCACGAAGGCACAGTGACCGAGCTCGGCATGTTCGCGACCCGCATCCGCACCGGGTTGGGCGAGGAGATCTCGATCTCGAACGCCGCTGTCCTCGCCGCCACCACCAAGAACTATTCGCGCGCGGTTCCGGGGACCGGCTTCGTCATCGACACCACGGTCACCATCGGCTACTCCACGCCATGGCGCCAGGTCGAGGCGATGCTGAAGGAGGCGGCGCGGCGCACCGCGGACATCGCCCACGCGCCCGAGCCCACGGTGCGCCAGATCGCGCTGTCGGACTTCTACGCCGAGTACCGCCTGATCGCCTACAGTCCCGCCGAGCGTCCGCTGGTGCGCGCCGAGATCCTCCACCACCTGCACGCCAACATCCAGGACGTCTTCAACGAGTACGGCGTGCAGATCACGTCGCCCCACTACATGGCGGAACCGCATGAGTCGCACGTCGTCCCCAAGGAAAAGTGGTACGCGCCGCCGGCGACGCCGCCGTCGGGCAGCGCGCTGGTTCGAGACTCATCCGTGAGGCGTGGCACCGACGAGGCCGCTTGAGGCCTGATTTTTGCCAGGAATCTCACGATGACCATCACCATTACCGCCTTTGAGCGGTCACCTGACGGCGGCAAAGGGCTGGCGCGCGATTCGCGCGTCCGCTGGGCGCTCGAGGAAGTGGGCCAATCCTATGAGGTTCGCCCGGTTTCGTTCCGAGCGATGAAGGAACCCGCGCACCTCGCGCTTCACCCTTTCGGTCGGATTCCGACCTATGAGGAAGGCGATCTCGTGCTGTTCGAAACGGGGGCGATCGTGCTCCATATCGCCGAGCGCCATGCGGGCCTGCTGCCGGACGATGCCAATGCCCGAGCACGCGCGATCACGTGGATGTTTGCCGCGCTCAACACGGTGGAGCCTCCGATCCTCGAGCTCGCAAACGCCAAGCTTCTGGAGGGCGACAAGCCTTGGTACAAGGAGCGCCTGCCTCTGGTCGAGGATCGCGTGCGCACCCCTATGGACCAGCTTTCCCGTCGCCTGGGTGATGCCGACTGGCTCGATGGCGCGTTCAGCGCGGCCGACCTGATGATGGCGTCGGTGCTGCTCAGGCTTAGATCATCGGGCATTCTGGACGAATATCCGAACCTGGCCGCTTATGTCGCGCGTGGCGAGGCGCGGCCCGCATACAAGCGGGCATTCGCCGCTCAATTGGCGTTCAACACCGGCAAGCGACCCGCCGCCTGACTGGGTTGAAATCTCAAGGCACGAACGCGAGAAACAGGAACGCGGCGAAGAGCACCATGTGCACCGCGCCCTGCATCATGTAGGTGCGACCGGTGCTCAGAGTGACCGCGCTCACGAGGAACGTTATCGCGAGCATCGCCATGTCCTTGGCCTCCAGGCCCAGGACCAGGGGCAAATCCAAAGCGATCGACGCCAGCACCACGACCGGAACGGTGAGGCCAATGCACGCGAGCGCGGAGCCAATCGCAAGGTTCATGCTGCTCTGGAGTCGATCCGCGCGCGCAGCGCGCGTCGCGGCCCATGCTTCCGGCAGCAGGACCAGCGCGGCGACCACGATCCCGACTACCACCCTCGGCGCATTGGCCGCCTCGACCGCGCCCTCGATGGTGGGCGAAAGCATCTTGGCCAGGCCCACGACCCCCACCAGCGAGACGAGAAGCAACCCGGAGCTCGCCCATGCCTCACCGGCCGTCGGCGGATCGGCATGCACGTCCAGGTCGCCCGCGCCGGTCACGGGGAGGAAATAGTCCCGATGGCGTACGGTTTGAACGAAGACGAAAACCGCCCAGAGCGCGGCCGAAGCCATGGCCACGAACGCGAGTTGCGAGGCACTGTACGTGCCGAAGGCGGGCGTGCTTGTCGTAAATACCGGCAGGACCAGCGTGAGCGCCGACATCACGATCAGTGCAGCCAGCCCTGCTCCGGCCCCCTCGACGCGGAAGGTCTGCTCATGGTGCGCAAGACCGCCGAGCAGAACGCAAATGCCTACGACACCGTTGCAGATGATCATGACGGCAGCGTAGATCGCATCGCGCGGCAGGACTGCCATGTCGTCGCCACCGGCCATCATCATCGAGAGAATCAGCGCGGTTTCGATCGCGGTCACGGCCAGGGCAAGGACCAGCGTGCCAAGGGGCTCGCCTACGCGATGCGCGACGACTTCGGCATGGTGGACCGCCGCGATGACCGCGCCGACCAGAGCAGCGCCGCACAGCACGGCGAGCAAGATTCCCACGCCCGCGACAGCGGAGGCCGCAAGCAAAGCGAACGACCCGAGAGGAACGAGCCAGGTCCAGCTAGCGCGCAGGCTCAAATTCATAGATGCCGCCGTCGGCCATCAGG
>Ga0134124_10004115_pt1 | contig 11676 bp, 11 predicted proteins | sample KB304_FD_96880 | JGI IMG/M metagenome (GOLD analysis project Ga0134124, IMG submission 96880) | Terrestrial soil microbial communities without Nitrogen fertilizer from Kellogg Biological Station, Michigan, USA - KB3-0-4 | ecosystem: Environmental > Terrestrial > Soil > Unclassified ... | reverse complement strand
TATTTCCGGTTACGTAATTCGTGTCAACGTCAATGACAATCAATGGGTGAATAAGGGCGACGTTCTGGTGGAGATTGATCCGGCGGATTATCAGATTGCGCTGGCGCAAGCGCAGGCAAACCTTGCAAACGCGGAAGCGACGGCGCGAGCTCTCCACATCACGGTGCCCATCACGTCGGTAAACACCGTAAGCCAGTTACAGTTCACTGCTTCGGGTATCGAGGATGCGCGTGCCGCAGTCAGCGCGGCTGAGAAGCAACTTGCGGCAGCGCATCAACAGGTGGAAGCCGCCCAAGCGAACGATGTTAAGGCCCAGGATGACCTGCGCCGGTACAAATTGCTTGTCGATAAGCGGGAAGTTTCGCAGCAAATCTATGATCAGGCTCTCGCCGCGGCCAGAGCCAGCACCGCCAATGTCGCAGCCGCTCAAGCCAATGAATCCGCGGCACAACAGGCTGTGCAACAGGCGCAGAGCCGGTTATCCCAAGCCACCGCCAATCACGCATACGCACAAACAGGTCCACAACAGGTGTCGTCCACCAAAGCGCGAGTCCAGGCCGCAATTGCCGATGTTCAACAAAAGCGGGCACTGGTGCAGCAGGCGGAATTGAACCTGCAGTACACAAAGATTAATGCCCCGGCCAGCGGGCAGGTAAACAAAACGGTCGTGGTCGGATGGAACGTTGAACCGGGTCAGCAGTTGCTCACGGTTGTTCCCCTGGACGAGGTTTGGGTCACAGCCAACTTCAAAGAAACGCAACTCAAGCACATGCAGGTTGGACAGAAAGCTGACATTCACGTCGATTCGACCGGCAGAACTTTGCGTGGACACGTGGACAGTATTGCCGGCGCAACCGGGCCGCTGTTCAGTCTGCTTCCTCCTGAAAATGCCACCGGAAATTACGTAAAGATCGTGCAGCGAGTGCCGGTAAAGATTGTGCTCGAGGATGGCGAAAATCGCGACCGCAGGCTGCGGCCCGGCATGAATGTAGTTCCAGACGTATACCTCAGATGACCACCGCTGCGCTCACACTCGACCAGGATGTATGGCGGCCACGGTACAACCCATGGTTGATTGCCGTGGTTGTTGCTCTGGCGGCTTTCATGGAAGTGCTCGACACCAGCATCGCTAACGTCGCGCTTCCATACATGGCGGGAAATTTGGGCGCGAGCAATGATCAGAGCACCTGGGTATTGACCTCTTACCTGGTTTCGAACGCCATCATTCTGCCGATGACGGGATGGCTTGCCGGGACGCTGGGACGCAAGCGGTTTTTCATGCTCTGTCTTAGCATTTTCACGGTCAGTTCGCTGCTCTGTGGCTTCGCGCCCAGCCTGGGCTTTCTTCTTCTCTTCCGCGTTATGCAGGGGGCGGGCGGTGGAGGGTTGCAACCCATGGCCCAGGCCATTCTCGCCGATACCTTCCCACCCGAAAAACGCGGTCTCGCATTTGCAGCATACGGAATCACCGCCATCATGGCGCCAACCATTGGCCCCACTCTGGGCGGGTGGATCACCTTTAACTATTCCTGGCGCTGGATCTTTTTTATCAACCTTCCGGTTGGCGTGATGGCCTGGTTTTTGGTCCGGCGCTTCGTGGAGGACCCTCCTTATCTGCAGCGCCTTAGAAACGCCAAAGTCAAATTGGATTACGTCGGCATCGCCCTTCTGACAGTCGGTGTCGGTGCATTGCAAATCCTGCTCGATAAGGGCCAGGAAGACGATTGGTTCGGCTCGCGCTTTATTACCACCCTGGTAGTGGTTTCGGCTGTGTGTTTGATTTCTCTCGTCGTGTGGGAATGGTTCGAAAGGGCTCCAATCATCGACGTTCGGATGTTCAAGAACTTTAATTTCGCCAGTGCGAGCCTAATGCTGTTCATGCTCGGCATCCTGCTGTTCAGCAGCCTGGTTCTAATGCCCCAGTTTCTGCAGACACTTTTGGGCTACACCTCAGAGCTTGCTGGATTAGCGCTGTCCGCCGGAGGTCTCGTCTTACTGATAGAAACTCCTATCACGGGTCAACTGACAACCAAAGTTCAAGCGCGCCGCTTGATTGCGTTCGGGTGGCTGGCGCTGTCGGTTGCCATGTTCTATTCGACGAAGAGAATCGACCTGCAGATGAGCTTCAATGCGGCAGTCTGGCTGCGCGTCGCCCAAGTCGTTGGGTTGGGCTTCCTCTTTGTGCCCATTACCCTCGTCGCCTACATCGGAATTCCTGCAGAGAAAAACAATTCCGTAGCCGGCATCGCCAATTTCATGCGCAACATGGGGAGCAGTGTGGGAACCTCACTGGTTACAACTGTGATTGCACGCCGTGCCCAATTTCATCAGCTGCGGTTAGTGGAGAAGGCGAGGATTGATAATCCCAACTTTGCCAATGCGGCACATGGATTGAGCCGGCACTTTGTGACGGGCGGACTTGGCCGGCACGACGCCATCGGCACGGCCTACGCGCGCATTTATCAATCCTTGGTGGCACAGGCGGGAACGCTCGCGTACGTCGATACCTTTATGGTGCTTTCCATAGCTGCAGGCATCATGTTTTTCTTAAGCTTCATGTTGAAGAGGAATGATCCTGCGAGCGGTGGCATGCACGTAGCGGAATAACCGAAGAAGCATCATGCAGTTGAAATCCATCTTGTGTCCCGTCGATTTTTCCGACTTCTCGGCCGCGGCGTATCAACACGCGTTCTCACTGGCTGAGTATTATAATGCCAGGCTCGTTGCACTGCATGTCGTAGAGCTGTGGAAGTATCCCTTTGCCGATTATGCGGCTCATGAGGCCGACTACGCGAAATTTTCCGCAGCGATGAACGAAGGCGGCGAGGTCCAGTTGCAACGCTTCGTGAAGCATTATTCATCCGGCGCACTTCGGCCGGAACTCGTCGTTGATCAGGGAAATGCGCCCAGGTGTATCCTCTCATTTGCTGAAAAAGAGAACATGGAAGGGATTGTCATGGGAACACACGGCCGGCGCGGATTTGACCGTGTAGTGTTGGGTTCGAGCACCGACCGGATTATCCGGAAGTCGTCCTGCCCGGTGCTGGTTGTATCCCAGACCTCTCAGACGGCCTTGGACACCGGACCCGAGGGGCGTCATCGTTTGAGCCACATCGTTTACTGCACGGATTTCTCAAATAATTCTGAGCGGGCGCGTGAATACGCGCTTTCGTTAGCCGCGGAGTACGGTGCAGAGCTGACTTTGCTGCATGTGGCCGAAAACGCTCTCGACCCGTCGTGGACGAAGGCGATGATTGCCGAGCGCACTCAAGAACTCGATAAACTGGTTTCAGACACGGAGCGCAGGAATTTGAAGGTGAGGTCGGCTGTGCGGTTTGGGAAGCCTTACCAGGAGATCGTTCGGCACGCGATGGAAACGCAAGCAGGCCTGATAATTATGACGGCGCGTGGAGGAGACGCGGTGGACCGCGCTGTCTTTGGCTCGACTACGTATCGAGTCATCCAGTTGGGTCCATGCCCGGTGCTCGCGATCCACACGTAAAACGAGACCCGGAACGAAAGTTGGATTTCATGGTCAACATCATCACCATCGAACGCGAGTACGGGTGCGGCGGCGGAGATATCGCTCAGTTCGTAGCAAAACGGCTCGGCTGGAAACTATGGGACCAGCAGCTGACGGAGGAGATCGCCAGACTCGCGAATTGCCCCAAGGCGGTGGTTGAAGCTCGCGAAGAGCGTCAGGACCCGCTGTACTACCGGCTTTTCAAGTCATTTCTTCGCGGGAGCTATGAGGGCAGCATTAACGCGCCCAAGCTTAACCTCGTGGATAGCGAGACGATTCTCAAGATCACTCGCCGCGTGGTTGAGCATGCTGCCGAGAAGGGCAATTGTGTCATCGTGGGCCGAGGCTCACAACAGTTTCTAAAGAACCGGCCGGACACTTTGCGGATCTTTCTCTACGCTCCAAGGGAAGACAAGGTGCGGAGGCTTCGGGCACGCGGCAAGAGCGAAAAGGACGCAGAAGAACTGGTGGATACCGTCGACCGTGAACGCGCCGATTTCATTCAGAAATACTTCAATTCCGAATGGCCTGACCGTCCGATTTATCACAGCATGTTGAATACCGCAATTGGGAACGAGTGCGTTGCTAATATGATTCTCAGTCTTGTTCAAACTTACGAGGCAAAGTGCCCTGCATGACCTTTCTTCAGGAATTCCGATGCGAAATCTGCGGACGGATCAGCAACAACCCAGATCACTGGTTCATAATTCAATGCAGCGATGCGGAACTCAGTGTGCTCAAATGGAATTCGGACGCGGCCAGTGTCGACGGAGCTCGCCACTTCTGCGGAGAAGCCCATGCACAGGTCTATATCAGCCGATGGTTTGAGTCGATTTGCTCGCCACCGGAGCCGGACTTCAGGAGACGTGCGTCCGTGAAGTAATAATCGAATCCTCGAGCCGGAAGTCTAGGCGGAATATCGATAAACGGACTATCCTGCTCACTCGCAGATTTAATCTTGAAAAATTCTTTGAACAGCACGGTGTCTCGCCGCAACACGGCGACGGTTGCGCGCTGCAGTTTGGCATTTTTCGTGTCACACAGCCTTGTGATGTAGGTGCGCCAAGCGACAGGACGTGATACGCTTACTACGTCTACTATCCTGAATAAACCGTTCCAGCCGTTCGTGACCAGGTATTCTTATGACAAAGCAGCAGACTAAAATCTGTGAAAGATTGAAGAGACTCGGCTATTCACAAGGCAACCGCGTTCGTGTCTATGGAGAGGAGTTCGAGTTGATCTCCGACCCGATTACTATCCAAGAACAGTTGGTTTTTGTTGATGGGGTAGAGCAAAAGTCGGGTGACGTCCGGCGTATCCGAATTCCACTTCCGATCGTTCGCATGATCCACCAAGACCTGCGGGTAGCATGAGTAGCTTGCCTGGAGGCTAAGAACTATCTCATAAATTCCTTATGACCAGCTTGCTCCGTTCGGGCGGTATCTAGTTTGCCGGGCTCGATGTACGGCGTCCTCGTGCCATCTTCCCTAACCACTTCCGCAGCTCTCGGGTAATAAACTCCTCCGTGCGGTCCAGCCAGCAAAGGCCTCCGGGGAGGAAAGCTTCAGCTGGCGTCTTTCATTGCTGTCGCTGCTCGAATTTCTTTTGGAAGTGTGTGCGAGCAACAATCCCTTGCCGAACAATGAATTGTACACATAGGCTAAAGTATAGGTTTACGCCACAGCAGGCACTCACAAATCCAAGACTTACTCCGTAATTTCCTAAACCCCAGCGATCTAACTTACTTGTATCCGACGTGAGGCCTCGGACATCCTACTGACCCACTGCTATTCCAGGAGGAATCAACCTGTGGCAACCTCCGCCCCCGCTAAGTTTCGTATCGACGTCTCTATCCACAACCTACTAATGAATTCTCCGTCCGGTGGGCCGGCGATTCCCAAACCTAAAGGCATGACTCTGCCGGTGCCGGTGTTTCCGCAACATCCAGAACTGGTCAACGACCCCGGTCCGGACACCATCCCCGATCATCGCGATTGGACTCGCGCGCAGATCTGGCGCAAAGTGCGTGGCTGGCTGATTCCATATATCCGATCGCGCGTCACGCCGGGAGATTTCCATCCCATAACTGCCTACTTGTTTCTGGACTACAAGTGCAACCTCGACTGCTGGTACTGCTGGTCTTACAACAACAAAGTAAAAGGAATGACAGAAGACACGGCCCGCCGTGCTATCGACTGGTTGCACGATAACGGCTGCCGTGTTTTGGGATTAATGGGCGGCGAACCGCTGTTGCGCCCTGATTTTGCTCACAAGGTTGCTTACTATGCGGCGAAAAAAGATTTCTGGATCTACGTTGGTACTAACGGTCGACTCTCGCGTCCTGAGGTTGCCGACCGTCTCGGTGACGCCGGCGTGGCAGTGTACAACTTTGCCCTCGACGCCTGGGACGAAATCCCTGGCCGTGGCCTGCCCAAGGCGCTCACCCCCGTGCAGAAGAATCTCGAATACCTGATCCGCAAACAATACGTTTACGGTCATATGGTCTTCTTCAACATCAATATCTGCCGCAACAATCATGAAGATGTGAAGCAGATCACGGAGTACGCTCGAGCTCATCATCTGGCGACTGATTATCACCTGAACGAAACACCCATGCTTGAGCAGGACGATCACTTCAAACATCTTTATGAGAACCCCACTTACATTCGTCCCGAAGACTGGCGTGCGGTTGACAAGTTGGTGGACTGGATCATCGAAAAAAACAAGAGCGGATACCAGATGGTCAACTCGGTGCAGCGCCTGCAGGAGATGAAAGCCTTTGTGCGAATGTCATCCGGGGTTGATCTCAAGAAGTACGGCTGGTACGGAGATGGCGGCACAGAGAATATCGACGACATTCTCTCCAGCACGCCAGGCATCGTTCGCGAAGAGAATGGCGACGTTCATTTCACGGACTGGAACTGCCGGGCGGGGCAGAACAACGTGATCATCCGGACCGATGGAACGGTTGCTCCGTGCTTCCCGATGTATCCCTCAAGCTTTGATTGGGGAAACATCGACGGCGCGAATTTCGACTCTCATCAACTTACGGACATGAAGAAGACTTGTCAGCACCACTGTTTCTCCACGCTGAATCACAACCTCGGTTATTGCTACAACGATGCCCGGGTAATGAAGTGGGTGTGGAAACAGGCGGTGACGAACAAATTCAAAGGCGGCGCACGCAGCTTCGAAGACTAGAGCGCAACAGCTTGAAGCGCTGGATTCAACTTGTGAAAGGGCGGCCTTCGTAAGCTAACGGGTTTTAGCCCCGCGTGTGGGACCGGGTCTTGGACTCGATTACCATGCAAGCCTTGGTTGGAACAACACTTGTTGAGTTAGAGCGAAATGGTGCTCTTCTCTGGTGCATGCTGCAGGGTCCTCGAAAACGCTTGACACGCGGACGTTGTCAAAGACGCGACTTATCGCCAACAATCCGTGGCGACCAGGTTCGTTCTGAATAATCGTCGCGTGAGACAGCAAACGCCTCACGTACCATGGGCGGTACCTTGCACTCTTGTTTGGTGGGACCAGATGTGAATGGCACGCTGTCAGGCTGATGGATCAATTCCGCTCACGTGAAGTTTGGCCGCCCTACATTAGAGGGAATGAAGATATGAGGACGAACCGCCGAATTCTAGTAATAGATGTTGGTGGCACACACGTAAAGCTGCTCGTCACCGGCATGAAGCAGCCCATTCACATTCCTTCCGGGCGAACTTTGACTCCAGGAGTGATGATCCGGCAGGTCAAGGACGCCGTGAAAAGCTATCCGTATGATGTCGTGTCGATTGGCTACCCAGGACCTGTGGTGCACGGAAGGCCATTGCGGGAACCACATAATCTCGGACAAGGATGGGTGGGTTTCGATTTTCGCAGGGCGCTGGGACGACCCGTAAAGATCATTAATGATGCGGCCATGCAGGCGCTTGGTAGCTACAGGAAAGGTAGGCTGCTCTTCCTCGGTTTAGGCACCGGATTGGGCTCTGCCATGATCGCTGACGGACTGGTAGAACCGATGGAGCTAGCCCACTTGCCTTACAAGCGCGGAAAGACCTACGAGGATTATCTCGGGATTCGCGGCCTGAAGCGGTTGGGTCGGAAGAAATGGGCGCGACAGGTAGCGAAGGTGGTCTCGTTGATGCGCGCAGCGCTGCAAGTGGAAGAGGTTGTGCTAGGCGGGGGCAATGTTAAAAAGCTCAAGACGCTTCCGCCCGGCGCCAGCCTCGGAAACAACGAGAACGCATTTCGGGGGGGTTCCGAGCTGTGGAACGAGGACGTAGATCATCGACGGTTTAGAAGTTAATCCAAAAGAAAGAACAATTGCGCGATGGCGCTCCCCGGCTACACCATCGCGATGGTGGGTGTAACGGCGAATTCTCGCCAGTGCCCGGGATTCACCGTATGGCGCAGATGCAGCCTACCGAATAGTGCTTCTGGTACAAGGATAATTTAATGGCGAACCAAAAAAATCTCGGCGAACTGGTAAAGCGTTACGGATATGCAAAAAAACAGAAGGTCAAACTCTACGGGAAGGAACTGGAACTCGTCTCCGATCCCACGAACCGGGAGGGAGAGGATGTCTTCGTAGAAGCACGCGAGAAGGGAAGCGAGCACGTGCGCCAAGTGCAGGTTCCTCGAAATGTGGTCGAAATGGCAAAAGGCGGTAGGTCGAGACAGAAGTAGTTGATGTAATCGCCTCAGACCATCGCCATCAAAGCCACTAGGGCAGGGTTCTCCAGCGAATCACCTCTCTGGTTTTCCCCACAAATTGGCTGCTCCCGTGACTTTTTACACCAAAAAGATTGGTTTGAGTAGACAGGGCAATGATCAACGGGGACGTCGCGCAGGAGATACTAGATCAGTTATTTCTTCCCTTGAGGCTCTTGACGCGGTCCGCGGCCATTCTGCAATTGAGGATCAGGTAAGCGGGACGACCCACTATCTGGAAACGCAAGTGTCTAGACTTTATTGCGAGCTGCAGCTGCATTGAATCTCCGTTTACGGCTGTGTCACACGATAATACGGATGGTGTGGATATGAGCTTCGAGCCCATCGAGAATTACGGAGTAATCGGGAACATGCAGTCGACTGCACTAGTCGGGATGAATGGTTCGATCGATTTCCTCTGCTACCCCGAGTTCGATTCGCCGACTGTATTTGCCGCCCTGCTCGATGACAAGAATGGCGGCCGTTTCCAAATTGCGCCCAAACTGACAAATACCCGGGTGCGCCAGTTGTACTTACCAGAAACAAATATTCTGCTGACCCGCTTTCTCGCCGATGAAGGAGTCGCGGAACTCACCGACTACATGCCAATTGAGGACAACGGAGAACAACCGAATGAAATCGTTCGCAGGGTCTCTGTGATTAAGGGTAACGTAGATTTCACAATGCGATGCCAACCGAGATTTAACTACGCAAGGTCACCACACCGAACGGAGATATCCGATGGTTGCGCCAGGTTCTTTCCTAGTGACGATTGCTCGCCAATGGCTCTGTACTCCACTGCTGCTCTCGAACAAAATACGCAAGGATTGATTTCGCGATTTACTTTGCAAGCCGGCGAGAAAGCGATTTTTATTTTTGGTTGCATTCGTCCTCAAGGACAACAACCTGAAATGGATTTTGTAGAAGATCGTTTCCAGCAGACATCTCGTTTTTGGAAGAGTTGGATAGCAAAGTCGAAATATAAGGGCCGCTGGCGAGAAACCGTCCATCGCTCGGCTTTGGTACTGAAGTTGCTAACCAGCCAAAAACACGGTTCATTGATCGCAGCCCCTACGTTCTCTCTTCCGGAGAGCATTGGCGGAGTGCGTAATTGGGACTATCGCTTCACCTGGCTGCGAGATGCAACCTTCACGTTATACGCCCTGATTCGACTAGGCTTCGTGGACGAAGCAGAGGCATTCATTCAATGGCTGAAAGGGCGGCTGAGTGATGACGCACAGCATGGGCCTTTACAAGTGATGTATGCGATTGACGGTCGACAACAGCTCGACGAAATCGTGCTAGAACATTTGAGCGGGTATGAGAACTCGAGGCCCGTGCGCATTGGAAATGCAGCTTATCAGCAGCTCCAGTTGGACATTTATGGCGAGATGATGGATTCCATTTACCTGGCGAACAAGTATGGTGATCCTATTTCGTATGCGGGCTGGGAGGCTGTTCAACGCATGCTGGAGTGGCTAGCGAAAAACTGGCGACGCCCAGATGAAGGTATTTGGGAAGTACGCGGGGGCGCAAAGGAATTTCTGCACTCACGTTTAATGTGCTGGGTGGCCTTCGACCGCGCTTTGCGTCTTGCCCAGAAACGATCGCTTTCTGGCCCGCTCGATGCCTGGCAACGCACTCGAGACGAAATCCGAGCCGACATCTTTACAAACTTCTGGGACGACCATCTGCAATCTTTTGTGCAATCTAAAGGAACAAAGAATTTGGATGCTTCTGTGCTGCTGATGCCCATGATGCGGTTTGTCAGCCCGGTGGATCCAATGTGGCTTTCGACTTTAAAAGCGATAGAAAATGGACTTGTGGAAGACACGCTCGTCCGTCGTTATGAAGTAGAACACACACATGTAGATGGCCTTCCGGGAACAGAGGGGAGTTTCACGGCATGCTCGTTTTGGTATGTGGAATGCCTCGCGCGTGCTGGTCAGCTGGAAAAAGCACAGTTATTGTTCGAGAAATTGCTGGGATACGCCAATCATCTCGGCTTGTATTCAGAGGAATTGGGTTCGAATGGCCGACACCTTGGAAACTTCCCTCAAGCGTTCACACATCTGGCTCTGATCAGTGCGGCAACATATCTCGACAGGGCACTCTCGGGAAGGGGAGATGCAACATGGCGATAAGCTTAAGATTACTGGGAATGACGTTGTCCTGACCTGTCCCTTATCAAAATGTCGTGCACTCATAAAATGAACGGCTTGGAACCTGTTTTGTCGCCTCGGTTTCGATAAGATTTCGGGCATGTTCGTGTGGCTTCGGCACTTCATCGGCTGGGTGGTTAGCGCCTTGGGTTCGCGTGGGGATCTGATTCTGGAGAACCTCGCGCTTCGTCAGCAGCTCCTAGCGTTGCACGCAAAGCGGCCCCGCCATCGATCATCCACCATGCACAAGCTTTTCTGGGTTTTTCTCCGACGGCTCTGGTCGGGATGGAGAACGCCTCTTGTTCTGGTCACGCCACGAACTGTGGTGGAGTGGCATCGGGCTGGTTTTCGCCTGTATTGGAGATGGCTCTCCCGAGCCAGGCAAGTCGTCGGCCGAAAGCCGGTGAGCAAGGAAATTCGGGCGCTGATTTTTCGCATGGCTGCCGAGAACCCAACGTGGGGAGCACCCCGTATTCACGGCGAGCTGCTGAAGCTGGGCTTCCATCTGTCAGAGCCAACGGTCTCACGTTGGCTGCGACGAGCGCCGCGAGCGCCCGATCCAGCCCAGCGCTGGCTGACGTTCCTGCGGAACCATCGTGAGACCATTGCCGCGATGGATTTCTTCACCGTGCCGACGATTACGTTTGGCGTTCTTTATTGCTTCTTTGTAATCGGCCACGAGCGACGAAAGATTCTGCGTTTCAATGTGACGCGCAATCCCAATGCCCTTTGGATCGCGCAGCAGATGCGGGAAGCATGGCCGTACGCCGCTGTTCACAAGTTCCTGCTGTTGGATCACGATTCGAAGTTTGGCAGCGACGTGGTCTCAACGGCAAGGGAGATAGGAACCCAGCCAGTGCGCACTGCTTTTCGCAGTCCGTGGCAGAACGGTGTTGCTGAGCGTTGGGTAGGAAGCTGCCGCCGAGACCTATTGGACCATGTGATCATCATGAATGAGCGGCATTTGAAGCGGCTGATGGCTGAGTATGTGCGCTACTACCACGAGGATCGGACCCATCTGGGGCTCAGGAAGGACACGCCAGCAGGCCGGTTGTCTGCGAACCACCCCGCAATTGGAAGCTCAATACGATCTTTGCCGCGACTCGGCGGACTGCATCACCGCTACGCAGTGGCAGCGTAGACGAGGGAGCTTTTCATAATTGCGATCTTCGCTGTGTTAAGAGTTGGTAGGGGTCCTCGATCTGCTTGTCTGACTGGGAAACACATTCAACTCGCCGGCTGTCCCGAAAGAACCCTTTCGGAAATGCGAGATTAGAGCAC
>Ga0134124_10004114_pt1 | contig 11679 bp, 9 predicted proteins | sample KB304_FD_96880 | JGI IMG/M metagenome (GOLD analysis project Ga0134124, IMG submission 96880) | Terrestrial soil microbial communities without Nitrogen fertilizer from Kellogg Biological Station, Michigan, USA - KB3-0-4 | ecosystem: Environmental > Terrestrial > Soil > Unclassified ... | reverse complement strand
GACTGGATGCAGCAGTACACGGCGATCCCGTACCCCTTTGACAAGTTCGACTTCGTGCTCGTCCCGGCGTTTCAATTCGGCGGCATGGAACACGCCGGGGCGGTCTTCTACAACGCGAGCAGCCTGCTGCTCGATCCATCGGCGACGCAGAACGACCGGCTCGCGCGCGCGAGCGTCATCTCGCACGAAACGGCGCACATGTGGTTTGGCGATCTGGTCACGATGCGCTGGTTCAACGACGTGTGGCTGAAGGAAGTGTTCGCCAACTTCATGGCGGCGAAGATCGTCAACCCGTCCTTCCCCGCGATCAATCACGAGCTGCGGTTCCTGCTCGACTACTATCCCGGCGCCTACGACGTCGACCGCACGGAGGGCTCGAACCCAATTCGCCAGCCGCTGGCAAACCTGAGCGAGGCCGGCACGCTGTACGGAAACATCATCTACGACAAGGCGCCGATCGTGATGCGTCAACTCGAGGGACTCCTTGGCGCCGACGCTTTCCGGGATGGCCTGCGCGATTATCTGAAGCGGTTCTCGTTCGGCAACGCGACCTGGTCCGATCTGATCACCCTGCTCGCCGACCGGACCGGCGAGAACCTGGCGGCATGGAGCCGCGCGTGGGTCGACGAAGACCGCCGGCCGTCGATCACGACCGAGATCGCCGTCGAGAACGGCCGCATCGCCCGCCTGACGCTCACCCAGAGGGATCCCGATGCCAGGCGCGGGCTGCAATGGAACCAGCAGCTCGACGTCGTGCTCGGATACGGCGACCGCGTCGAACACGTGCGCGCGCATCTGGCCGGCGAATCTGTGACCATCGCGGCGGCTCGTGGACGGCCTGCGCCCCTCTTCGTGCTGCCCAACGGCGGCGGCATCGCGTACGGCGAGGTTCACCTGGACGCAGCCAGCCGCGAGTGGCTCAGCGCGAACGTTTTCCGCGTCGCCGATCCGCTGACGCGCGGGAGCGCATGGATGACGCTCTGGGATGCCATGCTCGACGGCGAGATCGCGCCGTCGCGCGTCACCGACCTCCTGCTGCAGTCGCTGCCGCTCGAAACCGACGAACAGATCGTCGAAGCCCTCCTCGACGACTTGAGGGACGTGTACTGGCGATTCACGGCGGCGTCCGCGCGCGAGGCGCTGGCAGCGAGGGTCGAGCGCGTGCTTCGCGCCGGGCTCGACGCCGGCCGCACGCAGAGCCTCAAGGGCGCCTACTTCGCGGCGCTGCGAAACGTCGCGCTGACGCCGTCCACGGTCGAATGGCTGACCTCGGTGTGGCGCGAGCGCACGCGCATCCCGGGATTGACGCTGGCCGAGACGGACTACATCGCGCTGACCCAGGACCTCGCCATCCGCGCCGCGCCGAAAACAGGGGACGCCGACTCGCTCGTCACCCGGCAGATCGAGCGCACGAAGGATCCCGACCGGAAAGCGCAACTGGCATTCGTGCGGCCGGCTTTCTCGTCGGACGCCGACGTCCGCGATCGATTCTTCGCGTCGCTGGCTGACGTCGGCAACCGGCGCCACGAGCCGTGGGTGCTCGCCGGTCTCCGTGCGCTGCACCATCCGCTGCGCGGCGAGTCGTCCGAGAAATACGTGACCCCAAGCCTGACGATGCTGCTGGAGATTCAGCGGACGGGCGACATCTTCTTTCCAAAGCGCTGGACGGACGCGACGCTTGGCGGCTTGTCGTCCACGCCGAAGGCCGACGCCGTGCGGCGTTTTCTCGCGGCTCTTCCCGCCGGCTATCCCGATCGGCTCAGGCGCATCGTCCTCTCGTCGGCCGACGACCTGTTCCGCTCGGCGCGCATGAAATAGACCAGCGCGATCGCCAGCGCCGACAGCGGAAACGCGCAGAACCCCGCCCAGCCGCCGCGGTCGAAGCCGAGCGGCCCGAGATACGACCCGAGCGCGCCGCCGGTGAAGAAGGCGACCATGTAAAACGTGTTGAGCCGCGCGCGTGCCGTCGGCACGAGCGTGTAGATGCGCGACTGGTTCGCGACGTGGCCGGCCTGCACGCCGACGTCGACGAGTACGATGCCGGCGACGAGACCGGCCAGCGAGCGGCCGAAGGCCAGCAGCAGCACGTAGCCGGTCAGCGTCATGACGATCGCGACGAGCACGGTGCGCTCGGTGCCTCGCCGGTCGGTGAGCCGGCCGACAAACGACGCCGATCCCGCGCTGACCGCGCCGAGCAGGCCGAAGGTGCCGGCCGCGCTCGTGCCGTAGTGGTACGGCGGCGTCCGAAGCAGGAACACCAGCGTCGTCCAGAGCGCGGCGAAGCTGAAGAACAGCAGTCCCGCCAGCAGCGCCGCCTCGCGAAGCACGCCGTGCTCGCGTGCGAGCTCCCCAACCGATCGCATCAGCTTCGTCCACGACAGCGACACCGTCGGCGGGCTGAGCGGCAGCACCGCGCGGATGACGACGGCCAGGGCGAGCATGAGAAGCGACGCGGCCCAGTAAACCGTGCGCCAGCCGAATGCCGCGCCGAAGACGCCGCTGAACGTGCGCGCCAGGAGGGCGCCGACCAGCAGGCCGCCGAGCACGGTGCCCACAATGCGTCCGCGTTCCTGGTCGGGTGCGTGGTGCGCCGCAAACGGCACAATCACCTGGACCGTCGACGCCGTGGCTCCGACGGCGAAGCCGGCGACGCACAACCACACGACATTCGGCGCGCTGGCGGTAAACGCGAGCGCGACGGCGGCCGCGACCAGCAGCGTCGAGATGAGCGAGCGCCGCTCGTATTTGTCGCCCAGCGGGACGAAGACCAGCATGCCGGTCCCCATGCCGATCTGCGTCAGCATGAACACCGCCCCCACCTTGGGGACCGTCAGGCCGAACTCCCGCGCGATGTCCGCGAGCAGCGGCTGCGCGTAATAGATGTTGGCGACGATGCAGCCCGTGGAGATGGCGAGAAGCCAGACCAGAGAGCGCGGCATGTAGGGGGAGCTTACGTTAGATTGGCCTATACTGCGCCCGTGCGAGACGACGAGCGGCTGGTCACCGTCGCGGTGTTCGACACCGGCTTCGAGGCCGGGCTGGCGCGAGGACGGCTCGAGGCGGCCGGCATCCGCGCGCTCGTGCCCGAGGAACATCGGTTCCGCTCGGGTGGACCTCCTTACGCCTTTCCCGCGCACCTTCAAGTGCTGGAATCGGATCGCGATCGCGCGATCGCGGAGCTGCGGCGGATACAGATCCGGCTCGTAGAGCCGCCGCCGGACGACGATGTGTAGCGTCCGGCTGCAGCCGGACGTCGAAGGAGCCGTGTCATGACGAACCGCAGAACGTTCCTCACAACGGCCGCGGCCGCGAGCGCCGCGGTTCTGAGCGGCGGCTTCAACCTCGCCAGCGCCCAGACGCCGGCTGGCCGGCGGCGCGAAGTCTTCGTCGGCCGGAAACGGGTCAAGGTCGTCGACGTGCACGGCCACTTCCTCATCCCCGAGGAGATCGCGGTCGTGAAGGACACGAACCTCGCGGCCAACGTCACCAACACGTTCAACGGCGCGCTGGTGCTGGGCCCGGGGAGGATCCGGGCGATGGACGAAGCCGGCATCGACGTCCAGGTGCTCAGCCATCAGGGCGGCTGGTGGTACGGCCTGAGCCGCGAGCCCGCGCGGCAGCTCGTCACGATTCAGAACGAGAAGCTCGCCGAATGGTGCAAGGCCCACCCGGATCGGTTCGTGGGCCTGTGCTCAGTGGCGCTGCAGCATCCGGATCTCGCGGCCGAACAGCTCGACGAAGCCGTGCGGCGGCTGGGATTGCGCGGCGTCGGCATCGCCGGACACGTGGCGGGCGAAAGCCCGTCGCTGCCGAAATACGACCCGTTCTGGGCGAAGGCCGAGGAGCTCGGGGTCCTTGTCTTCACGCATCCGGTGGGCGCGGACAACGTCCTGCGCGAGGGCGTGATGCGCGGGCGCGGCGACATGGGGAACATCATCGGCAACCCGCTCGAGACGACGGTGTTCTTCTCGCGCATGATCTTCGACGGCGCGCTCGACCGCTTCCCCCGGCTGAAAATCTGCGGCGCGCACGCCGGCGGCTACCTGCCGTCGTATCTCGGCCGGACCGACGTCGCCTGCGACGCGCGTCCCAACGCGAACTGCGCCAACAAGAGACACCCGCGCGACTATTTCAAGGATCAGATCCTCGCCGACTCGATGGTGTTCAGCGACGAAGGCCTCCGGCACCTCGTCGCCGAGACCGGCGTGAGCCAGGTCGTCTTCGGGACGGACATGCCGTACAACTGGCCGTCCAACGTCGACCTGATCCTGAACGCGAAGTTCCTGAGCGACGCTGACAAGGAAGCGATCCTGGGGGGAACCCTCGTCAAGCTTCTTCGGCTGACATGAGGCGCATCACGCTGCGCGGCAGTACCGCGGCGGCCGCACTGGCCGTCGCCCTCCTCACCACCGCCGGCTGTCCAGGTGGAAGCGGCCCGTCCACGCGCTCGTTGACGTTGACGGGCTATGCGCTGAACACGGCTATCTCGGCGACGATCATCAAGAATCGCACGTACGATTTCTACCTCGGCAACGGCGTCACCGAGGCGCAGGCCAAGGTCAAAATCGAAGGCGACATGGGCAGCACCACCGTCAAGCTGCTCGATGGCCAGGGAACGCTGCTTCGCGAATTCACCGCACCGACGGACCCAGTCGATGTCGCCGTGCCGGGCAACGTCGTCCGGGTTGTCGTCGACAAGCCCGAGGGCATCCGCCCGCTCGTGAGCCTCGAATCCTTTGGCGTCACGCAAGTAACCACAGGCGCCATCCCGGAACCAGTGGCCGCTCTTCAGTCGCGAGCGGTCAGGAGTTTCCCGCTGACGCTGAACGAACCGGTTTTCCTGCCCCTGTCCGCCGACGAGGCCCGCTACACGTACATCACGGTGCCGGGCATCAGGGGGAAATCGGTGGACGTCTTCGTGGATGGCGCCGCCAAGGTCTTCGCATCCGACGAGGAGCACGGCTTCATCCTCGATACGGCAACCGCGGCATCAATCGGGTCAGGCACAGACGGCATGTACACGACGCTGTCACCCGACGGCAACCACGATCAACTCCTGCTGACGATCGAAACGCCGCGCACGCCGGACGTCCGCACGCTGATCGTCAGCGTCAACGAAAACGTCGACGTGCGCGACCTGAAGGTCAGGTTCCTGGGCGCGGCGTCGCGGTTCGGCCGGACCGAGGATCAGCTCACGGCGACGCTTCACGAGATCCTGGAGGAGACCTCGACGCACCTCTACTCCGTGACCAAGGGCCACGTGCGTCTCGGCTCGGCCGAAGTCGTGTTCGGCCAGTTCTCGCGGCCCGGCTTCCACCAGACGATGTCGATCGGGGTGTCGCAGGTCGCTGGCTTCGCCGAAGCGTACGTGGACCCCAATTCACACGAGATCAAATGCGGGCGCGGCTGGTGGCAGATGAGCATCGACGATGCCGCATGGACGCTCACCCACGAGTTCTTTCACCACGCGTTCTCGCTCCCTGAGGAATACCGGGAGGGCTTTCCGGAGGTCACCACCGAAGGACCCAACCGCCAGGCTACGGCGACGTGCCGGAGCTCGATCATGGGAAGCCGCGAGGTGCGCGAGCTGTGCGTGGCTGGCACCCACGTCTCGACGCCGGGCCAGCGCCAGGACCCTCACACGTCGATGTGGGAGCTCCTGGCGCCGCGGCTCATCAACACAGCTGCACCCCAGCGTTCGACGACGGAGCTCGCAATCCGCTCATCGGGCGGGAAAAAGCTGCCCGTCGAGATGCGATAGCGCAGAGACGCTTCTAGCTCACGCTCGGCACACCACACGTCCCCGGATCGATTGCCGGGATCGCCGACAGGAATTCGTAGATCGCGCGCAGGTCGTGATCGCTCATCTCCTGATACACGGGCCACGGCATCACGCGTAGCACGTGACCGGGATTGTCAGGATCCTCGCCGGTCCGGATGACATGTCGGAACTCATTGAATGTCAGTCCCGCGGGCTTGCCGTCTTCCCACGGCGTGATGTCGCGCGACACCGGTGACGCGGGCGGAAGCCCGAACGGAGGGGGCCCGAACGGCGTGCCGCCGGCGAGATAACACGCGACGTTGATCTGCTTCGGCGCGCCGAGGGCCGCGAACGGATCCTGCGTGTACGGCGGAGCCGTGTGGCAGTCATTACATCCGCCGACGGCGTTCACGAGGTAACTGCCGAGGCCGACAAGCTCGCGATCCCGCCGCCCGAAGTTGAGCGTAATCCCCTGCTCCCGCGCAAACGCGAGCCCGCGCTTCACTCTCGCGTCGTCGTCATCGCGGTCGAAGCGTTTGATCTGTCCGGGGCGATCGTGGTCGTGATCGGCCACGAGAATCGCCATCCCCACCGAGACGACGAGCGCGGACGCAAGCACCCCTATCATTGCCGTCGGTTTCATCAGGCCTCCTCGGCGAGGATCTCGCCGCAACGCCGCGCGGCTTTGCGACATCCGTGCCGCCGCAGCGCTGCGGAAAGAGGCCGGAACTGGAGATGAGGGATCCGACCTATCTGTAACGCGCTTCGTGTCCGTGGGTAACGTCAGGGATTCACTGGGCAGGAGACGCGGGATCGGCGCGCGTCGGCTCTATCGAGGCATCCAGCGGACGATGCCGGCGACGCCGTCCACGGCGACCTGCGCGCCGTCTGGAATCCGCCGCGTCGCATCCGCGACGCCGAGCACCATCGGTACGCCACGCTCGCGGCTGAGCGACGCGAAGTGCGACGTGCTGCCGCCGCGCTCCGTCACGACGCCGGCCACGCGCGGCAGGATGTGGCTGAGCGCCGGTCCGGCGACGCGGGTGACGAGGACGTCACCAGGCGCGACGCGTCCCAGCTCGCACTCGCAGTTGATGACGACGGCGCGGCCGGCCGCCCAGCCGACGCCCGCAGGATGTCCGCTCAGCCGTGGATGCTGCAGCCAGATGTCGTCCGGCACGTGCGCGGGCTGCAGATGCAGGGGCCGGGCCTGCAGCAGCTTGAACCCGCTGTCGTCGAGCGCCCATTCGATTTCGACGGGCACGCCCACGACGTCCTCCGCGCGCCGCAGCAGTCGTGCGATGTCGACGACTTGCGCCGGCGTGAGACACGGCTCGGTGACGAGCGCTGAGGCCACGGCCTCGGTCGACGGCGCCCGCCGATGCTCGCAGGCAACGGTGTGATCCTTCTGGCCGACGGCGGTGCGCAGGAGCTCGCCTTCCGCGCTGAGCTCGAATCGATCCGGCGTGACTTCACCCTGCGCGATCGACGAGCCCAGGCCCCACGTCGCGCTCACGAGCATTTCTCCCGTCGCGGTTCGGCTCAGCCCGCCGCCTGACGCCTTGGCCGCGACGAGCGGCTGGATGAGCACGGCCATCGCCGTGTCCGCGGGATCGAGATCGTGTGTCGCCATGTACCGAAGCGCCCGCGTGGACCAGAGCGCCGCCCAGCACGCGCGCACGGCGGTGACGAATTCCGATTCGACCTCGATGCCGAGATAGCTCTCGAACTGGCCGGCGAAGTTCGAGCCGTAGCGGTCTTCGACGAGCGCCGATGATCGCACCGCGGTGAGCGCGCCTGTGCTGGCGACGAGCGTCCGCCACGCGCTCAGAAGCGGCTCGAGAATCTCGGGCGCGATCGGCTGCTCGAGCAGCTCGAGCTTCATCCGCAGCGCGTGACGCCGCGCCTGCGCGGCGTCCTCGCTGCCGAACACCTTGCGCGCCGTGTCATCGAGACCGAGCGCCGCAATTTGATGCCTGTACGCCTCGGCGCCCAGACAGACGCCGCCGGGAATTGGCAACCCCGCTCGCCCGAGCGCGGCCAGATTGGCGGTTTTCGGTCCGAAGCGGGCGGCGTCAATCGCCTCCGCTGATGACAGGGCGACGATCATTTCACGTGATCGCCGTATCCGGGGATCGGATCGACAACCGTGATCTGCTTCACCGGGAAATTCGAGATGATCTCGACCCGATCTTCGTGGACGATGAGCATCTCCTCGATGCGCACGCCCCACCGGAACATCTTGCCGTGCTGCGTCTCGAGCGCGAACACCATGCCCGGCTTGATCTCGATCGGGTGGTCGAGCGACCAGATGCGCGAGATCACCGGCGGGTCGTACTGCGCGAGTCCGAGTCCATGCCCCCACAGGTTCGCGGCCGCCTGATCCTCTTCCTGATAGCCGTACGCCTCTTTCGCCGACGGCCACTTCGACGCGATTTCCCTCGTCGTCGTCCCGGCCTTCACGGCGTCGATCGAGTCGTAGAGCCACTTGAGCGCGGTCGCGTAGACCTCCTTCTGCTCCTGCGACGGCTCTTTGCCCACGCAGTACGTCCGGTAGTAGCACGACTTGTAGCCGTTCCACGTCAGCGCCGCGAGGTCCATGAACACGATGTCGCCGGGCTGGATGATGCGGTCCGAGAAGTTGCGCCAGTTCGGCCACGTGTTCGGTCCCGACGAGACGATGACGTCCTCGACGTCCTCCATGCCGGGAATCGAATAGAGAAACTGCATGATGTGCGCGGTCACCTGGTTCTCGGTGACGCCCGGCCGCAGGAACTTCATCGTCTCCCAGTGCGCCGCGTCGCCGATGGCGCCGACGATGCGGAGGCATTCCTGTTCGTCGACGTTCTTGACGGCGCGCGCCTCCATCATCGGCGTCATGCCGTCCACCCAGTTGATGTTCGCGTCCTTGAACGCGTTGAGCATGTTGATGTCGATGAAGTCGACGCCGAGCTTCTGCCCGGCGACGCCGCTCTTCTTCATCTGCTCGAGCGCGGCTTTCGTGAATTTGCCGACCTGCTGCGTCGACGCCGGACCGGCCGCGCCCTTGATCCACGCGTACGACCACTTGACGTTTTCTTTGGGGATCCAGGGCGAATGGCGTTCGATCTGGAACCCGAGATCGCCCTGCTCGAAGAGCACCGGCGGATCGTCGCCGCAGAGCATGGCGTAACGGAGTCCCGGCTTCAGGCGGTTCCAGCCGGGCGTCAGCGTGCCGGTCAGATACCGCACGTTCTCGTCGTACATGCAGAGCATCGCGCCCAGGCCGTGGGCCTTCATCCGCTCGCGCGCGCGCTCGAGGCGGTACTTGCGCATCCGATCCCAATTGACCCGCTGCTGCCAATCCAGTCCGGCAATTCCGAAATTCGCACCCATGGCGGCTCCAGAGAAAGCGAAAAGCTTAAAGCTTAAAGTGAAAAGTAAGGTCAAAGTCTACTTTAAGCTTTAAGCTTTACGCTTTGAGCTTTCAGGATGGGGGGGATCATGCGGTCTTCAGTTGTCTTTCTGGCGGGACTATTCGTCGGCGGCGCACTGGCCACGGGCTTCGCGCAGGCGCCTCGCCTGGCGCCCGAGAACAACGTCAACTACGTCAACCACGTCGCGATCGCGGTCGAGAATTTCGACGAGGCGTTCAGCTTCTACACGCAGAAGATGGGATTCCGCGAGGCGTTCACCGTGAAGGACGCGGCCGGCAAGCCCACGCTCGCCTACGTTCAAGCGAGCCGCAACACGTTCGTCGAGCTGCAGCAGGCGAACGCCAACCGCAGGGCCGGCCTCAATCACTATGGATTGCACGTCGAGAACCTGAAGAGCACGGTGGCGAAGCTGAAGGAACGCGGCGTGATGGTCGACGACATCCGCGTCCGCCCGGACGACGCGTCGGTGGCGAACGCCACCGATCCGAGCGGGATCCGGATCGAGATGTTCGAATTCGGGCCAGGGTCGCCCCAGGGGAAAGCGATAGCGGCTTGGAAATGAAGGGCTCAGAGCTGAGGGCTAAGAGCTGAGGGCCCTTAGCTCTATCGAGGCGGTACCGCCCCACAATCGCGCTTGCACGGCTCGAGCGGGACGTACGTCGCCTTGATCTTCTTCCGGTACTCCGGATACAGCGTCTCGACCTGGCCGAGCACCGCGTCCTTCGGCAGGTGCCACATCGTCGTCAGCTCGTCGACGAAGGGATTCTTCTCCGGCACGTAGTGCGGCGTGCTGTCGCCGGGCCGTTTGCCCTCGAAGGTCGTTACGCACGGCGGCCCGACCGGTGACATCGGCGCCGTGGCGACCTGGAAGCTCTTCGTGATGATGTGCGGCTCGGCGAGATACGCCGGATCCTCGACGACGGCGAGCACGGTCATGGTGTCGCCGTGCCTCCAGAACCGCGTCGTCATCGTCGCCTGATCGCTGCTCGGCGGGCCGTTCTTACGGAGGAAGCCGGCCTTCATGTGCGTGGTGTACGCGACGAGCGCGTCGCCTTCCCACTTGCCCGTCGTGAACCCGCCGCGCGTGTGCTCGGCGTTTTCAGACGGATGCGGGCGGCCGTCCATCCAGATGACGATCGGCGCGCGATCTTCCCACGCGCCGATGGTGTACGAGACCACCGCGCCCTTCACCGGCTCGTTGTCGCTCCAGATCTTCAGACCGAACGGCCCCTGCAGGAAATAGAACGCCGGCCAGCCCTGGCACTGCCGCTCCACCATCGCGAGCTGCGCCTCGTTGTAGCTGAGCGCGCGCAATCGGCCTTCCTCGTTGAGCGGAAGGCCGACATAGTCCACAGGATACGAGTCGCGCGAGATGTCCTCGGTGTTGCGTGCCGCCCAGGTGCCGACGAGCTCCGTCTGCGCCCCCGCGCGCCGATCGAACAGCGCCAGGAGCACCAGGAGCAGCACCGTTTTGTAGCGCGGGGCTTTCAGCCCCGCGAACGTCACCACGCCGCCGAGCACGGTGTTGGATCCCATTTGGAACCGTCCGCTTCCTTCTTGAACTGCGAGCTGACGATGAACGGCTGCAGCAGATATTTCGGATCGTCGACGGTCGTCGTCACGACGATGAGTTGGCCTTGAGTACTGCCGGGCAGCGGCGAGAGATCGAAGTACTCGGTGACCTTCGCGCTCTCGCCGTAGGGCACGCCGTTCTTGCGGAGATAGCCGGCTTTCATGTTCGTGGTGACGACGTTCAACGATCCGGTGCGGACCGCCGGATTGCCGCGTCCCGGACGCTCCCATCGTGCGACGGAATGGCCCTGCCACGTCGGCGGCCCCGCGGGCGCGGCCGGAGGCGAGAACTGAAAGAGACGCGTCTGCGTGCCGGCGTCGGTCTCGAGCTTGAGCGTGTTGTCGTCCTGCCACGTGATGTGAATACGCGTCGGCAGCCGCATGACGGCGCCCGCGCCGTACGCCTTGCACTGGTTGCCGGCCTTCTCGTCGGCCGCCGGGTCCCACGCGTTGACGATCTTCAGCGCCTCCTGCGTGATCGGCACGCCCCGATAATCGCCCTTCGCCGGCGTCACCATGCGATAGCGCCAGTCTTCGTTGACGACCGACACCCAGTAGCCGGTGAGATCGATCGGCGCCGATGCCTTCGCGGTTGGCGGGGCCGGCGGCGGTCCGCCGCGATTCTGCGCGTGAACCACAGACGAGACCGCGAGCACGGTCGCGACGATGAGCGCGAACCCTCTCATCGCTTCTCCTGCGGCAGGCTCTGATACACGGCCTCGACGAACTTGTCGGCGGACTCCGCGCCGTAGCGTCGCGTGTAGCCGCGCGCCGGCGACGCCGCCTTTACCTGGGTCAACGTCGCGCCCGACTTCTTCAGATCGCGAACACGATCGCGGACAACCGTCACCATGTCGCGGTACTCGGCGACGTCGTACTGGTCGTACACACGGCCGTGGCCGGGGACGACGATCGTGCCGGCATCCCTCG
>Ga0134124_10004111_pt1 | contig 11687 bp, 17 predicted proteins | sample KB304_FD_96880 | JGI IMG/M metagenome (GOLD analysis project Ga0134124, IMG submission 96880) | Terrestrial soil microbial communities without Nitrogen fertilizer from Kellogg Biological Station, Michigan, USA - KB3-0-4 | ecosystem: Environmental > Terrestrial > Soil > Unclassified ... | reverse complement strand
GAGCTCATTGAAAAGGGCATGGTCCACCGGCTCCAGTCGCGCGCAGCCTTCATCGCCTGCGATCATGGCGCCTGCGACGGCAAGTTCGCCTTCGCCATCTGCCGCGAATGCGGAAAGGTGGTCTGACGCTCATTCTCGCGCGCGAGGTCGTGACCTGGGGCGAGACCCGCAAGGTCCTGACGCCCGCAAATCTCGCCAAGTCGCGGCAACTGGTCGAAGCCTTCGACGAGCATGCCGAGATTTGCGCGCGGGACGGAGAAGCGCGTAAGCGGCAGCCGGCATGATCGACGCCATAACCCAGCCTTTCATCGAGTTCAGCTTCATGCGCCGGGCGCTTGTGGGCTGCCTCGCGCTCTCGCTCGGCGCCCCGCCCATCGGCGTGTTCCTGATGCTCAGGCGCATGAGCCTCATGGGCGATGCGATGAGCCACGCTATCCTGCCGGGCGCCGCTATCGGCTATCTGCTGGCAGGTCTGTCGCTGTTCGCCATGAGCCTCGGCGGCTTCGCCGCAGGGCTCGCCGTTGCGCTATCCGCGGGGCTCATCGCGCGCTCGACCGTGCTGCGCGAGGATGCAAGCCTTGCCGCCTTTTATCTCGTCTCGCTCGCGCTCGGCGTGCTGATCGTCTCGGTCAGGGGCAGCAATATCGATCTGCTGCACGTGCTGTTCGGTACCGTGCTCGCGCTCGACGACCAGGCGCTGCTCCTCGTTGCCTCGATCTCCACCCTGTCGCTACTCGTGCTCGCGGTGATCTACCGCCCGCTAGTGCTGGAATGCTTCGACCCGCAAATTCCTGCGCTCGACCAGCGACTTTAGCTCGCCCACCTATTTCAACTTCCTCGTGCTGGTCGTGCTCAACCTTGTGAGCGGCTTTCAGGCGCTCGGAACGCTGATGGCGGTCGGTATCATGCTGCTTCCCGCGGTCACCGCGCGCTTCTGGGCCGACGATGTGTCCGGGCTGATTCTCGTCGCAATCCTCGTTGCCTTCGCCGCGAGCCTCACAGGTCTGCTGCTTTCCTATTACGCCAACGTGCCGACCGGCCCCGCGATCATTCTGCTCGCGGGCGTCTTCTATCTCGTCTCGGTCCTGGTCGGCGCGAAAGGCGGGCTCGTATGGGGCCTCTTGCCGCGCAAACATCTGGAAGCCTGATCTCCTCTCAATCCAAGGAGCCTCGTGTCATGAAACATCGCATCATCGCCTCGATTGGATTGGCATTGCTCATGCTGCTCGGCTTTGCCGGAGGAGCAAGCGCGGCCGACAAGGTCAAGGCCGTCGCCTCGTTCTCGATCCTCGGCGATATGGTGAAGCAAGTGGGTGGAGATCGTGTCGACGTGATCACCCTGGTCGGTCCCAACGGCGACGCGCATGTCTATGAACCCACGCCGGCCGACGCCAAGAACCTCGCCGCCGCGCAGATCCTGTTCACCAACGGGCTCGGCTTCGAGGGCTGGATGGACCGGCTGGAGAAGTCGTCGGGTTTCAAAGGCACGGTCGTGGTGGCATCGACGGGCGTGAAACCGCGCACCATGGTCGAGGATGCGAAGACCATCACCGACCCGCATGCCTGGCAGAGCCTCGCCAACGGCAGACTCTACGTCACCAATATCCGCGACGGGCTGATCGCCGTCGATCCGGAAGGCAAGTCGTTCTACGAAGCGAATACTGCCAAATATCTAGACGAAATCGTCAAGGAAGAATCCGACGTGAAGGCGGCGCTCGCCGCGCTCCCGCAAGATCGGCGCAAGATCATCACGAGCCACGGCGCCTTCGGCTATTTCGGTGCGGCCTACGGGCTCGAGATCATCGCCCCTGAGGGCGTGAGCACGAAGAGCGAGGCCTCGGCCAGGGACGTCGCCAAGATCATCCGCCAGATCAAGGCCGAACACATCCCGGCGGTGTTCATGGAGAACATCACCGACCACCGGCTGCTCGACCAGATCGCCTCAGAGACCGGGGCCAAGATCGGCGGCGAGCTTTATACCGATGCGCTGTCACCGGCTGACGGGCCTGCGCCCAGCTATCTCGACATGTTCCGCCACAATGTCGGGGCCCTCACTGCCGCCTTGTCGTCCTAGCGTGGTTTTGACGTTAGAAGAGCGCCCACCATTGTCATTGCCCGGCTTGGCCGGCCAATCCAGTAATCCCTGTGTTGCAACTCAATTGAAGTCGGTGGTTGCTGGATCCGCGCTTTCGCGGGAATCACATGACGCTGAAGATTGTTCGGCTCCTGCGCGCTAAACTGGCGGGGGAGCCGAGCTATGGCATCTGCCGGATCGTCGAAGTGGCTTGCCTTCGGCGGCGCGATTCTGATCGCGGCGATAGCGGCCGATTCGCTCGTACCTGTTGCCTGGCAGGTGCGTAGCGGGCTGCACTGGCTGACTGAGCATTTTCTTGCTTATTTGGCGGCAACCTCGATCTTCTGCCTTGCATTGCAACGCCCTGTCATCGTGGTAGGCGTGGCCATGGCATTGGCTGCGCTCATGGAGGGCCTTCAGGGGCTCACCGCCGACCGCATTCCCGACCTTCTCACCGCCTTGTCGGGGGTTGCCGGGGCTCTCGCTGGCGGGCTCCTCGCAACTCTGCTCACAAAGCTGTTAGAGCGCCGAAAGGCCCCATTGAGATGGGTCGAAACGAACCGGAACTAAACATTACCGGGTTAGCGCGGCCTTTTACTCTCATCTCAGCCGCGCCAACGCTTCTTGTGTTTCCCGGAAAGCCCCGCTCTCATTTGAGGCGGGGCTTTCTGTTGACGGACGGCTACACGACGGCACTACCAGTGATGTCGCGCATAGTGCCAACGGCGGTAGTGAGGGTATGGGCGATAGTACGCGTAGTGGCGACGATAGTAGTAGGGGCGATAGTAGCCGTAATATGGGCGGTAGTAGCCATAGCGGTAGTATGGATAGTACCCATATCCATAATACCGATAGCGGCGTCCGATATTGATGTTGATGCTCGGACCCCACCAGCCGCCCCAGCCCCATCCTCCCCAACCCCCCAACCGCCCCACCCATGATGGCCACCCCAGTGACCACCATGCCAGCCGTGGCCACCATGCCAGCCGCCATGTCCGTGACCGGCGAAGGCAGGCACCGGTAAGAGCGGCGCCGCCGCCACGGCGGGAACGAGCGTGATTTTCCTGAGCATTTCGTTTCCTCCAATTTTTAAGCCGCTCACCACCTCGAGAAGCAGCTAACAAAACCAACGCTCAGAGCGGCCTTTGTTCTCCAAAAAAGAAGAGCCGGAAAATGGAGGTAAACCGGGCTTTTCCCTTGCTCCTGCGACGATCCTTTGACTCCAGCGCAATCGAGCCGTGTCGCAGAGCGATGAAAAAGCCCCGGCGATTGGCCGGGGCTCGATTTCGGTGGTGATCCTACATTTTTGGCTTGCACGACTTGGCCTTGGCGTCCCATACGCCGCCAGCCTTGGTGCACTCAGCGTGGGTCTTGGCAGTCGTCACATCCGCTGCGAAAGCCGGAGCGGTAAATGCTACTGCGATTCCAAGAGCAACAACTGCTGCAACAACCTTATTCATAGACTCCTCCTTTGCGTGACCGGCACTCCCTTAACCCGTACCGAGGCCGGACCGCTTAAGGCTTATCGTGTTAGGCCGTGGCCAGCGCTGAGGTGGGTTGACGCTGTGACAGAATGACTGCACGGGGCACCCGTCACCTACCTGTTACAAGCAGATATGATGACCGGCGCGCAGATTCGAGCGGGAAGAGGCTTTCTGAATTGGAGCGTACGGGACCTTGGCAAAAAGGCCAAAGTTCACTTCAATACCGTTCACGCGATCGAGCGTGGCAAATCGCACGGGAAGCCTGAAACCCTGGCAGCTATAAGGAAGGCGCTGGAGAAGGCGGGGGTGCAGTTTACCAACGGCAAGCACCCAGGGGTGAGGTTGAACGGCCAGCGTTGAGCTGGTCTTCCGTGCTACCATCCGCTGGAAAAGAACCTTATTAGAACTCGTTAGCAGGCATCGATGCGAATGCCCCTAAGTTCTATGTGTGCCGAGATTTTGAGATTTGCGTAACAACCACAAATGTGACGTATCGTCAGCCTCATGAACCAGTCAGCGCGCCGGCGCACCATTCCGGTCAGGATCGGCCAAGTCACGATTGGCGGCGATGCTCCCATCGTCGTGCAATCGATGACGAACACCGACACTGCCGATGTCGAGGCAACGACGAAACAGGTCGCGGCGCTCTCCCGTGCGGGCTCCGAACTGGTGCGCATCACCGTGGACCGGGCGGAGGCCGCCGTCGCCGTCCGTCACATACGCGAACGCCTCGACGTTCTCGGCGTGGAGACGCCGCTGATCGGCGACTTCCACTATAACGGCCACACGCTGCTCAAGGAGCATCCGGCCTGCGCCGAAGCCCTCGCCAAATACCGCATCAATCCCGGCAATGTCGGCTTCAAGGACAAGCGCGCCCGGCAATTCGCCGAGATCATCGAGATTGCGCTTAAACACGGCAAGGCTGTGCGCATCGGCGTGAACTGGGGCAGTCTCGATCAGGACCTCCTCACCCGGCTCATGGACGAGAATGCGAAGCTGCCGGAGCCGAAGGACGCGCGCGAGGTGATGCACGAGGCGATCGTGCAGTCGGCGCTACTCAGCGCCGCCCGCGCCATGGAGCTGGGGATGGGCGCCGACAAGATCGTGCTCTCGGCCAAGGTTAGCGCCGTGCAGGATCTGATCGCCGTCTATTCCATGCTTGCCGCCCGCTCCGACCTTGCGCTGCATCTCGGCCTGACCGAGGCCGGCATGGGCTCCAAGGGCATCGTCGCCTCCTCCGCCGCGCTGGGCGTGCTGCTCCAGCAAGGGATCGGCGACACGATCCGAATCTCGCTCACGCCCGAGCCTGGCGGCGACCGCACGCTCGAGGTGAAGGTCGCGCAGGAGTTGCTTCAGAGCATGGGCTTCAGGAGCTTCGTGCCGTTGGTTGCCGCTTGCCCGGGTTGCGGCCGGACGACGTCGACGACCTTCCAGGAGCTCGCCCGCGACATCCAGGACTTCATCCGCGACGAGATGCCGGAGTGGAAACGCCGCTATCCGGGCGTCGAGACGCTCAACGTCGCGGTGATGGGCTGCATCGTCAACGGCCCCGGGGAGTCGAAGCACGCCGATATCGGCATCTCGCTGCCGGGCACTGGCGAGGCGCCCGCTGCGCCCGTGTTCATCGATGGCAAGAAAGTCGCCACGCTGCGCGGACCTGGCGCCGCGGCGGACTTCAAGCAGATTGTGCTCGACTATATCGAGCGGCGGTTCGGGCAGGGCGCCATCGGCCGGAGCGCGGCGGAGTAGGGGGAGGAGATGCGGTCAGCGTCGCTTGCGCTCGTCGCGCTTCTGTTCGCCTGCCCAACAGCGCACGCCCAAGATACCGAGAAAGCGGCGGCCGATCCTTGGCTCGGCTGCTGGACCCGCGTCTATGACGCCACCCATCTCGCCAAACATCCCGGCCAGCAGGTCACCCAGCTTACGCTCTCGATGAGCGAGCGGGAGCCTTCAGGAGACAAGGATCCCGGCAAATATCTCGCCACCATCACCGTCAAGATGCGGAACGGTGGCGATACCTATACCAACCTCGACGGCGCGCGCTGTAGTGAAGCGAATGGCAGCCTCACTTGCACTACTGATGGTTTCTATCTCGGACAGTTCTCGCTGGAGCCTGCCGCGAAGAACATGAAGATCGCGCTTCGGGGCGGCGATCACCTGGCACTCATTCCCGGTGTCGATCTGGACGCGTTCGTCGTGCTTTCGCCCGACAATCCCGAGCACGCGCTGTTCCTCTTGCAGCCGGCCCCAGCAAAGACCTGCGGCTCGTAGGGGCCGCCTCAACCCTGCACGAGCTGCAAGACCATATTGACGGCGAGCGCAATTACGCCGGTATTGAAAAAGAACGACAAGATGCCGTGTAGCATCACCACGCCCCGCATAGTGTGCGAGGTGACGGCGACGTCGGAGGTCTGCGCCGTGGTTCCCACATCGATATAGTCGGGCGTGGGGTCGCCGGGGAACTTAAGCCCGCCGCCTGTCCCGCGCGCCCCCCCACGGCGCTCGCTGTGGAACTCATGCGCGTAATAGAGCGAGAACGCCGTATGGATGAGGAGCCAAGAAAGCAAGATGGTGGAGATCGAGCACACCGCACTTATGGTTCGGTCGAGCCCGTGCTCGCTCTTCAACGCGGCAATTTGTGCGAGCAGCGCGAGCAAGGTGAAGAGCGAGCCCAGGGTGACAGCGATCAGCACGGCGATGCGGCTTCCCCGCTCGATCCCCGCCTCCCTTCTGATGCCGTCGACTTCGGCCCGCCACATCTTTTGGCCCGCCACATCTTGATGCCGACCAGCAGCAGATAGAGCCAACCGCCTACGTTCCAGCCGGCAAGAATACGGGGGACGGTCTCGTCGATCGGGACGGTGAATCCGACCGCTAGCCCGACTCCGAGCGCAATCAGGAAGCGGATCTGCGCGCGAGCCTGTTTGGCGAGCCAAGTCCAAGCCCGCTGCCGCGGCGGCGCTGTCTTGGTGTTTTTCCCGCGCGGTGCCATCCCTTTCTCAGCTCTTACGGCTTGCGACAAATCGCGCCGTCTCGATCAAGGTGATAGCGCGCTCGCCGAACTGTGCAAGCGCGCCCTCTGCCTCGGCGACCAAGGCACGCAGCCTCTCCTTCGCGGCGTCAATGCCGAGCAGGGCAACGAGCGTGGCCTTGCCACGGCCGGCGTCCTTGGCGACGGCCTTGCCAAGCGCCTTGGCGTCGCCTTCCGCGTCGAGCAGGTCGTCGGCGAGCTGGAAGGCTTGGCCGAAGGCAGAGGCGTAGGCGACAAGCGCCGCTCGCTGCGCCGCATTGGCTCGGCCAAGCACCGCGCCGGCCTCACAGGCGAAGCGGAACAAGGCTCCGGTCTTGAGCGCCTGCATCCCCGCGATCCGCGTCTTATCCAAGCCACCGCGTTCGGCGGCGAGATCGAGCGCCTGGCCGAGCACCATGCCCTGCCAGCCGGCAGCCTTGGCAAGGAGCAAGATAAGCTCGGCGCGAACTTCAGAGTCCGCACAGCAACGCGGGTCGCTCACGATCTCGAAGGCGAGCGTCAGCAACGCGTCGCCGGCAAGGATCGCGGTCGCCTCGTCGAAGGCGATGTGGGCCGTGGGACGCCCGCGGCGAAGCGCATCGTCGTCCATGGCCGGCAAGTCGTCATGCACCAGCGAGTAGCAATGGATGCATTCGAGCGCGCAGGCAGGATCGAGCGCGTCCGCCTCGCTTACGCCGAACAGGCGCGCCGAGGTGATGAGGAGGAACGGCCTAAGCCGCTTGCCGCCGCACGCCGCATAACGCATCGCCTCGGCGAGCCTGGCATCGCCGGCATCGCTAAGACCATCGGCGGTGAGCAGCTCAGCGAGCCGCCCCTCGACGAGCCTTCCGACACGTTCCAGATCACTTACGAAAGCCATGTTGGGGAAAGAAATAGAAGAGACGGCGGTTTGCCGCAAAGTACCCGTAAAAACGACCCTAATACGGCGTTGCCCGACGCAGCAATCAGGCGATAAAACCCCGAGGCCATGGTGATTGAAGCAGTCTCAGCCGAGCGCCCGCGGAAGCGCAGCAAGAGACGCGTGAAGCCCTCATTGACGTGGCGGATTCTCCTATTCCTCGGCTGCCTAGCCGCCCTTCTCCTCCTTTCCATTGTCGCTTTCCGTTTCATCAACCCGCCGTTCACACCCGTGATGGTGGTGGAGAAGCTCAGGGGTTATACACTCCGCCGCGAATGGGTGCCGCTCCAAGACATCTCGCCCAACCTGCCGCTCGCGGTGATCGCAAGCGAGGACGGCCGCTTCTGCCTGCATTGGGGCGTGGACTGGGGCGCGGTCAGAGACGCGATCAAAGAGGGCGACGGGCTCGCCGATTTTCGCGGGGCGAGCACCATTCCCATGCAGGTGGCGAAGAACCTCTATCTCTGGAATAGCCGGAGCTATCTCAGGAAACTGATCGAGATGCCGCTTGCCTACATCATGTCCTTCATCTGGCCCAAGCAGCGCATGATGGAGGTCTATCTCAATGTCGCTCAATGGGGCCCCGGCATCTTCGGGGCCCAGGCAGCGAGCCGCTACTATTTCCACAAAAGCGCGGCAGGCCTGACCCGCCGCGAGGCCCTTCTGCTCGCCGTGTCGCTGCCCAATCCGCGCGTGCGCAATCCTGCCAGGCCGACCCGGCGGCTGCTTGCCATTGCCGGCGCCGTCAATGCCCGCATGCCAATCATCGCGCATCGGGCGTCTTGCCTGGCGCCCGCGCGATAAGGCCCGCGATTTGCCGCTCTCACCCTCTGGCCAGCCCGGACCATTGCCACTATAAGGGCGCGACGAAGCTTGGCGAGCATCGCCGGGCCGCACAGGGTTTCAATCATGGCTGTACCTAAACGCAAAGTATCGCGCATGAAGCGCGGCAATCGGCGAAGCCACGACGCGCTTTCGTCGCCGGCTTATGTCGAGGACAAGGAGTCGGGTGAGCTCCGCCGTCCGCACCACATCGACCTGAAGTCTGGCCGCTATCGCGGCAAGCAGGTGCTCAAAGTCAAGGAAGAGGCTTAAAGGCCGGTCTCGACGCTGAACGGCTCGTCTTAAGGAGGCGGTCGGAAAGTCATGACGGAGACCGCGCCTGAGGAAAAACCGATAAGACGGCGCGAGCGGCGGAGCTGGCTGTCAGCTGTGCCGCTCCTCGTCATTCCGCTCCTCGCCTATGTCGCCTTTGCCGGGGCGGGCGCCGATTTCGACATTCCCCGCTTCTCCATCCCGCTGCCCTCCGGCGGCGTATGGCAGCTCGGCTTGGGCCCCATCCTGCTCGCCGTGGCCCTCGGATTCCTCTTCTTCGAGCTTCTGAAAGCTGCGCGCGGCGGCGGCGCCTCCATCACCGAGAATGCGCTTTCGATGATGGTATTCGCCGCATGTTTGATCCTGTTCCTGATATGGGACAAGACCGCGACCTCGACCTTCTTCCTGCTGACCTTGATGTCGCTGGTTGATGTGATCGCGGCCTTTGCCGTCACGGTCAACGCCGCGCGCCGCGAATACGGTACGCGCGGCCCCACCTAGCTCCTGGTTACGGTCGCCCTGAGTCGGGCGGCAAGCGCGGCAAGCAGGGCGTCATGGACGCCCGCCTCCTCCAAGTGCTGCACGGTGTTCAGCACATATTCCGCGTTCTCGCCCGACTGGCCTTTGCCGCCGCTGACCATGCGGAATTGCTCTTCCAGCGAAAGGACGCCGGCATATTGCTCGTGGTTATGGTCGACAAGGTAGGTCAGCGCCTTCACAGTGATACCCGAGCCGTCGAGTATGCGCACAGGCCGGTAAGCTTCGACATAGACGTCGGTGACCTGCTCGCGCTCGCGCAAATAAGCGACAGTCTCCTCTTCTGCTCCCGGCGCAACCCGGTAGACCGTGCCACGGCAGGCCCCGCCGCGGTCAAGCCCGAGCACAAGCCCGGGCTGCTCGCGGGTGCCGCGGTGGAAGATGGAAATGACGCAGAGTGAGCGGTGCGCGCCTTTTAGCAGGCCTGGCGCCGCGGCTGCGACCGGGAATCCAGGCCGCCACATCAAGGAGCCATAGCCGAACACCCACAGCTCACCCATGTCTCGCGTCAGTCGTCATGCCCGTGGGGACGCCCGAAATCGGGGGCGGGCGTGTCTTGCCCAGCTTCGATGATGCCGCGGCGTATGGCGCGGGTGCGGGTGAAATGCTCGAACAACGCCTCGCCGTCGCCCTTCCTGATTGCCTTGGTCAGCGCCGCAACGTCCTCGTTGAAGCGGCCGAGCATCTCGAGCACGCCGTCCTTGTTGGCGAGGAAGATGTCGCGCCACATAGTTGGATCCGAGGCGGCAATGCGGGTGAAATCGCGGAAGCCGCCGGCGGAAAATTTCAGCACCTCCGACCGCGTTACCGCCTGCAATTCATCGGCGGTACCGACGATGGTGTAGGCGATCAGATGCGGAAGATGGCTGGTGATGGCGAGCACGAGGTCGTGGTGGTCTGGCGTCATCACTTCGACATTGGCGTCGAGCAGGCGCCAGAACGCTGCGAGCTTCTCGACTGCCCTAGGATCGGTGCCTTCAGGCGGCGTCAGGATGCACCAGCGACCCTCGAACAGCTCGGCGAAGCCTGCATCGGGACCCGAATGCTCGGTGCCCGCGACTGGATGGGCCGGCACGAAATTGACGGTCTTCGGCAGATGCGGGCCCATGTCGCGCACGATTGAGCCCTTGACCGAACCCACATCGGTAACCGTCGCGCCGGGCCTGAGATGCGGGCCGATTTCCTTGGCCACGTCACCGCAGACTCCGACTGGAACGCACACGATGACGAGGTCGGCGCCCTTCACCGCTTCGGCATTGGTGTCCGCGACCTCATCGGCGATGCCAAGCTCTTTGATGCGCTTCCGCGTCTTTGCCGAATGCGAGGTGGCAACGATCGTGCGCACGGCGCCTTGCGCCCGGGCTGCGCGCGCGATGGACGAGCCGATCAGGCCAGTCCCGATGATGGCGAGGCGGTCAAAAAGGGGTTCGCTCATCGGCGAGACGAGCCGTTAGCGCCCATGAAGGAGGTGAGGGCGTCAATCACGGCGCGGTTCTCCTCCTCAGTGCCGATGGTCATGCGGAGCGCATCGGGGAAGCCGTATTCGGTCATGCGTCGCAAGATGATGCGCTTTTCGTGCAGGAACTTGTCAGCCTCCGGTGCCGACTTGCCATTGCCTTTTTTGAAATGCAGCAGCAGAAAGTTCGCGGCGCTCGGCGTCACGCCGAGACCGATGGCCGAGAGCGAATCGGCCATGCGCGAGCGCCATGTCTCGTTGTGTTCGACCGCGCGCTGCACCCAGGCCTGATCCTGCAAGGCCGCGACGCCTGCGGCGATGGCAGGGCCTGAGACATTGAAAGGACCTCTGATGCGATTCAGCACGTCGGCGACTTCCGCTGGGCAATAGGCCCAGCCGATGCGCAAATAGGCGAGCCCATAGATCTTGGAGAAGGTGCGCGTCATCACCGTATTCTGCGTAGTGGCGACGAGTTCGATGCCTGCCTCGTAGTCATTACGACGCACATACTCCGCATAGGCCGCGTCCAGCACGAGCAGCACGTGGTCGGGCAAGTCGGCGCGCAGCCGCTTCACCTCATCAAACGGGATGTAGGTCCCGGTCGGGTTGTTAGGGTTGGCGATAAACACCACCCGCGTCTTGTCCGTTAGGCGCGCAAGGATGGCGTCGACGTTTGCGGTGAGGTCGATCTCGCGCGCAACGACGGGCGTGGCGCCGCGCGCCAGGATCGCGATCTTGTAGACCAGGAAACCGTGCTCGCTATAGATCGCCTCATCGCCTGGCCCGAGATAGGCGCCTGCCAGCAAGTTCAAGAGCTCGTCGGAACCTGCGCCGCAGACGATATGGCCGGGATCGAGCCCATACATCTTGCCGATCGCCTCCCGCAGCGCGCGGGCTGACCCGTCGGGGTAACGCGACAAGGAGTTGGCAGCCGCGAGGTAAGCCTCGATCGCACGCGGGCTCGGCCCGAATGGAGTCTCGTTCGAGGAGAGCTTAATGACCGGGCGTGCGCCGGCGAGCGCGCTCGTGCCCGGCACGTAGGGCGCGATGTCGAGAACGCCGGGACGGGGGGTTGGGCCCCGCTTGGCGGCGGCCATCTGTCTCACTCCTCG